>Ga0210051_1002845_pt1 | contig 17372 bp, 18 predicted proteins | sample CryGey092014_all_FD_185464 | JGI IMG/M metagenome (GOLD analysis project Ga0210051, IMG submission 185464) | Groundwater microbial communities from aquifer - Crystal Geyser CG23_combo_of_CG06-09_8/20/14_all (SPAdes) (version 2) | ecosystem: Environmental > Aquatic > Deep subsurface > Groundwater... | reverse complement strand
CCGGAGGTCTGACGATTTTTTTTGAAATCGGGGAAAATGCACTTTCAAGGTATCGTCTTCGATCTGGACGGCACCCTGCTTGACACCCTTGAAGACATCGGGGATGCCGTCAACCGAACACTGGCCGGTCAAGGGTTTCCGGTTCATGAAACGGATGCTTACCGATTTTTCATCGGCGACGGATTTCTCAAGCTGATGACCAGGGCTTTACCGGAACATGAACGTGCATCGGAAACCATTGATCGATGCATGGAGATCTTCCGGTCCGACTATGGGCAACACTGGGATCGGAAAACCAAGCCCTATCCCAGGATCGCCGACATGCTCGATGGTCTTATCGATCACGGCCTGAAACTGGCCGTGCTGTCCAACAAAGCCCATGATCTCACCCGAACGGTTGTGGCCAAACTCTTGCCGCATTGGAAGTTTCACGCCGTATTGGGGCAAAGATCGGGTATCCCTCCAAAGCCCGATCCTTACGGGGCTCTTGAAATCGCGCGAAATCTTGATTTGGCGCCTTCCGACTTTCTTTACCTTGGCGACAGCGCCGTCGATATGAAAACCGCTGTTGCCGCCGGCATGTTTCCCGTCGGAGCCTGCTGGGGATTCCGTCCGGCAGAGGAACTTAAGGAAAGCGGATCCAAAGTCTTGATAGACAAACCGATGGAGATTTTCGATCTTCTGGATTGACATCTGGGCCTTGAAAATACAGGATTGATGTCCTTCAGTTAACATCATTTTGTATGAAAAGGAGGATTTGATGGGAGTCAAAATCGTCAGCAAGAGAATTGTGACCCCAGAAAAAGAGTCATCGGTCATTCCTCTGATTCTTCAATTGAGAAAGATGGCCATGGTTCAACCGGGCTTCGAATACGAAGAAACATGGAGGCATCTTGATCGTCCGGAAGAATATCTTGTTGTTCGGGCATGGGATACAGAGGAAGATTGGAATAATTGGCACTCAAACCGGCAAAGAATCGAGATTCAGGGAAAAGTAGAGACGCTGCTTGGCAGAAAAACCGAGTACAGCCCATATGCTATCATCGACCGAATAGAAAGAAGGCCGGACAAGCCGGGTTTGATAGACGATGAACAGTGAAGAACCTCAGTCTGTCATAGCTTCCGTAGCTCCAATCTGCCTCAGGTCGGTCGGCGTATTTTTGCAATCTCTTTTCCATAGCCCTGAATGATGGATGATATGGCCGGGAGCAACCTCATGAAAAAATGTTCGGTGATATGGGGGGATGCGTCCCTTCGATCAGTCCCGCGTAAATGCAGCCGGCATTCGATCCGTCTGAAGGGATATGATTATTCTCAGACCGGAGCCTATTTTGTCACCATCTGCACCCGTAATCGTGTTTGTCTTTTCGGAAAGATCGAAAATGGCAAAATGCTGTTGAATGCAGCGAGACGGATTGCAGAAAAATGCTGGTTGGATATTCCGTGTCATTTCCCCGATATTCGGTTGGATGCGTTTGTGATCATGCCCAATCATATACACGGGGTAATTATCATCCCAGACAATGCGAATTCGAACAAAACCGTAGGGGCGAAACCTCTTTCGCCCCTGTATGAATTCGAGAAGCCGATGCCGAAAGCGAAATCAGACGACAAAATCGAAATGCAGTACCGGAATCTGACAAACCTTTTGCAGAAGATGGGACGGGTGCTTGTCGCCTTTTCCGGAGGTGTGGACAGCACCTTTTTGCTGCATGCCGCCGTAGAGACCTTGTCCAGAGCGAACGTTCTGGCGGTCACCGCGATCTCTGAGATTTTGCCGCAACGCGAAAAGGAGGCGGCCATCCGGATCGCTAGGGAAATCGGCGTCGAACATCTGCTCGTGAATAGCCATGAAATTAAAGATCCGCGTTTCACGGCCAATCCCCCTGACAAATGTTACTGGTGCAAGAAAAATCGCTTTAAAAGCCTGGTGGACCTTGCCGCCTTTCGAGGATTTCATTTTGTCCTGGATGGTGAAAATGCCGATGACTCTAAAGATTATCGTCCCGGATCCATCGCCGCCCGGGAACTGGGAGTGAGAAGTGTCCTAAATGAGGCCGGGCTCACCAAGGCCCGGATCCGAAGCCTGTCCAAAAAATTCGGGCTTTCCACCTGGAACAAGCCGTCCGGCGCCTGTCTGGCCTCACGCATTCCCTACGATCAACCCATAACCCCGGAAAAACTTGAGCAGATCGACCGGGGGGAAAACTTTTTACTGAAATCAAACATCTCGGGACAGGTCCGGGTCCGGCATTATGGGGATATCGCACGAATCGAAGTCCCACCCAAGGATATGACCAAACTCCTTAAAAAAGAAATGAGAGCGCGTGTGACGGACTATTTCAAATCCATCGGTTTTTTGTTTGTAACCCTCGATCTTGAAGGGTATTCCACGGGGAGCCTCAACCGGGCTGTTACCGATAAAGAAAAAGGGTCGCCAAATGGATATCGAAAACCTTAAACAGATCCTGGATGGCGTTAGAACCGGCCGGATTACGGTGGAGGCCGCCATGGAGCAACTCAGGGGTCTGCCTTTTGAAGACATCGATTTTGCCAAGATCGATCTGCACCGATCCCTGCGCACCGGTTTTTCAGAGGTCATCTATTGCCCGGGGAAAACCATCGACCAGATCCGTGAGATCGCCAGAAGAATCATGCGGCATCATCACAACATCCTGGCCACGCGGGCTGAAAGAGTCGTTTACGAAGGCATCCGCGAGACTATTAAGGACTGCGAATATCACGAAACGGCCCGAATCGTCGTCATCAAACCCCGGGCCGTCCAAAGGATCGGCAACATTGTCGTGCTCTGTGCCGGAACGTCGGATATTCCGGTGGGAGAAGAGGCGGCCGTCACGGCCGAGGTCCTCGGAAATCGTGTTCAAAGAATTTACGATGTCGGAGTGGCCGGACTTCACCGCCTTCTCAGCGTTCAGGAAACGCTTTTCAAAGCCCGTGTAACGGTAGTCGTGGCCGGGATGGAGGGCGCCTTGGCCAGTGTGGTGGGAGGTTTGGTTTCGTGCCCGATCATCGCGGTACCGACCAGCGTCGGTTATGGTGCATCCTTCGGCGGCCTTGCCGCCCTCTTGGCCATGCTGAACAGTTGTGCTTCGGGAGTATCCGTCGTCAATATCGACAACGGTTTCGGCGCAGGGTTCCAGGCCGGTCTCATCAACCAGATGGGGCCGGCGGATTAGGCGGAAGACGAGGTGGCCCCCCTGCGATCTTTCCAACGGGTGTGAAAAAATTCACCCCGCGGCCTGTCGATCCTTTCATAGGTATGTGCCCCGAAATAATCCCGCTGCGCCTGTAAAAGGTTTGCGGGCAGCCTTGCGGCGCGGTAACCGTCATAATAGGCCAGTGCAGCGCTGATCGCCGGTATGGGAACGCCCCATTGCAGCGCCGCAGCCGCCGCACGCCGCCAACCCGGTTGTGCCTTTTCAACGGCCTGTTGAAAGAACGGAGCAAGCAAGAGATTCGAAAGGTCGAAATCGGCGGCGAAGGCTTCCCGGATCTCTTCAAGAAAGACCGAACGGATGATGCATCCTCCCCGCCAAAGCTGGGCGATCCCGCCGCAGTCTAATCTCCAGCCCTGTTCGGCCGCCATGGCACGCATGATTTGAAAACCCTGTGCATAGGAGACGATCCTGGAAGCGTAGAGCGCCTCCCCGAGATCCGCGATCATGGCCGTCCGGTCGCCGGTAAATACAGCCTCAGGGCCTCTCAGCAACCGGGACGCGGCCGCGCGTTCGTCTTTGAGTGCGGACAGGTATCGGGCGAAAACCGCCTCTCCGATCAGGGTCAGCGGCTGACCGAGATCCAGAGCCGAGGCGACTGTCCACTTGCCGGTCCCTTTCTGGCCTGCCGTGTCGAGTATTTTATCGATTACCGCTTCCCCCTGTTCATCCTTGTAACCGAGGATGTCGGCCGTGATTTCGATCAGGTAGGAATTCAGGGGGCCTTGATTCCACGCGGCAAAAACTTTTTGCATCTCTTCGTTGGAAAGACCGAGGCCGTCTTTTAACACATGATAGGTCTCACCGATGAGCTGCATGTCACCGTATTCGATGCCGTTGTGCACCATTTTCACGAAATGGCCCGAACCGCCCTCCCCCACCCAGTCGCAGCAAGGCTTGCCGTCGTCGGTGTAGGCGCAAATTTTCTGAAAGATCAGCCGGATCGCTTCCCATGCGGCCGCTGAACCGCCGGGCATGATGGACGGCCCCAGAAGGGCACCCTCTTCGCCGCCGGATATTCCGGCACCGACGTATAGAAGCCCTTTTCGCTGAGCTTCTTCCACACGGCGGATCGTGTCCTGAAAATGGGAGTTGCCGCCGTCGATGAGAATGTCTCCCGCCTCCAGGCAGGGTGTAACCGATGCGATAAAGGCATCCACGGCCGATCCTGCCTGGATCATGCACATGACCTTTCGTGGTCGGGTCAACGTCTGGATCAATGCATCGATGCTGTGACAGCCGATGATGTTTTTCCCCAAGGCACGCCCTTGGATAAACGCATCCATCTTGCTTATGGTGCGGTTATAACAGGCCACCGTAAAACCCCGGCTTTCCATGTTTAGGATCAGATTTTCTCCCATCACCGCCAGTCCGACGACCCCGATGTCCGCTCGTTTTTGCATGGTGTAATCCTTTTCTCTTCTATTTCACCAACCCCGGAATTCAATTGATCTGTCTTTGATTGTAAGGTATCTTTCCGATGAATCCAAACCGTTTTTTAGTTATTGAATCGGATGAGTGAAAAAATCGTCGAACTTTCGGGTATCGGTGCGGTGATGCTCCGGCGGAGCCTTCGAGCCAGGCGGATCCGCATCTTGGTGTGCGATCCGAATACGGTTCGGGTGACGGTGCCTTACGGTGAATCTTTCAGCCGGGCAAAAGGGTTTGTCGAATTAAAAAAAGGCTGGATCGCCAAACAACTGTCCCGACTGAGGCATACCCGGGTATTGGATTCTGAAGATGTCTTGGATGAAAAATCGGCACGGAAACGACTCCTGAATCGTCTCGATGCGCTTTCGTCTCTTCACGGGCTTGCTTATCATCGCGCATTTGTCCGCAACCAGAAAAGCCTGTGGGCAAGCTGCTCCGGAAAAAACAACATCAGCCTGAATATCCGCCTATCTTTGCTCCCGGAAAAACTTGTCGATTATGTGATATTGCACGAGTTGGTCCATACCCGGATCAAGAATCACGGCCTGCGCTTCTGGAAAATGCTCGAGGCAATTTCGAAGGATGCCAAGGTGCTGGATCAGGGTCTTCGTTGCTTCCGATTGTCGTGAAAGAGAGAGGAAATGCGCCGGTTTAAATCCGGCGGATTAGACATGGGAAGCACCATAAAAGTTTTCAGGGTGTGTTTTTGCTGAAGATTCGGATCATCAACCGGAGGTTCCGATATTTTCATGAAAAAAATCGTCATCGGCATTCATGGACTGGGGAACAAACCGCCCAGGAGACTTTTTAGGACCTGGTGGAAGCGCTCCCTCCGGGACGGGTTGAAAAAAATCGGGACCGGCGAAATTTTCCTCCCCTTCGAACTGGTATATTGGGCCGACATCCTGCACCCGATTCCCCTGGACCCTCGTCAAAAAGACACGGGTCATCCATTATATTTGGATGAAAAATACGTCAAGCCGCCCCGCGAAGAACCTAAACCCGTTTCAACCTTAAAGGGAAAATTCATCGAATCCATGGGGCGAACCCTGGATAAGATTTTTTGGAATGATGAGTTTAAGCCGAATTTCAGTTTCATCAGCGATCTGATCATCCGCCGGTATTTTTCAGAATTTGAGACCTATTATTCCAAAACAGTCCCCAAAAAAAACGGGGGAGACTGTCCGGTCAAAACCTTGATCCGACAACGGCTTTTGAGGGTACTGAAGCAACATCGGAACAAGGAGATCTTCCTTATCGCGCATTCCATGGGGTCTGTCATTGCCTTCGATGTGCTGCTTTCGGCATCTTCGGAAGTGACCGTCGATACCTTGGTAACGATCGGATCCCCGCTGGGATTACCTATGGTCGTCCATCGGATCTACACGGAACACTATGCCGGAAAAGGGCCTTTCGTTCCGGAAAGCATCCGGTGCCCGGACAGCATCCGGAAACACTGGTTCAATTTTTCGGACATCGAAGACAAAGTCGCATTAGACCACCGGCTGTTCGACGATTTTCAGCCCAACATCTATGGCGTGCGGCCCACGGACACCTATGTCCGAAACGATTATGCCATAGCGGGTGTAAAAAACCCCCATAAAGACTATGGCTATCTGCGCACCCCGAAGATGGCCCGGGTTCTGGAATCCTTTTTAAGGAATCCGTGAGACTTCATTTTTTTTCTTCAGCGCATCGCGCGATGGCTAAACGATCGCAATCGGATGAAAATGCAAAAAATCATGGATAGCTCAAATTATATGGAGAGGGAGACGGGGATTGCGCAGCTTAAGGAAAAAGCGAAGCGATGGGATCTCATCATCATCGGAGGCGGCGCAACCGGATTGGGAACGGCTGTGGATGCCGCAGCTCGGGGCTATGCCACGCTTCTTTTAGAGCAAGGGGATTTTGCCCAGGGGACCTCGAGCCGGAGCACGAAACTGATCCACGGCGGGGTGCGTTACCTCCAGCAGGGAAATCTCTCCCTCATCGTGGAGGCCCTGAAAGAGCGGGGGCGCCTTCTCCGCAATGCACCGCACCTGGTGTTTAACCTTCCCTTCGTGGTGCCCAATTATGACTGGTGGGAGGGACCGTTCTACGGCATCGGTCTGAAGATCTACGACATGCTGGCCGGAAAAGAGGGATTCGGCGGCTCCGAGATTTTATCCCGTAAAGAAACGCTGAAGCATATCCCGACGGTGGAAACGCTCGGCCTGAAATGCGGCGTGATCTACCACGACGGCCAATTCGATGACGCACGCCTGGCCATCAACCTCGCCCAGACCGCCTGGGAACAGGGTGCCGTCGTGGTCAACTACATGCGGGTCGAAGCCCTCCTAAAGAAAGACGACTTCATCGAAGGCGTCATTGCATGCGATGTCGAAACCGGAACGGAATATCCCCTCAAGGCGAAAGCGGTGATCAACGCCACAGGTCCTTTTTGCGACGGTATCCGCAGGATGGATGATCCGGCCTCACGCGCCATGATTCAGCCGAGCCAGGGCGTGCATATCGTCCTGGATAAATCGTTTCTGCCCGGGGACAGTGCCATCATGGTGCCGCATACGGACGACGGTCGGGTCCTGTTCGCCGTCCCTTGGCACGACAGGGTCATCGTCGGCACCACTGATACACCCCTTGAAAAGGTTAGCCTCGAGCCGATCCCTCTCTCGGAGGAGATCGATTTTCTGATCTCACACTCCTCCCGCTACCTCGCGAAGGATCCTGGGAAAGAGGATATCCGAAGCATGTTCGCCGGAATCCGCCCTCTGGTGGGACAACAAGGTCTCTCCGATACGGCCGCCCTTTCGAGAGACCATGTCCTTTCCATCTCCCGTTCCGGCCTGATCACCACCACCGGCGGCAAATGGACCACCTATCGTAAAATGGCCGAGGAAACAGTGGATCAGGCCGCCGTTATCGGCCAGCTTGATCCTAAGCCGTGCACCACACAGGATCTGAAAATCCACGGATACCACGAAGACCCTGCATCCTTTGGAAATCTTGCCATTTACGGCTCCGACGCCCTCAGGGTCCGGGATTGCATCAACCAAGACAATGCTTTACGGGAAAAGATCGACCCTGATCTGGATGTTTTTGCGGGAGAAGTCTTTTGGGCCGTCAAAAACGAGATGGTCCGGACCGTGGAAGACTTTCTATCCCGCAGGAGGCGCGTCTTAATCCGCGATGCGGCTGCCGGCATCCGTATGGCGCCCAGGGTAGCGGAAATTCTGTCCAAAGCCTTGGGAAGGGACGACTCCTGGCGCCTAGAACAGGTAAAACGCTTCACAAACCTGGCTCGCGGTTACTTGCCCTGATCTTTTAAAACTTTTGAGATATGATTGATGGCTTCGCAAAAAGTCGTCACCCCGTTGAAAAACGGGGTCCAGTGGTTTCATAAGTGCTTGAAAACACTGGATTTTGGCGCTTGTCCCGGACTCGATCCGGGATTCCCAGGAATGACGGAAAGAGAGCATTTTCGACTTTTTACGTGACCATCATGGTTTATTCAAGATAGAAAGGTTTTCTGTCCTATTGGGTCACAACTAACTGCTTTTAACAAGAAAACGAAGATCCTGATATATCTTTTATAAACGAGCGGAAGGGCTCTGCAGACAGGGGAAAGCCTCCATGCCGGATCTGAAAACGATACTGGAAATTGTCAAGAACAACGAAGAAACCGCCCGAAAATTTTTCGAGATCGAAAAGCGGATTCTGACCATCCTGGACTTTCCCAGTCTTGTCGAGGTCCTTTTAGCCGAGATCCGCAATCAATTCAAAATCCCTTATTCCTGGATATCGCTGATCGGAAAAAGCGACCTTGCCGGTTTCATCGAGAAGCTTGCCGCATCCGAAAAACACAAGAAGCATCTGAATATCGTGGATAAGAAAACCTTTGAGGATCTGACCGGAATGCGAAGCGAACCGGTTCTGGTCAACGGAGATTTGAGTCGGTTTATTCCCCTTTTCCCGGAAGGGCGGAGATTCCCGATACGCTCCATCGCCATCGCTCCTATTGCCCTAGACGGGAACATCATCGGCAGCATGAATCAGGGCGATCCTTCCCCTGACCGATTTCATCCCGACATTGACGGCAGCCTCCTGGAACAACTTGCCGTAAAGGTCTCGCTCTGCCTTTCCAACGTGATCGCCCATGAGAAAGTGCGGTTTCTCGCCTTCCACGATCCTTTGACCGGATTGCTCAATCGGCGCGTAATGGATTCCGTCCTGGAAAGGGAATATCTGCGGGCAAGACGCTACCGCACGAGTCTTTCACTGGTCTTTCTGGATCTGGACCGCTTCAAAGAAGTCAACGACATCCAAGGCCACGGCGTCGGCGACGAACTCCTGAAATACCTGGCCCAAAAACTTTCCGGGTTCTGCCGGAAGATCGACATAGTGGCCCGGTTTGCCGGGGATGAATTCCTCGTTCTTTTGCCGGAAACGAATAAAAAGAGCGCACAGCTTCTTATGGAGCGGATATGTGCCCATTTTACGGATCACCCCCTCCGGTCAGGGGGGAAGAGCACGCCCGTTTCTTTCAGTTACGGGGTCGCTTCGGTGGAAGATGCAGGAATCGGCGACTCCAGAACCCTTCTCAAAAAGGCCGACGAAGCGCTGTATGAAGCTAAAAAGGCCCGAAAAGCCGGAATTTCAATTGGAAGGGACCAAGCGAAGTTATAAGGTAACGGCTATGGATGCCCCGGAGAATTTGCCCTGGGTTCATTCTCTCCGGAAACGGGCTTTTTTCCGGGCCCGTTTCGCGGCGAACATGGCGTTGTCTGCTAGGATGAGCAGATCCTTTTCCGTCTCGGCATCTTCGGGATAAACCGCCATGCCGAAGGAGGCGGTAAGCGTCAGGTCCGGGGTCTCGGAAATCAGGTATCTCGATTCTTTGATACTCTGTGCGATGGAATCCATTTGTCGCACCGCCTCGGTCCGCCCTTTATCCCTGAATATCAGGACATATTCATCGCCGCCGTACTTGATCAAAACATCCTTTTGGGAAAGGCGGGATGCAATGGTGCCGGCCACTTCCTTCAAGACCTGTCCGGCCGCCAGATGTCCATGGGTATCGACGATGGTTTTGAAATCATCGATGTCGACAAAGGCCACCGTCAGGCCCTCCCTGGACCGGTTGGCCTCGGCAATAAACCTCTTAAGGTTCTGGTGCAGAAAGCGGGCATTGTAATGTCCCGTGTATTCGTCCGTGATGCTGAGCCGTTCCACCTGAGCAAAAAGCTGGGAGTTTTCAACGGCGATGGCCACGTAATCGGAAAGGATCGTGAGTATCGAAAGATACCGATCCTCGAAGGAATCCACATCATTCACATTGATGATTTCGATGACTCCCAAGACTCTGTCTTTTGCTTGAACAGGGACGCAATAAATCGACCGGGTGACAAAACCCGTTTCCTGATCCACCTTATGGTTAAACCTCCCATCCTTCCGGACGTCGGGGATGAAAATCGGTTTCCCCGAGGAAAAAACAGTGCCGGCGATTCCTTCCCCGGGCCGGATCCGTATGTCTTTCACCTCGCTTTTATCAATCCCCACGGCAATTTCAAACCGTAATTCGCCCGTCGCCTCATCTTCCAGCAATAACGACCAGTTGTGAGCCGGGATCAGCTGGCTGATCTTGGTCATGATGAGCTCCAGGATTTCCTGAATTTTAAAGGTAGCGATGAGGGTTTTGCCGATTTCAAGGCAGGCCTGAAGCTTGTTTTCCGTATCTGATGACATCCCGAAATCCATGGTTGAATGCGGTTGATCTGGTGAAAGATATTATCTTAATAAGCATTTTTTACTATCGAAAGGAATCATGTCTTGTCAATATCTTTCAGGTCCGCCTTTAACCTTGATGGCTTCATAAAAAGTCCATCTGCTGCGTTGCGCTGCATCCCCTGCCCGGTTGAATGCCGCTTTGCGGCCCTGCTTCGCAGGATTCAACCGGGTAAATCATTGCGGTGTACCTATAAGTACGCCTCATTCCTCAGGATTTGCGCGCCTTGCATCTGAAGCTTTTTACTTTGCCATCCCAATTTTGAGTTTTTACGGTTTCATCAACCTTTTTTGAATCGGAAAAATTTCCGGATAATCCAAAACAGAGCACTTGCAATGATCGCCGATTTGAGGCAATTCCTTTCCGGATATTTCAAGCCCGGCTTATTAAAACGTTTCTGTTACCGCCCATTTTGAAGATGGAAGGAACCCATGCACTGGATCACCCAACCCGAATCCTGGATCGCCCTGGCGACGCTGACTGCCCTGGAAATCGTATTAGGGATCGACAACATCATCTTTATCTCGATTCTTACGGGGAAGTTGCCGGCCGACCAACAGGGAAAAGCCCGAACCCTGGGGCTTGCCCTTGCCATGATCACGCGGATTCTGCTTCTATTATCGATTACATGGATCATGAAGCTGACCGGCCCCTGGTTTGCCGTCTGGGGAAAACCCTTCTCCGGAAGGGATCTCATTCTGCTTTCAGGCGGATTATTCCTGGTGGCAAAGAGTACCCATGAAATCCACGGCCGCCTGGAAGGGCCCAAAGACAAAACCGTCTCCCGGGTCGCTGCATCCTTTGTGGGGGTTCTGGCAGCAATCATGATGCTCGATATCGTCTTCTCCCTGGATTCCGTCATCACTGCGGTGGGTATGGCCAATCACGTGGGCATCATGATCACCGCCATCATCGTGGCGGTGATCTTTATGATGTTTTTTGCTTCGATCATCAGCCATTTCGTGGAACGACACCCCACGATTAAAATGCTCGCCCTCTCATTTTTGCTCCTCATCGGCGTTACATTGATCGCAGAGGGATTCGGCCAGCATATCGCCAAGGGGTATATCTACTTTGCCATGGCGTTTTCGGTCTTCGTCGAAATGCTGAACCTGAAAGCGCGGCGCATCTTTGCCGGTTCTACAATCCCTTGACCATGATGGAAACTTGGGCTAAATATTCAAATTGATCCATCTGTTTTTCTTTTCCCTTCGAACAGGAACGCTGTCATGATTAAGAAGATCGTATCGGGTGGTCAAACCGGAGCGGACCAGGCCGCCCTGGACGTTGCCATCAAACTGGACATTCCCCACGGCGGATGGGTTCCCAGAGGGCGGCTCACGGAAGACGGTCCTCTTCCTGAAAAATATCATCTGGAAGAGATGCCCACAGCCAATTACCAGGATCGCACCGAGCAAAACGTCATCGACTCGGATGCAACGGTGATCCTCTCCCACGGCAAACTTTCGGGTGGATCGGCTTACACGCGGGACATGGCTCTTCAGCACGCGCGTCCATGGCTTCATATCGATTTGAATAAAATGTCAAAATTTGAAGCGACCCGAAAAATCAGCGCCTGGGTTGCTGAAAACGGCGTGGAAATCCTCAACGTGGCCGGCCCCAGGGCCAGCCGGGATCCGGCCATCTACGACAATGTCCTTGAGATCCTAGAAGCAGCTTATACCCTGACCCTGGGTGCAGAAAAGCCGATCCCCGCGACTGAAGCGCCGGTCTCCGGAAAAGGAGCAGATCGAAAGCTCAGCACCCTCCCCAAAACCATCGATGAGGCAGTGGATCAACTGCTGCCGGTCATGTCTTTGAGGGATAAAACCACCTTGGCCAACCTGACGGAAGATAAGCTCGCTTTTCTCAAAGCCGCCCTGGGCCGGCACATCCGGAACCGACTGGCACTGTGGTGCGTTACTCCGGAGCTGATGAAGTCCTGCATGAACCATGCCGCTAAAACGACCCTCAACCGGGAGGAGGCCTCGATGGTCATCATCCGGGAGCTGTGGAAAACGCTAAAAAAAACCCACGTATTGCGGATCGTCAAATGATCGAATCCGAATTTCAAGTCCCAGGTCGGAGATCCGGTCATGACGTTCATCGGCTGTTCGCATCCGACCCCGGAAAACCATGATTGCAAGATCTACGAATGGGGAGAAGCCGGCCTTACGATGGATAATGAAAAAAGGATGCTTTTCCTGAGATTTGACGGATAGGGAAGAACCAGGCGCATAAAAATCATGGCGCGTTTAATTGCCGGAGGGGATGGCCCCCTCCGGCTTGTTTTTTCTTTTTGAGTTTGTTTTATCCCAGAATGGCTTTGAGGTCCTGTTCCGGGGTGCTGATGGGCATGATATTGAAGTTTTCCACTAAAACTTTCAACACGTTGGGAGTAATAACCGCGGGAAGACTGGGCCCCAGGCGAATGTTCTTGATCCCCAAATGGAGCAGCGTCAAGAGGATGGCGACAGCCTTCTGCTCGTACCATGACAGAATCATGGAAAGCGGCAGATCATTGACCCCGCAATTGAAGGCCCCGGCCAGGGCCGATGCGATCTGGATGGCCGAATAGGCATCGTTGCATTGCCCGATGTCCAACAGGCGGGGGATTCCGCCGATATTCCCGAGGTCTTTGTCGAAAAAGCGGAATTTTCCGCATGCCAACGTGAGCACGATGCAATCGTTGGGCACCTGCTCGACAAACCGGGTATAGTAATCCCTCCCCGGCTTGGCGCCGTCACATCCGCCCACCAGGAAAAAGTGGCGGATCGCTTTGTTTTTAACGGCCTCTATGACCTTTCCAGCCACACCGAGAACGGCGTTTCGGGCAAATCCCACCATGACCGATTTCGTTTCGCTGTCCTCGGCAAACCCGGGCAGCTCCAGGGCCTTTTGGATCACCGGTGAAAAATCCCCGTTGGATACATGGGTCACCCCGGGCCAACCCACCAATCCCGTGGTAAAAATTCGATCTTTATAGGAATCCCTCGGTTTCTGGATGCAGTTGGTGGTCATCAGGACGGCGCCGGGAAACGCATCAAATTCCTTGGCCTGATTCTGCCAGGCCGTTCCGTAATGACCATAGAAATGGGGATATTTTTTCAGTTTCGGATACCCGTGGCAGGGAAGCATCTCGCCGTGGGTATAAACGGAGATACCCTTTCCCTGGGTCTGCCGGAGCAAGGTGTCCAGATCCTTGAGATCATGGCCGGAAATCAGGATGGCCTTCCCCTTTTTATGGCCCAGCGGAACGGCTGTGGGTACCGGATGTCCGAAAGTCCCGGTATTGCCCGCGTCGAGGAGTTCCATGGCGCGCAGATTGACCTCGCCGCATTTCAGAACCCGCTTCACGAAGTCATTGACTCCCAGGCCTTTGTCCAGTGTGGCGGCCAGCGCCTCATGGATAAACGCATAAACCGCATCGTCCTTTTGGCCCAGAATCAGGGCATGATCGGCATAGGCAGCCACCCCCTTGAGGCCGTAAATCAGAAGCTCCCGTAGTCCCAAAACGTCCGGGTCGATGCTTGGATCGGATTTGACGCCGACCTTCTCTCCCTGGGCGATCATCTCTTCTTTGCTGGCTGCCGGGCTAAAATTGGCTGGACCGTCGCCGAAATCCGTATTCCCGCCCGCGGACCTGACTTTTTTCTTGAGGGCTTCCCTTTGAGTCACCACGTCCCGGATCAGAGTTACGAAACGATCCGAATCGAAATCGACATTGGTCAGGGTGGAAAAGATCGCCTCTGAGCTTAGCTTATTGACCGCATCGTCGATAACTCCCTTCCTGCGTCCCTCGACTGCCACCTGGGACAGCCCTTTCATGGCATAAATGAGCAGATCCTGGAGTACCGCCGTTTCGGGCTGTTTGCCGCATACGCCCAATTTGGTGCACCCTTCCCCCTTAGCCGTCTGTTCGCACTGAAAACAAAACATGGTAAACCTCCTTTTGGGATTTTCATTTCCGGCTCGATCTCAACATTGCTGAACCGAACACGGAATTTCACTTCCGGGTTCTCGCTTGTCGGGAAGGGATCCTAATGGATGTTTCAACCTTTGGCCTTGACTTAAGTCAACCCTGCAGTTGCATAAAAAACATGATAAGGTGTAGATAAAAAAGAATGATAACAGGGCATTTGAATATGTTTAGGTTCCGAATCCGGCTCTTGCAAGACCCCGATATTCTTTCTTGAAGCCGCTTTCCAAACGCGCTATATTTTTTTATCAGAATTTGATCGCGCTGAGGTCGGATTGAAAAAAGTTGCCCCCGCCATATGCTTCTTTTTAATTTTCTTTGCTTGCACTTCCGGCGACGAAGCGTCCATGATTCTTCAAGTGATTCGGGAAGGTGCCGGCTTTGCGGAAAAGCACGACATCCGCGCCTTGATGGAATATGCAACGCCCGATTTCAAAGCTCAGCCCGGCGACCATGGTCCAAAAGCCGTTCGAGGCATTCTTTTCAGGGCGTTCCAGTATTACGGGAATTTTAAAATCTACTATCCCCGACCCCTGGTAGATATCGGCGAACCAAAAACAACGGCCGTCGCGACCGTGTATTTTGTGATCCTTCGAAAAGACTATGTCCTTCCCGACCTCAAGGCGCTTTATGACGATCCGGAAGGATGGATCGCAGCTGTGGGCAAAAAAGCCGACATTTATGAACTCGAGTTGACCCTGACAAAGAAGAACAGCCGCTGGAAGGTCCGGCAGGCCCGGATCAACCCGCTGAAGGGTATGCCTTCATAAGTTAGCGGATATCCTATTTTTCTTTCCATCCGCCTGATCCATGAGCCTTTCTTTCCGATTTCAAGAGGGGATCAAGATCCTTAACTCATTGACGGCGGCAGCCCTCCTCCTCAACAAGTCTGTTTAGGCTTGCGTCCTATTGGGGTGGTTTAGAAGAGTTTATGCTTGATGATGGAATAAGCAACGCACAGTGTCAGCAAGAAATCGGTTGACCAGAGACGAAGCCAATAGTAAAATACTATTTAAATTCTGAAAGACCTTCCTGTTTTAAATAAACCTTCGATTCAAAGGAGTTCGCCATGAAACGAATTTTCCGGGGAATCGATCCATCGGTTACCAAATCCGTCTTATGGGCCGCACTGTTTCTGACCGGCCTGCTATTTTCATATACGCCGGCCCTGTCTGATGTGTACCGTTGGGTCGACGGAAAGGGGATTGTCCATTTCTCCAATAGTTCCCCTCCCCCAGACGCCCGGGATAAACAACAATCCCAGGAGATTACCCCGGAGATGGCCTCTGAAGATTCGGAAATAAAACCGGAGGAAGAAGAGCCCTCAGAGCCCTCGGTTCAAGCTGAAAAAGCCGAAACAAAAACCGAGGTGAAGCAGCCGCCTGAAACTCCGAAACCGCCGGATTCCGAAACCATGACCCGGCTGAAAAACAAGCTTGAGATTCGGAAAAGCACCGACAAACAAAGACAAATGCAGCGCCGGATCAAAGGCCAGCAAATCAAAGAAGGGATCGAACCGGAGCAGGACGAAAAAAAGCTTTAACACTTTGTAGAGAAAGTTTTTTCATGAGCATGATTCAGCGATTCCTGCTTGCCATAGTCGTCGTGGCCGTGGATCTAGCCGTCTTTTTCCTGCCTCTGACCGCTTTCTTCATGGCCTACATCCTCATTGCCAATCCGCACTGGTTCAGGAAATTTTTAGAAGGTCTCAACCCGGCAGATCGCCCCACATAAAAGCATCAAGGCCGGATGAAAAAGCCGATGCAAAAACCGGTGCTCCTGGTGGCCCTGGGCGGAAACGCCCTGATCCGAAAAGGGCAAGAGGGTACCTTAACCCAGCAATTTCAAAACCTCGCCGTCCCCATACGCCAGATCGCCCGGCTTTCGGCGACCCATAAAATCATCATCACCCACGGCAACGCCCCCCAGGTGGGAAGCCTGCTCTTGCAACAGGAAAGCTGCCCATCGGTTGCGAAACTCCCCTTAGAAATTTTGGTGGCCCAGACCCAGGGATGGATCGGCTACATGATCGAATCCACACTTGACAGCCACCTCATGGAACTGGGAATTCCCTTCCACCCGATAGTGAGCCTGATAAGCTACGTAGTGGTGGATCCGAAGGATCCGGCATTTTCCGCCCCCACCAAGCCCATCGGCCCCATTTATAAAAGGAAAAAGGATGCGCCTTCCGGATATCCCATCATCCAAACCCCGAAGGGGTATCGCCGCGCGGTGGTTTCTCCCAGGCCGGTGACCATCGTGGAAAAACGGGAGATCAAACGCCTGATCGAGGAGGATTTCATTGTCATCTGCTGCGGAGGCGGCGGGATTCCGGTCATCCGGGAAGGGCGTGCCTTTTCCGGGGTGGATGCCGTAATCGATAAGGATTTGGCTTCCGCAAAGCTTGCCGAAGAGGTGGGGGTCGACATCTTCGTCATCGCCACCGATGTCCCTGGTGCGGCGCTTGATTTTTCCACAGAACAGGCAAGGTTTCTGAAAAAGGTGACCCTTAAAAAAGCCGAGCAATATTTGGTTGCCGGGCAATTTCCCGCCGGGTCCATGGGACCGAAGGTGGATGCCTGCATCCGATTCTTAAAAAACAACGGGAAACGGGCCATGATCACTTCCATCGACGCCATCGAAAAAGCGCTGGAAGGGAAAGCCGGGACGCAATTCATCGGCCTGGTCGGGCACTAGAAGAATTCAGCAGACCCCGCAGGCATGGCAGGATTCCATGGGGCACGGCGGCGACGGTTTTGCTTCCATGGCCCTTCGAAATTCCCTTTTTAAGAACTCCTTTTGAATGCCGTGATCGATAAAGTCCCAGGGGAGGAGCTCATTGAAATCTTTTTGCCGGTGGACATAGAATCCGGGGTTGATGGAGGAAGTTTTAAGGGTCTGCGACCAATTCCCCTGGTTTTCATGCACGGAAACCAGGACTTCC
>Ga0210051_1002844_pt1 | contig 17372 bp, 23 predicted proteins | sample CryGey092014_all_FD_185464 | JGI IMG/M metagenome (GOLD analysis project Ga0210051, IMG submission 185464) | Groundwater microbial communities from aquifer - Crystal Geyser CG23_combo_of_CG06-09_8/20/14_all (SPAdes) (version 2) | ecosystem: Environmental > Aquatic > Deep subsurface > Groundwater... | reverse complement strand
GCACCATGATGGCAATTGAAAGGCATGACCTTTCTAAATTATATCCGGGATTTGCCCCGGCTAAACCTAACCATCGCACCTCTGTCCCCTTGTCCTGCGCCACTTTCGGAACTTCAGTTTGCTAAAAATTCGACTCCAAGACGGAAAAGGATTTTGCCGTCATCCTGGAGCAGGACAAAGGGGTCGTCAAATGGCTGCGGCCCGCCCAAAATCAGTTCAGGATTTACTGGCAAAACAATTCGAAACTGTACCATCCCGACTTCATTTCCGAAACGGACACGGCGATTTACATGATCGAGACGAAAAAGGAAATGGATATGAACACGGCGATGGTGCAGGAAAAGGCCCGGGCGGCGGAGCAGTACTGCCGCGCCGCAACCGAATTCACATCCCGAAACGACGGGAAACCCTGGACTTATGTCTTAATCCCCCACAACGCCGTGTTCTACAGTATGGGGTTTGAATCGTTGATGGAACGGTATGCTTATCATGGCTGAGCCTCTCATCGGGCAGCTTTGCTCCCGCGACTTTAGTATGGTTTTCGTGACACGCGTTCAGGTGAGAAAGTAGAAAAAGGAACCGGCATTTATAAGGCCAAGAATGATATGGGCCGGGACTACGAGGCCCCCGAATAGCTCGTTGACATCCGAGACTGGATGAGTCATAATGCTTTAAAATTAATGTGTTTTATCGATTAATGATGGAACGCCGGGGCGTGAGAAACATTACATCGGCAATCACCGTGAGGCGAAGTCATGAAAGAGGATCTATTAAAGAAGGTCAAGGAAGCTCTGGGGGAGATCGAACCTTCTGCGGAGATTTACCTGTACGGTTCCCGGGCGCGTCAGGACAGCCGGGAAGACTCCGACTGGGATTTTCTGATCCTGGTGGACGGTGTGGTTGATACGGCGCGGACGGACCGTATCCGTCATCGGCTCTATGAAATCGAATGGGAAACAGACGAAGTGCTCAGTTCGATCGTGAGAAACCGCATAGAATGGAATGGCCCAAAGTATGAAGCGATTCCTCTGCGGGAAAATATTGAACGGGAAGGGTTGCCATTATGAATGGCCGTGGGGAGGAGCTCATCCGGTATCGTCTGTCCAGAGCGGGAGAAACATTGGAGGAAGCCCGCCTTCTGGCCGAAAACAAGCATGGAAATGCAGCCGTCAATCGCCTTTGCTATGCCTGTTTTTACGCAGTGCTGGCACTGCTCATACGGGACGGCCGGTATTCCTCAAAGCACTCAGGCGTAAGGGCGCTGTTTAATATACATTTTGTCAAAACCGGTGAAGTTCCGAAAGAAATGGCCCGGATCTACAACGACCTTTTCGAGCGCCGTCAGGAAGGAGATGACGACGACTTCATCGTCTTCGATGAGGTGGACGTTCAAAACTGGCTATCGGAAGCGGAATCGTTTGTCCGGTGTATTTCTGAATGGATTCAGCGGGCGGATAAACAGTAATGTCTATTCCGCTCCGTTTTCTGGAAGATCTGAAAATGGTTCCGGCCACCTATTTCAAGTAGCTTATCGGGGCAAAGGAAATCTGGGAGTGCAGAATCCAATACGGTTCCAACAGGCGCAGGAGTCCGCGGGACTGAGGAGGCGAAAGGGGAGGGGCGATGGAGAAAAAGGTGATCGGCAGACGGGACTTCATGAAATCGACGCTTGCGGGTTTCGGCGGATTCTATTTCCTGACGTTGAATGAGACGAAGCAGGAAGAAAAGCCATTTGATCTGCGCGGGAATGACAACTTAGACCATATGCGGGGAAGATAAAGGACACCGTATGATATTCATTTATTAAGGGAATTCATCATGGTTGGCGATAGCGGAATCATCTCAAGAAGGCAGTTTATCCTAACGACCGCAACTGGCGTGGCCATCGGACTGGCCGGCAATCCCTCTTTCCTGCATGCGGCTGAAGAGGTGGATCTCGCCGTGATTTCCGGCGAGCCGGCCGCCGCAACAAGAAAGGCGCTGGAGGTCGTGGGAGGAATCGCGCGCTTCATGAAAAAAGGGCAGCGCGTGGTCATCAAACCAAATATGTCGTTTGCCAGGACGCCCGATTTCGCCGCAACGACGCATCCCCAGGTCGTCGTTGCGGTGGCCCAGGCCTGTATCGATGCGGGGGCAAAGGAGGTTCTGGTTCTGGATCATACGCTGCAAAGGGCGGAACTCTGCCTCGAACGGGCGGGAATCCGGGATGCGTGCCGGAACATGCCGGGCGTCCACGTCCTGGCGCTGCAGGACCGAAAATTCTTCCGCGAGATCCGGATCCCGCAGGGAAAGGTTCTGGAGCGGGTGGAGGTTCTCACGGATATACTCGACCACGCCGTGCTGATCAATGTTCCGGTCGCAAAATCCCATTCCACGACGGGTGTCAGCCTCGGGTTGAAGGGCCTCATGGGCCTGATCTGGGACCGGGAAAGCTTCCATTCCCAGTTCAGTATCAACCAGGGGATCGCGGATCTGGCAACGGTGATCAAACCGCAACTGACGATTCTGGACGCTACCCGGGCCATGGTCTCCGGCGGACCCGGCGGACCCGGCGACGTCAAGAAGCCGAACCTCATCATTGCCGGCGTGGATCCGGTGGCGGTTGATTCCTATGGGGTGGGCATTGTTCCCTGGTATGGCCGGAACTTCAAGGGCCGCCAAGTGGAGCATCTGCTTGCGGCTTATCAGCGGGGCCTGGGGAAGATCGACGTGGAAAAGCTTAAGATCTACAAGGGAAATGTATGAGGAAAACCATCCAGGCGCTGTCGCTTATCCTCTTTACCGCCTTCTTTGCGTTGGCCACCTATCGGCTCCCGGATTGGCTCCCGGCCGATCTGTACCTGCGGATCGACCCGCTGCTGGGCTTGAACGCCCTCCTCGCTTCGCGGGAGATGATCGGCCGCGTTCTCTGGTCGCTGATTCTGATCGGAGCGACTATAACCGTCGGACGGTTCTTCTGCGCCTACGTCTGTCCATTGGGCGCCTCCATCGATTTTCTCGATTTCCTCCTGTTCAGGAAGAGCAAACGTCCGGGCCTGAAAACAGATTCACGCCTGCGGAGATGGAAATATTTTCTCCTCATCGTGATCATCGCTGCCGCTGTGACGGGCGTCTCTTTGGCCTATCTCCTAGACCCGATCGCCCTTCTGACGCGGTTTTATACCCTCGTCCTCTACCCCCTGACCGTTACCGTCGTCAACCTTCTGCTGGATCTGCTCCGCCCCCTCTCCCAGGGATTGGGATGGGTGAACCTCGCCCATCTTCACTATCCCCAGCCCGTCTATTACATGACGGCCCTGACGCTGGCGATCTTCGGGGCGGTGATCGCCCTCAACCGCTTTGCGCCACGCTTCTGGTGCCGTTACCTCTGTCCGCTGGGGGCCTTGCTCAGCCTGATCTCGCCGCTCGGTGTTTTCAAGCGCCGGGTCAGTGGGGAGTGCAACCGCTGCATGGTCTGCCGAAATGGCTGCCCGATGGGGGCAATCGGTGAAGACCCTTTTATAGCCGGCGCCGCGGATTGCATCCAGTGCCGGGAGTGCGCGCTGATCTGCCCGCAGAAGGCGATCTCCTTTCCCGCCTCTTTTCCCGGGGTGCGCGAAGTTTCCGGCCTCGATCTCTCCCGCCGGGGGTTTGTCTACTCCGTTGGCGGCGGGCTGACCCTGGGTTTTTTGTCGCTCCGGACGCCTTTTACTTCTCTTCAGGGCAGGCGGAAGCTCATTCGGCCTCCCGGAGCGCTTCCGGAAACCGCGTTTCTACGCACCTGCATCCGCTGCGGGGAATGTATGAAATCCTGCGTGACCAATACCCTTCAACCCTCGCTCTGGGAATCGGGCTTTTCGGGCCTCTGGACCCCGAAGCTGGAACTGCGGATGGCGGCGTGCGAGCCGAACTGCAATGTCTGCGGGAAGGTTTGTCCGACCCAGGCGATCCGTTCGCTGTCGATGGAGGAGAAGACCCATGCCAAAATCGGAACGGCCGTCTTACGCAAGGAGATGTGCTTAGTCTGGGCCCAGAACAAGATGTGCCTGATCTGCGATGAGATCTGTCCGTACAACGCCATTGTTTTTCGACCCGTCGAGGGGTATCGGCGGCCCGTGGTGATCGCGTCCCGATGCAACGGTTGCGGATACTGCGAGCAGCGTTGCCCGGTCCGGGGCGAATCCGCCATCGTTGTGGCGCCGGATGGAGAAATCCGCCTTGCAGAAGGTTCATATATCCGGGAAGCCAAGAAGCTCCAGTTGGAATTCAAGCCTGACCCCGGCGACGACAAGTACCTCCTTGAGGAGTCCGGATTCAAGGTCGAACAGGGGGAAAAAGAGGAGAAAAGCGTTCCCGCCGACAAACCGATTCCCGGGAAGCCGAAAGGGTTTCTATAAACTATAGGCCGTCATCGCTTCCCTTGAGACGTACGGCCCGGATGAAGCGCTTGTCGAAATAGGGCGTATCCAGGTTGTCCACACGCACCCCCCTCTTCCGCGATGCGGCGTGGACAAATTCGTTGTTGCCGATGTAGATCCCGACGTGGCCGCCCCTCCTCCTCGTGTTGAAGAAGAGGAGATCCCCTTCGCTCAGGTCGCTCCGCGCGACGCGCATCCCGACACGGGACTGTTCATAGGCCGTCCTTGGGAGGTCGATATCGAAGAGTTGATAGATCTTCTTGACCAATCCTGAACAGTCGATCCCCTGGGCCGAGAAGCCTCCCAGGCGGTAGGGGGCGCCGAGAAAGCCCAGCGCCGCCTGAACGAGCAGCTTTGGTTCGTCGGGGCTGCTCCATTTGCCGAGAAGCTCCGCGTTTTCCTTTTTGCGCCTTTCGATCTCCGCCCAGGCCTCATCCGGGGTGAGAATGGCGCCGTCCGCCCCATCCGTTTCAGGTTCATCTCCCGTAAATTCGGCAAGCAACTCCGGCTGTTCTTCGGGTTCCGGCTTCTTCAAGGAGAGCCTCTGCCCGATCTTCAGTGCGCTTCCGGGAAGACGGTTAATCTCCCGCAACTCGGCTACGGAAACCCCCGTCTTATGCGCGATACTTGCGAGCGTATCCCTTTTCTTAACCACATAAAATTCCCCCTGTTGGAGAGAGGACGGTTTTGATTTGGAGACATTTTTGATCTTCGGAGCGGGGATGAAGAGGGTTTGATTTGCTTTGAGGCTGCTGCCCTTCATGTGGTTGGCCGCCTTCAGCGCGCCGGGGGCAATGCCGAGCTTGCTGGCAATACCGCCGATGGTGTCCCCATGCTGAACCTTATACGTTTCTTTGGCCAGGAGATCCCCGCAGATTGCGAGGGACGTGAAGAGGACGCTAAGTCCCATCCAGATAATAATCCGCCGTCTCATCAATGAAGCTTCCTCCTCATGGGTATTCGGGAGCTTTCCCGCTGCTAAAACGGTGCACAGTTTCTGCCGGTGGATGACAACCTGCGCACGGGAACTGACCCGCCTTTTAGCGGAATTGTTGCGGGAAGTCAAACCAAATTTTCCCGGATCTTCTTTCTGCTTGTATTTGCAGACATTCTTCCGCTTCCCAATGGGTTTAAAATGAGGTATGTTCCCGGTGATCCGGCGACATGTACCGGGCCGGATGAGGATTGTGAGAAATGTGGAAAAAATGGACCCGGCGAGCCGCGATTCTGCTGGCGGCGGCCTTTTTATTGAACATCGCGTTCTATCTTGTCTATCCTGACGTCTCCCGACTCAAACGGGAGCGCCCCGTGAAAACCGCCTTCATGATATATCGGGAGGGTCAATGGCGAAAGGCCGGTCTCCAAAGGCGTATCCGCCAGGAGTGGGCGCCGCTCTCCCGGATCTCCCCCTATGCGATTAAGGCGGTCATCATCGCCGAGGACGATAAGTTCTGGTCCCATGAGGGGTTCGATTTCGGGGCGATCCAGAAGGCGATTGAGAAGGACCTGCAGAAGAGGCGCTTCAAGGCGGGGGGGAGCACGATCAGCCAGCAACTCGTGAAGAATCTCTACCTCACCCCCGCGAAAAACCCCGTCCGGAAACTGAAGGAGGCGGTAGTCACCTGGCGCCTGGAGCGGAGCCTCTCCAAGCGGCGGATCATCGAGCTCTACCTGAACGTTGCGGAGTGGGGGGAGGGGATCTTCGGGATCGAGGCGGCTGCCCGCCATTACTTCGGGAAAGGCGCCGATGCCCTGACGGCGCGCGAGGCGGCCGCGCTCGCCGTGGTTCTGCCTGCCCCGCTGCGCTACCACCCCGTGGAGGGAGGCCGGTATGTGGAGAGCCGGACGGAGGCGGTTTACCGGATCATGGTCCGCAGGGGAATCGTCATCCCGGAATACGAAGAGTTGCTCAACGAACCGCCCGGAACCAGGACGCCGCCGCAGACGACGGGTGATGCCGGGAAGTCGGATGTCCCGGAGGGTACGGATGGCCGAGCCATCGGGATGGAAACGCCGCCGGAGGTTGGCGGCGCTGAAGGAGAAAAAGGACGACAGCCCCCTGCGGATTGAGCGCGATCACAGAAAAGGATGAGATCAACTTTTTTATCCCTTTTCCGGGTCGATCTTTATCCGCAGGGCCTTCTTTCCCGCCTGGAGATGTTTCGCCTCCAGGGTCTTCTCCTGCGCCCGGCGTGAACGCCGCCTTTTTTGACGTCGGATCTTTTCGACGCGCATCCGTTCGGCGCTGACGAGCCCCGTCCGGAGCCTCTCGATCCGGTCGAGGAGAAGGCGGCGGGCGAGAAAGCGGTTCAGCGCCTGGGAACGCTCCTGCTGGCATTTCACGGCGAGGCCCGTCGGCAGGTGGACGAGATAAACGCACGAGGAGGTCTTGTTGACCTTCTGCCCCCCGGGACCGGAGGAACGGATGAAGGTTTCGCGGAAATCCTCCTCCCGCACGCCGAGGCGCTCCATCCGTTCCCGGAGCGCCGTATCTTTTTCCTGAGAGATGGTCATGACTTCAAGGGTTGGGGGCATCACGGAAGGCGATACGACTCAGAGGGAATAGATCTCATCCTCGATCAGATGGATCCAGTTCCGCCGGAGCACCTCCCGCGCCTCGTCGATCTTGTCAACGCCGAGAATGACAATCGTCTCCTCGCCGATCCGGTTGATCGTCGTATAGAGATAGAGGATGTTAAGCTCCGCGTCGGACAGGGGTTTCAGGATTGCGTTCATCCCGCCGGGATGGAGCGGCACCTCCGCGGCGAGGACCGGAGTGACCTCGTAATTGAACCCGAAGCTCTCCAGGACCGCCGCCGCCCGCTCCGGGTTGTTGACGACCATCCGCACCGTGCTGTTTTCCTCAGCGCTGGCGGCGAGCAGGGCCTTCGCCGTGATGTCTTCCTTGTCCAGGATATTCGTCAGCCGGGAAAGGGTACCCGGCACGTTGCCCAGCAGGACGGAGATTTGCTTGACTGCCATGTTCGATTGACTCCTCCAATAGGATCGCTTCCATGTATTATTCGGCTTTTTCCAGAAATTCATACCCGGCCGCAAAGGCCCTGCGGTTGATCTCGATAACCGATTTCTTCTTGCTTCCCATCACCGTCTCCATGCCGCGCAGATAGATGTCGGGCGGCACGAGGCCGGTGATTTTCAGGAAAGCGCCCATCATCACCGTGTTGGCCGTACGCGGGTTCCCCAACTTTTCAGCCATCTCCGAGGAGGGGATCTTGAAGACCCGGACATCGCGTCGTGAGGGTTCGACGGCGATGATGGAGGAATTCAGGAAAAGGGCGCCGCCGGGCGCCACACGGTTCTGAAACGTATACAGGGAAGGGGTGTTGAGCGCGACGATGTGATCCGGCGCCGAGGCGATGGGGGAGGCGATCTCGTCGTCCGACACGGCAACCGTGCAGTTGGCCGTTCCGCCCCGGACCTCCGCCCCGTAGGAAGGGAGATAGGTGACGTGATAACCGGCGTTCATCGCGCCGTGGGCCAGGGTATAGCCCATCATGAGCACCCCCTGACCGCCGAAGCCGCATAATATGGTCTTAACCAGCATGACGTTTGTCCCCCTTCTTCTGTTCGTCACCCGCTTCCGCCGGGAGATCCTTGATGACGCCAAGGGGGAACGGTTTGCACATCACCTCATCAATCCACCGACAAGATTCGATCGGCGTCATCTTCCAGTTCGTCGGACAGGGGGAGAGGATCTCGACGAGGGAAAAGCCGTGGCCGTCGATCTGATACTGGAAGGCCTTGCGGATGGCCTTCCGGGTTTTGAGGATGTTGGCCGGGGAGTTGACGGCGCACCGTTCGATGTAGGCCGTCCCGGGCAGCAGGGAGAAGATCTCGGAGACTTTGATGGGATAGCCGTCCAGAACATTGTTTCTTCCCATCGGCGAGGTCGTCGTCTTCTGGCCCATAATGGAAGTCGGGGCCATCTGGCCGCCGGTCATGCCGTACACGGCGTTGTTCATGAAGACGACGGTGATGTTTTCCCCCCGGTTGGCCGCATGAAAACTCTCCGCGATGCCGATGGCGGCGAGATCGCCGTCCCCCTGGTAGGAAAATACGACACGGTCCGGCAGGACCCGCTTGATTCCGGTTGCCATGGCCGGTCCCCGGCCGTGCTGCGCTTCGATCATGTCGATATCGAAATAATTGTAGGCCAATACGGCGCATCCCGCCGGCGGGACGCCGATCGTGATGCCCCGGATGCCCAGTTCATCGATCACCTCGGCGATCAGGCGATGGGCGATGCTGTGACCACATCCCGCACAATAGTGAAAGATGTTGTTCTTCATGCTTTGCGGTCTGCCAAAAACCTTTTTCATCATTCAAATCCCTGGTTGCTTCCGTCGTTGCCGTCCTTACTGGAACGGCGAATGACTAATAATAATCGGTGAGTCCTTCCTTACGGTCATACTTGCGCAGGACGACGTTCGCCAGCTCCACGGGGGTCGGCACCACACCGCCGGGGCGGCCGTGGAAACCGATCCGGGCGCGCCCCTGGAGGGCCAGCCGAACATCCTCCACCATCTGACCGGTGCTCATCTCAAAAACGAGAAAGTTTTCAATTTTTTTTGCGAGATCCCGAAGTTCGTTCGTCGGGAAGGGCCAGAGGGTGATGGGGCGGAAAAGCCCAATCCGCAGGCCCGTTTCTCGCAGCCGCTTGATGGCGCCTTTGGCGATCCGGGCGCCCGTCCCGTAGGCAACGAGGATCAGTTCCGCGTCTTCGGTTTTATACTGTTCATGGCGGGTTTCTTTCCCGGAGATGACCTGATACTTCCGGTCGAGCGTCCAGTTGTGCTCTTCCATGTCCAGCGGGTCAAGGATCAGCCCCCGGATGATCTTGCTCTTGCCCGTTCCCGCGCCTTTCATGACGTAGCTTTCCGGATAGATCCTCGGCTTCGCCGCCTTGAAGACCACCGGCTCCATCATCTGTCCCATCATGCCGTCAGCGAGGATCATGACCGGCGTCCGGTATTCGTCGGCCAAATCGAAGGCGTCCATCGTCAGGTCGGCCAGCTCCTGCGCCGTGGCCGGGCCGAAGACAATGGTTCGATAGTCCCCGTGGCCGCCGCCTCGGGTCGCCTGAAAATAATCGCCCTGGGAGGGACAGATGTTGCCCAGCCCCGGACCGCCCCGCATCATGTTGACGATCACGGCGGGGAGCTCGCAGGCCGCCAGCGAGGAGATCCCCTCCTGCTTGAGCGAAATCCCCGGGCTCGACGAAGAGGTCATGGAGCGCGCGCCGGCGGCGCTCGCCCCGGCCACCATATGGATGGCCGCGATCTCGCTTTCCGACTGGATGAAAACGCCTCCCGCAACCTTCCTCAGGTTCTCCGCCATGTATTCCGGGAGCTCGTTCTGCGGGGTGATGGGATAGCCCGCGTAAAAGCGGCATCCCGCCCGGATGGCGGCCTCTCCGATGACCTTGTTTCCCTGCATCAGCACTTTATTCACGGTAAACCTCGATAGCGATATCCGGGCAGGCGATCGCGCACAGGGTGCAACCGGTGCATTCGTCCCCCTCTTCCTTGAAACAGACCGGCCGATAGCCCCGGGAATTGTATGCGTTTGAGGGGGTGATCAACCCCTTTTTGCATGCGTGAATGCAGAGATGGCACTCCTTGCACAGCTCCCTGTCGATGATGATATGTCCTTTCAACGCTCCTGTCTCCTAAAAAAACTGCGGCCGATCTCTCCGATTGGGAACTTTTCGCCTGATTCCGGGGACAGATTCCAAATCTGTCCCCGGAATCAGGCTCTACCATTCCCCCGACGCCATGGATAAAAATAAGAGGCGCGTCCCGCGCACGAGCGCACTCTCTGGCGCATCCGCGGGGGAATGTCAAGGAAAAATCAAACAAGCGCCTGAGCTCATCCGGTGTGGGGCGTATCCGGATCAGAGTTTAGTGATCTGAAATCCTTCCACCTTGATTGCCACGGAGCGCTGGAGAAGTTCAATCGAGATTACAAAGAGTTCCTTGTCATAATCCGTATCGAGGACCAGACCTTCAACCCCCTTGAAGGGACCGTCGATGATCCGGGCCGGTTCCCCGACCTTCGGGTACTGGAGTTGCTGCACCTCCACCCTCGAATCGACGATCCGCCGGATGGCATTGATCTTGTCGTCGGGGACCGCAATCGGTTCCGCGCTTCTGGGCTTCCCGAGGATGCGTACGACGCCGAACGTCTTCAGGACGACCACCTTGATTTCATTGTTCAAAATGGGGAGCTCAACGAAAAGATACCCCGGAAACATCGGGATCATGATTTTCTTCCGCCGGTCTTTCCGCTTGCTCCACACCTCCATTTTGGGTAGAAAGGCGTGAAAGGATTTTTGCAGAAGGCCGAGGCAGGCCCGGTCTTCGTGACGGCTTCGCGTATGGACGGCATACCAGGGCATCGATTTTCCTTTTGGCGTGGGGCGGCAAGCACCGTTGAATTGCCCGTGACCTTTGCGGTACGGCCATGCCCGCGAAAGCCGGAAGCCTGTTGCATCGGCGGCTTCACGGGATTCTGCTTTCGCGGCAGCGACGAAGGGGCGAATTTCCACGGGTATTCATCCGCTTTTCCCGCGATTCCGCCTGTTGTCTATTACAGGAATTGCCATTTTTCAAGGGTTAAAACGCAATGGTCTTGAAGATCAACGGCTTGACACTTGCCCTCGGCGAGCGGGAGGGTCTGCTGACCGTCCGGGTCGCCTCCCTTCTCGGCCTTCCCGACGGGGCGATCGCCGATATCCGGGTGATCCGGCGGTCGATCGATGCGCGGCGCACCCGTCCGCCCCGCTTTGTCTATCTGCTCGCTGTCCGCCTAACGGACGGTGTGGATTGGCGGTCGGCTCCGGAACGGGAGCGGGCGGGGATCAGCGTGACCGAGGAGGTGGATAGGCCGGATGAATCCCGGGGAGCGTCCAGCGGCTCTGCTGTTTTCGAGCGAAGGCCGGTCGTGGCCGGCTGTGGGCCGGCGGGGCTTTTTGCCGCCCTGACCCTTGCCGAAAAGGGGGTTTCCGTCCTTCTGCTGGAGCGGGGCAGGGCCGTTCCGGAGAGGCTTGCCGATGTCCGCGCCTTCTGGGAGCAGGGGATCCTGAATCCCGAAAGCCACGTCCACTTCGGCGAGGGCGGGGCGGGAACCTTTTCCGACGGCAAGCTGACCAGCCGCGTCAAAAACCCCTTCACCTCCCGGGTCAAGCGGGTTCTTGTGGATATGGGGGCGCCGGCGGACATCCTCGTGGACGCCCGTCCTCACATTGGAACGGACCGCCTGCGGGAGGTTGTCGTCAATCTCCGGAAGCGGCTGATCGGTTTGGGCGGCGAGGTCCGTTTCGGCGCGTGCGTGACCGACTTTCGGATCCATAGGGGGGGCCTTGTCGGTATTGTCGTTAACAATTCCGAAGAGATCCGGACGGACCATCTCGTTCTCGCAATCGGTCAGTCCGCCGCCGATACCTACTGGAAACTGGCGGAGAGGGGGGTTGCGCTGGCGCCCAAACCGTTTGCGATCGGTCTTCGTGTCGAACATCCCCAGGAACTGATCAATCGGATCCAGTACGGACGATGGGCGGGCCATCCGGACCTGCCCCCCGCGGATTATTTCCTCACGGCGAAGGTCAAGGCGCTGAACCGCTCCTGCTATTCCTTCTGCATGTGTCCCGGCGGCCAGGTGATCGGGTGCAGTGCGGAGGCCGGCGGCGTGATCACGAACGGAATGAGCCGTCTCCGGCGGGAGAGCCCCTGGGCGAACAGTGCGGTGGTTGTCAATGTCCGGACCGAGGACCTTGGGGGAGAAGGACCGCTCGCGGGATTGGCCTTCCGCCGGCATTGGGAGGAGATTGCCTTTCTGGCGGGAGGCTCGGATTACTGCGCGCCGGCTGAGCGGCTGACCGATTTCCTGTCGGGGAAAAATCATTCGCCGATCGGGAGGTGCAGTTTCCTGCCGGGCGTCAAGGGGGCAGAGCTGCGGGACGTTCTTCCTCCCTTTGTCGTGGAGGGGCTGAAACGGGGGTTCGCCGAATTCGAACGGAAGATGCCCGGATTCATCACCGAAGAGGCGATTTTGATCGGCGTGGAGACCCGGACCTCTTCGCCGGTCCGGATCACCCGGGGCGAGGACGGGCAGAGCATAAACCTGACGGGACTCTATCCCTGCGGGGAGGGGGCCGGTTACGCCGGCGGGATCATCAGCTCCGCCCTCGACGGGATCCGGGCGGCGGAGCGGCTGATTTTATCTTTGGGTGGCCAAGCCGGGCGTCGAGGATGAGATCGGCGCCGCAGCAGGCGACCCGCTGGAAGGAAAAACCGAGGGCGTCGTCCATCCGCCGGATGCCCAGGTCGCCGACGGCGTTGACCCCAACGCCTACGATCTTCGGGGCGAGGACGATCAGCAGGCGGTCGACGAGGTTTTCCTTCAGAAATGCGGTGGCCACGGCGGCGCCGCCTTCGACCAGAACGGAAGAGATCTCCCGCTTTCCCAGAACGGCCAGGAGTTGGCGGAGATTGACGCGTCCCGCCGGATCCTCCCCGATCTCCAGGACCTCGACTCCCTTCTTCTCTAAAAGACGCCGACTCGCCGCAGGTGCGCGGCGGGTCGCAACCGCGATCGTCCGTTTTCCGTCTGAAAAAATGGTCGCATCCGGCGGAAGTCTGAGAACGGAATCGACGACGATCCGCAGCGGATTCCGGCCCCGGACGAGGCGGCAGGTCAGCTCCGGATTGTCCATCCGGACCGTGTCGGCGCCTACGAGGATCGCATCGTGGACCGCCCGCAAACGGTGGGCGAAGCGGAGCGATGGGGGCGAGCTGATCCAGCGCGAGTCGCCCGAGGCGGCGGCAATTCGGCCGTCGAGGGTCTGGGCGAACTTGAGGGTGACATAGGGAAGGCCGGTCCGGATGTATTTGAAAAAGATCCGGTTGCTCTCCCGACAGGTCTCTTCGAGGATGCCGACCTCCGTTTCGATGCCGCTCTGCCGGAGGGCCTCGATGCCCCTCCCGGAGACGAGGGGGTTGGGATCGACGACGCCGACGACCACACGGCCGGGGCGTTGCGCGATCAGGGCCTCCACGCACGGGGGGGTCCGGCCATGATGGCTGCACGGTTCCAGCGTGATGTAGAAGGTCGCCCCCGCGACGGTTTCCGTTGCGTCTCGGATGGCGTTGATCTCCGCGTGGTTTTCACCGCAGCAGCGATGCCAGCCTTCGCCGATGATCCGGCCCTCCCGGACGATCACGGCGCCGACCAGCGGATTCGGGCTGACGCGTCCTTCTCCCTTCCGGGCCAGCATGAGGGCCCGGCGCATGAACTTCTCATCGGTCGAACGGATTTTTCCCTCTGCCATGATTTTCCTCTCCCGGTTTGCTGTCGGTCTTTTATAACATGACTATGGAGGATGTAAACGGTTTTTCGTTGTGCTCCCTTTTGAAAATGTGCTATGGGTGCGCCATCCATCCACGGGGCTGAAAGGAGAATTGCATGAAAGGCGTCGTTCTGGCGGGAGGTCTGGGGACGCGGATGTATCCGCTGACCAAGGTGACCAACAAGCATCTCTTGCCGATTTACAACAAGCCGATGATCTATTACCCCATCCGGACGCTGGTAAACGCCGGGATCGACGAGATACTCATCGTCACCGGCGGGAACAGCGCCGGGGATTTTCTCCGCCTGCTCGGAAACGGGAGAGAGTTCGGCCTCCGGCATATCAACTACGCCTACCAGGAGGGAGAGGGGGGAATCGCCGCCGCGCTCAGCCTTGCGGAGTACTTCGTTGACAACGACAAACTCGTCGTTATCCTCGGAGACAACATCATCGAGGGAAACATCCGCGGCGCCGTGGCGTCGTTCCAAGCGCAGAAGGAGGGCGCCCGCATCCTGCTGAAGGAGGTTTCCGACCCCCAGCGTTTCGGCGTGCCGCTCTTCGAGGGGGAGAAGATCGTCCGGATCGATGAAAAACCGCTCGCCCCCGCCTCCAACTATGCGGTGATCGGGATCTACATGTACGACAGCCGGGTCTTCGATTTCATCAAGACTCTGAAGCCCTCGGAACGGGGGGAGTTGGAGATCACCGACGTCAACAATTTCTACATCCGGGAGGGAAAGATCGCCTGGGACGTCCTGGAGGGGTGGTGGACCGACGCGGGGACCTTCGATTCCCTCCAGTACGCCAGTAACATGGTGGCCAAAACCGGGGCGAACAAGGTAAATGCTGAGTGCTGAGCACCCAGTCCTCAGCACTCAGCACTTAGCACTATTTTTACACTCAGCACTATTTTTAGAGGGGAAAAAGATGATCGACGGGGTGATGGTCAAGAAGCTGAAGGTTATTTCCGACGAACGGGGCCGGCTGATGGAGATCCTGCGCGCCGACGACGAGATGTTCCAGGGCTTCGGACAGGTCTATATGACGACCGCCTATCCGGGGGTGGTCAAGGGGTGGCACTACCACAAACGGCAGTCCGACAACATGGCGGTCGTCCAGGGGATGATGAAGATCGTGCTGTACGACGGCCGGGAGGACTCCCCGACCCGAGGCGAGGTCAATGAGTTCTGCGCCGGGGTCCACAACCCGATCCTCGTCCATATCCCCCCCTTCGTCTATCACGGCTTCAAGTGCATTTCCACGGAAGAGGCGATCGTTGTCAATACCCCGACGGAGCCATACAGTTACCGGGAACCGGATGAATTCCGGGTTCATCCCCATGAAAATGATATCCCCTACGACTGGGGGCGAAAGGACGGCTAAATACTAAGTGCTGAGTGCTCAGCACTTAGCACTTTTTTTACACTCAGCACTATTTTTAAAGGTGAATCGACATGTTTTCAACGGTGTGGCTGGCGGTCTTCATTACCTTGGCGGGCGCCGCCGTGGGGAGTTTCCTCAACGTCTGCATCGGCCGCATTCCGGAGGGCCTCTCGATCGTTACCCCCCCCTCCCGCTGCCCGCAATGCGGCCATCCGATCCGCTTTTACGATAACATCCCGGTCATCAGTTTTCTGCTGCTCGGGGGAAAATGCCGGGACTGCCGGGGGAAAATCTCCTTCCGCTATCCGCTGATCGAGCTCTTGACGGCGCTCTTCGCCTGGTTCCTCTTCCGGCGTTTCGGCCTAACGCCCGCCTTTCCCGCCGTCTTCGTTTTCATCTGCGCGCTCATCGTCATCAGCGTTATCGATTTCGATCACCAGATCATCCCCCACGTGCTTACCCTGAGTGGGATTCCGGTCTTCGCGGTTCTGGCCGTTTGGTTCATGGGGCTTACGGTCATCGACGCCTTTCTCGGCGTCATGATCGGCGCCGGCATCCTCTATTTCGTGGCCGTTTACTATGAGGCGTTGACGGGGAGGGAAGGGATGGGAGGCGGGGATGTCAACCTGCTCGCCATGCTGGGTGCGTTTCTGGGCTGGAAATCGCTTCTCTTCGTCCTCCTCGTCAGTTCGCTTCTCGGGGCCGTCGTCGGGCTTGCGTTCATCCTGTTCAAGGGCAAGGACATGAAGTATGCGGTTCCGTTCGGCCCTTTCCTCTGTCTGGCGGCCGTCGTCTACCTCTTCTTCGGAGGCGACCTGATCGCGCTTTTCCTCTCCCCGCGGATTTGAAAAACAGGGCCCATCTCCTCCCTCTGTGCGGCGAATGTGAAGAAAATCATAAAGAAAGTGTGATGAAGTTCACTTTGGCATCAGGTTTTCTGTTGACATTGCGCCGGGATATCCCTTATGATGCCCACAAGGGCTGGTTTCTTTATGAAAATATTCAATAAAACGGGTTTTTCATTGATCGAGCTGATGATCGTTCTGGCGATCATGGGGATCGTGTCGGCGATCGCTGCGCCGAATTTCATGAATTATATGGCAGAGAGAAGGCTCAACGGCGCGGCCCGGATGGTGATGTCGGATCTGATGGCGGCCAGACAGAAGGCGGTAACCCAGAACAACAAATTCAGGGTCATTTTTGATGCCAATCGCCACGGATATACCATCCTCGACGACGACAACGGCAACGGCGCGACGGACACCGGGGAGGCGACTGAGCTCCGGGACATCTGGAACGACTATTTCGACGTCACGTTGAGCGATCCGGACAATTCCGCGAGTCCCCCGACGACTCCCATCTTTTACCCGCGAGGGACGGCCTGGGGTACAACCGTAACCCTGACCAGCTCGCGAACCGGGGTCTCGAAATACGTGAAGGTGGCGTCGACCGGTCGCGTGAAGATCGACGATACCCCATAACCCATGGATTCCATGGCAGACAGAGGCGTTGGAATGAAAAGGATCATGTTCAAGGATGAAAACCGCGGCGGCTTTACGCTGATCGAGGTCCTGATCGCCATCTTTCTGCTCGTCATCGCCCTGGTGGGGTTGGCCTCCGTGACCGTCTCGGTGATCAAGGGAAACGACTTGAGTAAAATGTTGACCACGGCGACGACGCGGGCCAAGGATATGATGGAGGAGATCAAGCATGCGGGGGCGACCGCGACCGGTTATGATGCCCTTGCCTCCGGGAGCGATACGGTGGAAACCCTCTATACGCGGCAGTGGACGGTGGGGGCCGTCGGGGCAGCCGCCCCGGAAAACGACACGACTCAAATGAAGAAAATCACGGTAACGGTGACCTGGACCTGGAACGGACAGAGCCACAATGTGACGCTCAACACCATTGTTTCGAGGCCGAGTTCGTGAAAGCGGTGATGACCACATGGCATATCCTGTGATGGGAAAAATGAAAATTCCCGGTCGTGGCGGGGAACTGGAGCGGTTTCCCGGGGGAATTTTAGCACGACGGTGGAGGGCCTGCGGCTTCACACTGATCGAACTGCTCATCTCCCTGGCCATCGGGATGGTCGTTCTCGGGGCGATGTACACCGTTTTTACGATCCAGAACAGACAGTTCACCAACCAGGAACAGATCGCCGAGATGCAGCAGATCGCAAGAACCTCGATGGATCAGATGGTCCAGGAGATCGCAATGGCGGG
>Ga0210051_1002842_pt1 | contig 17378 bp, 15 predicted proteins | sample CryGey092014_all_FD_185464 | JGI IMG/M metagenome (GOLD analysis project Ga0210051, IMG submission 185464) | Groundwater microbial communities from aquifer - Crystal Geyser CG23_combo_of_CG06-09_8/20/14_all (SPAdes) (version 2) | ecosystem: Environmental > Aquatic > Deep subsurface > Groundwater... | reverse complement strand
AACACGGCCATCTCCGTCAGCGCCAACGACCAGCCTTTTTTTGAATATGTAACGGTGGACAGGCGCACCACGACCTCATCGGTTGAAGGCACACCGCCGCAGCTTGTGTCTGTTTCTCCCTCTTCCGGAACAACCACGGCTTCTTTTTCACTTATCACGGTTGTGTTAAGCGACGCTTCCGGAGTGAACGCTGCGGAGACAACGATTTCGGTGTCCTCGGGCGCGACAATTTATTCGCACGCCAACGGCAACGCGACCCAGTCACCGGTCAGCGGCACGGGCAACACTTACACGCTGACACTTTCATCCGCAATCACGGATGAGGGCTCCTATACGGTAACAATAACCGCGGAGGATATTTACGGCAATCAGCAGGTGTATACATCCAATTTTATTGTGGCGGCCGGCGCGGGCGCCGGTGACGACTTCAAGGCCGTGGTCAGGGCCTATCCTCAGCCGGCTAAAACGGGAAGTATAACGATACGCTACGATGACGCAACATCTTCTATTTTTGGCGCCCTCACTCCCGTCAACATTGTGTTGGAAGTGTACACGATTTTCGGCGAAAAGGTAAAGACGCACACTGCTACGCCGGCAACCGGAACATTTAACTGGAATTATAATTCCCTCGGCCTCGCTCCGGGGGTTTACATTTATAAGCTCAGGGCGAGCGGTAATTCAAAGACTTATGAAACCGTGAAGAAAATGGTGATTTACAGATGATTTGCAAAAAGATAATGAGCGCGCTGGCGGCAAGTGTCTGTCTGTCTTCCGCCGCTCTCCTTTTTGCGGGCGATGCCGGCAAAACCTCCGCGCAATATCTGAAAATAGCGCTCAACCCCAGGAATGAGGCCATGGGCGGCTCCGGAGCGGCCTTAATGCAGGACGAGATATTTTATAACCCCGCGGCAATCGCCAAAATAAAGGACAGCAGTTCAAGAGCGTCTTATGTGTCCTGGTTTGAGGATATGTCCAAGGCCAATCTTTTTATGGCAATGCCTCTTAACGACGATATTAAGTTCGCGGCCAACCTGTCTTATTTCAATATCAGCGGTTTAAGCGTGTATGACACATCAGGAAATGAAACGGGAGAGTTTAAGAGGAACAGTGCTGACCTTTCTTTAGCCGCCGCGGCTCAATTCGGTAGGATGTCCCTCGGAGCAGCTATCAAGGCTATAAATGAAAAGTACGCTTCTGAATCGTCCAAGGCCTTCGCGCTTGACGCCGGAGCGATCATGGATGTGACAAGAAAGCTCTCCGTCGGGGTTTCTGTTGTCAATAAAGGAACAGAGATTGAGATTGACGGCGTCGGAAAAGAACTTACTTCCAGCGCCCGCGCCGGTATCTGTATCCGGCCTTCCGAGGTGGTGACGCTCAATTGTGATGTTGAAATGCCTAATGACGATGACACCAGGCAGCATTTCGGAACTGAGTGGGAATTCAATGAGAATTATTTCCTTCGCGCCGGATGGCAGAAATTCGGCGAGATCGGCGGCGTGACCGCCGGTTTCGGAATGAAGGTCAACACCTCCGCGTGGGAGTCAGGCGTGCTGCCGATGGACTCCGGTCATCAAAAGCTCCTCATAATAGATTACAGTTATCAGGCCAATTCCGAATTCGATAACATACACAGATTCTCAATAGGAATGGGTTTCTAAAACAGCGTCGTTTTTTTTCTTGACTTTCAGTCCTTGTTTTTTTATACTGGCCAATTGAAGCGGGGTGGAGCAGTTGGTAGCTCGCAAGGCTCATAACCTTGAGGTCCCAGGTTCGAATCCTGGCCCCGCCACCAAATTTTGGAACGAGGCGGCATGACAGCCAACTGCTTGGCTGTCATGCAGGATTCGAAGACCGCAGCGATGCGCGAGTTTGACGAGCGGAAGCGAGGAAAGGCGAGCGCCGCGAGGGGCGGCCCGCGAGAATCCGCCGTCAGGCGGATTACTTGTGGGCGAATCCTGGCCCCGCCACCAAATTTTGTAGGAGGGACATTCTGGGAGAATCCCTTTGGCACAAAGACCCCTCCTGTATGGCGAGATTTCGGGGTCATGAGACCTATTCTGCATTGTGAGATACGGAGGATAAATGGATTATTTTTTAACTGAGGAACAGAAAGAGATGGTTGAAATAGCGGCTCTTATCGGCAAAGAGAAAATCGTGCCGGTAATGGAAGAATGCGACGAAAACGAGCGTTTCCCGACCGAAGTGTATGCGGAGTTTGCCAAAGCGGATCTTTGCGGCGTGGCGATTCCCGAAGCCTACGGCGGACTTGGTTTCGGCGCTTTTGAGCAGGTGCTGGTCATAGAGGAGCTCTGCCGTTATGACGCAGGCATAGGCCTCGCGCTTGCCGCCACGGGCCTGGGCACTCTTCCTATTCTCCTGACAGGAAGCGAAGAACAGAAAAGGAAATTCCTTCCGGGCATAGCCTCCGGTGAGACCATCACGGCTTTCGGCCTCACGGAATCAGGAGCGGGTTCCGACGCAGGAGCGATGAAAACGACGGCGGTCAAAGACGGTGATTCCTATATTCTCAACGGCAGCAAATGTTTTATAACAAACGGCGGCGACGCCCATCTCTACACGGTCATCGCCAAAACCGATCCTTCCAAAGGGTCCCGCGGCGCTTCGGCGTTTATCGTTGAGAAGGGCACAGCTGGTTTCTCATTCGGCAAGAAAGAAAAAAAACTCGGTATAAGGTCATCATCAACAAGAGAAATAATTTTCTCAGATTGCCGGATACCCAAAGAAAATCTAATAGCCAGAGAGGGGATGGGTTTTATAGTCGCCCTCAAAACCCTTGACAATTCCCGCCCCGGCGTGGCGGCTCAGGCTCTGGGCATCGCGCAGGGCGCTTTGGATGACGCGGCAAGATATTCAAAAGAAAGGATACAGTTCGGAGCCCCCATATCTTCCATTCAGGCCGTTCAGCATCTTCTCGCGGATATGGCGACAAAGACGGAAGCCGCACGCGCTCTGATATATCAGACGGCGAAGATGATAGACGGCGGGAGCAAAAATTTTAAGAAGGAAGCGTCTATGAGCAAACTCTTCGCTTCTGATGTCGCCATGGAAGTGACGACCAACGCCATACAGGTGATGGGCGGTTACGGTTATATGAAAGATTATCCCACACAACGCCGTTTCCGCGACGCCAAAATAACCCAGATATACGAGGGCACAAATCAGATACAGAGAAATGAGATCGCGAACGCTCTGTTGAAAGAATATTGTTAGAGGCGATTTGTCAATGAATTTTATTGTCTGCGTCAAACAGGTTCCCGGAACGACCGATGTGAAAATAAATCCCGAGACAAACACACTGGTCAGGGAAGGCGTTGAAGCCGTGGTAAACCCTTTTGATCTTTATGCCGTGGAAGAAGCCGTGGCTTGGAAAGAAAAGCTTGGAGGCAACGTGACGGCTCTCAGCATGGGCCCGCCTCAGGCGGCGGAGGCCCTGAAAGAGACGCTCGCCGTCGGTGTTGATGATTCCGTGCTTCTTTCGGACAGGAACTTCGGAGGTTCTGACACTCTCGCCACATCCTACACTCTCGCGAGGGCCATTAAAAAAATAGGCGCGTATGATATGATACTCTGCGGCTATCAGGCGATAGACGGCGACACGGCTCAAGTCGGCCCCGGAATAGCCGAGGAGCTCGGCATTCCCTGCGTCACATATGTGAAAAAGATAAGAGAGATTAAAGACGGGCTTGTGACGCTGGAAAGGATGCTTGAGACGGGTTTTCAGGTTATAGAAGTGAAACTGCCGGTCATCATAACCGTCGTCAAGGATATAAACACGCCGCGCCTGCCGTCGCTGAGAGGGAAAATGAAGGCGAGGAAGGCGGAGATTCCCGTCTGGACCGCTGCCGACATTGCCTGTGAGATGGACAGGGTAGGCCAGCCCGGTTCTCCCACATGGGTGAGAAAGGTTTTCGCGCCGCCCCGGAAAACTTCGGGCAGAATACTTTCGGGTGAAATAGAACAGCAGGCCAAGGAACTGAGAGAAGAGCTCAAGCGGCTCCAGCTTATATAATGGGCATAAGAGTAGATTCATCAAAATGCACCGGTTGCGGTATCTGTGAGAAGACCTGTCCTTTTGGAGCCATAAGCATAGAGGACAGGAAAAAAGAACATCCCCGTTTTAAAAGAATCGCCGTTATCTCTTCGGCCTGCGCTCTCTGCGGGGCCTGTGTGGAAGCCTGCCCGTTCAAAGCCATCAGCATAAAAAAAGAAGAACAAAAACCCTCGGAAGACCTTACACTCTACAAGGGGGTGTGGGTTATAGCTGAAATGGCCGAGGGTGATTTTCACGGCGTCACTTTCGAATTGCTCGGAAAGGGAAGGGGGCTCGCGGAAAAAAGGAATACCTATCTCGGCTGTGTTCTGCTCGGAAACGGTATAGCGGATAAGGCCGGAGAGCTCATCAGCGCCGGCGCCGACAGGGTGATTTCATGCGACGATGCCATATTCAAGGATTTTTATGACACGGCCTTTGTGGAAACCATAGCGGCCATGATCAAAGAACACAAGCCGGAGATCGTGCTCCTCGGCGCCACCGCTTGCGGCCGCGGCATCGCATCGCGCATTTCAGGCCGTCTCAAATGCGGCTTGACGGCGGACTGCACGGGGCTAGACATAGATTCAAACGGTTTCCTTGTGCAGACCCGGCCGGCCTTCGGCGGAAACATCATGGCTGAAATTCTCTCGGGAAACACAAGGCCTCAGATGGCAACTGTCAGACACAAAGTTTTCAAACCTCTTGCCGCTGACCCGGCGAAGAAAGGCGAGGTGATAGATTTTCCCCTGCCGGGCGGAATAGAACTCAACATGAGTATCAGGGATTTTGTGAAGGATGTGACTCAGCGCGTGAACATCGCCGATGCGGATATAATAGTGTCCGGCGGCAGGGGAGTCGGTTCTCAGGAAGGGTTTAAAGTGATAGAGAACTTGGCCGGAACTCTCGGCGGCGCTGTTGGCGCCTCCCGCGGCGCTGTTGACGCCGGCTGGATACCTTATTCTCATCAGGTGGGCCAGACAGGCCGCACGGTTTGTCCCAAGCTTTACATAGCCTGCGGCATTTCCGGCGCTATACAGCATCTTGTGGGCATGCAGTCGAGCGATGTGATAGTGGCGATCAACAAAGATTCTCAGGCTCCTATTTTTCAGGTGGCTGATTACGGCATTGTGGCTGATCTTTTTCGGGTGCTGCCCGTATTGATCAAGGAAATAGAACAATCAAGACGTTAGGTTTTCCCATTCCCAGGTTTCTTTTTATAAGTTTCGCGCTGCTTCAGGCATGCGCGGCGCCCGGACACCGCGGCGCGAAATTTGACATTATCTATGTGGCGCATTATCACGATTCCGCCGAAAGGTTCTATAATTCCGGAGATTATTCGCAGGCCGCCACACTTTGCGATTATGCCCTGAAATCACTGCTGTCGGCGGACAGGAGCTCTATGAAGTCGGAGGAGCTGGATTATTACGATAAGCTCATAGCCTCAATCTGCCGTCTACGGCTTCAGTCCTCGTACAAGCTCTATCCGAAAAAAAAGGAATCTGATTTCCCGCTTGTATTCAATGACCGGGTTGAAAAATGGCTGGTCTATTACACAGGCCCGGGTAAAGTCCATTTTGAAAAATGGCTGGCCCGCAGCGGAAGTTATATCAGCATGTTTAGGGAAGTGCTGAGGGATGAGAATCTGCCGGATGAGCTTGCCTGCGTTCCCATAATAGAGAGCGGGGTTTATCCCTTTGCTGTCTCCCGCGCCCAGGCCGTGGGTCTGTGGCAATTTATACAGCCCACCGGAGCGATCTTCGGCCTGACCAGAAATCACTGGTATGATGAAAGGCGTGACCCTGTGAAATCGACGAAGGCCGCCGCCAGAATGCTGAAGGAACTGCGTGAGAAATTCGGTGACTGGTATCTTGCGCTGGCCGCTTATAACGGCGGGCACAACAGGGTCGCGGCGGCTGTCAGAAAGCAGGGCACGGACAATTTCTGGGATTTGTATCTCCCGAAAGAGACCGAGGATTATGTGCCGAAGATAATCGCGGCCGCGATTATAATGAAAGACCCTCTGGTGTTCGGATTTTCGGACGGCGCGAATGATTATCTTGAATATGACACGGTGGAAGTTTACGGCCCGGTTGATTTCAAACTCGCGGCCAGATGCGTCGGTGTGAGCGAGAAGGATATCATCGCGCTCAATCCCGAGGTTTCAAGGCAATGCACACCGCCGGACATGATTCCCTATCCTTTGAAGCTGCCCGCCGGCAAATCGGCGGCTTTTATTAAGAAATTTTCAAAGTTGGATGACAGTGACAAATATCTTTCTACGAAGGAACTTGGCGCGAGAGAACACAAGAGTGTTGTTTACAGGGTGCGCAGGGGCGATAATCTGTCAACGATAGCCAGGAAGCACAAAGTTTCCGTCACAAAGCTCAAGCAATGGAATCATATCGCGCGGGGCGACCTCATCTATCCCGGCCAAAAACTCAAAATATATCGCTGAATGATACACATTGAGCCCGACGGTTTTCAGTCAAACTGCTACATTCTTCATGCGGGCGCTTCAGCTTTTGTTATAGATCCGGGAGTGCAAGCGTCGAGGGTAATCAGTATTCTTGATGAGAAGAAAATAAAACGGGTGTCTGTGATACTGACGCATTCGCACGCCGATCACTGGGCCGGCGCTCCAGAGCTGATTGCCGAAACCGGCTGCAAAGTTTATATGGGGAGCGCCGCGAAAGATATCTGTTATCGCCCGGAGGTGAACCTTTCTTACATGGTCGGCGCGGAATTCCCGGCGGTGAGCGGCTGGCTGGATGACGGCGGTATTTTTGAGGAAGGCGGAGTGAAGCTTAAAATAATTTTTACGCCCGGCCACACATCCTGCGGCATATCCATAGAAACGGAAGAGGGTGTGTTCACGGGTGACAGCGTTTTCGCCGATGGCTGCGGCCGCACGGATCTCCCGACGGGAAACACTGACACTCTTATGCGCTCCATACGCGAAAAGATACTCGTTTATCCTCCCTCGGTCAAACTTTTCCCCGGACACGGGCCTTTTACAAGCGTGGCCGCCGAGAAAAAGTTCTATGTATGACGGACTGCCTTTTTGAGACGCTGTTACCCGGCTCCGGCGCGGGAAGAGCGTATTATTTCAGAGAGCCCGCCGGCGTTTACGCTCTGAAAGACCCGTCCAAAGCGGAAGATTTTTTCAAATCCCTTGAAAAGCTCGCGGAAAAATATTATGTCGCGGGCTTCATAAGCTATGAACTCGGTTACGCTCTTGAAAAATGCTTCGGAAAAACAAAGCCATCTTCTTTTCCGCTGGCTCTTTTCGGCGTGTACAAAAAAATTCGCACAAAAGAAGTTTTTCGTCCGGCGGCGGGAAATTACAGGATAAAAAACCTGAGGCTTAATATCTCAAAAGCCGAGTATTTATCGTCGGTAAAAAAAATCAAAAGACACATACGCGCGGGGGATATCTATCAGGCGGATTACACGCTGAAATATAAGTTTTCCTTCACGGGTGATGCGCGGGTTTTCTATGAAGATCTCAAAAAAAAGCAGCGCGCGCCTTATGCCGCTTACATGAAGTTCGGGGAGATGAAAATATTGTCGCTTTCGCCCGAACTTTTTTTCTCAAAACGGGGACGGGACATAAGTGTGAAGCCCATGAAAGGCACTCTGCGCCGCGGTTTTGATGAGGAATCGGACCGCCGTCAGGCGGATTTTCTTTTCCGCGATGAGAAGAACCGGAGTGAGAACCTGATGATAACCGACCTTATGAGAAATGATCTCGGCCGTATTGCCTCCCCCGGCACGGTGAAGACGGAAAAAATGTTCCATGTGGAAAAATATGACACGCTGTTTCAGATGACATCAACTGTTAAAGCCAAAATCCGGCGGGGCGTGGATTTTTACGGCATAATCAGAAATATTTTTCCCTCGGGCTCGGTGACGGGCGCGCCCAAGATCCGGAGCATGGAGCTCTTGAGGGGGCTTGAATCGGAAAAAAGAAATGTTTATACGGGAGCCGCAGGTTTTCTCGCGCCCGGCGGCCGGGCGGATTTCAATGTGCCGATAAGGACCGTTCTCATCAGGGGCGCGAAGGCCGAAATGGGTGTGGGAAGCGGTATCGTTTATGATTCCAAGCCGGGTGAAGAATATGCCGAATGCGTTCTTAAAGCCGAATTTCTCAAAGGCGTATATCAGGAATTCCGCCTGATAGAAACGATGCTCTTTGACGGTGAGCTGAAAAATCTCAGAGCGCATTTATCCCGTTTGAGAAGTTCCGCCGCTTACTTTGATTTTAGTTTTGATGAGCGCAAAATACGCGCGGCTTTAGCGCGCAAGACCCGCGCGCTTCCCGCCGGACGCTGGAAGGTCAGGGCTTTGCTCGCCGGGGACGGGGCTTTATCGGTCAGCGTCCGGAGGGCGTCTGAAATACCTGAAGTGCCGAAGCTCGTGTTCTCTCCAAAGAGGGTTGATTCTTCCGACAGATTTCTATATCACAAGACAACGCGCAGGGCTCTTTTTGACGCGGAGCTTGAAAGGGTGAGGAAGAAGGGTTTTTTTGACGCCGTGTTCGTTAACGAAAAAGGTTTTGTCACCGAAGGCGCCGTCACAAATATATACGCGGAGAAAAAGGGCGTCATATACACGCCTCCCGTCTCATGCGGCCTTATGAGAGGCACAGTGAGGAGCTGGCTTCTCTCGCGGGGGAAAGTCAAAGAAAAAAATATGACGCCGGACTATCTGAAAAAGGCCGACGCCGTCTATGTTTCCAACGCTCTCATAGGTTTGCACCGCGCGGATATTTGAATAATATTGCGCAATCTGCTAGTATTTCGGTTGAGTTGTAAAGAAATGGAGGTTTAAAAATGGCAAAGATTTATTATGACAAAGATGCGAAGTTGTCGGTGTTGAAAGGTAAAACCGTGGCTGTCATAGGCTACGGTTCGCAGGGCCACGCCCAGGCGCAGAATCTCAGGGATTCAGGCGTTAATGTGATCGTCGCTGATCTGCCGGGTTCGGACAATTTTGATAAGGCGAAGAAAGACGGTTTCAAGCCTGTCACCTGCGCGGAAGCGGTCAAAAAAGCTTTCTGGGTGCAGATGCTTGTTCCCGACGAGCTCCAGTCAATGGTTTATAAGGCGGAGGTGGAGCCCACCCTGAAAAAAGGAATGGTGCTGGGTTTTTCCCACGGATTTAACATCAGGTTCGGACAGATAAAGTCTCCGAAAGCAATAGATGTGGTGATGGTCGCTCCCAAGGGCCCCGGGCATCTCGTCAGAGACGTGTATGCCGCCGGCGGCGGAGTGCCGAATCTTATAGCCGTTCATCAGAACGCGTCCGGAAAAGCGAAACAGCTGGCTCTGGCCTATTCAAAGGGCATAGGCGGCACGAGGGCGGGGACGCTGGAGACGACTTTTTCAGAAGAGACTGAAACGGATCTTTTCGGCGAGCAGGTGGTTCTCTGCGGCGGCGTCGTGGAGCTGGTCAAGGCCGGATTTGAGACGCTCGTTGAGGCGGGATACCAGCCGGAAATCGCTTACTTTGAATGTTTCCACGAGCTCAAGCTCATCGTGGATCTTATGCACACGAAAGGCATAGGCTGGATGAATTATTCCATTTCCGACACCGCAGAATACGGCGAATATTCAAGAGGCCCGAGGATAATAACGGAAGACACAAAGAAAGAGATGAAAAAAATCCTCAGGGAAATCGTCTCGGGCGAATTCGCGAAAGAATGGCTGCTTGAGAACAGAGTGGGCCGTCCCGTGTTCAACCAGGCGCGAAAGGAAAGCTTTGAGCTCCAGATTGAGACGGTGGGCGCGAAATTGAGAAAGATGATGAGCTGGCTGAAAGCCAAAAAATAAATCCGTATGCGGGTCTCAAAAGAGGTCATACCTGTGATTCTGCCGCTTGGAGCCTTTTTCGCGATTCTGGCTGTGCCGCTTTTTCTGCCGGTGAAGAAGTGCCTGCTCTCAAGCTGGAATTTCTATGCGGCCGCGCTTGTTTTTATTGCCGCTGTGTGGTCTCTCTGGTTTTTCAGGGATCCCGACATCAAGGTCAACGCCTCGGATGCGCACATCCTCTCTCCCGCTTCGGGAAGGGTGATGGCTGTTGAGGAGATGCCTGGCGGACGGAAGGTGGTGCGGATCTTTATGAACATCTTCAGCTATCACATTCAGCGCGCTCCTTACACCGGCAAAGTTAAAAAGATAACTTACACGCACGGCAGTTTTATCAACGCTGCAAAGAGTGACGCGCACATCAAAAACGAGAGAAATGAGGTCGTTTTTGACACTCCCCGCGGCGCCATAGCCGTGACACAGATCGTTGGTTCCATAGCCCGCCGCATCCTCTGCTGGAAAAAAGAGGGCGATGCTGTGGAACAGGGTGAAAAATTCGGCATGATAAAATTCGGCTCTCAGGTGGACTGCGAATTCCCCTCTTCCTGTGAGCTTCTGGTGCAAGAAGGCGACAAGCTTGACTGCGCCCGCTCGGTGATAGCGAAATGGTAATGAAAAAATTCAGGACAGGGATATATCTTCCCAGCGTTTTCACGGCGGTCAACATAGGCTGCGGTTTTGTGTCAGTAATCTTTGCCCTGCAGGAGAGATATTCCCTGGCCGCATGGCTAATCGTGTTGGGATGGGTGATGGATTCGCTGGACGGCTACCTGGCCCGCATGACGCACACCGGTTCCAAATTCGGAGTGGAGTTTGACAGCATAGCCGACACGGTGTCTTTTGGAATGGCCCCTGCTCTTCTGGTGTGGATATATTACCTTAAGGATTTCCGTCTGGGCTGGGCTGTCTGTCTTTTGTTCGTGCTGTCTGTGGCGATCAGGCTTGCCCGCTACAACACGGGCGCCAGCCACGAAGAGAAATCTCCCTATTTTGAGGGGCTTCCGTCTCCCCCCGCCGCCGGGGTGCTTGCGGCATTTGTTCTGCTGATGGAAATCTACAAGGCGGATTCCCCAAAACGGAGTTTCAGATTTCTTGTTGAGAGGGCGCCGCTTTTTGCGCACATCCTGCCTTTTCTGATGGTACTGGTATCTTTTCTGATGCTGACCAAGCTGAGGTATCCGCACGGGAGCAGGCTCAAACTCACAGGCATGCTGCCGATGAGGGTGTTCACAATAACCATAGTGTGGCTGGTGCTTTTCGTGATGTATCCGGAAAGCATTGTGTCGCTGATGCTGATAGCTTATCTGCTTTACGGCGTGCTGGATATCGTCGTCAGAACGATAAGAATGAGGAGGAAAGTCTGATGCCCGGAAAAATAATCATATTTGACACGACTCTGCGCGACGGAGAACAGTCTCCGGGAGCGTCGCTCTCAAGCGCTCAGAAACTCATAATAGCGCGCGAGCTGGAGAAAATGAAAGTGGATGTCATAGAGGCGGGCTTTGCCATCTCTTCTCCCGACGATTACAAGAGCATACAGGACATATCTTCCGCGCTGAAGGATACCACCGTGTGTTCGCTCTCCCGCGCCGTTGAAAAAGATATTGCCGCTTCCGCAGGAGCTCTTGCCGCGGCCCGCCATAAACGCATACACACTTTTATCGCGACCTCGCCCGTGCACATGAAGTACAAACTCAGGATGTCAAAAGATGAGGTTGTCTCAAATGCCGTGGGAGCGGTGAAACTCGCTCGCGGATATTGCGACGAGGTGGAATTCTCATGTGAGGACGCCACGCGCAGCGATAAAAAATTCCTCTGCGAAATAATTGAGAAAGTCATATCCGCCGGCGCCGGAATAATAAACATTCCGGACACCGTCGGCTACTCCTATCCTGAGGAGATGGGGGAACTCATCAGCTATCTGCTGACTAATGTGAAAAATTCGCACAAGGCTGTGTTTTCGGTGCACTGCCACAACGATCTGGGACTGGGCACGGCCAATTCGCTGGCGGCGGTTCTCGCCGGAGCCCGTCAGGTGGAATGCACGGTCAACGGCCTGGGAGAGCGCGCGGGCAACGCCTCGCTTGAAGAAATCGTGATGGCCCTGAAAGTGCGTTTCCCGAAGATAAAGACAGGCGTGGACACGCACGCGATAGCGCGCGTCTCGGGAATGGTGTCGCACATGACGGGCATCGTGGTCCAGCCGAACAAAGCTATCGTCGGCGCAAACGCTTTCTCGCACGAGGCGGGCATTCATCAGGACGGGGTGCTCAAAAAAGCCCAGACCTACGAGATAATGAAGCCGGAGGATGTGGGTATATCGGGCTCTCAGCTGGTGCTGGGCAAGCATTCGGGCCGCGCGGCGCTGGCAAAAAAATTTAAAGATCTGGGCTTTCAGGTCGCGGGCGATAAACTTGACGCCATATTCGCCGAGTTCAAAAAACTGGCCGACAAGAAGAAAAAAGTGTATGACGAGGACATAATAGCGCTCATAGAAAAAGACATGGGCAGAAGGGACGGTTTTGAGCTGAAGAATTTTGAGGTGCACACCACGCCGTCCGGTTCAAAAGGAAAGGTGACGCTCAAGAAAGGCGGCAAAATATTTAAGGGCGAGGCCGCGGGCGACGGACCGGTTGACAGCGTCCTCAAGGCGGTGGAGGCGGTCAGTGGCAGGAAAGGCGTCCTCACGGATTATCAGGTGAAGTCCATCACCGTCGGTAAAGACGCGCAGGGCGAGGTGCGGCTCAGGGCGGCTTTCGGGAAAAAAGTGCTCGCGGGAGTTTCCTCGTCAACGGATATAATAGAGGCTTCCATACTGGCATACCTTTCTGCTCTCAACAAGCTTGAACTGCGGAATATCAAAACGTGAACTACGTTGAAAATATTCTTTCTCACGCTTCGGGCAGAAAAAGCGTTTCCGCCGGAGAATACATAGAGGCCCGCTGCGACACGGTGCTGATGAACGATGTGACGGGGCCTCTGGCTGTGAAGGAGTTCCTCAAAAGAGGAAAGAAGATTAAAAATCCCGGCTCGGTTGTGATCGTGTGCGATCACTTCACGCCGAACAAGGACATCAAATCCGCCGAAAATGTGAAATTCCTTCGGGATTTCGCGAGGAAACAGAAGATACGCTTTTTTGAGATAGGCAACGGCGGCGTAGAGCATGTCATTCTGCCCGAGAAAGGCATCGTCAAGCCCGGCGATGTCGTCATAGGAGCGGATTCCCACACCTGCACATACGGGGCGCTCGGGGCATTTTCCACGGGTGTCGGCTCCACCGATGTCGCGTTCGCGATGCTGATGGGCAAAATATGGTTCATGGTGCCGGAGGTCATGGAATTTGTTTACAGCGGCAAAAAAGGGAAATTCATAACAGGCAAGGATCTCATCCTTCTGACCATAGGAAAAATAGGCGTCAACGGCGCGAATTACAAAGCCATGAAATTTGCGGGCACTGTCATAAGCGCTCTCTCAATGGATGAGAGATTCACGATGTGCAACATGGCCATTGAGGCCGGCGGCAAGGCCGGTTTTGTCGTGCCTGATAAAAAGACGGCGGATTATGTCAAAGGGCGTCCGGGCAGGAAAGCCCGGAATTTCGCCGACGGGCCTTCGGCTCAGACATTCAAAATGGATATAAGCGCGGTCAAGCCTCTCGTCGCCTCGCCGCATCTTCCCGATAAAGTGGGCCCGGCCGCGAGATTAAATAAGGTGAAAATAGACCAGGCCGTAATAGGTTCCTGCACAAACGGCAGAATAAGCGATTTCGCCCAGGCGGCGAAGATCATGAAAGGCAGGAAGATAAGCGCCGGCCTGCGCTGTATAATCCTTCCCGGCAGTCAGGAAGTTTATGCCGAGGCGATGAAGAAAGGTTATATAGAGACCTTCCTGAAAGCCGGATGCGTCATAGCTCCTCCGACATGCGGGCCCTGTCTGGGCGGTCACATGGGGATACTCGCCGGCGGAGAAACGGCGATATCCACGACCAACAGGAATTTCGTCGGCAGGATGGGGGCTGTCAGCTCCCGTGTGTATCTGGCCTCGCCCTACACGGCCGCCGCCTCGGCCGTCAGGGGGCGCATAATATCGCCGGAACAGCTTTAGGGATTAAACGGAGAGAAAATGAAAAATATTATAAGAGGGAACGCTTATGTCGTCGGGGATTCTGTGGACACGGATGTGATAATACCGGCGAGATTTCTGACTTCAGACAACGCGGATGAGCTCGCCGCGCACTGCATGGAGGACCTGGATAAAGATTTCAGCAAAAAGGTGAAGAAGGGCGATATCATAGTCGCCGGAGATAATTTCGGCTGTGGCTCGTCGAGGGAACACGCGCCCATAGCCATAAAGGCGTCGGGCATTTCGGCCGTCATAGCAAAATCCTTCGCCCGTATTTTTCTGCGAAACTGCATAAACATAGGCCTTATGGTTTTTGTATGCGATATGAAAAAAGACGCCCGCGCGGGAGATGAGATAACGATAGACATGCGGAAAGGCGAGATAATAAACGCCCGTGCGAAAAAGATTTACAAAGTGAAGCCCGTTCCGGAATTCATAAAGAAAATAGTGTCCTTCGGCGGCCTTCTGAATTACGCTGTTCAAAGGGGCAGGTGAGAATGTTTATTAGAAGTAGCCGCATCTAATGCGGATTAATAGACATATCCATAATTCTTTTTGTAAAATAAAATCATGAAAAAATGCGCAAAATATTATGTATTTATTTATGCTGGATTTGGATATTTTTAATTAAAAGATAGTGAGTTCTGATATGCGGATAGAAAAAAATAAATACCTTGATTTTTTAGCGCAGATTAAAACCCGAATTCAAACATCCCGGGTACGGGCTGTTTTATCCGTAAACGCGGAATTAATCTATCTTTACTGGGATATCGGGCGAATGATTGACACAAGGCAGAAAAAGGAGGGCTGGGGCGCCGGCGTTATTCCGAAATTATCAAAAGACATTAGCAATGAATTATCCGAAGTTAAAGGATTTTCTGAAAGGAATATAGGCTATATGATTCGTTTTGCGAGGGAATACGAAAAGCCGGTAATTTTGCAACAACCTGTTGCAAAATTAAGTGGAGTCCGCGGCGCTGAAAAATTGCCGCAAGCTGTGGCAAAATTACAAAAACAGAAAGGCGATAAAAATATGCCGCAAGCTGCGGCAAAATCAGTTCCAAAAGAGGTTTCGGAAAAATTGCAGCAGACCGTCGCTAAAATTCCATGGGGGCACAATGTTTTACTCATGGAGAAAGTCAAAGACATGTCGTCACGCTTATGGTATATGCAAAAAACTATAAAAAACGGTTGGAGCCGCAATGTGCTTAGTTTGATGATTAAGAGCAGGGCTTGTCGGCGCGAAGGCAGGGTAGCCGCCAATTTTGATTTGTGTCTTCCCGCCCCGCAATCAGATTTAGTAAAACAATCCTTAAAAGATCCGTATATTTTTGATTTCCTTACATTAGAAGAACCATTCAGAGAGCGGGAGCTGGAAGCGGGCCTTATTCGCCATTTAGAAAAGTTTTTATTGGAATTAGGTCAGGGATTTTCGTTTGTGGGACGGCAATATCATCTCAATGTGGGAGATGAGGATTTTTACATTGACCTTTTATTTTACCATCTTCATTTAAGGCGTTTTATCGTGATTGAATTAAAAAAAGGAAAATTTAAACCTGAATATGCAGGGAAAATAAACTTTTATTGCAATGTGGTTGATGATGTTCTAAAACACGAAACAGATTATCAGAGCATAGGTTTAATTTTGTGCCAGGATAAGAATACGGTTGCGGCCGAATACGCTCTGCGCGGATTCAAAAAACCGATAGGTGTGTCCGAATATGAATTAACTCGCGCATTACCGCAAAAGTTAAAATCTTCATTGCCTACGGTTAAAGAAATTGAAGACGAGTTAGGAAATAAGAAAAAATGAAAAGATGGGTGGATTAGGAGGAATTTCAAAATGAAGAAACACAAGATTGCGGTTATAGGCGGAGACGGGACAGGGCCGGAAGTTGTCGCGGAGGGGCTGAAGGTCCTTAAAGCGGTCTCAAAAAAATTCGGCTTTGAGTATGAGACGACAATGCTGGACTGGGGCGGTGAAAGGTATATGCGGACGAAAGAGGTGATTCCCGCCGACGGGATAGAGACGCTCAAAAAATTTGATGTCATATATTTGGGGGCAGTGGGACATCCGGATGTAAAGCCCGGAATACTTGAAAAGGGCCTTCTTCTGAAGATGAGATTTGACCTCAAACAATATATCAATCTCCGTCCGGTAAAACTTTATCCGGGAGTGTGGACACCGCTTAAGGACAAAGGCCCTGATGAAATAGATTATGTCGTCGTCAGAGAAAATAATGAAGGACTTTATACGGGAATGGGTGAATTCAGGAATAAAGGCGCGAAAGATGAAGTTGCTATTCAGACCTCATACAACACAAGAGCCGGTGTAGAAAGATGTATCCGATATGCGTTTGATTTCACAAGGAAACGCAACAAGAGAAAACAGCTCACTCTCTGCGGAAAGACAAATGTTCTTACATACGCATGGGATCTTTGGGAAAGGACATTCTATGAGGTCGCCGAGGAATATCCCGACGTCAAAACAGATTATGCTCACGTTGACGCCACCTGTATGTGGATGGTGAAAAACCCGGAATGGTTTGATGTCATTGTCACCGATAACATGTTCGGAGATATAATCACCGACCTCGCGGCAATGACACAGGGCGGAATGGGTATCGCCGCCGGCGGAAACATCAATCCCGAAGGCGTGTCAATGTTTGAACCCATAGGCGGTTCCGCGCCCAAATACACCGGAAAAAATGTCATCAATCCTCTGGCCGCGATATGCGCTCTCGGGATGCTCCTTTCCAACATCGGCGAGGAAGAGGCCGCCAATGCCGTTGAAAAAGCCGTTATGGCCGCCACAGCCGGTAAAATCAAATCCATGTCAGCCGGTAAAATGGGCATGGGCACCTCGGAAGTCGGCGATTACATAGCCAGCCTCATCTGACTTCCTCGCTGGGGACGTTCATTGACTTATTGACTAACTCAGGGAGATGTAAAGGAAAAATGTCTTATTGTAAAGCACCGTCCCCAATTCACTGTTGACAATTTTCAGGAGAGGTTTTAAAATTTTCAGGCATAGAAGTGAGAAGCATTGTAGAAGGGACAGTCCTGTCCCGATATAATTGTAGGAGGGAAATATGGATATAAATGAACTGAATCAGAAAGTGCTTGCCGAGAACGCGAAGGTGAAGAACGTCATCAGAGAGCTTCACCGTGTCGTCGTGGGGCAGGATGAACTGCTGGAGCGTCTGCTCATAGGGATTTTCACCCACAGCCATGTGCTCGTCGAGGGCGTGCCGGGACTGGCGAAAACGCTGTCCGTCAGCACTCTCGCGCAGAGTCTGGATATGGATTTCAGGAGGATACAGTTTACTCCGGAT
>Ga0210051_1002840_pt1 | contig 17381 bp, 11 predicted proteins | sample CryGey092014_all_FD_185464 | JGI IMG/M metagenome (GOLD analysis project Ga0210051, IMG submission 185464) | Groundwater microbial communities from aquifer - Crystal Geyser CG23_combo_of_CG06-09_8/20/14_all (SPAdes) (version 2) | ecosystem: Environmental > Aquatic > Deep subsurface > Groundwater... | reverse complement strand
TCACCGTCGCCCGGACTTACTGACACTATTTTTGGCGCCGGCGGAGTTTGGAAACTGAAAAGATAATTTTCGCTCGCATTCCCGAAAATATTTTTTATTCCTTTTAAGGAAATGGTATATCTGGTTTCTGCTTCCGGCGTCTTTTTCGGAACAAACTTAAGATCGGATCCTATAACACCGGACGTAAATTCCCAATCTCCTTCTATGGCCGGAAACAAGTCATATTTTAAATTTTCCCTGTCTACTCTTCTGTCAAATTTAACAATTAACGGATTTTTGTCCGATATTTCGGTAATTCCCAAGGAAGGATCCGAAGGAGAAATAACATGAGGAAGAGGCAAATAAAACCCGGCCAGCACCAGACCGACAAAGCCAACAAGCAGTAAATTAAAAATGATTTTATGATGCAAAAATCCCCAACCTGTCCTTTTAATATAGTAGAAAATATTTTGATACCATTTTTGGCCCACAAACTTTTCGGGCACTCGCCAACTCCTAAAATGCTTTATAACCAAAATAATATTATAGACAACAAAGACGCCTAAAATTGCAAAAAAACAAATCTCTAGCGTTAATGGTTTTGACAATTTGGATATAAGGTTTTCTAAAGTTTTCATTTTCCCTCCCATGCATTATATATGTCTTTACTGGCCGCGTAAATGACCGGGCCGTCATCGGTATCATTTTTAAAATTATCAACGTAAGTTAAAACCTTATCCATTCGATCCTGTTCGCTTTTGTTAAACCAATGCGGGTGAGAGAGATAAGTCACTTGTCTCGGGTTGTCCAAGATATCGCCACTGTAATTTTTGTTAAATCTATTTATCATATCCTCAGCTTTAAACCAATAAGAATCCGCGCCGTTATTGGGAACTTCCAAAATACTTAAATTATCACTTCCCGTTTTATTTTGATTGGTTTTAGAAGGAAAATAAGGCTGGGCAGTTTCGGGCAAATCCCAAAACCCTGTCTGTTTATGAGAAGCATCGTAACCAAAGTCATATTTTGTCCTGCCGGAAGTATCTACTTTTATTCCCACTTCCTCAAGCGCTTTTAACGTTTCGCCGTTTGCAAACCATCCGCCGGCCCTGTAAGTTTCCGGCCTCCCCAGTCCCATTTTATCAAAATATTCAAACGCTTTTTTATAAATTTTTACCAGCTCATCTTTTGTATAGTCAGTCGTTAAAACCGCATAACCATCATTATAAATATCTCCCCAGTTAGACCACTTATCAGCCCTTTTTGGCTCTACGCCGGCAGCCGTAACAAAATCGTATTGCATATGCAAATGAAGCCCAATTTCATCGTTCTTCTTTTGATTTCTGCTTCTTACCCAATTAGTTAGATAATTTTTCCGGTTTTCCGCTATAGATGATGTGGTATAGATCCTGGGATTAAAAAGATTGGTAAGCTTAGCATCATGCTTGTCAGTAATTTGACCCAAGGCATTTAAATATGTATCAGCCACATCGTAACCTTCCCAATCTATGGTCCAAGCAACGTACAAGGGGTTGGAAACATAAAAGCCGCATTTTTGACTTAGATAAGTTTTGCCGGCTTCCTTAATAGTTGCCCTTATCTGATATTTTCCCGGCAGAAGCTCTGATATATTTACCGATTCTTGAAATAAATTCTTCTCCCCCAAATTAAACTTACCGTTTATATCTTGACCCATTATTTCGTAAGTTACATTGGGATTCAAAAATTCCCGGTCCGTTTTTAAAGAAATCGGAAGAGTAAGATTTTTATCTTTTTCCTTTAAATTCCAAATTTTTTCCGCCACCATAAGTAACGGATAACTTAATTCCCCCGCAAAACTAACTTCGTATTTAGATTCCCACATAGCAATACTGGGATCGTTTTTGGACTTACTTTCGGCAACCGCATTTCCATAATACAAAAAATAGTTTCCATCTTCCTGACCCGGAGCAATACTCTCTGCCACTTCAAATATGATGTGTGCTTGTCCGCTACTAGGTGAGCCATTTAGCCAGAAATTTACACTACTAAAGCTGGATCCTCTGCCATAAACCAACCGCAAATCCGCCCCATTTTTCAAAGATTTCTTTTCTTTTATAAGCGAAGCTTGGTCAAAACTAGCCTTAATTTTTTTACCCTCAGGCAGGCTGGCAAAAGATTCGCCATTTTTTACGATAATTTTTTGCCTGTAAGCAAACTCATCGCTAAACCAAGTTGCCGAAGTAGCGCTTTTTACCGCCTTATCTTTTTCCTCTAAAACGCTTGGGAAAACAGCAAAAATGACAAGTAGCAAAGCAAGACTTCCTGCCATCATATGCCTTTTTTTCACCAACTTTCGTCCTGCAGGACCTTTAGATGGATGCGGAAAGAAAAATTTTTTTATTCGGCTTTCTTCAAAAACAATTTCTTCATATACCTCTTCTACCTCTTCGCCAAGTTTCATTAAGGTCTCTTTTTCTAAAAGTTCTTCTTGTTCTTCAAGGGAGGCTTTAATAAAAGTTAGGTTGAATTTAAAATTGAATGGGATAAACGTCGCAAGTGCCAAAGACAAAACGAAGGTTAGCAAAACCAAAAAGAAGAAGACAAAAATATTATCAACTTTGGCGCCGCCGGCCATTTGGTATAACTGTAAAATAAAAATATGCGTCCAAAAAAGTGCAAAGGCATTTTGCCCGAGAACCAGTAGAAAATCCCGCAAAATTGGATGGCGAGCAAGTTGCTTAGCCCTGTACAAAGCTAAAGCAGAAAGACAAGTGAAACCAAGCCCTACGCCTAAAAATGTTATTGATGGCGGCCATCTGAATAAAATAAAATCCAAATTATCGCTTAAAAAAATTCCGGCAGTAATTAAAACCACTTCGAAAATTATTAACGAATAAATTGCCACTGAAACAAAATGTTCTTTTTTTACCAGACCCTTAGTTTCAGAAATTGTTTTGCCCCAAAACAAACCGAACAGAAAAACCGGCATATATTGAAAAATTGGAAACCTGTAAAAGCCATCGGCACCGGAAAGCAAGGCTTTCCACGGAGCAAAGAAACTGACTGACGGTAGCAAATACAAGACAAAGCCGGCCAAATAAAAACCCACCGAATACAATAAAACCTTTGATATCCTCTTGGTAATTTTCTCGAAAAACGAAGGCATCAATACCAATAAAAAGGCATAGATAATAAAAGGCGGGATATACTCGGTATAAGAAGGTAAATTCCTGAAAGTAAGAATGTCTAATATAATTTTCCATCTGGCAAAGCCAAACCCCTTAACCAATTGATCGGCAGTAACAAAAAAGGCCAAAAACCAGTAAGAAAGAAGGAGCATTTTCAGTCTTTTGGTAACCTTTTTTTTACGTTCTAAGTTAAAAGCACCATTTTTAAAATAAGCGAGGTACGAAACGGCACCCGAAACTACCAAAAAAGTTATAAAGCAAACAGTATTGCCAAAATTTTCCAAACCTAAAAAAAATGGACTTGTGCCATTATGAAAAAAGTAGACTGTGTGGGATAGCACCATTAAAAAAACTGCCAAGCCCCTCAGCAAGTCCAACAAATAAAATCTTTTTTCTTGCTCACTCATAGATTAATTCTTGTAATCTTCTCTAATTAATATTATACATAAAAAAGAGAGAAGGTGTTAATGAAACAGAAAATTACAGTTTCGGTTATCGTTCCGGTTTTTAATGAAGAATCAAATTTAAAGATTCTAACTAGAGAAATTCATCGCTATCTTTACCCCACTTCCCATGAAATAATTTTTGTTGACGACGGGTCAAGCGATAATTCATTTGAGGTACTAAAAAATATCAGAGTAAAAGACACTAACGTAAAATTACTCAAGCTTTCGAGAAACTTTGGACAGCAAGCAGCAATCTTAGCCGGGCTCTCCAAGGCAAGAGGCAAAGCGGCCATCGTTATGGACGCCGACTTTCAAGACCCGCCGCAATATTTAAAGGACTTTGTTGTTAAATGGCAGGAAGGTTACAAAGTCGTTCTTGGCAAGAGACGAAAACGAAAAGACACTTTTTTTAAAAAAATGACCGCTTTTATTTTTTACCGAACTCTAAATTTAATAGTGAAACCGCGAATAGAACCGGACTGCGGGGATTTTTTTCTAATCGATCAAAAAATTGTGAAAGAACTAAACAATGTGAAAACGAAAGATTTTTTTATCCGGGGATATTTAAGCCAGATTGGTTTTAAAAAAATTACCGTCCCCATCAAAAGAGAGGCTAGAAAAAATGGCAAATCCGGTTACAGTTTTAAAAAAATGTTAAAATTAGCAACCGACGCCGTTGCAAATTTTTCCTCCTTCCCCATCAAAATATTTTATTTTTTTTCTTTCACTGTAATTTTGGCAGCAACATATTTCCTTTACCTGGCCATTATTTTAAAACAAAATAACTATTACCTTTTTTCTTTTATGGCATTTTTGTCTTCCATTCAGTTTTTGGGTTTTGCGATTCTTGGCGAATACATTGTCAGAACTTTTAGAGATATTAGAAATGACGGCCATTATTTAATTGACGAGGAAATTGGCTTTGACGAAAAGAAATAAAAGTATTGCCATTATTGGCGGTGGAATTTGCGGCCTATCCTCTGCCTACTATTTAACTAAAGCCGGTTTTAAAGTTTCGGTTTTTGAAAAAAACAAGTCTTTAGGCGGCCTCTTGTCAACTTTTTCTCCATGCAAAAAAATAAAATTAGAAAAATTTTACCACCATATTTTCTTAAGCGACAAAGAAGCAATTAATTTATTTAAAGAGCTAGAAATTGAAAGCAATTTGATACCCCGCCAAAGCAAAGTCGGTTTTCTAAAAGACGGCAAATTTTACGACTTTAACAAATCAATCGATTTCTTGAGTCTCCCCTTTTTAAATTTGGGATCTAAAATCCGCTTTGCCTTTGCCGGAATATCTTTAAAGTTTTTGCCCGAAATTTTAATAAGAAATTTAACGGCCAAAAAAATTTTAATTTATGCAATGGGGAAAAAAAATTATAGGGTCATTTGGGAACCACTTCTTAAGGGCAAATTTGGCCGCTTTAAAAGTGATATAAGCGCCGCATGGATTGTTTACCGCTTTAAAAAAAGATCGGGAACAAGAAAAAACGGTAGAGAAATTTTACTATATCCAACCGCCAGTTTCCAGATATTAATTGACGCTTTAGGAAAAAAAATTGGCAAAAAGAATATTTTTACAGGTTTCCCAATAAAAAAAATAGAAGAGAAGGACGACGGTTACATTATTAATAATAAGAAATATGACATACTGATTTCAACTGTTGCTGAAACCGACTTTAAAGAGATTTTTGGAAAATCAAATATAAAAGATATCGAATATCTTGGCGCAATTTGTCCCGTTTTCTTTTTTAAAAAACCGCTAACAAAATATTATTGGACTAATGTTTTAGATGGTCTCCCTTTTAGCGGAATCATCGAGCACACAAATTTAATTAAAAATGTAAACTATAAAAGTTCAATTGTCTATCTTAGCCACTACCTTCAAAAATCCGATCCGCTTTTTAAAATGAATGACAACGACCTTGAGTCTTATTACTTAAGTCACCTAAAGAAAATTTTTCCAAAAATAAATAAGAATTTGAAAGGTTTCAAAATTTATAGGGTTTCTAACGCTCAGCCAATTATTAAAAAGGGGTTTAAAAAACCACCCATCACCGTTAATAATAAATTGTACGTAACTTCAATGGCGCATACCTATCCATTTGATCGCGGCATTAATTATGCAGTTAGGGAAGGAAAAAATATAGCCACTAAAATCATAAAAGCTCACTCGTAGCTGCTAATTTGACAAGAACTAGTCATAAAGTTAAAATATAATTAATAATTAACAAGAAGAGGAAAAAATGAATGACCAAAATGAAATTGGAAAGGAGATAGGAAAGGAAAATCATTTTAAAAAATTTTGGCTAGCCTACGTTGCATCAGTTTTGATTGCCTCGGGCATTGCCGGAATAACATATTATAGCCTTTCCCAGTCTACAAAACCAAGTCCTACGCCAGTAGTTGCTAAAACAACCGTCACTCCGACGCCTTCGGCATCGGCCGATTTAATTGCAACGGAGAAAGAGGAAACCGATTTAAGTGCGGATATCAGCGGTTTGGATCAAGAATTAACAGACATAACTAACACCGATACCACTTCAGACGTGGTTCCTGCGTTATAAGGAGGATTAAAATGAAAAAATATCTAATTTCAACGAGTTTAATAACATTAATTGCACTGCCTGCCATTACACTGGCAAATGCAAACGGAGACTCCTCCTTAAGAAGGGCGGTAGCAACAACTACCCCAACCCCAACAGTCCGAAACACAATGACTCCCATGCCTCCGCTCAGAAAAATAGACGAAACTACTTTCAAGAAAGAAACTGAGGATGCCTTTAAGGAATATAGGGCAGCTACTCAGGTAAAAAAAATAGCCGCTTTGAAAAAGGCTGCCGAGAAAGCAACTGATCATAGAATAGGTGTTTTAAACCAATTGATTGAAAATGTTGATGCCAACAATAAACTTTCAGACGCAGACAAGACAACAATAAAACAGGGCATCAATACTCAAATTACTGCCTTAACCGATCTAAACACCCGAATACAAGCCGCAACCGATTTGGCAACCATAAAAACCTTAATCAAACAATTATACGATTACAAAATAATTGCAATTATAAAACCGAAGCAAATCGGCATAATGGCAGTGGCTAGAGTTCAAGGCGTTATTAATAGACTGGAAAATTTAGACAAAAGACTTGAACGTTTACTCGCAAAAGCAAAAGCTGATGGCAAAGACGTAACCGCAATTGAAGCAAATCTTGTAACTTTTAACGCAAAAGTTGCCGAAGCAAAAAGTTATGCCGAGCAAGCCAAAGAGATATTCAAATCAATTTCCGTTAGTAATCCGGAGCAGGCTAAGGTCTTAAGAGAAGAAGGCAAAGCGGATTTACAAAAAGCAAGAGAATCTTTAAAGGCAGTCGGAACTGAATTACACAAAATTATAGTTGCTCTAAAAGCCACCAATAGCCCAAGCCCAACCGTAACACCTTCCACAACACCGGAAACCTCTCCCGAAGTAACCCCAACCCCAACAGAAGCCCCTACTCCCGAAGCATAAATTATCACTATAAAAAGAGCTGCCTTTTGGCAGCTCTTTTTAATTTACCCCTTTAAATCTTCACGACTTACGCAATTTGCATTCCTTATACCCAATGTTATTCTTCGACCCCGATTTGATCGGGGTGGAGAAGCTACCATAATTTATTACCAAAAAGTTCTCCACCCCGGCAGTTGCCGGGAGTCGAACAGTAAAGTGCAAGTGCGTAAGTCGTGATCTTTTTTAACACTTGATTTTTTAACGGCAACAGAGGATCATATTAATGAGGAGGTGTTTATGTCCAATAAAAACGAAAAACAGATACAGGAATTGAAACGTATGGAACCAACCCTACAATTTGTCCTGTTAAACATGATTTTTATAATATTTGCCGAAGTTCTGGCAAATATGTGCGTTATCTTTATGTCCAGCATCTATTACAGTCAGACACTAACCATGGCCGATATGTATGCAAGAGGATCAACGACCGAATTGTTTGCATTTTCGCTCATTAAATTTTCTCTATTTATCCTGACTCTCTATGTGCTTAATATTAATTTACTGAAGCAGCTAAAAATTAAAATCAACGCGGAGCAATTTATTCTCAGTTTAAGCGCCCTACTTATATTCATGTTATGGCCCATCAGTGTACTGGGCGCATCAAGTATGATGGATTCGACTATCGTTTTTGGACTTGGCTTGCCATCACTTGCCATAGTTATTCTTGCATTTGGCGGACTTTTGTTCTTACTACCAATCGATTTAAAAATAACGAAGAAAAAATAGTTATTTCTTAAGTTTTAGTTATTTCCTTAAGCTTCTGCCAACTTCTTTTAGTTAGTTTAGCAAATTCATCAAGGCCGACGAGTGTCGGCTTTTTGATTCTTTGCCCAAACTCGCGGCCGGACTTTCTTATTCTTTTGGCTATATTTTTTGACATTTAATCAAGCATATTATTTTTAAAGATCTATTTTTAGAAGCAAAAAACTAATTCTTTATGGATTTTTCCGCCCTTAATTTTATTTTTGTGTTAAAATAGATTTATGGAGGGATTACTTACAAAAACAGTTTTTCTGTCATTTTTTGTTTGGTGGTATATTGAATTTCCAAAACAATTTTTTACTCTTTCCGGGCTAATTTTAAAAAATATTCTGGCAAATTTTTCTTTGGGTCAAATAATGCGCACCCTATTTTTACCGTGGCGCCGCATCGAAGCACAATCGGCGTCGGGTGCCCCAAAAGACCGCTGGGATGCATTCACCTTTAATATCATCTCCAGACTCGTCGGATTTATGATGCGTATTGGTCTTTTAATTACAGCCTTAATAGTTGTTTCCGGCTTTTTAGTCTTATGGCTTATTGCTATTTGTCTATGGGTTGTCTTTCCCTTTTTACCTTTTATGTTAAGTCTTTATTCTTTGAGGTTTCTATGAGTAGCCAAATTGGAACCAGAGTTACAGTCAATACGTCCAATATTAATTTCTTTTTAGCTAAGCTAGACCAAATATTAAATTTAAAAATTCTAAATGTTTTAGCATTCCCCTTAACAATAGTTACTATTTTAATTTTTTTGACGAGTTATTTTTCGCATTTTAGTCCTATTATTTATTTTGCGCTTTTTAATCTTTTAGCCGTAAGCTTATTTTTTGTAAACGTCAAACTTTATCATGTCTTTAAAATAAAGAACTATATTCCGCGTATTAGCATAAATAACACATTATCAAATATACAAAGCGGCAATCAAACAGAAATCGGCTCTCTTCTAGACTACGACACTTGCCGGATTTTTAAACTCGCCTACCTTTCCGATCCGGATTCTTTTTTTATTGCTCTCTCTAAAACCGATCAAGTCAGGTTTATTTTTTACAAGGCCGGCATTAGTTTTCAGGAATTGGTTGGCGTAAGTACAGCAACCACAATTGACCAAGTTTTTCTTTCGGCTATAAAAATGGCGGGCAGTTTCGAACAAAAGTTAATTGGGTCAAGCGATTTGTTCTGGGGATTTTACGAAACTTCTAACAACTTGCGAAGGTTTTTTGCCGATCGCAATTTAAAAGAAGATGATGTCTATAATCTTGTTTTCTGGGAAAAAACAATCTGGGACGAGGAGCAAAAAAAACGTCACTTTTTAGATCCCGATCATTGGATTTCTACCGGCGGTATCGGCAAAAGCTGGTCAACAGGTTACACTCAAAACCTTGACGTTTATGCCAAAGACATGACACAAATGATTTCCAAAGGAATAGCCAGATACTCCGTTATATCCCGAATGGAATTGGTTGACGCCATGCAAACAATTCTGACCAAAAGCCACAGCCACTTAATTATGGTTGGGGAAGCCGGTGTAGGAAAAAAATCTTTGGTCAGGGAATTTGCGAAACAGGTACTTTACGGAAAAGTTATGCCAAGTCTTAGGTTTAGAAGAATTTTGGAACTGGAAACGGGCGCTCTGCTGGCCGGTGCCAGTCAAAAAGAAGGCGAAGTTGAATTAAGATTTAAAAGCATTCTAAATGATGCTTGCAGGGCCGGAAATATCATTTTATTCATTGACGATATAGATGCTCTTTTATTGGAAGAGGGGCAGGGTTCGGTGAATGCGGCACAGGTTTTAATTCCGTACCTAGAAAGCGGCGCCCTGCAACTTATCGGCGCAACTACTCCTGAAAAATGGCACAAAATTTGCGCCAATTCCAAAATTAATAATTATTTCAATAAATTGGTTATTCCGGAAGGCGATGAAAACGTAACGCTCCGTATATTACAAGACTTAAGTTTTCAATTTGAATATAAATACAAAATTACTGTCACCTATCAAAGCTTAAAAGAAGCTTATCGAGACGCCAAAAAATATATTCCCTACAAAGCCTTTCCGGCAAAAGCAATTGATCTTTTAGAGGAATCTTGCATTAAGACGCAAAATATGGGGCTAAAGGTTTTATCCCCGGAAATTATTCAAAAAACGGTTTCCCAAAATACTAATATTCCGGTTCAGGAGGCTTCGGGAAACGAAAAAGATGTTTTGCTAAATTTGGAAAGCTTCCTGCATCAAAGAGTAGTTGGCCAAGATGATGCCGTAAAAGCCGTTGCCAATGCCATGAGAAGGGCAAGGGCAGGTCTGGAAAGCGGCAAAAGACCTGTTGCTTCATTTTTGTTTCTAGGCCCCACGGGCGTCGGCAAAACGGAATTATCAAAAGCTCTAGCCGAAAGTTACTTTGGAAGCGAACAAAACATGGTTAGACTGGATATGTCCGAGTATCAAAATGACGATGCTATTCACAAACTGCTCGGAAGTGAAAATGAAGCCGGCGGTTACCTAACAAAACCGGTTAGAGAAAAGCCATTTTCTTTGGTTCTCTTAGACGAAATAGAAAAAGCAAATCCTGATATTTTAAACTTATTTTTGCAAATTTTAGATGACGGCCGAATCACGGACAACCTAGAACGAACCATTGATTTTACACACACCATAATTATTGCCACGTCAAATGCCGGCTCGGAAATAATTAGGGAAAGAGCAACTGAGGGCACTTCTTCTAATAAAGAATTTGCCAAAATCTTGATGGACAAACTTCTAAGAGATGGCATTTTTAGACCAGAATTTGTCAACCGCTTTGACAGCATAATTACCTTTGATCCCTTAAATGAGCTTCAAATACGAGAAATTGCCGAACTAATGATTAAAGAGATTCAAAAAAAGTTACTAGCCGAAAGAGACAGAAAATTGGAGGTTACAGATCAAGCGGTTACAAAACTAGCTTCCCTAGGCTTCGACCCTCAATACGGCGCCAGAGAAATGCGTCGAGTAATGCAAGAACAATTAGAAAATTTTATAGCCAAAAAAGTCCTAGGAGACGAGGAAGATAAAGACACCCCGATAGTATTTGATGTGGGAGATATTGAGGAGTAAACAAAGCTGTTTCACAGCTTTGAATGTCAAATTCCAAATTAAAAATAACAAATATACAGGACTTACGCAATTTACACTTCTAAGAGCCTGTTCAAAATCTCATGTCGAGCTGAAATCTCATGATTTCGAGCGGTAATTTTTTGAAATTGAGGAAGAATATTAAGATACTTTGACGAGATTTCAGCCGAAAAGCCCGTTTTTTCTTATACTGGCGGTGAGATTTTGAACAGGCTCTAATGCTCAATGTTATTCTTCAACCCCGATTTGATCGGGGTGGAGAAGCTACTTTAATTTATTACCAAAAAGTTCTCCACCCTCTTCGAGGAGTCGAACGATAAAGTTCAAGTGCGTAAGTCGAATAGACTTTTTATTTTTGACTACCCCCTGGCCCACATGCACTTCCTAAGTTGTCATTCCCACGACTTGTCCATCGTAGCCTTGTGCGAAGATGGAAGGCGGGAATCTAGAGAAATAATTCAAGAAAATTAATTACTATTTAAATAATGACGCTTTTTCAGCGATCGCAGCTATTTCATCATTATTTTATTTGAGAATTTGACATTAGGCCTTCAGCTCTCTTTCGACCATGAGCTCAGGCTCGAAGAGATTTCATTTGACATTTTTAATTTGTCATTTGAAATTGAATTTATTCCCCACTTTCCTCTTGACACCCAATTTATACACAATGCCATATTTTTTAAACTAAAAAATGCCTATTATCTAATTATCTTTTTTCCCCTCATATAAGCATTTTATTTTTTAAATAATTAATTGACTTTGTTACCGCTTGATCTAAAATTAGATTAAGAGTTTGCAAAGGCCCCCAAAATTTTTTATAACAAGACCCGGGGGCCTGCCATCGGGTCTTTTTTCTAGGAAAGGTACCATGACTTATTACAAAATGGTATTTAGAAAGTTATTCAAAGGGTTTTTTCTAGTCTCCTCTTTTCATTTGCTTTTAGCTTTAACCTATTTTGTCGCCTTTCCCCTAACTCAGGATTTTTTGGCCAGCGCCGCCAGTATTGATCCGGCATCAATTGATAATAGCACATTCGTTTTAGTCATAAACTTTTTTATCCTCATGGCAAGCGTCGGTTTTGCGCTAATGTTTAATTTATTTATCAAACAGCTTGTGCCAAGATATGCAGAAATAAAAGTTTCTCCCCTGTTTCTAGATAAGGAAGACTTACGCCCCATTATGGTATCCGAACCAGCAATACCAACCTACAACGTCCAACTAACCGAAAAACCAAAGAAGAAAATTATAATTCAGTTTTAAATTAAATCACCACCAAAAAGCACCGAACCCTCTTAATCGAAGGGTATTTAATTATCACTCTTTCTCCTTAATCATAGAAATAAACTTCCATGGGTTTACACCCATGGTATTAGCCTGATTCAAGCATAGCTTGTCCAAAATTCAAAGAATTTTGGAAGCAATTCATCTCACGAGCTAACGCTCGGAGTATTGCCGAGGTACAATAAAGAATCAAGCATAAAGCCCTAAGAATGGGAATATAGATATTTGAATTTAGCTTTTCTTGCTTTATTCCTTATTCTTTATTCGGATCTAATAACGCTTTTTGTGTGGTTTTTTCTCCCTAAAAAGCAAATAAAATATAAGTTTTATCTGCTCATCTTTTCTTAATGGGTTGAAGTTTCTTTTCTTGTTTTAAAAGTACTATTTAAAGCTCTTTTGTGTGTTCAGAATGATGTATATATGACCTTGAAAAAGATAGTTTTATCTATGATTTGAAATGGTCTAATTTAGTGTCTTAGTACATTTTGCTTTAGATAATTTTTTAGTATTTTTATTCTTCAATTTAAAAATATGCTAGATTTAGGCTCTATATTAATAAAAAGTAGCTGTTTTAGCCACACAAAATCGATCATTAAGCCTTTATTCGCATACTTAATTCATAATTCATTATTCTTGATTCTTACTTTGAAAAACCTACCGCGCTCCACGCAGATAAATCAGTCTCTTACTGACGATGTTACAAATTTGGATTTCATTTGAAATTTGTAATTGGACATTTGACATTAAAAACATTTCTTCCTTTTACCCCCTCTCCCCTAGTGGGAGAGGGTAGGGGTGAGGGGTTCTTTGCTTATTGTTATTTGTTTATTATCTACTCCCTTCCCACTGTCTCATGATATTCTTACCAGACGGGTCGTATGACGAGCGAAGTGAAACGAAGTAGAGAAGCACGAACTTCAAACCTGTCCTGAGCTTGCCGAAGGGTTCTCCACCCTCTTCGAGGAGTCGAATAATATATACCATGGTTTAGTGGAAAGAGAGTAGCCTACTTCCCTGCTTTCAAATATGAATCCATTTTTTTTATATTCGCACTTTCTTCCATCCCTGTTTGCCAAGGCAAAGAAAAGCCAAAAGTTGCACCATGGCCTGGTTCACTTTCAAAAAACATTTTCCCGCTATGACCCTCAATAATTTTTCTGCCCAAAAAAAGTCCTAAGCCGCTACCGTCAGGCCTAACTTGTTGAGCATTGGTACCTCTAAAAAATTTAGAAAATAAATGCTTTTGCTGGTCTATGGGTATGCCGATTCCCGTATCTTTAACTTTTAGAATCATACCATCATCATCTCTATCAATAATCACTTCGATTCCCCCTTCTCTGGTATAGAAAATAGAATTTTCAATTAAGTTAGAAACCACTTGACCCAATTTTAATTTATCCACAATTATGTTTTTCCTTTTACCGGCAACCACACTCAGCTTAAGATATAATCCCCTAGATTCAGCTCTTTCTCTTAAATGCGCTACTTCTTCAGCCGCAATTTCCGCTAGATCCATTGGGACGCCCTGCATAAAAAATTTATTGGTCTCGATTCTTGAAATGTTTAACAAATCATCAATTAATCTTTCCATTCTGTCTGAATTAACATAAGCCTCCCTTATAGCTTCCATTTGGGTAGTATCCAGCTCGCCAAAATCACCTTCAACCAACATATGAAGATAGCCCTTAATTGTTGTAAGAGGTGTTCTCAGTTGATGAGAGGCCATCGACAAAAACTGATCTTTCGCTTTATCCAAATCCTTTAAATGCTTGTTGACCTTCACCAGCTTTTCCGTCGACTGATTTACTTTTTCCTGCAAATTTTCGGCAAAATGGCAAGTTTGTTCATATTGCATTGCATTTTGAATGGCAATTGACAACTGCTTCGCTAAAATCTCTAGAACTTCAATGTCCCTTGTGGTATAAGGCTCACCGGTTTTCTTGTGTCCAATTAAGAAAACGCCGCCTAGATAAGAATGCGTTTTTAAGCAAAAACTAAGTCCGGAATCGTATTTCTTTAATATTTCTAAACGATGGTCATCTTTCTCAAGTTCATATTCATCTATCACGGGCTGCCCCCACAAATTTCTTGCCTCTTCCAAAGAGATTTTAATTAATTTTCCGTATCCAATGGCGTAAGTTTCAGTAATTTTACCTTCACGGGTTGTAGCAACTAGTATATGGGATGTTTTCATCGATTTTTCCAACACTTCATAAACTTTAAATAAAATCTCGTGAATTAACATAGAAGATGTAATGTCCTCGCCAATTTCTTCAATTAGCATTTGAGTTTGATAATCATTCTTCAAAAACACACTGTTAGTCGCCTCTTCAATTACTTTATGAACATACTCAAAGACATAGAAGAATACAGCAGTAACAACAGCTGTTGATATTATGATTGCTAAATCAATCATCCGTCCTGAAGTATATTGAATAAGAATGCCCGCAATAAAACCAACCAACAAAATCATAGTAGTTAAAACTAAATACTGCACCGCTTTAGATGCAATAAATCGAGCGTCTAAAAGACGATGTTTAATTAATGTATAGGAGGCAAATCCAACAAAAAATAGCGAACTTTGTGCATCGTACGCTAAGTAGCCTTTGAAGCCGGTCATTGGGAGAATGATGCTTGTGAATAAAGATACAATACCGAATAAAGCTGCTCCCATAAGAATATATCTTAGCTGAGCTTTCTTTAAACGCTCAGCTTTCCTAAACTCTCTGATGAGTTTCCAGTATAGAAAACTGAAATTGGCGAAAAAGGCAACAACATAAACATTAAACAGAGGACCTAATTCCTTCTCATAAATACCATTTTTATTTACTAAATCAGCTATCGTTAAACTACCGGCGTGAGGAAGTCCATAAAGTAAGAAGGCAGAGACAATTAGCATTATTCCGACCGATAACCTAATTCGTCCTTCAATGAATATATAAAGCCACAGTAAAAATAGGGGCATAACTAAGCCGCCTAAAGCATAAAAGCTTCTTTCTAAGAACAAACTTGGAGACAAGGCAAAATAGAAATTGGCAAAAGCCCACAGTGCCATGGTTGCCGGAAACAAAGCAAAAGTAATATTAACAACCTTCTTTGGGTTTTTAAGAAGAACCACAAGGCCAAGAACTAAATTGGCGCAACCTGCAAATAACGTAATAAAATTCATATTATATTATTCTAAGCTCCTTACCTATTTTGTTAAAACTACTTATTAATTTATCTAAGTGCTTCTTTTCATGAGAAGCCGTAACCACCAGTCTTATTCTGGCTTTGCCTTCTTCTACGGCCGGCCACCTTACACACGGTGCAAATATTCCGTCTTCCGCTAGTTTTCTGGCAAAATCAATTCCTTTTACTTCTTCTCCAATAAAAACCGGGTTAATTGGCGTGTTCTCGCCAAACACTTCAAACCCCAAATTTTTTAAACCTTCACTCAAATATTTGCCGTTTGCTAAAACTCTTTTGCGATATTCCGGATGGTTATTCGCCTCTTTAATTGCAGCCATAACTCCAGCTGTAATTACTGCAGGCAATGCAAGCGAAAATATATAGGATCTAGAAGCAACTCGTAAATAATCCACCACCTTTTTTGGCCCAGCAATAAAACCGCCCATACCTCCAAGACCTTTGTTAAATGTTCCCATTATCAAATCTATATCTTTGGTGATATTAAAATGTTCCGCTGTTCCGCCACCCTTACTACCCAAAACTCCGGTGGCATGAGCATCGTCAACCATAACAAAAGCGCCGTATTTTTTGGCAATTTCAGCAATCTGAGGCAAAGGAGCAACGTCGCCATCCATACTAAAAACCCCGTCCGTCACAATCATTTTGTTTTTATGCTTGCTCTTTTTTAACTTATCTTCCAGGTCCGAACAATTTTTGTGTTCAAATATTATTTTTTCAGCATGAGAAAGCCTGCTGCCGTCAATTATAGTTGCATGGTTTAATTTGTCGCTAAAAATTGCACTGCTTCCTTCTTTGAAAGGAGCAGAAGCCATCATGGGGTCAACCAATGCCGGAATTCCGCCCGAATTTGCCATATAACCGGTTGCATAAATTATTACATCTTCTTTTTCAACTAGCTTTGCCACCATATCTTCTAAATCCCGATGCATCTTTAAGTTACCGGCAAGCATTCTAGAACCACAAGGACCTAAACCATGCTTTTTTAGAGCCTCTTCTGCTGCCTGAATAACATTTCTGTTCTTTGCAAGCCCTAAATAATTGTTGGAGGCAAACATCAGCATCTTTTTGCCCTCAATAACCACTTCTGGTTCGGTTGCTCCTTCGTCAATAAAATGAAAATCCGGGTAAATACCTTCTTTCATGGCAAAATCTAGAAAATGCTCGATCTCACCCAAACCATTTTTACTTTTTTTGGCAAACGTTTTGCTAGTTATATATTTTAAAACAAACTTTTGATTCACAAAGTATCCTCCTTCATCTATTGTATACCAAGTCCAAACACGATAAAAGAAGATAAATTTAAGAAATAAAAAAGAACGGTTTTAAAACAAAGATTTTGCGTGAGAAATTTTCACCAAAAATGACTTTTGTCATTAAACCGTTCAAAATGTAATTAAAACTAAACTGCCGACTTACAACTTGGACAAATAGTCGCCTTAGAAGACACTGAAGTTCTGCAATGAGGGCAACGTTTTTTGCTCATGGCTATTGCAAGAGTAATTGGTCCGCAGCAAATTGCGAAAAGAAAAATCAAGGGACCAAAGAATATCATGACAAGCAAGCCGCTTGTGAGGTTCAGCACTCCTCTGGAAAATAGCATGAAAAATCCCGCAATCCCACAAATGATCCATACAAAAACAAAAAGACCGCCAATACCTTCCATCGTTTTACCACCTTTCCAACACCAACATTACCATTCCGATCTATTTTTAACTTAAAGAGCAAGTGCTTGCATTCTAGACTAACAATAGCCAAAAGTCAAGGATTTTAGCCTGAGACCGTTGAAAAACTCCCCAAAATCCTTACTTTTTTAAAATTTCTTGAAAAAAAGCTGTCTAAAAAACATAAAAAAGGCTCATTAAATAACTTAGAAAGCGCCCCTAAAATGCTTGACATTTTG
>Ga0210051_1002838_pt1 | contig 17393 bp, 17 predicted proteins | sample CryGey092014_all_FD_185464 | JGI IMG/M metagenome (GOLD analysis project Ga0210051, IMG submission 185464) | Groundwater microbial communities from aquifer - Crystal Geyser CG23_combo_of_CG06-09_8/20/14_all (SPAdes) (version 2) | ecosystem: Environmental > Aquatic > Deep subsurface > Groundwater... | reverse complement strand
GCCCGGATCGATCGCTGAAGTTTGGGCCTTCGACCCTTATCCTCCTGCCGAGATTTTTCCTTCATCCAACCGGATAACGCCTCATTGTAATTTTGAACATATGGTCAATATTATTCTTGACAATAACTTTTTTTCTCTTAATGTATAGATTGAAATTTTAAATGGAGGACCGCCTTGCCGAGACCCCGAAAATGCCGCCGGGTCACCTTTTCGCCTGAAGTTCGATTCTTCAAGCCACAGGGGGTGCCCCTATCCACCCTGAAGGGAATTACACTCCCGTTGGAGGGCCTTGAGGCGCTGCGGCTTGCCGATGCCGAATCACTTGATCATGAAGCGGCAGCCGTTAAGATGGGCATTTCACGCCCGACATTTTCCCGGGTCCTTTCAGAGGCAAGAAGCCTGGTCGCTAGGGCACTGGTAAACGGTTGGGCTATCCGTATAGAAGGAGGAAATTATCTGATCGAGACGGAATCCGAACTTGAAAATAATACGCCTTTCCAGGGTTGAGGGCGATTCTATTCATTTTAAAATATTATATTTTTTTAATTGTTTAACTAACTTAACCGGGAAAGAAGGAGGTGATTTTGATGCCACGAGGTGACGGGAAAGGACCCGAGGGAAAAGGACGGCCGGGAAAAGGGAGAGGCCCCTGCGGTCAAAAAGGATCCGGTTCTGGCAATCGACAAGGACAAGGTCAAAGATTGGGGATAAAACGACAGAACGGACAAAAAGGCGGAAAACCATCAAACAGCCGTTCGAGTGAAGACCAGTCATAAAAGCGCAGCCGGGGTGTCTAAACCGATTGCATCGGTTTAAGACGTACTTCGATGTGAACACGGCATCCCCCCGACAAAAACGCCAAATTGTCAGGCACCCGGCTGCCATTATTTCTTTTTTAATCAAATGCTCATAATCAGGGTTGACATTAAGTTCTTCAAGAGTTATTTTTGATGGCTTCGTAAAAAGCCGTCACCCCGTTGAAAAACGGGGTCCAAGGGTTTTATAAGTGCTTGAGAACACTGGATTCCGGCTTTCGCCGGAATGACGGAAAGAGAGTATTTTCGACTTTTTACGAATGAATCATTTTTAATCCATTAATTAAAACTTAAAAGAGATGATTTATGTCCAGACCCAAGAAATGCCGAGTGGTGTTTGGCTGCCCGGAGGTTCGATACTTCAAGCCCCGAGGCATTCCGATGAAGGATCTCACCGAGGTCTACCTCACCCTCGAAGGGTATGAGGCGCTTCGGCTGGTGGACCTGGAAGGACTCGGACAAGAAGAGGCCGCCCGAAAAATGGCTGTTTCCCGGCAGACCTTTGGCAGGATTCTGGCCGATGCCCGCAGGTCCGTGTCCGAGGCCATCGTCAAAGGATTGGCCCTTCGGATTGAAGGGGGCGATTTTGCCTTTGCAGGAAAGGCGGATGCCGCCCAACCCAATGAGTCCGGGAAAGAATTTTCAGCAACCTCTAAACCCGACTTACCCACAACAACTCAAACAGGAGCTAACCTCATGAAAACGATTGCCGTCTCTGCAGAAGGACCATCTCTGGACGACCCGATAGATCCGCGTTTTGGGCGTGCGGCGGGCTTTTTGCTCGTCGATCCGGATACATTCGCCACGGAATATATCGACAACGGCGCCTCACAAGCCAAGGGTCAAGGCGCCGGAATCCAGGCAGTCGAAACGATAGCCCGTGCCGGGGCAAAGGTGGTTCTCACTGGATTTGTGGGACCTAATGCTTTTGGCGCCCTCAAGGCAACCGGCATTCAGGTGGGCCAAAATCTGGACGGCCTCACCGTTCGCCAGGCCGTTGAAAAATATAAGAAAAATGAGGTTACCATGTCTTCTGCACCCAATTCTCCGGGAGGCAAAAGATGATCGTGTCGGTGGCCAGCGGAAAGGGAGGAACCGGAAAGACAACGGTTGCTGCCGCCCTCGCATCAGTTTGGAATGCGCCCCTGGACGCCATGGATCTGGATGTAGAAGCGCCTAATCTGCACCTGTTTTTAAACCCTAAAATCAAGGATTGCAGGATCGCCAATATCGAGATCCCTGTCGTCGATGAGGCCCGGTGCACCCATTGCCGGATGTGCTCGGAGCTGTGCCAATTCAAGGCCATCAGCGACCTGGGCCGCATCCTTTTGATCTTCCCGGAAATGTGCCACGGATGTGGCGGATGTATCACCGTATGCCCGGAAAAGGCCTTGAAACCCGGAACCCGTGAACTGGGGGAAATCTGCTGGGGACATGCCGGAGAGCAGGACTTTTTCATGGGACGATTGCGGATCGGGGAGGCCATGAGTCCCCCTCTCATGCGGGAGGTCAAAAGCTATCGTAAAAAATTGCGGGGGAGAGAAGATCGGGACTTGATCATCGATGCCCCGCCGGGAACCAGTTGCCCGGCCATCAATGCCGTCATGGACAGTGATGTCATTTGCCTGGTCACCGAACCCACACCGTTTGGTCTCTACGATCTGAAACTGGCCGTTGAAGCCTTCAGACCCCTGGGACCGCCGATGGGGGTCGTGGTCAATCGGGACGGAATCGGAAATGATGCGGTCCTTGATTTCTGCAGTCAAGAAGGCCTTCCGGTTTTGACCAAAATACCCTTTTCGCGCCGTTTGGCCGAAGCCTATTCCGATGGTCGGGTGATCACCCAGGCCGCACCGGAACTGACGCCCCTTTTCAAGGATCTTGCCGAAAAGCTGCGGCAATTGAGCCGGGCGAGTTCGCCGGCAAAGGAGGCGACTTCCCATGCATGAAATCGTCATCATCAGCGGAAAAGGGGGAACCGGAAAAACCTCTTTGATGGGGGCATTCGCCCATTTGGCTTTAAATCTCATCGTATGCGATCTGGATGTTGATGCCCCGGACCTGCACATGCTTTTGCACCCTGAAAATGAAACATCCGAGGATTTCTTTTCAGGACACGAGGCGATCATCGAAGAGGAAAATTGTACGGGCTGCGGTCTGTGCGCCGATCTTTGTCGGTTCAACGCCATCTATTCGAAAGCTGGGGTTTTTTCCGTAAATCCGCTAAAATGCGAGGGCTGCAAGGTATGTGTCACCTTTTGCCCGGAAAAAGCTATCGCCTTTCCGGAAAGGCATTGCGGAAAATGGTATATCGCCTCCACCCGTTTTGGACCCATGGTACACGCCAAGCTTTTCCCGGGAGCGGAGAATTCCGGCAAACTGGTGGCTTTGCTCAGGCAGAAGGCCCGAGAACTGGCACAGTCCCGGGGGATGAATTTGATTCTGTGCGACGGTCCCCCGGGGATCGGGTGCCCGGTCATCAGTTCCTTAACCGGAACGGGAACGGCCGTTCTCATTACGGAACCGACCCCTTCGGGAATACACGACCTCAAGCGTGTCGCAGAACTATGCCGGCATTTTAAGATACCGGCTGCGGTCATTATCAATAAATCCGACTTGAACCCTCGTGTTGCGGGTGATATCAAAACCTGGTGTTTGGCCGACGGGTGGGTGATTGCAGGAGAAATTCCCTATGACATGGCGGTGACTGAGGCCATGGTAAACGGCCAGGTCCTCACTGAGTACCTTCCATCGAATTCTCTCATGCGTATCGCCATCCAGGACGCATGGAAAAGAATTGAGTCCATGATTCAAGCACAACGGGCCGCATGATGCCGGCATGTTTTATGTCATTTTATCCTATAATTTCTTTGAAAGGAGCTAATTTTTCATGAATACCGTCGTTGCTGTACCCTCTTTATCTCCGGGCGGCCTGGAGGCCCCCATCAGCGCCCATTTCGGGCATTGCGAAATCTATACTCTGCTCACCCTGGAGCAGGGAGTTGTCAAGGATGTTCGGGTGATCCCTAATGTACCCCATCAGCAGGGAGGCTGCATGGCGCCGGTGAATCATCTGGCGGACCACGGCGTCCAGGTCCTCATTGCCGGCGGCATGGGGATGCGACCCCTGATGGGATTCCAGCAGGTGGGCATCGACGTCTTTCACTGTGGTGATACCCGATCCGTCGGAGAGGCCATTACCGCCTGGATTCAGGGGATGCTGCCCCAGTTCGGACAGACGCATACCTGCGGTGGGGGAGAAAATCACTCCCATCACCCTCATTGAAAGAGTGTCTTTGCATCCATAATGCTCGGGGGCGCCCTCCATCTCCAGATGGGCTTTCGATCACGGAAAACATAGAATCCCCCTCCGCTAATCCGCAGCTTAAAAGGACGCCCTCATTCATTAACCCTGCTATGGAATGTCGTGCTGACCAGGTTTTTCAAGAACACAAAGCCGGAGAGAATCGAACTGCGCCGCCAAGCTCGACATGGCCCTCCGAAGTATTGCCTTTTATTCATCTTTGACCGATTCGGCCGACACACCGAATACGGAGGCGTCAGGTTCGAACACCTCGATGCGTTTGCCTTTCTCGATAAAGGCCCTCAGCGCTTCAAACACGCTTTGATAGTCAGCCATGACGGATTCGAAGCGCCGGGTAATGGGATCGCCTCTTCCAAGGACCGCTTCCGCCTGCCTCAATAAAGACATGCCTTCTTTGAAATGCCTTCCGGTTTTCGTAAAAAACTTTTTCCGAAACTCGTGCTTTTCCCGCTCCTTGGCAATAATCGGCAGCAGTCTCTGCACCGAGTGCTCGATCAACACATCCCTAGACATGTTGAAATCGTTTGAAATTTTTTCAAGACTCACCAGGGATCGCCGGCTGATGACAAAGGTTTTCTGGGTGCGATTGCCATAGATGAATGGATTGTCTCCCAATTGTCTTGCGATTTCATCAAGGGCTCTGGGATTTTCCATCAGGTGATCAAACACGGACTTCTGCTTGATCCCCAGATGTGTTGCCAGGATGCTGATGGCATTGATACACGCCTCGGATAGTCTGAATGTGACCCGCACGGATTGCCGACCCATCAGCTCGGTGGCTGAAGTTTGGACGATATCGGTGGCATTCTGAGGCTCTTGTTCTTTTCTCACTATCGGGTTCCCCCTGAATTTCATTGCGGAATTATTATTATCTTATAGTAATTTAATTTTTTAGTAATGCAACAAAAAAATTATTTTACCTTATTGACAACTATCGAATAGGTCTTATTTTTCCCGTCAAAGGATAATATTTCGAATGGAAGGTGTCTGCTCAATCAACGCAAACACTCAAAAAGGGAGGAAAATATGATTTATCGAAGGGTTTTTAGTAATCCTTGGCGCTTCAGAAACATGTTGGAAGAGGTTGACCGAATGCGACAAACGATGGACCGCTGGCTCGGCGACAGGGAAAATGCGTTTCCAACTCTTCGGGCCGGAGTATTTCCTCTGGTAAACCTGACGGAAAACAAAGACAGCTTTTTCATCCGGGCCGAATTGCCGGGCATAGAAAAGGAAGACCTGGAGATCCTGGCCACCGCAAACAGCGTCTCGATCTCCGGGGAGAGAAAGATTCCTGCCGAGGAAGAAGGCGCCCGATACCACAGAAGGGAACGAGAAGGCGGTAATTTTTCTCGGATGATCACCTTGGGGGCGGAGATCCAGCCCGATAAAGTGGAAGCCGGCCTTAAAAACGGCGTTTTAACTGTAACCGTTCCAAAGGCGGAAATCGCCAAGCCAAAACAGATTGCCATAAAATAATGGATCGATAAAAAAGGAGGGATGAACATGGCTGAAGCTCAGACCAAGGCTCTCAAGACTAAGGAAAAACAGGAGCTGATGACCCCTGCCGAACAGACCCGCCCCGGGGTGATCTTTACACCCAATGTGGATATCTTCGAAACTGAGAGCAAGATCACCATATTGGCAGATATGCCGGGAGTCATACCCGAAAACCTGAATATCGACCTCAGAGACAACACTTTAACGCTGATGGGAGATATTTCAACAGTAGAAAGCTCCGCTGAGGAGGATGTTCTCATCGAGTACGAAATCGGAAAATATTTCAGGCAATTCACCCTGTCGGAGGTCATAGACCAAAACAAAATCGACGCTCAGCTCAACGACGGCGTCCTGAGGCTGACGCTGCAGAAGGTCGAAAAGGCCATACCTCGAAAAATAGTCGTTAAATCGGTTTAAAAAACTCCGGTACTTCAAAGGAGCCGGCTGCATGAACCTTAAAGAAGGCGCAAACCGGCTCCTAATTTAATTCATTACTCTTTAAGTCCCCTTGTTTTTGCATGTCAGCGATTCCCGAAAATATCCAATATAAAAGGGTTTACAGCAATCGCTCGCTGTAAACCCTTGACTGTTCTGGTAGGCGGTACTGGATTTGAACCAGTGGCTTCTACCGTGTGAGGGTAGCACTCTCCCGCTGAGTTAACCGCCCATCAACCTTGATGGCTTCGTAAAAAGTCCATCTGCTGCGTTGCGCTGCATCCGTCGTCTTTGCGGCGTACCTATAACTACGCCTCATTCCTCAGGATTTGCGCGCCTTGCATCTGAAGCTTTTTACTTTGCCATCCCAATTTTGAATGATTACGATTTCATCAACCTTTGTAGTCCACCATCTCCTTGAGTTCTTTGCCCACTTTGAAAAAGGGAAGCCGCTTGGACGAAACCCGGATCTTTTCTCCGGACTTGGGGTTTCGCCCCACATAAGGCTTATAGTTTTTAACCGTGAAGCTGCCGAATCCCCGGATCTCGACCCGATCCCCTCCGGATAGGATCTCAGATATGGTGTCAAAAAAGGTGTTGATAATGACTTCTGCATCCCTTTTGCTCAGGTCGGTATGATTCTTCAGCCGATTGATTAAATCCGATCGGTTCATATACACTCCTCAAACAGCTTCAATATAAACCTTTTTCAATTAGAAACGAGATAGTTATATACTAAGGGGCCCATTTTCAAGTCAAGCTTTTTTTGTTGGATCGATTTCTGGTGGGTTTGAAGCGGCCCCTTCGGGCTCCGGGAAGGTTAGCTGCTCGGGAATCTCCTTGGGCGCCTCGAGGGCTTCCACTTCCTCGGGGGTTGGAAGTTCGGTTAAGTCCTTGAGTTCAAAAAGCTCTAAAAATTGTCGGGTAGTCCCATAGATCAAGGGTCTTCCCGGGATGGCCTTTCTCCCCAAGACCCGGATTATTTTTTTCTCCATGAGCATCCGCAAGATCCCCCCACAGTCGACCCCCCGGATGTGCTCGATGTCATTTCGAATGATCGGCTGCTTGTAGGCGATAATGGCCAGCGTCTCCATCGCTGCCTTGCTGAGTCGGGCCGGCGCCGGTTGGATCAGCCGCTTGATCCAAGGGCTGTATTCAGGTCGTGTACGGATTTGATATCCTCCCGCTACTTCCTTTAAGAAAAAGGCTCCGCCCCTTGCTTCGTATTCCTCGGAAAGGGTGTTGAGCGCCTCGCGGATAAGCCGGGTTTCCGAATTATCCAGCACCTTTTTCATCCGCTCCATGGACAGGGGTTCGGATGCCACAAAGAGAAGGCTTTCGAGGATATATTTGATTTCTTGCGTCATTGATAGAAGATCCGGATGATCCCGGTCTCTGTCTGCTGATAGATGCGTATCAGAGCCAAGCGGACCATTTCCAGGATGGCCAGAAAGGTCACGACAATCATTCCCCGATTCACACCTCCCTCAAATAGTGCATCAAAGGTGACGGACTCGCGCTCTTCCAGGATATTCACGATTTCGGAGATCCGATCCTTGACCGAAATCCGGTCTGCGGTCAGATCCACCCGCTGCTCCGGGGATATATTTTTCAGGATTCTCTGGAAGGCCTCGATAAGCTCAAAAAGGTCGACCTGGACCCATTCTTCCGGGGACTCTGAGGGCTCATCTCCTTTTCCAGGGCAGCGGACAAAGGTGTCTTCCCCCAAAATGCTCCTGGACCCCAGCTTTTCCACCGCCTCCTTGATCCGGATGTATTCCGAAAGGGGACGGGCGATTTCCAGGCGCGGATCCTCATCGGCATCCTCCACTTCTTCGTGCACGGGAAGCAGCATCCTGGATTTGATATGGGTCAGGGTCGCAGCCATGACGATGAAATCCCCGGCAACGTCGATGTTCATCTCCCGCATCATATTCAAATATTCGAGATACTGGTCGGTGATCAAGGCGATGGGGATATCATAAATATTGACCTCGTTTTTCTTGATTAAAAACACAAGCAAATCCATGGGACCTTCGAAGATGTCGGCAAGCCTGACACGGTAAACGTCTTCGGACATCCTCACAATCCCCTCTGGAATCTCGTGTGCATCACCTTGAAAAAAGCAACCCCATCAAAACAACAAGAGCCATCAGGTTTTTCTCGATTCGATTCGAATCAAAGCCCGGACTTCTTCCATTGTTTTTTCAGCAACCCCCCGGGCCCGACCGCATCCGCTCTCGATAATTTCATGGACCAGCTTCGGCCGCTGCTCATAGTACGCCCTTTTTTCGCGTACCGGCGCCAAGGCCTGGGCGAGGTTCTGGGCCATGATTTTCTTACATTCCACGCATCCGATCTCCGCCGTACGGCAGGTCGCATCGATCTCGGCAACCTTGTCCGGATTCGTGTAAATCCTGTGAAAGGTAAAGACATTGCAAACGTCCGGGTTTCCAGGATCCGATTTCCGGGCACGCTGGGGGTCGGTGATCATCTGGGTCACCGTGGCAGCAATCGCCTTCGGAGAGTCTGACAGGTATATTGCGTTGTTATAGCTTTTGCTCATTTTCCGGCGGTCGGTCCCGAGGATCTTGGAGGTTTCCGTGAGAATGGCCTGGGGTTCCGGGAAGATCTCACCGTAAAGGGAATTAAACCGACGGGCGATTTCCCGGGTAATCTCTACATGCGGGACCTGATCCATCCCCACCGGGACCCCGAACGCCTTGTACATGATGATGTCCGCGGCCTGGAGCACCGGATACCCCAGAAATCCGAAGGTGGACAGGTCCTTGTTTTGGATCTGAACCATCTGATCTTTGTAGGTGGGGTTGCGCTCCAGCCAGGGGACCGGGGTGATCATGGACAGGATCAAGAACAGCTCGGCGTGCTCTTTGATCCGGGATTGGATAAAGAGGGTGCTCTTTTCAGGAGAAAGCCCTACGCTGAGCCAGTCGAGCATCATGCCCCGGACATGGGCTTCGATCATTCGCGGGTCTTCGTAATCGCTGGTCAGGGCATGCCAGTCGGCGATAAAATAAAAACAGTCATATGCTTCTTGTATCCGAATCCAGTTGGCAAGGGCGCCATGGTAGTTGCCCAGATGCAGGGGCCCGGTGGGCCGCATTCCGCTGACGATCCGTTTTTTTTGAGTCATGGAAACTCTCCCGAAAAACCATCCGCCGGCAACTTCCGGCGGGCCTCTTGAATTTTAAATTTTTTAAAATAATGCTTCAGGCAGGCCATTGGCAAGAAAATTTTGATGACTCTATGTTTTCATTATTTTCCCGCACGGGGTATCTTTATAAGGCGGCGCTTTCTCATGCATCCTCACCGGATAAGGGATCGGGCAAATTCGAGTTCGTCGGCCTTGGTTTTCAGCTTGGCGTTAAGCTTAGCTTCCAGAACTGCTTGTATAATCTCCTTGAAGATAGGCCCGGGAGAAAGACCCATTCCCATCAGGTCTTTTCCCCCGATGAAAGGCTTAATGTATCTAACCTGAGTGAAATAATTGGAAATAAGTCGTTTGACCGCCTCCTGGGAGGTAGCGGCCATCATGTAAAGGATGAGTTCGATTCGGAAGGGGCTCAAATCCAGGTATAAGGAGCTGTTGGGGATTTCGGGTTTACGCTCTAGGCGGTGTAAACAGCGATTAGCGGAAATGCGCTCCTTGACAAACAGGCTCCGGTGCCGAGGGGGCATTTCAAGCCGTTCACAGATCTCCTCGCAGGTCTTTTCATCGCAGAACCGAATCGCGGCCAAAAAATAGACCGCCCATGTGAGATAAGGCTCTTCCAAGAAAAGCAGGTCGTGCCAGGATAGGACTTTTTTGACCTCGTTGAACAGGGCGACTTTGTCTTTATCCATGGCAATGGATGGATGAATCACGGCCAGCAGGTTATATTCCTGGAGACGCACCATGGCCGGGGTAGGATTTTCCTCTTCCAGGATCTGGCGCAGTTCGGAAAAAACCCGCCGGCCGCTGAGGCGCTCGAAAAAACGCATCTTCACTGCATTTTCGATGAGCCCGGAAGTTACCTTGCCGATGGAAAAACCGAACCGCTGCTCGAAGCGGATGGCACGAAAAACTCGGGTGGGGTCTTCCACAAAACTCATGTTGTGCAGAACGCGGATCACCTTCTCCTTGATGTCTTTCTGACCCGAAAAAAAGTCGATGAGAATGCCGAACCGCTTGGAATTGAGCTGGATGGCCAGGGTATTGACGGTGAAATCCCTTCGGAACAGATCGAGCTTGATGGAGCTCATCTCCACTACCGGAAGGGCGGCCGGAAACTGATAATACTCCAAGCGCGCAGAAGCTACATCGATCTTGGAGCCGTCGGGGAAGATGATCACCGCCGTGCCGAACTTTTCATGGGGATGGATCCGGGCGCCCACCTGTTGGGCATATTTCCGCGCAAAGGCGATGCCGTCCCCCTCGATGACAATGTCGATATCCTCGTTGGGTCGATAGAGAAACAGGTCCCGAACGAAACCTCCGGTCACATAAGCGCCAAACCCTATCTCATCGGCGGCGGTGCCGAGGGCCGTAAGGAGGTTGAAAACATGCTTCGGGAGACGCTCCTTCATGAACTTTTGAATGTTGCGGGTTCGGGCCGAAACCGGTCCGCTGAATGGATCCGGAAAGGAGCGCTCCCGTCGTTTGGACTGCTGAACCAGAGTATTGAGCAAGTCGGTCCGCGTGATCACGCCGAGGATGCGCCCGTCGTCGATGATAGGTAGAATCCTCTGCTTGTTTTCGATAATCTTTTCCTGGATCTCCAGCAGGCTTGCATCCGGACGAGCATGGACCAGCTCTGTATTCATATATTCGCGCACCGGAATGTGTCCAAGATGGTGATAAAGGGCCTTTTCGATGATCTGGCGGGAAATGTATCCGGTAAGGACCATCCGGCTGCCGCCTTCGTCAGACGCAGGGTTTAAAGCGGTGACCAGCAAGGCGTTGATGTTGTACCGATTCAGGAGTTCCCCGGCGTCCTTGCACGACACATCCGCACCCACGGTGATCGCCGGCGATGACATGAGGTCAACGGCCTTGCGTCTGGATTTGACCTGTTCATACAGGATGGTCGTGAGTTGTTGTTCGACCTGGACCCAGGTCTGATCCCTGAGTGTAGCCGACGCTGCATAAGGATGACCTCCCCCGCCCATGTACCCGAGGATGATGCCGACATCCACCTCGGAGATTTTGCTCCGGGCCACAACGTAGACCTTGCTGCCCATCATGGCAACGGCAAAAAGCGCGTTAAGGTCTTCCATCCGAAGCAACTTCTGGACCAGGAATGCAAAGTCCGGAATATACGTCTCCACAGTGATGGAGGTTACTGCAACCTCGATCCCTTCGATGTGATGCCGGACAATGTTTTGAATCATGTCGTTGAGAATCGTTACCTGCTCAGGGCTGAGTTCCCGGCTGATGAGGGAGGAGATAATGTCGATGTTGGCGCCCTTGGAAACCAAAAACGCCGCCGCTTTGAAATCCTTTTCCGTAGTAGAAGCAAAATTGAAAGATCCGGTGTCTTCATAGATGCCCAGGCACAAAATGGTGGCTTCATCGGGAGTAATAGGAATCCGCCGACGCTGCAGGATATGGGTCAGGATGGTCACGTTGGCACCCGTGGGCTCGAAGACCTCTTTGTGCCCCTTGACATCCTCCGGGGAAGCAGGATGGTGATCGAAGATGTGGACCTCAACCGATGGATCCCGAATCAGATCCGAAAAGGGGCCGATCCGGGAAGGCTGCTTGGTATCCACCAGTACGAGCCGTTTAATGGTAGCAAGGTCGATGGCCCTAATGTCAACCATGTTGAACAGATAGACCATCGAATCGATGAAAAAATTTTTCAGGTTCTTTTCCTGACTCCCGGGAAATACCACAATCGAACCGGGATATAGCTTTTGCGCGGCAAGCATGGAAGCCAGGGCGTCGAAGTCGGCATTGACGTGGGTGGCGATAACGGTAAGCCCGCGCTTTTTTTTTGACGCATTTTTTCCTGGCACGATCGGCTCCGGTTAAGAATATTATCGTCGGAAAATGTTTAAAGCGCTTTCCAATCCGACGCCTGATGCATTTTTTATGACAGATGAGAAGCGCGAAATCAACTGTTGCCCTTCTCTTTTGCCCGGACTCTTGTGCTTTTAGAGCAGCTGTGATACTAATGCATCGTCTTTTTATGCGTGATTCCATGGAAAAGCCCAAAGCCCGCCATTACCGGTATCTGTTTGGCCCCGTCCGTTCGAGACGGCTGGGGGTTTCCTTAGGTGTGGACCTGATGCCCCACAAGACCTGCACCTTGGACTGCGTCTATTGTGAATGCGGAAAAACCACCCGGAAGACCCTTGTGCGGAAAGAATATATCCCAACCCTGGACATCATGGATGAACTGGACGATCTGCTATCTAGTGCTCCGGACCTTGATTATGTCACCTTTTCCGGGGCCGGAGAACCCACCCTGCACAGTGGTATCGGGGAAATGATCGCATTTCTAAAAAGGGATCACCCTCGATACCCGGTGGCCCTGTTGACAAACGGAACCCTTTTCCATAATCCTAGGGTCAGAGACGAGATCAGCGATGCCGACAGAGTTATCGCCTCCCTGGATGGGGCAACCTCCGGGGTTTTCAAAAAAGTGAATCGACCACATTCCGCTTTGAGAGTGACCGAAATGATCCAAGGGCTGGTCGATTTTCGGCAAGCGTTTTCTCATCAGTTTTTCATAGAGATCTTCATCGTACCGGGGCTCAACGACAGCGATTCCGAGCTTTCGGCCTTAAAATCGGCTCTTGGTAGGATCCAACCGGACGGCGTGCACCTGAACACCCTCGACCGGCCAGGAACCGAGCCCTGGGTAAAGCCGGCCGGAGATACAGCGCTGAAAAAGATTGCAAACGCCCTGGGCGGTGCCGGCTTAATCCGTTTTCATCCAAAAGGTCGGCATAAAAAGGTTGCCGGGGATATCGGCGACATACAATTGATAGAGACTCTCCTGCGCCGTCCCTGCACAGCCGAAGACGTGGCCGCTATCTTTGACATCAATACACAAATGGCCCAAGACCGCATGGAAAGGCTTGTCGCCGACGGCTTGGCACAAAAGAAAAGGATGCCAAGAGGGACCTTCTATTTTATGCAAAAAAATGCCCATGTTTGTAAAACTGGTTGACGGAATGTACATCCGGCGGATATAAAAACAAGAAAATGCGGATGCGACGGGAATAAAGTTTGCTCCGACCTGGACAAAAGATAAGACGGAGGAGGCGATAATGCCGGTATTTCAATGGGAGGGAAAGAACAGGCGGAACGAATTGCAGCGCGGTGAAATGGAGGCCCTTAACGCCGAGCTCGTCCGGGCCAATCTGGCCAAGTTGCGTATCACTCCTGTCAAGGTCAAGAAGAAGCCCAAGAATCTCTTTGAAAACGTAAACTTTCTGCAGCCTCGGGTCAAAGAATCCGATATCATTCTTTTTGCCCGGCAGTTTTCCACCATGATCGATGCCGGTCTCCCCATCGTTCAATGCCTCGATATTCTTCAAAACCAACAGGAAAACAAGACCTTTAAGAAGATGCTCCGCCAAGTCATGGAGGCGGTTGAAGGCGGGTCTACCCTTGCCGAAGCCCTAACACGTTTTCCGAAACATTTCGATTCCCTTTTCACCAATATGATCGCAGCCGGAGAAGCGGGTGGGATCCTGGATACCATCTTGAGGCGGCTTTCCGCCTATTTGGAGAAAGCGGCAAAACTCAAGCGCAGGGTGAAGGGGGCCATGACATACCCCATCATCGTTCTGATCATCGCAGTATTGGTGGTGGCCGTGATCCTCGTTTTCGTCATCCCGGTCTTTTCGGAGATGTTTTCCCAACTTGGAGGACAGCTTCCTCTGCCCACCCGGATCGTCATGAGCCTCTCCGACTTCGTGAAACACAATGTTATTTACATTGCCATCGCCATCGCTCTTCTTGCCTACGCCATTCGCCGTTTCTACAAGACTGAAAAGGGGCGTATCGCCCTTGATAAGTTCGTCCTTAAAATCCCGGTGATCGGCATCCTGATCCGGAAGGTGGCTGTGGCGCGGTTTTCCCGCACCATGGGGACCATGCTGGCCTCTGGTGTGGCCATCCTGGAAGCACTGGATATCGTGGCTAAAACCGCCGGGAACAAGACCATCGAAACCGCCGTTTACACGGTGAGAACAGCCATTGCGGAAGGCCGAACCATAGCTGATCCCCTGATGGAGACCGGGGTCTTTCCCTCCATGGTCTGCCAGATGATCGCTGTTGGGGAATCCACAGGGGCCCTGGACGCCATGCTCAACAAGATCGCAGACTTTTATGATGAAGAGGTGGATCAGGCGGTGGAAAACTTAACCGCCATGATCGAGCCGTTTATGATGGTCTTTTTGGGTGTCACCATCGGCGGGCTGGTGATCGCCATGTACCTGCCCATTTTCAAGATGGCCGGCCTCGTGTAAGTCAACGCTTTTACGCCAACATGAGCTCCACCGAGAGCCTGCGTTTTCCGGAGCGGGCTTTTGCCGAACCGAAAAGTCACGGATGCTGTTTTGCCCCATGACCCTTGCTGCCGCACCCCCTGAAGAAAGTCTTTACCGTCGGCTGAAATGGCTGACCTTCTTCAGGGCGCTGTTTGCCACTCTCTTGCTGGGATCCACCGTCCTCCTCCATGTGAGACGGGTGGACACCCTGGTTTCCTTGCCTCTATTAATCCTTTACGGATTGATCCTGGCGATCTTTTCCCTCTCCTTTACTTACGCCCTGGCCCTCAAGGCCGTGGCATGGAGAGAGTTCCTCAGTGATGTCCAGATCATCATGGATACGATCATTGTCAGTGCGATTATCTTCGTCACCGGGGGTTTTTACAGCATCTTTTCATTTCTTTATCTCGTCGTGATCATCTATGCCAGTATGCTGTTCAAACGGCGGGGAAGCCTGATAGTGGCAGGGCTTTGCAGCGTCGAGTACGGCCTGCTGATCCTCCTGGAATACCATGGTGTGTTAAGACCCGTCGGTATTGAAATGGGCTTTTCCGAAATCGGATATTCGGGGTTTTTCGTCCTTTACAAGATCGTCATTACGACATTGGCCTGTTTTGCGGTAGCATTCCTCTCCAGCATTCTTTCAGAAAGGGAACGACTGACAAAGCAGGAACTGACAGCCATGGAAACCCACCTCAAGCGGGTGGAACGGATGGCAGCGGCGGGCGAAATGGCCGCCGGGCTGGCCCACGAAATTAAAAACCCCCTTGCAGCACTTATCGGCGCCATCGGGCTCATCAAGGATGAAAAGCGGATGGATCCGACCCAGGTACGCCTTATGCAGATCGTCCTTCGTGAAGCCGATCGGCTGAGCACCCTGGTCAATCATTTTTTAATCTTTGCCAAACCTCCGGCGGGCAAACCTCGGGCGTTGGATCTTTCACAAAACCTGTCCGAGCTCATCGACCTGTTCGAAAAAGACCGGATCGCTTTAGGGCGGATCACCCTCGAAAAAAGGCTGCTCCCGGATATTTGGATCGAAATGGATCCGGACCATCTGCGCCAGGTGATCTGGAATCTGCTTCTCAACGCTGCGGAGGCCATCGAAGGAAAGGGGTGTATCCGGGTTGAAATGCAGCCTCAGGGGCACCGGTTTTCAGAAGTGGCCATTATAGACGACGGTTGCGGCATTGATGATGATGACATGAAACAGATCTTCGACCCGTTTTTTACAACCAAATCCACCGGATCGGGCCTGGGGCTTTCCATCGTTCACCGGATTTTAGAGTCTTACGGTTTCTGGGTCCGCGTGGACAGCGCTAAAAACAGCGGAAGCACTTTTCGCATAAGGATGAAGCGGATCGATAAACCCAAATCCTGAGTCCGCCTTGAAATGGGTCTCTTTTGTTGGCAAATCAGACCGCCTTGGGGTTAAATCTTTGAAAATCCCTCGAATCGCACCCTTTGCCGCCCTGGTCCTGTTGCTGGGGCTTCCCATGCTGGGCATCCTGGCAGCCGGACACCCCACAGATCGGTATCTGGAATTCCCTCCACAGACCCTTTATGTGCAACCCGCTTCCTTCTCCTGGATGTACTTTGTTTTTTACGGCCTGGTTTTTCTGATCATGGCGCTACCGATTTTGATTATTGGAGGGTACCTTTTCCTTCGGCCTCCTGTTTCTTACGTCTATAAAAGGGCGTTTCCATGGTGGGGATGGGCAGGCCTTGCCCTCAATGCCATTTCATGGTTCGTGGCCTGGACACGGATTCCCGCGTTTGCTGTGATTCAACCTCACACTTTCTTTCCCTTGTGGCTTTCCTTCATCCTTGTCGTGAATGCACTTTGTCAACGTCGGGACGGGGCTTGCATGATGACGCGGCGACCGGTCTATTTTGCCCTCCTCTTTCCGGCCAGTGCGATATTCTGGTGGGTTTTTGAATATCTCAACCGCTTCGTACAGAACTGGCATTACCTCGGAATCGAATACGGAGCCCTCGAGTACGCCGGCCTGGCTTCATTCTCCTTTTCCACGGTCCTTCCTGCCGTGCTGGGAACCCGGGATTGGCTCCTGGGGACTCGCTGGATCCAGGAAGGTTTCATCTTTCAACCTCCGCCGCTCCCGCAAACCAAGGGGCTTGCAGTTGCGCTTTTAATTTTTTCCGGTTTCGGACTTTTCGGGATCGGGATCTGGCCGAATGTTCTCTTTCCTCTCTTGTGGGTTTCTCCCCTGCTGATCATTCTCTGTCTGCAGATTTTAACCTCAGGGGCGCCCATCTTGTCTTCACTGCGGGGGGGTGATCTTCGCCCGGTCGTTTCCGCTGTTCTGGCGGCCCTTTTATGCGGCTGGTTCTGGGAGATGTGGAATTATTACAGCCTAGCCAAGTGGGTGTATCGTATTCCTTATGTCCACCGATTTGAAATCTTCGAGATGCCGGTCTTGGGGTATGCGGGATATCTCCCCTTCGGGCTGGAGTGCGCCGCAGTGGGGGACCTTCTGGATCGTACAGTTAAAAAACCGCTCGGTCTTAAACCGGTTAAAGAGGCTGAACAAAACCTTCATGTGTCGTTTGGTGCTTGATTATGTCCTAGATCTGCTTCAGGCGATATCGGCGGCTTCCCAGGCCGATCTTTTCGCCATAGTCCAGCTGAATCTCCCAATCCACGTTCGGATATATCCCCTTGAACTTGTCTTCTCCCGCACCCGTGTGGGTCGAAAGGCAGGATCCCGGAAGCGCCGGCTCCTGGTTGACCAAGTCCACTGAGGCCTGGTCGATGGCTACCGGATCCCGGGAGGCAACTACGCCGATATCCC
>Ga0210051_1002834_pt1 | contig 17405 bp, 11 predicted proteins | sample CryGey092014_all_FD_185464 | JGI IMG/M metagenome (GOLD analysis project Ga0210051, IMG submission 185464) | Groundwater microbial communities from aquifer - Crystal Geyser CG23_combo_of_CG06-09_8/20/14_all (SPAdes) (version 2) | ecosystem: Environmental > Aquatic > Deep subsurface > Groundwater... | reverse complement strand
AGGGTTTTGATGTGATGGAGCGTAAGAAACTAGAAAGTATACTGAAGGAGCAGGACCTCGGTGTTTCGGGTCGAGTTGAGCCCTCTACTGCTAAAGCCATAGGCAGAATATTTGGTGTTGATGCAATTTTGACAGGTTCTGTTATTCAATATTTGCCAGCACAGAAGAGAACAGTATTATTTTCTTTGGGAGATACAGTTGTTATTATACCGGGTTTATATGTGGTGGAAAGAGGCGACAATTATATAATTTATCTGACAGATGCAGAAATTGGAATTAGTGCCAGGATGATAGATGTAGAGACCGGCAGTATCGTCTGGGTTGCATCTGAATCCTACAGGGGTTTTTCAACTGACAGCACTTTCCAGGGAGTAATACTCTCACTGGTGGATTCCCTCAGGAGTGTCTTTCCGAAGAAGAAATAGAGAAGAAAGGAGTTTTAGATGGTAAAAAAGGCAAGGAGTAAAAAGTATGTTTATTTTTTTGGCGGCGGCAAAGCTGACGGCAATGCGAGCATGAAGAATCTTCTGGGTGGCAAGGGTGCGAATCTTGCAGAGATGGCAGGGCATAAAGATTTGAAATTACCTGTTCCGCCTGGTTTTACAATTACAACAGAGGTATGCACTTATTATTATACAAATAAAAAAACTTATCCTGCCGGCTTAAGAGAAAATGTGCACAAAGCAATGGGAAAAATAGAAAATCTCATCGGCAGGAAATTCGGGGACACTGAAAATCCCCTTCTTGTTTCTGTTCGTTCTGGTGCAAGGCGTTCAATGCCGGGGATGATGGAGACCGTGCTGAATATAGGTTTGACAACGAAAACCATTCCGGGTCTTATCAGACAAAGCCGCGGCAACCAGCGTTTTGTTTATGATGCATACAGAAGATTGATTATGATGTATTCTGATGTCGTTATGGAAAAAGCAGCAGGCATTGAACCCAAAGACGATGAGGGAATCAGGAAACAACTTGAAAAAATTATGGGTAAAGTTAAAGAAGAAAAGAATTATAAAACCGATACCGATTTAACCGCAAAAGACCTTAAAGAAATCTGCAATTTATTTAAAGCTAAAATAAAGGAAGTTTTGAAAAAAGAATTCCCTGATGAGCCGTTAGAGCAATTATGGGGCGGCATTGGTGCGGTATTTTCTTCCTGGAACGGCAAACGAGCGGTAAGTTATCGCAGAATTGAAAGCATTCCTGATGAGTGGGGGACAGCAGTCAGCGTGCAGACAATGGTCTTCGGCAATACAGGGCAGGATTCAGCTACTGGAGTTGGTTTTACCCGAAATCCTGGAAACGGTGAAAATGGATTTTATGGAGAATATCTTATCAATGCTCAAGGCGAAGATGTTGTTGCAGGCATCAGGACTCCGGCTCCTATAAACGGATATTCAAGCTCAGAGCACAACAAGGATTTGAGGACGCTGGAAAAAGCTATGCCTGAAATTTACAAAGAACTTTTTGAATACCAGAAACGGTTAGAAAAACATTACCGCGATATGCAGGACATTGAATTTACAATAGAAAAAGGAATATTGTTCATGCTTCAGTGCAGAGTTGGTAAGCGCAACGGTCCCGCGGCTGTTAGAATGGCAGTGGACATGGTTAAAGAAAATCTTATTAAAAAAGAAGAAGCAATTATGAGAGTAACCCCTGGTCAGCTGGATGAATTATTGCATCCAGCTATTGACCCGGCTGTAGAAAAAAACAGCAAGCCAATAGCAAAAGGATTGCCCGCAGGACCTGGAGGTGCTACTGGACAAGTTGTATTTTCAGCAAACGATGCGGTAGCATGGAAAAAGGAAGGCAAAAAAGTAATACTTGTCCGAGAGGAAACAAATCCTGAAGATGTTGATGGTATGCGTGTTGCTGAAGCAATTTTAACAGCAAGGGGCGGGATGACCTCTCATGCTGCATTGGTTGCCCGGGGATGGGGCAAATGTTGCATAGTAGGTTGCGCTGCCATAGAAGTTAATTATGCTAAAAAAGAAATTTCAGTTGCAGACAGGATTTTCAAAGAAGGTGATTGGATATCACTGAATGGAACAAAAGGAAATGTTTATGAAGGAAAGCTTCCGATGTGCGTAGGTTTGGTTGAAAATAAAGCGTTCAATGAGTTTCTAAAAATTTGCCGTGATGTAAAGAGGCTTGGAGTCAGAGCAAATGCAGATACGCCTTCTGATGCAGCGCAGGCAAGACAGTTTGGCGCCGAGGGAATTGGATTGTTCAGGACAGAGCATATGTTTTATGGAAAGGGCTCAGATGAACCCCTGTTTGTTTTGAGAAAAATGATTGTTTCTAAAGATATAGATGAAAGAAAGAAAGCCCTTGAAGAATTATTTCCTTATATGAAAAAGGATGTCAAGGCAACTCTTGAAGCGATGGATGGTTTGCCTGTTGTTATTCGTCTGCTTGACCCTCCGCTTCATGAGTTTATTCCACGCGAGCAATTGAAACTTGAGCAACTTGCTTCAGAGCTCAACATAGATATGGAAGAATTGAGGAGAAGAGCTGAATCACTGCATGAGTCAAATCCAATGATGGGGCATAGAGGAGTAAGATTGGGAATTACCTATCCAGAAGTTACTGAGACGCAAGTCCGCGCAATATTTGAAGCAGCAGCAGAATTGATTAAGGAAGGCAAAAAGCCCTATCCCGAGATAATGATTCCTGTTGTTTGCGATGCTGCAGAGTTAAGTAACCAGTATGAAATTGTGAAGAAAGTTTACAGTGAGGTTTTGAAAAAATATGCTCTTAAAAAAATCAAGTATATGTTTGGGACGATGATTGAAATTCCCAGAGCTTCCCTGGTTGCGGACAAACTGGCAGAAACTTCAGAGTTTTTCTCTTTTGGAACCAATGATATGACCCAGATGGGGTTCGGTTTTTCCAGGGATGATATCGGAGCATTTCTGCCGGATTATATTAAGAAAAAGATTCTTGAGGGTGACCCGTTCCAGAGTATTGACAGGTCAGGTGTCGGTGAATTAGTAAAGATTGGTATAGAGAGAGGAAGGAAAACACGCAAGAATCTGGAAGTCGGCATATGCGGAGAGCATGGCGGTGACCCTGAATCTGTGAAATTCTGCCACAATGTTGGAATGGACTATGTCAGTTGTTCTGCGTTCCGCGTTCCGATTGCTACACTTGCATCAGCCCAGGCAGTAGTGGAAAATAAAAAATAAAGTAGGTGTCAGGTCTTGAGTAGTGAGTTTGTATGACACCCTAAAGTTTTAACGAGGAGGTTTCAGATGCGAATCGGTTATCTGGCGCAGTACAGTGAGGAAGAAGTCAAATTCGCAGTCAAATATGGGTTCAAGAGTATTGAATTGCTTGTTCCACCAGGTGCACCTCTTGACCCGATAAAGACTGACGAGAAAACAATCAGGGAGGCAAAGGAAAATTTAGCCAAGAATGACATTGAAATTTCAGCTATTGGACATTATCCGAACAATCTTGACCCGGATTTGAAAAAGAGAAGGGATAACAGCGATTATCTTTTGAAGTTGATGGACCTGTGCAAAAAAATGGATGTGAAGGTGCTGTGTACTTTTGCCGGAAGAGAGCCGGACAAAGATATTCCAGACAACATTCCGGCTTTCAAAGAGGTTTTCACTCCGTTCGCAAAAAAAGCAGAGGACCTGGGATTGAAAATTGGATTTGAAAATTGTCCGATGTTTCACTGGTTTCCTTTTCGCGGAGTTAATATTGCGTATTCACCCAGAGCATGGGATTTAATGTTTGATGCAGTTCCGTCTCCGGCATTAGGATTAGAATATGACCCATCACATTTAGTATGTATGCTTATTGATTATATTGAAATTATAAAGCGCTATGGCAGTAAAATAGTCCATGCGCACGCAAAGGATGCAGAACTGATTCATCCTCAAGTTGATATTTACGGAATTCTTGAGCCTGGCACTCTACGGCACAGAATTCCAGGATATGGAGAAGTGAATTGGGCAAAAGTTGTTTCTGCGCTTGTTGAAACAGGATACCGCGGAAATCTTGATATTGAAGGAAGACACGACCCGGTTTTTAATGCGGACCTTGAACAGGCAGGGCTTGTTCTTGCACTTAAACACTTGCAGCAATTTGTATGGTGATGTATTACTATGTTAAAAACAATTCTTCGGGCGCTTCGTTACAAAAATTACCGTCTTTTTTTCAGCGGGCAGTGCATTTCTTTAATTGGTACCTGGATGCAACTGGTTGCTATGAGCTGGCTGGTTTACCGGCTGACAAATTCTGCATTTTTACTGGGTGTTGTTGGATTTGCAGGTCAAATTCCAGCTTTTCTTTTAGTCCCTTTCGCAGGTGTTTTAATTGACAGATGGAACCGCCATCGAATTCTGGTTATTACTCAAATTCTTTCTATGATACAGGCATTTGTTCTGGCATTCCTTACTATGACAGGTATTGTTACATTCGGGCATATTATATTTTTGGCTATATTTCTGGGTCTTGTGAACGCTTTTGATATGCCATCTCGCCACTCATTTGTCGTGGATATGGTTGAGAAAAAGGAAGATTTAGGAAATGCCATTGCTTTAAATTCCTCTCTGGTCAACGGTGCAAGATTAATAGGGCCACCTATTGCAGGAGTCCTTATAGCTGCGGTGGGTGAAGGTATGTGTTTTCTTATCAATGCAATAAGTTTCCTTGCTGCAATTATTTCTTTATTATCTATGAAAATTACACCAGTAGAAAAAGAAACCCGGCGCAGGAATGTCTTACAAGAATTAAGAGAAGGACTTACTTATGCTTTTAGTTCCATACCCATTAGATACATTATCCTCTTTCTTGGTTTGTTCAGTTTAGTTGGAATGCCCTATACTATACTTATGCCTGTTTTTGCTAAAGAGATTCTTCATGGGGGTCCTTACACCCTCGGTCTTCTTATGGGATTTTCAGGTGGAGGGGCTTTGATAGGTGCAATTTATCTTGCCTCACGAAAAAGTGTGCGCGGTTTGGTAAGAAAGATTCCGATTGCTGCAAGCATCTTTGGCGTCGGACTTGTTGTCTTTTCCCTGTCTCGTATCCTGTGGCTTTCTCTGGCACTGATGTTAATTACGGGTTTCGGAATGATGGTACAGCTGGCATCGAGCAACACAGTTTTGCAGACTATTGTGGATGACGAGAAACGGGGACGAGTTATGAGTCTTTATGTAATGGCATTTATTGGAATGGCACCATTCGGTAGTTTATTAGCAGGTGGCTTGGCAAGTTTGATAGGCGCTCCTAATACTTTGTTGATATGCGGTGGTTTATGCATTTTAGGCTCAATTCTGTTCGTGAGAAAATTTCCTTTATTGAGGAAGGCGATTCGCCCCATATATGTAAAAATGGGCATAATTCCGGGGACGTATTAATTTCTTTCAAAAGGTTTTGCTGCAGGGTTATCTTAGAAGTGATTTTATTTCGTTGAGATGGACCCGTGCAGATTTTTCTCCCAGGGCAATGCAGATTTTTGCAGTTCTGAAATCAGCCCAGGGAATTGGACCGAGTTCAGGGCGTATTACCACATCTGCTTTATCTAATTGAGGCTGAGCAAGATAATACTGCTGGATATCAATTACTCGTATATATGTCTCAAATCTATTTTTTGGAATATTGGGACATCGCAAATCAGGACGCACATCCACTGCTATAACTTTCTCAGCGCCCAACTCTCTAACTACATCCACCGGTACATTATCCAGTGTTCCGCCATCCATAAGGAACATTCCTTCGTATTCCAGTGCTGGCCATATACCTGGCACAGTAGAGCTTGCATCAATTGCCATCCTTAACGGTCCTTTTTTAAACACAACTTCTTTGCCTGACAGAATATCGCAGGAAATTGCTGCAAATGGAATTTTTAAATTTTCTATGTTAACCTTAGGAAGGAGAGTTCCAAGTATTCCTTCCATTCGCCGCAGGCTGAAGAAAGATTGAGCAAGAGAGGGTATGTTTACCAGGCTCTGCTCAAGAATTTCCAACAATCTACCTGGTTTTTTTCCCAGGGATTCTTCCCCAAATTGTTTAAAACCAATACTGCGAAAGTAGTCAAGGAATCTGGTTATCCATAATTCCACATTTGATTCAAGGGCATAAGCACTACCAACGAGCGCACCGATACTTGTACCTGCAATTGATGAGATGGGAATTCCTTCTTTTTCGAGAACCCTCAGAATTCCCAGATGCGCCATTCCCTTAGCTCCTCCACCTCCAAGTGCTAATCCGATTTTTTTCATTTTTGCTCCCATATATATAGGGTTATTTGAACCAATACAATTATATCATAAAATTTTCCAATGTCAATTTATTTTGAAATAAAAAAGGTTTTGATATCAGGACTAAAGTCCTGAGTTACGTAACTCAGACCTTCAGGTCTGATTTTTCTTGACTTTTATTTTTTTTGTGTTATAATTATTAAAAATGTAATATGGAGGTAGGTCCGAATGCCAGAGTTGCAGCGTTTTAGCGTCTCGCTTGATAAAAATCTTATAATTAAATTTGATAAACACATTAGAGAAAGAGATTATTCTACACGTTCAAAAGCAATTGGTGACTTGATTAGAGAAGATTTGGTCAAGAAAGAGTGGGTTGGCGGGAAAGAAGTTGCTGGCGCAGTTACATTAGTTTATAACCATCACAAAAGGGAATTGGTGAATAAGTTAATTAACATTCAACACGACTTTCACGATTTGGTTCTTTCCTCGCAACATCTTCACCTTGATGAAGAAAATTGTCTGGAAATTATAGCGGTAAAAGGGAATCCCAAAGAAGTGGAAAAACTGGCTCATATACTAAAAGCTACAAAAGGTGTAAAGTATGGTTCTGTAACTATGGCCACAACCGGAAAAGAAATATAGCAGTATTATTTTTTTCTTCAATTGTAACACGAATTTTAAAAATATAATACAATATGAGGTTTGAAACGAGAGGGGGTGATTCCAAAAAGAGATGAGATGTGAAGGTAAAAAAACAAGAAGGCAGCCCTGTCGGTAAACAAGAACTGCCTTCCTGACGGTACCTGTGTTACACAAAGGTAAACCCAGGCCCGCTTATGACATATATAATATCATAAGTCGGGTCAAATGTCAATAAAAAGGAGGCTCGACGATGGAAAAACAGCAAATGGTAAGAGTTAAGAGAGTTATATTGGCAGGAGTGCTGGTTTTTGGTTTGGCAAATCAGATTTGTGCCGAAGAATCAGCAACTTACGAATTAGGGGAAATAGTGGTAACGGCAACGAAATTGGAGGAATGGACTAAGAATATTCCTGCAACTGTGAATGTAATTACTGCCGAGGAAATTGAGAAATCTCAGGCAAAAAGTATGACAGAAGTTTTGGAGGATGTTGCAGGAGTAAGTCTTTCTGCGTCAGACGCGAGTGGAAGGAATCCTGTGCTGACTCTGCGAGGTGTGTATGATTACAATTCCAGTCATGTGCTTGTGCTTGTGGATGGGGTACCGATTAATTCACCGGATACAGGAAAGCCCTATCTGAATGCAATTCCTTTAAACAATATTGAAAAAATAGAAATTGTAAAAGGCGGCAATTCTGCGGTATGGGGCGGCTATGCAATGGGAGGCGTGGTAAATATTATTACTAAGAAAGGAAAGAGAACTGGTGCAAAAGCTTCTGTTAGTTTAGGGGAATGGAAAACAAATATTATGAATGTTTCAGGTGAAGCGGTTTTACCATGGGATATTGCTTTTAGTTTGAACGCGGGCTCAAAAACAAGTGACGGCTACAGACAATATTCCAATTATGATATGCAGAATTTCGGAGGTTCTCTTTCCAAAAATGATGAAAAACTGGGATATAAGGCATCTTTGAGTTTTGGGTATTATAATGAGAGTTGTAAATATCCAGGAACTTTAACTGAGACGCAATGGGAGAACGGCCAGTATCAAGTCGGTGACCCAAATTACTGGTGCAGTGATGGCAGGCAGAATAATGCTTATCTAAGATTGGGATTTGAAAAACACTTGCCATTCAATCTTTGCGCAAAAGCGGATATAAATTACCTGAAGAAGGGTTATACATTTTATTACCGCAAAAAAAATACACCAAATGTAGAAAAAGCAGATATAAATGATGTCTCTGTTCCTGGGGGAGGAGTGCAACTCAGCGGAGAAGTTTTAAAAAATGCATTTACCCTCGGATGGGAGATGAAAACAGGATATGTAGATAGCAGGAATCATCCTGCTAATTCTGCAACACTGGAAATTAATAAAAGCACAATAAAAGACAAGTACAAGTATACAACTCTTAATTATAGTGCTGTTTATCTTCAGGATATGTGGAAGATTTTTGATTGGCTGAACATAAATATGGGGATAAGATATGATGCGCTTGCTCATAAAATTGAGGATAGAAAAGCAGGTAAAGAATATCTTCCAAAAACAGATGCATGGAGTCCGAATTTCGGCGTAATGTTCAGGCCAATTGCCCATGTTGGATTGTTTGCATCAATAAGCCAGGCATTCAGACTGCCAACAGAATCTCAGTTTTGCCAAACACCAGAGTTAAGACCTGAAAAAGGCATTAATTATGAGGTTGGAACAAAAATTTCAACTCAAAGAGCTTCTGTTGATATAAGTGTCTATCAGATGGATGTGACTGACAAAATTGCATACGATACAGACCCTGCCGGTTGGAAGTATCGCAACATTGGTGCGGTCAAACATCAGGGTGTGGAACTTAGCAGCAGGGTGAAAATTTTTGAAGGTTTAAGTGCCAGGATTTCAGGGGATATGATAAAAACCGAGATTATCAGTGACCCCAAGAATCCGGAGACAATAGGGAAAAATTTTAATCAGGTTCCACTTTGGAAGGTTTCTCTGGGATTGGAGTATGCAAGCAGGGAACCGGGTTTTGTAGCAAAAATAGATATGCGCAAGGTTGGAGAATGGTATATGGACACAAAAAATGAAGTGACATACCCGGGTTATTTTGTTACAGATGTGAAACTTTCCTGGAAGAAGAACGGTCTGGGTTATTTTATCTCCTGCAACAATGTGCTTGATGAAAAATATTGCCGCAAGGCGGATATCTCAGGAACAACAAAGCGTTATTCTCCTGCTCTTCCAAGAACATTTTCTGCAGGGATGAGCATAGAACTTTAAAGGACAGGTATTAAAATGGACAGGAAGACATGGGCAGGGATAATGCTTTTGGTTATTTCTGCCCTGTGCATCAGCATTTTTTTGTCGGGGGATAGAAAAGGGAGTAAGCCCGTAAAAGGACCTCCTTACCAGAGGATTGTTTCTCTTTCTTCTACCACAGAGATTCTCTGTGATTTGGGAGCAGTAGATAAAATAATAGGAATTGGCGGTGTAAGCAAAAAATCTCCTTATTATGAAATTCTTAAAGATAAACCACAGATTGGAGGTGGGTTTCACAACCTCAACATAGAGAGAATTTTGGGTCTTAAACCAGATTTAGTCTTCTGCTGGAAAGCGCATGCGGATGTTCTCAAATCAAGGGATTTGAATGTGTACCCCACAGGTCCTTATGATATAGAGGGGATAATGGAGTTAATAAAGGATGTGGGCAAATTTGTTGGTAAAGAGAAAGAAGCAGAAAAAACTATTTTTGATATGAAAACGAAAATAAATAAGATAGAAGAAAAATTAAAAAATGCCGGTAGCCAGCCACTTGTTTATTTTGAAGCAGGAACGTTAGGCAAGTCAAGGGCTAAAGGTTCGCTCACGCATGATTTAATTACAAGGGCAGGGGGAATAAATCTTGCAAAGGATGAACCGGTTCCATTTCCTTTATTAAGTAGTGAATGTATAATTGAGAAAAATCCGGACATTATTATTGTTGAGGAATATGGCGCTCCTGTTGAAGAGATAAAAGCTCGCAGGGCATGGCAGAATATAAAGGCAATAAAAAACAACAGGGTTTATCAAAGTCCTGTGTATTATACCAATTACACTCCAAGGTGTCTTGAGGGGTTGGAACAATACGCTAAATGGTTTCATCCCGAGGTTTTTAAATGAAACAAAAAATAATTCTTTCTGTTTTGTGCACTGTGCTTTTTCTAACTTTGCTTTCAACCCTGACGATTGGTCCGGTGCATATTCCGATAAAAACAGTTGCAAAAATTCTCCTGTCTAAGATTTATAATATCCAAGCAACATGGCCAGAGAATTTTCAATCAATAATACTTTTTGTCCGGTTTCCACGAATACTGTTAGGTATTCTTGTTGGTTGTGCTTTAAGTGTTTCCGGCTGTGCGATGCAGGGTATGTTCAGAAATCCTATGGCAGATTCTTATGTCTGTGGCATTGCATCAGGGGGAGCGTTTGGAGCTTCTCTGGTTATTATTTCCGGGATGGGGCGGGGCTTGATTATGCCTGTTGCATTTGGTTTTTCCCTGCTCGCAATATTTATCGTCTATTATCTTGCAAAGACAGGTAGGAAGGTTCCTGTTGAAACTCTGCTTCTTTCAGGTATAGCGATTTCTCTTTTCTTTTCAGCGCTTACTTCTTTTATCCATTACATTTCCGAAGAATGGCAGTGGCGCGAGATGATTTTCTGGATTATGGGAGGTTTATGGAAGAGTGACTGGAATAGAGTTGCAAGCAGTTCCCCGATTATTATTCTGGGCACATTGGGGTTAATGTTTTTTAGCAGGGAATTGAATATTCTTTTAATAGGCGAAGAACAGGCACAGGACTTAGGGGTTGAAGTGGAGAAAACAAGAAAAATTATCCTTGTTTTAAGTGCACTTGTAGCTTCTTCTGCGGTTGCTGTGTCAGGTATCATTGGTTTTGTAGGATTGATTATTCCTCACACGATGAGACTTATCATAGGTCCTGACCATCGATTTCTTCTTCCGGCATCCTGTCTTGCCGGCGGCATATTCCTTGTCTGGGTTGATACAATTTCCCGCACTCTAATTTCTCCAAGCGAACTTCCAGTTGGTATTATTACTGCGTTGTTCGGGGTTCCGTTCTTCCTGTTCTTGTTGAGAAGAAGAAAGAAGATAATTGGATTTTAAGATGAAATTAAAGGTTTCCCATCTGAATTTTTCTTATGATGATGTTGAGGCGCTGGAAGATGTTTCTCTGGATGTGGAATCCACACAAATTCTGGGAATCATCGGACCGAATGGTTCCGGGAAAACAACACTTCTTAAATGCATAAACAGAAAGTTAAGACCCCGCTACGGGACAATATTGATTGACACTAAAAATATCTCTAATTTTTCGCGCAAAGAAATTGCAAGAAATATAGGTGTGGTTCCTCAGGTTTCCTCAATTTCTTTTTCATTTCTTGTATCTGACATAGTCTCAATGGGAAGATACGCGTATCTTTCAAGATTTGGCAGGGAAACAGAGAAGGACTTATCAGCAGTCAAAAGTTCATTAGAACTAACTGGAACCGCACATTTATCCAATAGGTTCATTAATGAAATTTCAGGCGGGGAATATCAAAGAGTAATTATTGCCAGGGCATTAGCACAAGAGTCAAAAATTCTCCTTCTGGATGAACCAACATTACACCTGGATATCAATCACCAGATAGAAATCCTGGAATTAGTGCGTTCGCTTGCAAGAAAAAGAAATCTTGCAGTAATAATGGTTTTGCATGATTTAAACTTATCTGCCCGGTTTGCAGACAGGTTGCTCCTCTTGAATAAAGGCAGGGTTTACAAGGCCGGTTCTGTGGAAGAGGTGCTTCAACCAGAGAACATAGAGAAGGTTTTCCGGATAAAGGTCAAAATAATCCGTGATACTGAGACAAACATATTGAGTGTTCTCCCGGTTTCAGTAATGAAAGGATAAAAATGAAGAAAGAGCCATGGATTGGGTTTTATCATCCGGGATGCAACAGTGTTTTTCAGCAAAAAGCTGATTATGTAAGGTGGTACGAAAAACAGCAGCCTCATTTAAAATACTGCGCTTCAAAAAAGGTTGGGATATTTTTCTCCCGTTCCCAGTGGATAAAAAAAGATATGAGGTTAGTTAATTTATTGCTTGAAGAACTTGAGAAAAGAAAAATTTTTCCTGTTGCTGTTTTTGCTCAAGCCAGGGAATACGGTGGTCCGGGATGTCCTGGCTTGGAGCCGGGCCTGAAATTGTTGAAGGGAGTTGATTTTATAATAAATCTGCAATCATCTTTTCTTGTTCAATCTGCCATCGGGAAAGAATCATTGCCAGGTATTCTGGAAGATATAGGTGTTCCGATTATGCAGGCAGTGCATGAAAGCTCAAGGACAGAGACGGAATGGAAAGAAAATCCTCAAGGGTTAAGTCCATCTGTCCAGATTTACTGGGTGGCACAACCGGAATTCAATGGACTGATTGAACCCATTCTTGTTTCCGCAAAGGATGAAAGCAGAAAAAGCGAAGGGGGTTTTGGCGGTCCGAGGAAGCCGGTGAAAGAAAGGATAGACTTTCTCATAGAAAGAATCTCTGGCTGGTTAACATTATCCCGAATTCCGCCTCAAGAGAGACGGGTAACCTTCCTTTTGCATAACGCTCCCTGTGCAGGGGTAGAAGCTTCTGTAGGAGGAGGGGCCGGGCTGGATACGCTGGAAAGCGTTGTAAGAATAATGAAGCAGATGAAAGAAAGAGGATATAAAATAGAAAATTGTCCGAAAGACGGCAGGGAATTGATTGATATAATTATGCACAGAAAGGCAGTCAGCGAATTTCGCTGGACAACCATAGACGAAATTGTCCAGAAAGGAGGGGTCAGGGAGTTTATCAGCGTAGAAAAATACAATCAATGGCTGGATGAATTAAGTCCTGCAACAAGAGAAAAAATGATTTCAGGATGGGGCAATCCTCCAGGGGAAGGAATGGTTTATCAGGGGAAAATCGTTGTTACCGGAATTAAATTTGGCAATGTGAATGTGCTTGTTGAACCAAAAAGAGGCTGTTACGGGGCAAGGTGTGACGGAAAGGTGTGCAAGATTCTCCATGACCCTGGTATTGCCCCCACACATCAGTGCCTTGCTACCTATAAATGGGCAGAGGAAAATTCTGATGTAAAAATTTCCGTAGGAACTCATGGATACATAGAATTTCTGCCGGGTAAATCAGTTGGATTGAGCAGGGAATGCTTCCCGGAAATTATTACTGGCAAAAAACCGCATTTGTATATTTATACGGTTGCCAATCCCGCAGAGGGAATACTTGCGAAGCGGCGCGCGTCCGCCACAATTATTGACCATATGACGCCAGTGATGAAGCCATCAGGACTTTATGATAAATTAAACGAAATGGAAGAACTCTTAAAGCAGTGGACTCAAGCAAAAAGTCTGAACCAGGAAAGCCGGGCAAAAGTTATTCTAAAAGATATTTTTTTTCTTGCTGAGAAGTCTAATCTTATTGAAAAAGGCAAAGAGGTGCCAGTAGAAAATTTAATTGAATATTTGCACGGGAAGTTAAATCTTTTTCGGGAAACGCAGATAAATGATGGAATGCATATTTTAAGTAAAATTCCTGACAGGAAAGGTATTGCGAACATAATTGTTTCTATTCTTCGCTTTGAAGGGACGTGGCCATCCATAAGAAGGTTAATTTTAGAGACAATAGGTTATAATTACGGCACAGACCATTCAGAGCTGCTGGATAGAACTACTGGGATTGCATTTGAACTGGTAAAAACCGGGTTGAATATAAAACTGGATAAAGAGAGCAGGGTAATATCATCACAGAAATTGAAAAAGAAAATTTCTGAATTGATGGAGGTAAAGAATAAGGATAAGGCAAAAGAATTAATCCGGCTTATTATGTGGGCAGCAGAAGTAATTTACCCGAAGTTAAAGATGGTTAAAGGAGAAATACCGCAGCTTTTAAGGGCTTTTGATAAGGAGTATATACGGCCTGGCGCCAGTGGCCACATAACTCGCGGGAAAATAGAAGTGTTACCCACAGGTAGAAATCTGTACAGTATGGACACTCGCGCAATCCCCACAAAAGCCGCGTGGGAAGTGGGAATTAAAATGGCACAGGGCTTGCTGGATAAATATCGCAGAGACGATGGGAAATATCCGGAGAATATCGGAATGGTTTTGTGGAGTATTGACGCTTACCTTGCTGATGGAGAACAGATTTCCAAGATTTTATATCTGATAGGTGCAAGACCCGTCTGGATGGAGTCGGGGATTGTAAAGGGGACAGAGGTTATTCCTTTGAAGGAACTTGGAAGACCGCGTCTGGATGTGACCATAAGGACAAGCGGTATTTTCAGGGATACCTTGCCTCATATAATAGAATTACTTGACGAAGCAATCTGTAAGATAGCAAATCTTGATGAGAGTGATGAAGATAATTTTGTAAAGAAACACGGGGCTGGCTATCGGATTTTCTGCGCACGGCCAGGCGGCTATGGCAACGGCGTAAGCTTAATGATTGCAGCCAGTGCATGGGAGAATATGAAGGATTTGGGAGAAATTTATATCGAAAGGGGTGGCTATGCCTACGGGAAAGGAGTTTACGGAAAGGCCTCGCATAATGAATACGCACATCGTCTGAGCAGTGTGGAGGTAGTTTTTCACAAACTGCCTTCCGACGAATTTGACATTCTGTCCTGTTGTAGTTTTTTTGATTTTCAGGGGGGGATGTACTCGGCAGTCAAGTCTCTTTCAGGAAAAGAACCCAGAATTTACTGGGGTGATACAAAAGACCCGCAGAGGCCAAAAATTAGAGACCTAAAGGATGAAATAGAAAAATCTGTGCGCACAAGACTTCTGAATCCTGCTTGGATTGAAGGAATGAAAAGACATGGATATAAAGGAGCAGGTGATATTTCCAAAAGAATCGGGCATGTTTATGGTTGGGATGCATCTGCAGAAGTAGTGGCTGACTGGATATTTGATGACATTGCAAAAGCCTTTGTTTTGAATGATGAAAACAGGAAATTTTTTGAGGATAATAATCCCTGGGCGATGGAAGAAATTTCGCGCCGCTTACTGGAAGCAGAAAAACGCGGCATCTGGAAAGCAGACCCCGATGTTTTAAGGGAATTGAGAAACAAATACCTGGAAATCGAAGGGTGGATAGAAGAAAAAATGGGAGATGTCCAGGGAGAATTCCAGGGAGGAAACATTGATATAATAACAAAGAATGAGATTGAAGACTGGGCAAAGAAATCAAATTTTGATTTGGAAGAGTTTTTAAAAACAGGAGGGAAGAATGCACCATAAATATGTTGTTTATCCATTTACTGCAATTGTGGGCCAGGAAAAAATGAAAAAGGCACTTATTCTTAATGCTATAGATTGGAAAATAAGCGGAGTTTTGATTCGCGGAGAAAAGGGAACTGCAAAATCTACTGCTGTCCGGGCACTTGCGGCCCTACTTCCAGAAATAGAGGTGGTTGCTGATTGTCCTTTCAGCTGTAACCCATATGAGCTGAGAGAGATGTGTAAATCCTGTCAGGAACGTAAAAAATCAAACCAGAAAATTTCGGTTAAAAAGAGGAGAATGCTTGTTGTGGACCTGCCAATCAATGCAACTGAGGACAGGGTTATCGGAACGTTGAACATAGAAAAGGCATTGAAGGAGGGAACCAAGGCCCTGGAGTCGGGCATACTCGCAGAAGCAAACAGAGGGATATTATACATAGACGAAGTAAATCTTTTGGATGACCACATTGCCGACGTTCTTCTGGATGCTGCTGCAATGGGAGTGAACATTATAGAGAGAGAAGGCATATCTGTTTTTCATCCGGCCAAATTCATTCTTATTGGGACTATGAATCCCGAAGAAGGGGAATTGAGGCCGCAGCTGCTGGACAGGTTCGGATTAAGCGTCCGTGTGGAAAAAATAGAAGATAGAGAAAGAAGGGTAGAAATAATCAAACTAAGAGAAGAATTCGATGCCGATTCATTTTCTTTTGAGAAAAGGTTTGGCAAATTCCAAGATGGAATGCAGAAGAAAATAATTAAGGCAAGAGATATTCTGCCCAAAGTCAACATCCCGGAAGACCTTTTGTCGAAAATCAGCCAGACCTGTATAGAATTTGCAGTGGACGGATTGAGGGCAGATATTATTACTGCAAAGACAGCAAAGGCAATTGCCGCTTACGATTGTAGAGAGAAAGTAAATGAAGCTGATATTCTTGAGGCGCTTGAATTTACGCTTGAACACCGTATGAGAAAGAATCCTTTTGAGAAACCCGAGCTAGACAGAGAGAAATTAAGGCAGACAATGGAAAAGGCAGGTCAAAAAGAGAAAAAATCCCCACCACAGAACGATAAGCAAAAAGATTCACCTCGGCAGGATAAAGAAAAATCCCGGGAAAACCCTTCTGCAAAACCAGGAATTCCGAAAGAAGAAATTTTCAAAATAGGGGATGGTATAAAAACAGATAAAATGTTTAATGTTAAAAAAGACAGAATCTATCGCAATTCCACGGGCAGGAGCGTAAAGACACTTACGAAGTCAAAACAGGGGAAGTACGTAAGAACAAAACTGCCGAAAGGAAAAATCAGAGACATTGCAATCGATGCCACCATCCGGGCAGCTGCCGTTAATAAAAAAAACGGTGGGTTTAAGATAAACATTGAGGACATCCGTGAGAAAATAAGGGTTGGGAAAGGAGCTTCACTTGTGGTGTTTGTAGTAGATGCCAGCGGTTCTATGGGGGCAACTGAGAGAATGAAGTCAGCAAAGGGAGCTATATTTTCCTTTCTTAACAGAGCATACCAGAAAAGAGACAGAGTGGCTATGATTGTCTTCAGAAATAAAGAGGCTTATACCTTGCTCCAGCCGACAAGAAGCATGGATCTGGCAATGAAAAAACTTGAGGAGATTCCTACAGGAGGAAAAACACCTCTGCCAGCAGGCATTTTGAAAGGGATGGAAACAATTAAAAGTGAACTTATTAAGAACGATAATTTGATTCCTGTGTTGGTATTAATAACTGACGGTAAAGGAAATGTGCCAATAGAAGAAAATGTTTTTAATGAACTTAAATATTGTGCCGATGAAATTAAGAAACGGAATCTGCGGACAATTGTAATAGATACAGAGTCCGGTTCTCTTAGATTCGGTCTCGCAAAAGAATTTGCAGAAGATTCAAAGGCAAAATATTATCATTTAAATGAAATAGAACCAGGGAAGATCGCGTCAATTGTTAGTTCAGAGGTGCGTTAGAGATATCACTTTCAATCATTCTATTTTGCAAAAATCAAATTTGGCTAACAGAGAAACTGCTGCAAACACGAAGTTGCAAGTGGCACTATAAATGGGGGCAGATCAGGACTGGCCAGCAACAATCCTCATGGTGATTATATAATAGCAGGTTTGTCATAAATGTCAAGTTCTCCAAGGATTTTTCTCCCAGAGGCTTTTTTTCTTTCCCAGGGAGGCATCTATATCGCGGGCAGGTATTTGTCCTTAACCAAGCCAGAAAAACGCCTCTATGGGCATTCATTGAG
>Ga0210051_1002824_pt1 | contig 17419 bp, 18 predicted proteins | sample CryGey092014_all_FD_185464 | JGI IMG/M metagenome (GOLD analysis project Ga0210051, IMG submission 185464) | Groundwater microbial communities from aquifer - Crystal Geyser CG23_combo_of_CG06-09_8/20/14_all (SPAdes) (version 2) | ecosystem: Environmental > Aquatic > Deep subsurface > Groundwater... | reverse complement strand
CCTGCAGAGGTACAGGTCAAATCCTCAATATGAAACAGGAATTGTCGTCAGTCTGATTTTATGCATCAGTGCCTTTCGCAGAATTTATTCTCCGATTTCCATCCTGGTCTTTTTGATATTTCTGTCTCTGATAATAGAATTATTTAAAAAATCATTCAGTAAAAAGATTGAAAGACATAGTGTAGTAAATAATGTTGCTGCAACTATCTTTGGTGTTCTTTATGTTACTTTCCTGCTTTCCCATTTGTTTTTTCTGCGCGAGAGGGGCTTGCGATTTATTTATCTTCTCTTTTTCGGAACATGGTGCGCTGATAGTGCAGCCTATTTCGTCGGGAAAAAATGGGGACGGCATAAACTGATTCCAAAGATAAGTATGCATAAATCCATTGAGGGAGCAATTGGCGGGATATCTGCGGGGCTGCTCGTCTTTCTTATTGCCAGATTTTGGATATTTGATTTTTCCCTGGAGACCAGTCTATTACTGGGAATTTTAATAGGGATTTTTGCTCAAGCTGGAGATCTGGTAGAGTCACTTTTAAAGCGGGATGTAGAGACAAAGGATTCCGGGGATTTTATTCCAGGCCACGGGGGATTACTTGATAGATTTGACAGCCTTCTTTTCACTGCCCCATTTTTCTATTATTTCCTCTCTATTTATTCCCTATAGTGCTGACTACTGATTGTTGGATTATTTATGAAAAAGATAATATCCATTTTAGGTTCCACGGGCTCTGTTGGTATAAATACCCTGGATGTTATTTCGAAGTTTCCAGAGGACTTTGCCATCTATGGATTGTCCTGCAGGGAAAACATTGGACTACTCATAAGGCAGATAGAAAAATTTAATCCCCATAGTGTAGCAATCCTAAATGAAGAAAAGGCTATTGAAGTAAAGAAGTTATTGAAGGGTAAAAAAGTTGAAATTTATAGTGGAATGAGTGGTTTAATAAAGATTGCCGAGGCAAAAGAAGTGAATATGGTAGTCGGAGCACTTACCGGGAAAAACAGTCTTTTTCCCCTGTTAAGAGCGATAGGCAAGGGTAAGGATATTGCCGTTGCAAATAAAGAGGTGATTGTAGGTTTTGGAAAAATTCTCGTGAATGAGGCTAAAAAGAAAAAAGTGAGAATTCTACCAGTGGATAGTGAGATAAGCGCAATATTCCAATGTTTAGAAGGAAGGAATATAGATGAGGTAAAGGAAGTTATTCTTACAGCTTCTGGTGGGCCATTTTATCGTCTTTCGCGAATGGCATTGGAGAAAGTTACAAGGCAGGAGGCAATTAAACATCCAATATGGAAGATGGGGAAAAAAATTTCTGTGGATTCCGCCACTCTGATGAATAAAGGACTGGAAATAATTGAAGCAAGCAACTTCTTCGGGATTCCTTTAAGTAAAATCAGAGTGCTGATTCATCCCCAGACTATAATTCATTCAGTTGTTTCGTTTATTGATGGGATAAGTTTGGCACAATTGGCAATTCCTGATATGCGAATTCCGATTCAGTACGTCCTATTCTATCCGAAAAGAATTGGGACTTTTCTTCCATCAGCTGATTTGGCAAAGGCAGGAAATTTAGAATTTATCCATCCAGATACTAAGTCCTTTCCCTGTCTTCAATATGCCCGAGAAGCCGTTGTTATTGGAAAAGGTATGCCTGCAGTTTTAAGTGCTGCGGATGAAGTAGGAGTTAATGCCTTCCTTGAAGGAAAAATAGGTTTTATGGACATTCCGAGGGTTATAAAGAGAGTAATGGATAAATATAAAAGAAAGTGTCAAACATTAAAAGAACTATTAGAGGCAGATGAATGGGCAAGAGATGAAACGGAAAAAATAATTTGTAGTGGCAGAGTGAACTCTGCATGAGGGAAGAAAGATGATTACGACAATTGTAGTTTCAATTATTTCGCTTGGGCTGCTGATTTTTTTTCATGAACTCGGTCATTTTCTAATCGCAAAGAAAATCGGCATTCGCGTGGAAAAATTCTCATTAGGTTTTGGTCCAGAACTTATAGGATTTACAAAGGGTGAAACAAGATATCTCGTATCTCTAATTCCTTTTGGCGGATATGTGAAAATGGCTGGCGAGAATTCTCAAGCCAGGCAGGGGATGCCGTGGGAATTCAATATGCGTTCAGTAGGAGAGAGAATGCTTGTTGTGTTTTTCGGGCCACTCTTCAATTTCATACTCGCATTCCTCCTGTTTGTTATTGTTTTCAAAATAGGCGTGGTTTCCTTTAACATTGATACTACAATAATAGGTAAAATATCTGAGGGTTATCCGGCGCAAACTGCAGGATTGGTTCCTGGCGATAAAATCATAAGCATTAATGGTGAAAAAGTTTCCAATTGGATGGAGGTTCAAGGAAATATTCGCAAAGGTATAGAACATCCGCTTAACATAAGAGTTCTCCGGGGAACACGCGAGATGGAACTTAAAATTTTGCCGCGGTGGGATAAAGATGAGATGAGGAAAATCATTGGAATTAGCCCTCAGGAGAGTATCAAGAAATTTTCTATCTTGAAAGCAATATATGAAGGATTCCTCCAGACCGTTGGACTTACTTACGCAATCCTCAAGGGGTTGTTCCTAATTATAATTGGAAGAATTAAACCGGACATTGCTGGACCAATTGGAATCGTGCAGATGCTTGGAGCCCAGGTTCGTTATGGAATTACTTCCCTTTTATATTTCATAGGATTTCTAAGCGTAAACTTAGCCATAATAAATCTTTTTCCGATTCCCATTGTGGATGGAGGTGTTATTCTACTTCTGTTTATAGAAAAGTTAAAGGGTAAACCAGTTTCGGATAAAAACAGGCAGTTGTTAGAACAAATAGGGCTGGTGTTACTTATAATCCTGATGATATTTGCAACATTCAAGGATATAGTGAGGATAAGATAAAAATTAAACGAAGAAACACTATAAAGATTTGGGTTGGCAATGTTCCAATTGGAGGAAATGCTCCAATTTCCATTCAGTCAATGGTAAAAGTACCAACATCTGATATCAGAAAGACAGTTCGGCAAATAAGGGAACTGAAAGAAGCGGGTTGCCAGATTGTACGAGTCGCTGTCCCTGATTTAAAATCTGCTCAGGCAATTTCAGCGATTAAAAAAGAAATAAATGTTCCCCTGGTTGCGGATATTCACTTTAACTATCGTCTTGCACTTGTGGCAATCGAACATGGAGTTGATAAGATAAGGTTAAATCCAGGCAATATACGCCGCCCTGACGAGATTGAAATAGTTGTCAAAGAATCGAAGCGCAGAAAAATCCCGATTCGTATAGGTGTCAACTCTGGTTCCATAGGTAGCGGTGCGATTCATCGCACTTGTAGTGGCAGAGTGAACTCTGCAAGTAGCGCCCCAATGTTACATCGGGGTTCATTATCAGGACGAATGGTCGATTCCGCTCTGGGTTATATTCGGCTCTTTGAGAAATTAAAGTTTAATGATATTATCATTTCCCTTAAGACTCCGGATATCCAATCAACAATTGAATCATACAGGTTGATGGCAAAAGAAGTGGATTATCCATTTCATTTAGGGATGACAGCAACCGGGTCGCTGGTTCCGGCATTAATTAAATCTTCTCTGGGAATAGGGACCCTTCTTATGGGGGGGATTGGAGATACAATTCGTGTTTCTCTGACAGGAAGTCCCGTGGAAGAAGTTAAAGCAGGACATGAAATTCTTAAAATATTGAGATTAGAACCTGGAATTGAAATAATTTCTTGCCCGACCTGTGGTCGTTGCAAAGTCAATTTAGTCAAAATCGTTCACGATTTTGAAAAATCTTGGAATCGTAGTGGCACGACCCCGATGGTAACATCGGTGTGCCCCGATTCTGCTTTATTGTCATCGTTAAAGGTAGCTATTATGGGTTGCGAGGTCAACGGTCCTGGTGAGGCAAAAGAGGCGGATATTGGCATTGCCTTCAGTGGTAAGAATGCTTTGTTGTTCAAAAAAGGAAAACCGGTTAAAAAGATTTCCGACAAGGATGCAGCCCAAATATTATTAAACGAAGTTAGAAGGAAAATTTTTTAAAGGAAAATTTTTTGTGGGTTTAGGAAAAATATTTGAAGATTTAGATTTTGGAAAGAAGAAAATACAGGAATTAAAACAAGGAAAACGTTATGGCAACATTTCTTGAAAAATGGGTTGAAGAGCAGGCAAGGTTGACCAAGCCTGATAAAATTTATTGGTGTGATGGCTCTGATGAAGAAGCTCGTAAGATTGTAGAAATAGGACTTACCCGGGAACGCATAGAAGATTATAATGTATTTCACAAACTCAGCCAGAAAACTTTCCCGAGCAGTTATCTTCATAGAAGCCATCCTACAGATGTTGCAAGAGCAGAACACTTAACATATGTCTGCCATTCTGATAAAAAAACTGCAGGACCAAATAATAACTGGATGCCACCTGCACAGGCTAAAGAAAAACTAACAAAATTGTCTGATGGATGTATGCGCGGAAGAACTATGTATGTTCTTCCGTATATGATGGGTCATCCTGAATCACCTTATGCAAAAGCCTGCGTTCAACTCACCGATGTTTCTTATGTAGCTGTAAGCATGAGAATAATGACCCGCGTGGGTAAAGGGGTAATACAGAAAATAAAAAAAACTGATAATTTTGTCAGAGGATTTCATTCTGTTGGTGACTTCCACCAGGACAGAAGATTTATTATGCATTTCCCTGATGAAAATCTTGTCTGGAGTATTGGTTCAGGCTATGGCGGAAACGCACTTCTTGGCAAAAAATGTTTTTCTTTGAGGATTGCATCCTGGCTGGGACTAAAGGAAAATTGGCTGGCAGAGCATATGATTATTATAGGTGTTGAAGACCCTCAGGGTAAAATAACCTATATAGCTGCTGCAATGCCCAGTGCCTGTGGGAAAACAAACCTTGCAATGATGGAACCTGCTTTGCCGGGCTACAAAGTATGGACTGTCGGAGATGACATAGCATGGTTAAATATTGGTCCTGATGGAAGATTGTGGGCAATAAATCCGGAAAACGGATTTTTTGGAGTAGCATCTGGAACTTCCATGAAAACCAATCCAAATATGATAAGAACTCTTAAAGCGGGAAAATTCTACCCGACAATTTTTACAAATACCGCGCTGAACACTGACACAAATGACCCCTGGTGGGAAGGTTTGGATGGTGAAATTCCATCAAATCTTGTTGATTGGCGAGGAAGAGAATGGAACCCGTCACTGGGCACCAAAGCTGCGCATCCTAATTCGAGATTTACTGTTGCAATTTCCCAGTGTCCAACGGTTTCTCCTGAATTTAATAATCCTGATGGCGTGCCAATCTCTGCAATACTTTTGGGCGGTAGAAGAACTAATCTTATCCCGTTAGTATATGAGAGTTTTAACTGGCAACATGGTGTATTTACTGGTGGCGGAATTGGCTCAGAAACTACTGCCGCTGCTATTCATAAGGTAGGAGTTTTGCGACGAGATCCAATGGCAATGCTGCCTTTCTGCGGATATAATATGGGCGATTATTTCAGACACTGGCTTAACATTGGAAAAAGATTAGCACATCCACCAAAGATATTTGCAGTTAACTGGTTCAGGACTGATGGGGAAGGAAATTTTCTATGGCCAGGATTCGGGGAAAACATCCGTGTGCTAAAATGGATAATTGAGCGGATAAATAATAAAATTGGGGCAAAAGAAACACCCATCGGGTTTGTTCCTAATCCAAAAGATTTAGAACTAGATGGAATAAATATTCCTCAAGAGAATTTAGAAAAATTGTTTGAAGTTAACATTGAGGATTGGGGGGAGGAGATTAAAGATATCCAGAAGTTTTTTGAACAGTTTGGCAAAAGGATGCCAGAAGAAATCTGGAAAGAATTTAAAAATTTTAAGGAACTGAAATGAAAGCATTGCTTGAAATCGAAATAGAGAAATTAATGATTTTCTGGCAAGAAAGCGCGTGGTGAAGCAATCTTTTTATTGTAACCACTCATGCTGAGTGTTTTAGTTGCTAATATAAATTACCTGAAAATATCGGACATATCAGACATGTTTCGTTGGAATGTAGTGGCAGAGTTTACTCTGCTTAAATCCCGGAGGTGATATGAGTAAACCAAGAGAATTTGAGGATAAAAACCGCGAAGTAATGGATGAATTCTATGATTTAAGCGAGAGTTATAGCGGGGGAAATGGGGAAAGCATAAAAAAACGATTGAAGAAATTAATTGAAAAAGACCCTGATTTTTTGGATTCTCACGTGTTACTTTATCAGATATTGCAGGACGAAGATAATCCTGCAGAAACAGAAAAAATATTAGATGAAGCCTATAACAGAGCAATAAAATTGATAACGGACAAACATGGTAATTGGCCCGATGTTCTTGAATGGGGCTGGCTGGAAAATAGACACATCATAAGGGCTATTTTAAACAAAGCCATTCTTTTATGGGATAAAAATAAAACTGAAGAAGCCCTGGACATTTTCAGAAAGTTATTAAAAACCAATCCAGGAGACAATGTGGGTGCCAGAGATTTCATTTTGGCAATTAGGATGAATATGACCTACAAAGAGTACGAAAAACGTTTCAACAAGGGTGGTTATTACGATAATGAATCTGCTGACTGGTTCAATAAAAATTATAAAAAATTCCCGGACGAATTTAGCTGGTGGGAAAAAGCAGTTGAAAAATATGGATAAGATGTTTACTTGGCGATTTTGGCGATTACTTGGCGATTTTCGAAAATATCGGACAAGACTAAGGAATATTATATCACATTTCGGTTACTTTTTTGATGATTTAATGCGCACGTGAGTAAGGAAAGAGGATAAACTTGTCCCCCTGGGTCTTACAGACCCATACAGGGGGATCCCGTATCCCTAATGTTATATCGGGCATCGGGACACACTACGGGGCTTCAGCCCCGGAAGGGATGGCGGTTATTTAGGAATTTTTAATTGATAAAACTACTGTTTATTGCCGAACAGTAGTTTTTTATTTCTTTTCGGTCAGAGGTATTCTAAATCAAATATTCGCCCTTTTAAGCATTTTTTACTTGACAAAAGGCGAAAAGTATGCTATAATGGTAGCACAAGAGGTAAAAGATGGCTAAACACCTTACTGTGCGTCAAAAAGAAATATTAAAGCGGATTAATGAATATTTCTCCGAACATCAGATAGCTCCTACATACAAGGAATTAGCGGAGAGAATGAAAGTTAATTCCCTTGCCACCATTGCCAAATACATTAAGGTATTGGTAAGAAAGGGATTCCTTCAACTCTTACCGGGCCACAGGGGTATAATTATTTTAAGGTCCAGCGAAGATGAGAATTTGCTGAAAGTTCCCATACTTGGCACAACTGCAGGTGGTCCTCCGATTTTGGCACAGGAGAATATCAAGGGTTATGAAACGGTTTCTACAGGTACATTTGTCTACATTCCCGACTTTCTTTTGGAAGTCAAGGGCGATAGTATGCTCGAGGCAGGAATAAACAATGGTGACCTTGTTGCTGTCAAAAAAGGAATTAATATCCAAAATGGCGACATAGTTGTTTTCCTTGTAGATGAGGAATCCACAGTTAAGAGATTCTACAGGGAAGGCGGCAACATAATTTTGAAACCCGCAAATCCAAATTACCCCAATATTGTTATTAGAGACGACGGAAGATATTTATCCCCCATTGGCAAAGTGGTGGGGGTGATAAAGAAGAATAATACATAGGAGAGACAATAAAAAAATGGATATTAATTCTATAGAAAAAAAATTAAATATTACACCAAATGGATATGTTGGTAGTAAAAAAAACAAAATATCCTGGATAAATTCATGCTTTCAAAATGAGGGCATTGATTTAAAGAATTCAACTGTTTTCGATGCTTTTAGTGGAACAGGATCTTTTTCAATTTATTCCAAGTTAATTGGAGCAAAAAAAATATTTTCAAATGATTTTCTAATAAGCAGTGCCTTATATGTAAAAACATTTGTTGAAAATCCAGGATTAAAACTTTCTGAAGAAGAGATAAAATACCTTATTTATAATAAGAATAGAAAGACTGATTCATTCATGCAAAAATATTATACTGGAGAAGAGAAATATTTTCATGAAAAGGAATCGATATTTTTAGATAATTTTAAAGTCAACATAGAAGACTTAGATGGAAATATTAAAATTAATATGCAGGATATATTTTATCTGAGAAAAAATAGAATAAATATTAATGATGATCAGATATTTAAAATTGGTTACAAGCAGGCTGCTGCTTTTGCTGCGATTCTCTCAATGATATCTAGCTGGTTTGGGGGAGGTGCTGGAAAATTCAGTTCTCCTTCATATAAATCAAGAAAAATATTTACAGTAAGTAGAGAAAAAGCAAAAAGAAAAGATAGGCCATTTATTGGAGAAGAATTAGTATTAGATTACCTAAAATATTCGAAAAGTAGTTTGGATAAAATAAATAGATGTATTGAGCCTATAGAAACAAACGCATTGACTTTTAATACAGATACAATGAGTTTATTGCAAACAAAAGCATTTGTTAATAATCCCATTGACCTTATATATATTGATTTACCTTACGGTGGGGAACATACGGATTATTTTAAATTGTATGGTTTACTAGAAAGTTATGTCCTTAGCAAACCAATATTACAGCTAAACTATCTTAATGAAATTAATTACTTTAATTCAAAAATAGAATACGAGAAGTCATTTATTAAATTGTTGGAGTTGCTTAAATTTAATAAAATAAGTACCTGGATTTTTTCTTTTAATGATTCAAGCTGGACTTCTGTAAATAGAATAATTAACATTTTAAAAGCTTTTACGAACAGAGTGAAAGTATATAATGCAGAGCACTCGTACAAATACAGGAGGGGTACTAACAGAAATGGTACGGAATATTTATTTATTTGCAAATAATTTTGAAAGGAGTATTAAAAATAATGAGAAAAAAGAGTAGAAATCATTGGATTCTCAGCTCAGCAATTACATCGCTTGGCTCATTCCATTACTTATTAAAATACCTTGTAAATAAACATTACAGTTCTATTGAGTACACTAAATTGCAAAGATTATTATTACAGGATCTTTCAAATGATACCAAGGTTCCAATAAAATCCTTGTTTGGCGCTAGACAACACATAAAGGCGTTAGAACATCTAGGTTTAGTAAAAAAATATAAAGGCCCAAATAAAAAAGATGTATTTACATTAAGTAAAATTTCAAAGGCTTTTGTTGAAAATCCAAGTGATATATACACAAAATGTTTTTTTGAAATAGAATTCAATAAAGAAAATAAGGTATCCGAGATAGATCCTAATTTTAATATTAATCCTGGCTTGTTTATATTGAATGTTCTTTTTTACCTAGAAAAATGTTATGGCGACCGAGAATCTTATTTGACAAACGACGATTTTTCTCACCATTTAATTTTTGTTAAGAATAAAGATAAAATTGCTAATATCGGAGAATCTATATATAAATCTCATCAAACAAATAATTATCCAAACTTTCTGGCTGGAAATAGTGAAAAAACATATACCAATCATGGAAGTTGGATTAAAGCATTAATAAAGAACACCAACTATATAGAAGATCATCCCAATATTAAAGGGGCCGTAAAACTTAATTATAAAGAGATAATAAACGATGCTTCAGATAGCAATTCAATTAATCAAAATTTAGCTCAAAAAACCTTGGAGTTATTTAATTGCTCTGATTTTAAATACAGAGAATATCAAAGTAAAAAAGAATACAGTCTATTGAAAAAAGTTAATAAATTTTCTAAAGAAAGTATTAAAAGGCTTATTGAAAAATATAGAAGAATTTCGTGGGCGAAAGGCAACAAATCGTCTAATAGACTTTATATTCCAATGTCGGCAGAATTAAGAGCACTGGTAAAAAAACATGCAAATTTTACTTGTCAAGCATGCGGAAAGTTTTCTTTTAAAGATAAAAAAGGTTATGGCTATTGTGAACCTCATCATATCATTGCGCGAGCTAAAGGTGGAGAGGTGGATAATCCAGATAATATAATTGTTTTGTGCCCATTGTGTCATGCAAAAATACATCACGGGGGTCCTAAAGAAAGAATCAGTGTTTATAAAATTCTTCTAAAAAAAGGGTGTATTAAGCTTAACTATTTTGTAAAATTGGCAAAAATAAAAACCATTACTGATGAACAGCTAAAATTTTTGAGAAAAGAAGGAATTATAACTTTGGTAGAATTTAAAATATTAAATATTTAATTTCTTAAAATGGTTAATATGATAGAAAATATTTGTTTTCCACAGACACAATATTTTGGAAGTAAAGAAAAACTAGGTTCCTTTATTATAGAAAATGTTGAAAAATATATCGGCTTAGAAAAAATAAATACTGTTTTTGATGCATTTTCTGGAAGTGCTTATGTTGGATATATTTTTAAATTATTAAATAAAAAAGTTATCGGCAATGATTATTTAAAATTTAATTATCACGTCGGGAATAGCCTGCTTGTCAACAATAATATAACACTAGGTAAAAAAGAAATTGATGTCTTATTCGCATTTAATAAAAATAAAAGACAGTTTTTTGAAAAAGTTTATTCTGACCTCTTTTATACAAAGGAAGAGTGTAAGACATTAGATAATTTTAGATATAATAATGAAAAATTAAAAGGGATTAAGAGGTCTTTATCTTTTGCAATTATGACGAAAGTACTGATTAACATGATTCCCTTTGGAAAATTTAATTACACTACCGCTATTCCATATAGAAATTCCAAGTTTAAAAGTTATCTTAACAATTATAACATTAAAGAAAAATTTATAGAATATTCCAAAATTTGGAATGCTGCTATATATGATAATAAGAAAAAAAATGAAATGTATTGTGCTTCAACACCGAATATAGTAAGAAATATCAAAGCAGATTTAATATATATTGACCCTCCATACATTGGAACCGATTACCCTGATTACTACAGATATTATCATTTCCTGGAAACTTTTGTTGTTTATCCTGCGAAACCTGTATTTATTAAAAAGACGAAGGAAGTAGTTAAAGAAAAAAGTAGATTTTCTCTAAACGATAAGCAAGAGATACTAAAACAATTTAAAATCTTATTTGAAAGATCGGGTCATATAAAATATTGGGTATTGAGCCACAATATGAAAGGGTATCCCTCGCTGAATGATTTCAAAGAACTTATCACTACTATTAATGATAAAAGGAAAATAAATATCATTGAGAAGGAGTATATATATAAAAGTGGTTATAAAAGAAAGAATAATTATGAGTATTTACTAATAGCAAAATAGTAAAGAATCCCTGCTGGAACTTCTGTTTACAGTCATCCTGATGGACCATCGGCTGGAGTTAAAGCACTGATTTTAGCATACCAGGCTTACAAAAAACATAAGATTACAGAAGTGGAAAAATTGAAGAAGCACGCACTCGGGATGGGTAGTTCAGGCAGAGCATTGTTGCGCGCTCTGAAGTAAAAAGGATAAAATGCCGCTTGTGCCGATGAAAGAACTTTTGATAAAAGCATATAAAGAGGGTTATGCAGTGCCGTCGTTTTGTGTATGGAGCGCTGAAACAATACAAAAAGTTATTGAAGTTGCTGAAAAACTTAAAGCTCCTGTTATATTGATGAACGGGCCCGGCGAATTTCCTCTGGTTGAGCCAGGGATTTCGTCAGCAATAGCTTATAATCTAATCGGACAATATGATGTTCAGGCTGCTTTGCATCTTGACCATGGAAATTCTATTGATATGGTAAAGTCCTGCATTTCTGCAAAATATACTTCTGTAATGTTAGATTATTCCACAAGACCATTTGAAGAGAATGCAAAGGCACTCCGCCAGGTAGTAGAAATGGCTCATCCCTCAGGAATTAGTGTTGAAGGAGAAATAGGCTCGGTTGGGTTTCTTGATAAAGTTACAAAAGAAGGCGGGTATTTCTCTTCCCTGACTGACCCGGAACAAGCTTTACAGTATGCTAAACAGACAGGCGTGGATGCTCTTGCTGTTTCGATTGGGAATGCCCATGGTATTTATACCAAACTCCCGCAATTTGAATTTGACCTGCTTGCAAAGATTAATTCAAAGGTCAGGATTCCTCTTGTGCTGCACGGTGGTTCAGGTACGCCCGAACAGGATATAAAGAAAGCAATATCCCTGGGAATTGCAAAAGTCAATGTGGCAAGTGAGTTGCTTAAGGTGGTAAGAGAATCACTTCTCAGCCAGTGGAATGCCGGGAAGAATCTCTGGGTTCCTGCAGCTCAGGTTGAAGCGATGAATGACTTAGCAAGAGTAGTAGAAAAATGGATACTTATCACTGGAGCAGCAGGGCGCTCATAAAATCTCTGTAATTCAGACATAAGGGGTCAATTCCTCGAAAAACCTGCCCGAAGCGAAAAAATAAATACTTTTTCATTGACAAAAATTTAATTTTGTGTAGAATATATATCAGGAAAGAAAGAAGGGAATAAAGGTAATGGGTAGTTTATAATAAAAATAGATTTAACTAATTCGTTGTAAGGAGGTGAGGGAATGGCGACAGAAGAGATGGTGGCCATGCTTTCTGCAGAGCAGATTGTTCTTCCTGCCAAAATAGGGAGACAAGTGGGGTTGAAGAAAGGAGCAAGATACATCCTTTTTAAGAGCGGGGATACTATAATTTTAAAGAAGATGGAGCTTCCTACCCTAAGCAATTTTGAAAAATTAACTGAGTGGGGAGTTGAATTTGCCAAGAAGAGAGGAATAAAACCTAAAGATGTCCTTGAAGATGATTAGAGTAGTTCCGGATACCAACATTTTAATTTCTTCTATTTTCTGGAAAGGAAAACCCTATCAAGTAATTAAAGGTGGCTTTGAGGGTAAATACCGCCTTATTCTTTCTGCAGAAATTCTTGCAGAATTAATCAATAAACTTAGTGATAAATTTACACTTCCACAGGATCGTATAGAAGATGAGGTGAACTTATTATTTCACTATTGCGATTTCATAGAACATAAAATTAAGCTAGAAATAGTAAAAGATGATCCCAGTGATAATAAGATTATAGAGTGTGCAATTTCTGGTGCAGCACACTACATTGTTACTGGAGATCCCCATTTGAAAAATATAAAAGAATACAAGGGGATTAAAATTGTCAGTCCTGATAAATTTCTCTCCGAGATTAAGCAGCATTTTTTGCCATAAGGGTTTTTATCCAATGTTACTTTTGCATCAATTACCTAAAGGTAAAATTCCCCGATTTTCTGTTCGTCTTTTAGAACTGTAAATTTCTCTTTAGGAACTAGGCAAACAGTTACTTCCCCTCCAGGAAATTGTTCTATCTTCCATGATCTTCCCTTAACCTTTATTGTCCCGTCTTTCTTCACTATCCTGGGATAAGCAGAATATAATCTCTAAGTTTTTGTCAGGAGGAATAGGCCTTGAGATTACTTTTACCTTGGAAATTATAATTGAAAAATGACCCCCTCTTTCTTCCTTCAGGATATTACTATCCCTTTTTCTTGTTTTTTTCTAATTTAAGCACTCATTCCAAGAGAGGATAAATAACCTTACTTGTGTTCCTTAAAAAGAATCTGGGGCTTCTAACGAATTTTTTCATTTTTTGGTCTTAGTGTCTGAATCACAGGTGATGATTTAATGCGAAAACTTGACAAATGTATTTTTTATGGTATAACATATACAGGTATTTAAATATAAGGATATTATTGAAGGACTCTGTTCATAAGAAATTCCATCGGGACTTATAGAGACTAAAGTCGCGGATTGGTCAAAAGAGGAAAAATGAGAGACATTGTGAAAGTTTTTAAAGCCCTGTCAGATCCCATAAGATTGAGAATGCTAAAACTCCTTCAGGGCAGGGAACTTTGCGTATGTAAGATAATGCAGGCGCTGGATATTTCACAGACACGCGCCTCAAGAAATCTCGGTATTCTTAAAAATGCTGGATTCGTTGTGGACAGGAGGCAGGGACTCTGGGTGCACTATTCAATCAATAAAGATAAGGTTAACCAATACCACAAGGCAATAAGCGCTCTTCTTGACAAATGGCTTGAAGACGAAGATATTATTATTGAGGATGCCAGGAGATTGAAAAAGGCAGTCAAATTGAGTAAAGTAAAGGTTTGCAGGTAATACTTTTATTTTTTTATCACTAATATGTGGGTATTTAAATATACAAATGTAAACAGGGGGGATATATGTTTGAAAAACTTATGTATGCAGGTTTTTTGGCGCTTGTTGAATATCTTTCCGCGCACGTACTTACCTGCCTTATCCCTGCTTTTTTTATAGCAGGCGCTATATCGGTTTTTGTTTCGCAGGCATCGGTTATGCGGTATTTCGGAGCCAAAACGAACAAGGTCTTGTCGTACGGGGTAGCATCTGTGTCCGGTACGATACTTGCAGTCTGTTCCTGCACAGTGCTTCCTTTATTTGCGGGAATATACAATCTGGGCGCAGGGCTTGGTCCGGCAATCGCCTTTCTTTATTCAGGTCCTGCCATTCATCCTGACCATTATTGTTGTAATCGGCTTCCTGCTTACATTTGTTCCCGGTCCCGTGATTGCAAATATTATCGGTAAAAAAGCAGGTTTCTTGGGTGTGATTATCGCGGCAATATTCGGTTCAATATTGCTTGTTCCTCATTTCATAGCCGTACCCTTAAGCGGCTCGCTTTTGCAGGGAGGCGCCGGCATAACTTCAATTGCAGCGTTTATAACCACTTTGGTTATGGTTGGAATCGTCACTGCTCCCATGGAATCAAAACTACTCGGAAAGAAATTTACCCTGTGGCGTAATCTCTTAAGTTTCGGGTTTGCATTGCTTATAGCACTCATAATGGGGAGTGTGCTTAAATGAAAAAAATACTCAGGCAATACGGGCTCTTGATAATTCTCATAGTTTTGATAATGGTATTGTATCCTTTTATGCCGGATAGGGCAAGTAATATTTCCCGTATCTCAGCGCAATATTTAATAGAAGTGTTATCAATCCTTCCGCCCATTCTTATTCTGCTCGGCTTGCTGGATACCTGGGTTCCGAGGAAAATCGTTGAGAAAACGCTGGGCGAAAGATCCGGAGTGAAAGGTGCAGGCATCGCAATTCTTACAGGTACTGCTGCTGCAGGTCCGTTGTATGTTGCCTTCCCAATTGCAGTGTTCCTGTTGAATAAAGGAGCAAGTGTCTTCAATGCAGTGATATTCCTCTGTTCCTGGTCTGCAATAAAGATACCGATGATTATGTTCGAGTCCAAATAGAAGCCTACAGCGCTGGTTCAAAGCCCTCAGGTATGGTGGACGAAATAGCAATAAGGGTGATGCAGGAGAAGGGAATTGACATATCAGGACAATCTTCCAAGGGTTTTCTGGACCTTCCCGTTAAAGAACTTGACATTGTCGTCACAATGGGTTGTAAGGATATATGTCCTTTTGTTTCCTCAAAAGAGCATATTGAATGGGATATCCCGGACCCGAAAGGAAAATCCATAGAATTCTTTAGAGGTGTGAGGGATAAAATCGAAGAAAAAGTGAAAAAAGTGATAGGGACTGTTGAAAATAGGTGGCCTGTCCCCTAAAAGATGTACCACTTATTCCAAAGGGAGCCATTCCGTATACTCAAATTGAAAGTGTTATTTATAAATGAATTTTATTTGCGATTAGCCGCCGATTTTTAGGCGGCTTTTCTGTTTTCCTTCGACTCAAATCAGGATTTCTATATAAATTTCTACCTCTTTTTCTTGACTTTTTTCTGATAAGAGGTATAATATATAAAAGTTGTTGCGTTGATATAACTGCAATAAAATCAATGGTTTCTTGAATCGCGCCGGAGTGGCGGAATGGCAGACGCGTTGGACTCAAAATCCAATGTCCGTAAGGGCTTGAGGGTTCGACTCCCTCCTCCGGCATACTCGAAAATTGATGAGAGGGACAGTCCCTCTGTATAATATGGAGGTGATATAGATGGCAAAAGCAGCACTGGGAAAAGAACTGTTGGTTGAGGCACAGGATAAAAAAGGGATGTTGGCAAAAATTTCTTCGGCAATTGCTTCGGCTGGAGTGAATATCCGTGCAATATGCGCCTGCGGAGAAAAAGGAAGAGCATATTTTATGATGGTGACTTCAAATAACTCAAAGGCAATTAAAGCACTCAAGCCACTGCGTTTTCCTGTCAAAGAAAAAGAAGTAGTTCTGCTTGTTCTGGAAGATAAAGTTGGGGCGATGGAAAAGGTAAGTGAGAAATTGTCCAGTAAAGGGATAAATCTCAAATACATTTATGCTACCACTGGCGGAAACCAGAAAGTGTGCTCGCTTGTATTTTCATCGAATAACAATAAAAAAGCAATAGAGATTATACAAAAATGCCGGATTTGAAATTTATTTTAAATTTATTTCTGTGATTCAGACACTAAATAAACAGTCTCGGAAAAATAAAAAAAATCGCTGAAAACTTGACTTTCTTCTTTTTTTGTGATATAATTATAACACCAATATATAATATATGGTGTTATATGAACATTGAGACACTAAAATCAGCTATTACAAAGTTGAATAGGCATAGATATTTCCTGGAGAAGAGATGCCAGAGAATAGGTAAAATGCTTCCAGCATCCCTTATCCTGCGTGCTTTTCCTCATAGTAGTGATACCTCTTATGCTATTGCCCAGACCAAACCCCATCCAAGATACGGGTATATTACATATTTTGATGGTACAACTACCAGGCATAAATATATTCCAAAGAGAGATTTAGACAATGCAGTGTTTCTTACGGGAAATTACCGCAATTTCTGTAAGTGGATGAAAGAAATTCGTTCATTAAGCAGGCAAATTTTACAACTGTTGGACAAAATTGGAGAATTACAGACTTTACCTATTTCATCAATAGAGGAAAAAGAGGATAAAAGAAAATGAGTGTAGTTGTCTTTGAACAAAACCAATCATTTGTAATAAACTCTTTCAAAAGTGGAGACTTTGATTATGTTGATATTACCACTGAAATCCAGGAAAGAGAATTCTTCCAATTTCTATTGGATAAAGAGATTATTCAGTATCTTGGTAAAATCTATCCTACCCCACGAAAAAAAGAGGAGGTTCCAGCCTGGGCAGCAGTTTGCACAAATATATCCTTGCGCATTCACAGAAGTCAGAGTTTCTATTCTTTTCCATATATTGTAAGAATTGGTGGGCTAATTGATGCATTGGGTCCACACATTGCAGAAAGAAAAATAGATAAGGAAAAGAAAACAATAGAATTGCGATGTCCTGGATTTAACAAAAAAAATCAATATTCACGCACAACTCCATGGGATCAGGATTTTGTGCGCAAGTTCTGTAAAGACACAGCCCCGGATTTATTAATGGACTGGTATAACAGAGGAGTAAATTGGTGCATCAGGAAATTAACCGGATATGATAATG
>Ga0210051_1002818_pt1 | contig 17436 bp, 20 predicted proteins | sample CryGey092014_all_FD_185464 | JGI IMG/M metagenome (GOLD analysis project Ga0210051, IMG submission 185464) | Groundwater microbial communities from aquifer - Crystal Geyser CG23_combo_of_CG06-09_8/20/14_all (SPAdes) (version 2) | ecosystem: Environmental > Aquatic > Deep subsurface > Groundwater... | reverse complement strand
GGTCTAAAAGCTCTCGTTTTGCCAAGATCAGCTTCTGGGCCTTAAGACCAGAAATGAAAATCCCGGCAACAGCAGCCATTATTATAGAAAAAACAGCCAAAGCAACTAATAATTCAATTAAAGTAAAGCTTTTATTTTGGGTCATTGATTATTGATTTCATTATTGTCCTAGCCACTTATAGAGGTTTGCCTGGGCAGTGACGCTATAAGATTTTCCTCTTTCTGTCCAGCCAACCCAGACAGTAACTTCTAAAATATCACCAGGTGCTTCTTCAATGGTAATTTTTCTTTGAAAAATTGTTGGGGTACCTGTTAAATAACTATAAAAACCGCCATCAATGTTTAAAGGGTCTCCAGTAAAAGAAACTAAGCTTTGAGTATTGGTGTAGTCGGCCTGACAGCCCGCTCCTGTAGGTTCACATCCAGTGAGTCCGGTATCCCAGACCGATCCTTCAAGCCAATTTCCGTCTCTGATATTTCTGACAATCTCAATCCCTTCCTGAGCAAGATAACTGGCGATAAGTTGGGAGGAAGAAACCTCAGTCACTTCAATGACTCTCACGATGGCATAGATGGCTCCTACTGTACCAACAGTGAGCAAAAACATGGCGATAAAAACTTCGATTAATGTAAAAGATTTATTATTAATCATAGATTATGGATTACTAATGAGGCCGGCAGTGTTGACTTCAACGGTTTTGGTCCGGCTGTCAGCCATAAGAGTAATGGTGGCCTGAACACTGGTAGGAGTAATCGTAACAGCGGGGTCAGGGGCAGAAAAAGCAATGTTCAAAGGAGAAGTGGTCGAAAAACTGGATAATGTTACTCCTGATTCCAAAGAGATGGTCTCGATTAGCTCGGGAAATTGATAACCTACAGGGCCACAGACATTTCCGGTTGTATATGTTTTATTATTGTCGCAATCGGCAAAAAGTATGTAATTGCTTGGGGAGGTTAAGATGAGATAAATTCCATAACCGCCTGTTGGATAAAATTCCTGGCCGGCAGGCACTATTCCTTCTCCTATTTCTTTTGCCGACATTGCCATTGCCTCGGCTCTTCTTAAATCATGGCTAAGTTTTTGGGCAGATCTTAAAAGGGCAAGCTGAGTTTGGGTTACCTTGTAATTTGGCGAAATCAAGGCCGTCATAGAAATAATTATGCCAATAACTACTAGAATTTCAATAAGAGTGAAGGCCTTGTTCATAATAAAAATAAATTCAGATACCGATCAATAATTTCCTGACCCCAAAAAAGGGCAATAAATGTTCCGGTCACGAGGAAGGGTCCAAATGGCACTTCTGACTTCAGGGTTTTCTTGCCAGAAAGTACCAGCCCTACTCCTATTATAGCGCCAATAAAAAAAGCTGAAAATAAAGCAACTAAAATATTTGGCCAGCCCAAAAACAGTCCCATCAAAAAAGCCAATTTTATATCGCCAATACCCATCCATTTGCCGCGGGAAATTAAAACTATTGCCAGAAAAAAAGCGGCAACCAAAATCGCGGCCAGAATTGAATAATTAAAAACCGAGCTCCCGTTTATGGGAGCGAAGGTGAAGAAGGGGGCAGAGCCCTCTTCGCTAATTAAAAATTGGAGGTTAAAAATTCCAGCGATTATAATCGCCGGGTAGATTATTTTGTCAGGAATAATATAATGCTTTAAATCGTATACGAAAATAACAATTAAAAAACAACTAATAATCCAGAAATACCAAAGGCTTAATAAATTCACAGGTGTGAATTCATTGCACCAAGGAAGAAAAACTAAAAGGAAAATAATACCGGCGGCAAGTTCCACCAAAGGATATTGTAAGGAAATTTTCTCCCGGCAGTAGCGACACTTTCCTCTCAAAAATATAAAACTAAAAACCGGAATTAAATCCTGCCAGGCCAGTTCGTGTTTGCAAAGGGGACAAAAAGACCTACCTTTTAACCCTCCTAAGTTTTTCAAAGAAAAATTTGGGAGGGCAAGTCGGTAAATCACGCAATTCAAAAAAGAGCCGATAATTAGACCAAAAAGAAAAATTATTAATGAAAATATAGCCATCTTATAATATTCTATTTTTCATTATTACATATAATCCCCAAAAACCATCATGCCACCAGCGGATTTTTTTACCATTTTTAAAACTTCGCGGCGTGTAATGTATCGGCATCTCTGTTATTCGGTACCCCTTTTTTATAAGTTTACAGGTTACTTCTTCACAAAAGGCAAAGCGTTTTTCTCTTAAATCAAGTTCTTTCAGAACTTCTCTTTTGAAGACCTTGTAGCCGGTATTAATGTCGGTCAATTTTACCCCGTAAAGTAAATTCAACATAAAAGTCAGAAAGTACCCACCCCAAGAATAGAATTTGCTAGAAGAAGGGTTCTTAATAAGATTGCGCGAACCATAAACTACATCTGCCTTCCTGCCTAAAAGGGGCTGCAGTAAAACCGAATAATCATTTGGGTCGTATTCTAAGTCAGCATCTTGAATAATTACAAAATCGCCGCTGGCCTCAGTAAGCCCGGTTTTTATTGCTGCTCCTTTCCCTTGGTTTTTATGATGTTCCATTAAAATAAAATTCAACTGTTTCTTAAGTTGTTTTAATAAATCCTTAGTACCATCGGAAGAACCATCATCTACTACTATAATTTCTTTCTCAACTACCCGAGCCGCAGCGAAGGGTGGAAAAGAGGATTTATCCTCTTTGACTGGCAACGGAACAGTTTCGACTCTGTTGATTATTTCTTTTATTGTATTTTTTTCATTAAATACTGGAATAATAATTGAGAGGGTCATTTTTATTATTCAAAACCAAATTGAACTAAATCGATAAAGGATTTAATATGCATTTTAATATCCTCTAAACTTCTGATTTTTGTTAATCTCTTTAGAATATAGGATGGCCTAAAATAAAATTGGCGGTGAGCTTTTTTGTAATAAGATAGAACTTTTTCTGACGAAATGGTCGGTAATTCCATTACCGGCGTAGCTAAATCGTATCGTTGCCAATCTTTATGAATTAAAAATTTATTTTTTTCTGCCCAACTAAACATTTCTGTGCCAGGATAAGGGGTTGTGATATTAAAAGAAACGAAATCTGGGTCAAGATAAATAGCATATTTAATAGTTTTCTTTACGGTCTCTTCGGTCTCTCCGGGGCTACCTATCATAAAAGCTAATCTAATGTTTAGGCCAGCTTTTTTTGTCGCCCAAACGGTTTCTTTAACTTTTTGAAGAGTGAATCTTTTATTTAAATTTTCCAGTATTTTGGGATCGGCCGATTCAACGCCGTACATAATTTGATGGCAACCCGCTTTTTTCATTTTCTTTAGCATTTCAAAATCAACTGTATCCACTCTGGAAAAACAACTCCAAGTCAAATCAAACTGATTTTTTAATATAAGCTCACAAAAATCTTTTACATTTTGTTTGTAAGTGGTAAAAGTGTCGTCATAAAAGCAAATGTCACGAATTCCGTAATTTTTTTGCAAAAAAACTATTTCGTCAAAAATTTTTCGGGCAGACCTGAATCTAATTCTTTCGCCTAAAATATTACCCTTACAAAAAGTGCAACGACCGGGACAACCGCGAGAAGTAATCATCCCTGAAGAAGGAAGTCTTTTATAACTGCCCAGAGCCGGATAATATTTATCCATTGGCAATAAATCATAGGCTGGCCTGGGAAAAACATTAATATCAGGAATTGTTTCCTGGGGAGGATTGATTACGGATTTCCCATTTCTTTTAAAGCCAATCCCTTTAATTTCCGAAGAAGCTCTATTAGAAAGCAACTCTAAAAAGCTATATTCCCCCTCACTCATTACAAGATAATCTACTGCCTCAAAGTTCAGTACCTCTTCCGGCATAATGGTGGGATGGACGCCGCCCATAATGACCTTTGTCTCAGGATACTTTTTCTTAATTATTTGGGCTAATTCCAGAGCATTAGAAATGAGAACAGTAGTTGCGGTAATGCCAACAAATTTAGGACCCGGAGTTGGTAAATATTCTTCGATTCTATCTAATCCCAATCTCAAAGCGTTACAATCTAAAATAGAAACTCTAAAACCTTTTTCTCTGGCTAAGGAAGCTAAAAGGGCTAAGCCAAATGGAGGAAGACAGGCCGAAATATTTTTCCAAATATTTCCTGATTTTTTATACCAAGGCGGATTTATTAATAAGATATCCATGATTTTTTCAGTTAAGATAAATTTTCTCTTAAGTTTCATTTTATTTGAATTGTTTTCCCCTCCAAAACATCTTCTTCAGAAACATTGATTTGAATTTCTTTGTCTCCGATTTTAAGCTGATAGGCCTGCGAATAGGGCGCGGTGAATTCAAAATAACCATCTTGGGAATCAAAAATTTTCTCCCAAATAAATTCTCTTTCTTGATTAGTCTTAATTTTGGCAGAAAGGGAAACCTTGCTTCCTGGTCCGGTTTGGCCAATAATTTTTGCTCCTTTCACATATTCAAAGATTTTTACTTCTTTTATCTCCTCTTTTGTATCTTCAAAAATAGCAATCGTTGTTTTTGATTCATATACCAAGCGGAAATGTTCTAATGGTTTTATAAAAAACTCTATTTTCTCATTTCCCACCTCCCTGGTAGTTGTTGTCCCTTTGCCACTGAAAAGATCTAATCTGGCTATCATTGAATTATCATATTTACTGGGAGCAGTTAGCGACTCCGTGCCTTCTATGTAACCTTCGAGTTTGCTCTGCATCCACTTGACAATAGCGCGGAAAAAACCATGGCTGGGATAATCCATGACAATATATCTCACCCCAAGCTCATCTAAATAACCTATGGCTTTTTCTTCTTCGGTCTCAAGAAAAAAGACAGCCTCTCCCAATTCTATCTCATTTTCTCCTGTTTTTCTACCTATTCCTTGTTGGAAAGGATTAGAAACAGGTATTCTGTGGCCATAATAAGTAATCATATGACCCATGTCCCATCTGGCTAACACTCCATAAGCTTTCTCGGGATAAGGGTAAGAATTAATTTTGCCTGTTGTCTTATTTATGCCTGGTTCTTGATAGAAATCATAATAATCTATTCCTGGGTCAGGAGTATTTTCTCTTAACCACTTTGTGGCATCATACCAATCCTCGCTCTTTACATGGGGTCCTCCTTTGGCAATAGAAAATGGAACTTGAAAAATGCTAGGCAGGTTTGCCGGAAAAGGATAGCCGGCATTAAAAGGATAAGGAAAGAGTAAAAAGAATAAAATAGCAAAAAGAATTGTAGGAGAACTAATAAAAAGATAGCGCCGAAGAGGAGATTTCTCGGGAAGGTTTTTCCTAACCTTGAATCCCTGCCAGCAAAATTCCAAACTTTTTACGATGAGAAAACCAGACAAAAGAGCAATATTAATAGAGAGGTAATAACCAAATCTTTGCTGGCCAATGGCAGGAATAATTCCTGTCATTAATATTATGATTAGCGTCCAAATAAAAAGCAAAAGATATTCTGGTTTTCTTTCTTTTATAAATCGGTAAAAAATCAAAAATAGGGCAATTAAAGAGAAAATAAAGAGGCCGGAAAAGGTATCGAGCGCCCCTTGAAAAGACAAGGGAGCCATTTCGGCTGTTAATTCTCGCGCCAACTCATGAGGCGACATCCCGATACTTATCCCTTGAAAACCCTTAACTATTCCTTCAAAGATTTCAGGAAGGCCCAATTTCAGTAAAAACAAGGTAGTAATTGCCAAAAAAAGAAGAAAGAAGGGAAGTAACTTTCGATTCCAATTTTTTTTGATAAAAAGAGCGCCGCAACCCCAAATCAGAAGAAAACTCAAAATCCCAAAAAGTAAAGATACTAGATGCTGAATATTATACATTGGGCTATTAAAAAAATCGGGGTGACCAAAAAAGGGGGTTATCATTGCCAAGGTAATAAGAAAGATTAGCGCTCCCATTAATAAAATCCAGCCGGGAGATTTTCCATGAAAATATTCAAAGAGATAATAAAGAATTATAAAGAGAAAGATAATGAAAAGAAACAAAAGAGCTCCAATCCAGGTTAAAAAATAGAGTCCCAAAGAAAAGCCCGAAAAGAAAGTGAGCAACCAGAATTTCTTATTTCTTAAATTTAATCGTTCCTCTTTTTGCCCCAAGTTCTTCCCTGCCCGCAGGGCAAAAACTAAAAACATCATAGCTAAGGTAGAGAAGAAAACTTCAGCTACATGGTGGTCGGTATTTCCCAATAAAGATCTATGCAAATAAGGCCCGGAAATAACTGCTAAAAAAGAAGAAACTAAAGCAACTTTTGGACCCCAGAGCGCTCTGGCCAGAAAAAAAACAGGGAAGACAATCAAACTTCCCAAAACTGCTGGAAAAAAAGGGGCAATTTTGTTAATCAGCTCCAGGGTCGGCTGACCAAAACTTACAATCCAAATAACTCCGGCAATCAAAAAATCATACAAAAAAGCAAAATGAATATAGGTGCCATTGGGAAAATAAGTTAAAGGATCAAAATATATTCTAAAAGGAAAATGGCCACCTAGGAGCATATTTTCAACTAATCTCATATGATAAATTCCGTCATCAGCCGAATACTTTATGGGCTCGGAAAAAACTTTATCATAGCAAAAATAAATTCGCAGAAAAAGAGCTGTTCCAAAAATTAAAAAAACTAAAAGAAATATTGCAATTTTCCTTTTCATAAATTATTTTTCAGCTACAGCTAAGATGTTTAAACCGCCTTCAAAATAACTTGTCTTGATTTTTTCTGGCTGAAACCCGCTTTTTGAAAGTAAATTTTTAATCTCTTGAGGCGATAGATATTTTTTATGCTCTTTTATGTCTCGGCGACTTATAAGTTTGAGTTTAAATGCTAAAAATTCCAGTATAAATTTCGCCGCTGGGCTCGGCGTGGTTAAAATCAGACGACCGCCAGGTTTTAAGATGCGGTATATTTCTTGTAAAACATTTTGGCAGTTATCTAAATGCTCTAAAACAGCCATCATTGTTACTATATCTACTATTTCCTGAGACAGAGGCAATTTTTCTGTTTCAAAATTAATTTTTCGCAGTTCAATTTTGGAGTCTTTATAAAATTCTATATCTTTATCAAAACCGAAACCATAATTTATTAAACCTGAAATTTTTTTAAAAAAATAGGCGTTTTCGCCGCAGCCAATATCGCAAACTATGGAATTTGAAGGAATTTTTTTTACGACAGTTCTGTGTCGAAGATAGCGCAAAATATTATCAAGAACCATAAAATATATTTCTCTGTCTATTATACCAATAATCTAAAATATAAAAAGGGCTCCGCCGAGAGGCGGGGCCCAAAGTGAACCTTGTCTTAAAGAGAACCCAAGTTTTTTAAAAAATAAGCTTTAGTTACTGGCTACAGGAGATGCTATTCGGGGTGCTATTGGTAGTGCCGTTACAAAGAGGACTGTTGGCACCATCAAATATTGCAGCCAATCCGCTGTTGACGCAGCCCCATTTGCCGCCCGGCAGTTTAGCTTCCACACAATATCCGGCGGCATTACTGACCCTTGTAATGTTCGTAGCTCCCTGAGCGTTCATATCAACATAAAGGGTGTTAATATCAGCGTTGTTTACCACATTGGCATAGTTTGTATCAGCAGAATTTATTATTTCAGCTGTGGTTCTTATCTGGTTCAAATCAGTAATAACTCTCGCATCTTGGGCTCTTGTCCTTGCCCCGCCCAAAGAAACCAAGACAATGGAGGCTAAAATCCCGATAATGGCGATAACCACCAAAAGCTCAACCAGGGTAAAACCCTTCGGCGAGCTCAGGGCTGAGCCGCGGTGTTTTTTTGTGAAATTCTGAATCATATGTAGATTGTAATTCTTTTTTATCCTGCGCCTTTTTAGCAAAAAGAGGCAGGACTTACCGACCTTTCATTAATTTAATTATATCATATTTTGTCAAAGGGGAGAATCAAGGAAAACAAATTTAAGGCTCTCATACTTATGGACAGGCGCAAGAGATATTAGTCGGGGTACCATTGTTGGCGCCTGCGCAACTGGTAACGTTAGTGCAATTAGATACTATGGTCAATCCGCTATTGACGCAGCCCCATTTACCTCCTGCCATCGTCGCTTCCACACAATATCCGGCGGCATTACCGGTCCTAAGAATAGCCGTAGCATTCTGGGCAGTCATATCAGCCATAAGGGTATTAATATCAGAGTTGTTTACTACATTTACATAGTTTCCATCAGCAACTCTTATCACTTCGGCAGCAGTTCTAATCATGTTCAAATCAGAGATAATTCTCGTATCTTTGGCTCTTGTCGTTCCTCCACCCACAGAAACCAAAACAATGGAAGCTAAGATGCCAATTACCGCAACGACCACTAAAAGTTCAACTAAAGTAAAGCCTCTTTTCATTTTCTAAGCGAGCTTTATGGACAATATATATTAGTCGGAACACCAGTGGCATTATTGCCGGCACAGTTGGAATCATTGGCGAGATCAGTTCTTATGGCCAATCCGCTATTGACGCAGCCCCATTTAGCGCCTGGCAGGGTCACTTCCACACAATATCCGGCAGCATTGCTGACACTAAGAACATTAGTAGCTGTCTGGGTGTTCATATCAGTTAAAAGGGTGGTAACATCAGTATTATTCCATACGAGTGCATAGTTTCCATCAGCCGAATTTATTATTTCAGCCGTGGTTCTGATCTGGTTCAAATCAGTAATAACTCTCGCATCTTGGGCTCTTGTCCTTGCCCCGCCCAAAGAAACCAAAACAATGGAAGCTAAGATGCCGATAATGGCAATAACCACCAAAAGCTCAACCAGGGTAAAACCCTTCGGCGAGCTCAGGGCTGAGCCGCGGTGTTTTTTTGTGAAATTCTGAATCATATGTATATGATAATTATTTTTTGCTTTTTAAACAATACGACCTTTTTAATTTCTAATTAAATTTTATAATGAAAAATTGGGGCAGTCAACAGAATCATTGGTCTGGCAGCCCCCCTGGCTGCAAGTGAAATATCCTGTTTTGCCTTCGTACTGAAAAAGAACGCAAAATTTCTGATTGTCTCCAGCGTCATACCATTGATAAGTTCTGACTCCATTGGTATAGGGAACAGGGTTTAAATAAGGAGCCAATCTTGCGTCTCCGGATTCAATATCGGTGAGCGTGAACGTACCTGGCAAATCCGGATACGCGCCGGCATCATGATATTTTTTTTCAAAAGCAGTCATAATTTGCCTGAGGTCTGATTCGCCTTTTGCGTCCCTGGCTTTTTCCCTGACCGGTCCCAACGCGACCAAAACAATAGATGCTAACAAACCAATTATAGCAATAACAACCAAAAGTTCAATTAAGGTAAACCCGGCACCATTTTTCTTTGAAAAATCATTGAACATTTTTTATTTTCCATTTTATACGGACATCATTGATTGGTAGAGCGGCAATAAAATTGAAAGCATAAGCCCGGCCACAACCACGCCCAAAAAAATGATTAAAGCCGGCTCTAAAATGCTTAAAATATTATCAATGGCCCTATCCACTTCTTTTTGATAAAAATCAACGATATTCATCAAGGTGGTATCTACTGTCCCCGTTTTTTCTCCAACTAAAACCATCTGGACAAAGACGGGCGGGAAAAGTTCGGGGGCCCGGCTTAGTGTGGAAGAAATCATTTCTCCTTTTCTCACCTCCTCCTTGGCCATTAAAATTACTTCTTTATAAGAAACATTGCCAATAATGTCTCCGACCACTTCTAAAGACTGGATGATGGGTAAACCCCCGGAAATCAACGTTGACAGGTTTTCGGCAAAACGGCTGAGGTAAACCATTTTTAAAAACGAGCCGATAATAGGAATTTTAAGAAACATTCTGTCAAAAAAGGCTCTGCCGTTTTTGGTTGAATAATACTTAGCAATGGAAAATATTGACAAAATTAATATTGAAAAAATCAGCCACCACCAGCTTGTAAAAAAGTCGGACAGGCCTATAACGGCTCTGGTGAAAATCGGAATGGCCTGGCCGCTTGCCTCTAAAACTTCAATGAGGTTCGGCAGAACAAAGAGCATCATCAAGACTAAAACCACTAAAACAACAAAGAGAATCAAGCAGGGATAAATTAGAGCTCCTTTCGCCTTGGCCGTTAAATGGTATTCTCTTTCTTGGTGATCGGCTAAATAATTTAAAACCTCGGAGAGCTTGCCGGAAACTTCCCCGGATTTTACCATGGCAATGTAAAAAGCAGAGAAAATCTTAGGAAAAAGGGCCAGGGCCTGCGAAAAAGCGGTTCCTCCTTCCACTTTTTCTGATAATTTAAAAATTTTCTCTTTAAAATCAATATTTTTGGTTTGACTGGAAAGCACTTCCAGAGCTTCAATAAGGGGGACCCTGGATTTAAACATAATTGCCAGTTGCCGGGAAAACAAGGCTAAATCTTTTGTTGTAATTTTTTCAAATAAAACTATCCTCCTGCTATAAATGGGAGGCACGGCTTCTTCGAGAAAGGTCACATATAACCCTCTCCCCCGCAAAAGAGCAACGGCCAGCTCTTTGGAAGAAGCCTCAATCTGACCGGCATGAACATCTCCTTTTTTAGTGCGTGCTTGGTAATTAAAATTCATCTTAGTCGATGAAGCTAAAGCTTCATCTTCAGCTTCGGCTTGCTCAATGAAATATTTATTTCATTTCGACGTTCGAGAGATAAATATGAATTGAGCAAGAGATGAGATTTATCTCATCGAACTAATAAATTAAGTCTCGCTATCTAATAAGCATTTTTAATTCAATTGGATTGAGAGAAAAACTAAGAGCGTTTTCCAAAGAAATTTCCCTGTTTTTTACCAGATTGGCTAATGCCCTATTTAAAGAAATCATCCCTTTTTCTGCGGAAGTTTCAATGACCAGGGGCAATTCATGAATTTTATTTTCTCTAATTAAGTTTGCCACTGCCGACGTAGAAATCATTACTTCACAAACAGGGATAAGGCCGCCCTCAGTCCGGGGAATTAAACGCTGAGAAACTACTCCAAGCAGGGAACCTGACAACTGAGCTCTTATTTGATCCTGCTGTCCGGAGGCGAAAGAATCAACAATTCGATGAATGGTCTGGCTGGCAGAATTAGTATGCAAAGTAGCAAAGACTAAGTGACCCGTTTCGGCTGCCGTAATGGTAGTAGCCATAGTTTCGGGGTCTCTCATTTCTCCAACCATAATTACGTCCGGGTCCTGCCGAAAAGTAGACTTCAAAGCCCTGGCGAAACTTAAAGTATCCTGATAAACCTCTCTTTGGTCAATAATGCTCTTGTCGCTCTCAAAAAGATATTCAATTGGGTCTTCAATAGTAACAATGTGGTCGGTTCTGGTATGATTTATTTCATCTATCAGAGCGGCCAAAGTAGTTGATTTCCCCTGGCTGGAAGGACCGGTAATCAGAACAAAACCCTGGGTAGCTTTGGTGAATTCGTGCAAAATCGGAGGAAGGTTTAATTCTTCAATTGTCTTAATTTTTGTCGGAACAAGCCTTAAGGCTATTGAAGTTTCTCCTCTCTGAAAAAAAATGTTTATTCTAAAACGGGCTTTATCTTTAAAATTATATGAAAAATCAATTTCTTTTTCTTTTAACAACCTCTGATATTGGTCATCTTGCGTCAAGGCCCGAGCCAAGCCCTGGGTGTCTTCTGAAGACAGTTTTTTGTTTTTCAAAAGAGGAACCAATCTGCCGGCCATTCTCAATGTCGGCTGGTGATTAAAAGATAAGTGAAGGTCGGAGGCCTGTTCTTTTATTGTCAATTCGAGCAGTTCTTCTAATTGTGCCTGGTAATTATTCATTGAAATAAATTGAAAATTTATTGAAAATTGAAATGAATTGAAAATTCATTGAACATTATGTTTTATTATTTACTATTTTCTAATATTGCTTTTATTTCTTGGACTACTTCTGATGGAGTATAATGGGCTTTAATTAAATACTTTAACGACCCTAATCTTATTCCTCTTTCCACTTCCTCTTTCTGACCGAGATTAGAAAGAATAATTATTTTCAAATCTTGAAACTTTTGGGGGTTAGATTTAATTTTCCTGAGTATCTCCCAACCGTCAATCCCGGGCAAAACAATGTCTAAAATAACTAAGTCCGGCTTTTCCCCTTCAAGTTTTCCAAGGGCCACCTCTCCATTGTTTGCCACCTTAACCGAAAAACCGGATTCCTTAAGCTTTGTCGTATAAATATCTATTAAAAAGGGGTCGTCCTCAATTAGCAATATTGTTTTCATGCTCGTAATCTTAGCTAAGCTAGTCGAAGAAATAAATTTCTTCTTCACCCTTCATTGCGATTCGGGTAAGCAACGCTCATTTTTCTTCGGCGACTCGCAAAACCTCCTCAATGGTCGTAACTCCTTTTAGTACTTTCAGGATGCCATCTTGTTTCATTGTAATCATCCTTTGATCTTCTGCTTCTTTTTGAATCATGGCTTCGGAAGGTTCTTTTAAAATAATGCTGGAAAGGGATTTGGTCATTGCCAAAATCTCAAATACTCCAATTCGACCGGAAAATCCCGTATTGTTGCACTTTGAACAACCCTTGCTGGCGTTAGTAAAAATACTTAATGGTTTTTCTATTTTAAGCGAATTTTTAATTTCCGGCGGGAAATTTTCAATTTCTTTTAAAATAAGCTCTTGGATTTTCGGCTCCGGTTCTATTTTTTTCTTGCAATTGTCACACAATCTTCTAACTAACCTTTGAGCTATGGCTAATTGAAGAGACGGAGGGATTAAATAAGGTCTAATGCCCATATCAATCAATCTGGGAATCACTCCTAAAGCATTGTTTGTGTGCAGGGATGATAAAACAATGTGGCCAGTTAAGGCAGCGTGGGTAACCAAACTGGCTGTTTCTTCATCTCTAATTTCTCCAACCATAATTATATCCGGATCTTGCCTTAAAATCTGGCGCAGGCCTGAAGCGAAATCATAACCAATTTCCGGCTTAACCTGAGACTGGTTAACATCCTCAATAAAATACTCCACCGGATCTTCTAACGTTACTATATTCACCCCTTCTTTGTTTAACAGTTGCAAAATTGCATATAGGGTAGTTGTTTTCCCGCAGCCCGTGGGACCTGTTGCCAAAATCAAACCGTAAGGTTTTGAAATCCCCTCTTTTACTACTTTTAAATTTCTGCTCTCAACGCCTAACTCTTCAAAGCTTTTAAGGCCGGTTGCCGGATCCAACACCCTTATTGCCACTTTTTCTCCTAAAGTGGTTGGAAAGGTAGAAACACGAAAATCAATGGATTTTTCATTAAGCTTGGTAGAAAATCTGCCATCCTGGGGAATTCTTGTTTCGTCAATTTTTAAATTAGAAATAATTTTTATTCTGGCAACAACTGCCGGATGGGCTCTTAAAGGCAGAAATATTGATGAGTGTAAAACTCCCAACTGTCTAAATCTAATTCTCAACTTTTCCCTTGTCGGCTCAATGTGGATATCTGAAGCTTCGCCATCTACCGCATGCCTTAAAATAACGGCAACGATTTTAGTGATCGGCGCTTCTTCGGCCATTCTTTCAAATTCAGCCGCGCTCGGCGTCTTCATTTTAACCCTTTCCGTTTTTAGCTCCGTTTCTAATTCTTCCAACGCCATCCCCACTTCCCTCTTCAAATCTCTGTATTGCTTTAAGATGTTTTTAAAATTGGTCGGCGTTATTAAAAAAACATTGTAATTAAAATTTCCTTGTCTAGCAAGGAACTTTAACGCCTCCTGGGCTTTCAAATCGTCGGGATAAACCATTCCCACCCCCAAGAAGCCTTCGCCCTTTTGAATGGGAATCATCTGGTAATATCTGGCTGTTTCTTCGGGAATTAATTCTAAAGTTTCCAAAACAACCTGGTCGGTAGTTATTTCCTTAAGAGGAATATTTAAAATTTCGCTTTTAAGGCTAAACAAAACCGGCTCCGAGACAATTCCTTCTTTTAAAATTATTTCCTCTTCCCTTTCGCCGGATTCTTTAATTTCATATTCCAAAGAAGCAATTTTTTCTTTATCTTTTATTATTCCTTTTTGGACAAGCTGTTTTAACAATGACATATTAACAATAACCTGTATTAATAGGGTAAAAATGGATTTTCTCTGCCTATCTTTACTCCCGCCGGCTTGTCTTCTGTTGGAGGAACTTCTTTGAACGGCTCAATTTCTATAAACAGCTGGAGTTCTTTCACCTTTTCAAGGGCTTCAAAATTAATACTTATCTCTTTTGGCGGTAGGAAAGAAACTTCTTCGGGAATGTAAGGGCTTTCTTTTTTAAGAAATACCTGCCAAAGAATAATAACGGAAATTATAATTGCCAAAACAGAAGCTATAATTAAAATTCTCTGACTCCTTTTTTGTTTGGTAAAAACAATTGCCATAATGGTAATGCCGATTAATACGAATGCGCTTTAAACCCTAACTTAAAAACAAAAGATTCTCCTTTTTGTCCCGACGAAGAAAAAGAAATATTTTCTATCTCAATTAACCTTGCTGACTTTTCTAAGATTGAAAGAAAATTCTTGAAAGAAGAGTAAGAACCGGAAACTTCAACGCTGAAAACACTTTCTTGAAGACCCGGAAAATCTATAGAAGGAGAAACGGTAAAAGGACTTATTTCCGTTAAAATTAAGCCTGATTCAGAAGAAGTTTTTTGAAGATAGTTGAATAAAGAAGGAAGGGAAGGATTGGCCGGCAAAGCGGAATCAATTTTGGAAAACTCTTGCTGATATTCTTCTAATTTAGCCTTGATTTCGCTGAGTTTTAATAAATATTCTTCTTTCGTTTGAAGCTCTGCTTTTTTCTCTTCAATGTTTTTCTGGACAATTTTTAACTCTTGAAACTTGGGCCATAAAATCAGGGCTGTTATAAGTATAACAATAAGGAGAGAAACGGCAGCAATAATCGATGCGTAATTAATTAAATTGGTCGGAAGATTAGATTTGTTCATTTTCTGAAAATGTCCGGGTTAAAAGAAAGAGATAAATCAAAACCAATTTTTCCTTCTTTGGTTATTGAAAAATTCTCTAAGTTGACTTTATCTATTTTTTCCTCTCCCTTTAAAATAAGGGTTTGCTGTTCCAGTGTTACAAAATTTTGAGTTTCGCCGGAAAGCTTAAGCTGTCCTTCTCGGGAATTAAAATCAAATTTTGAAAACCAAACTTGAGGATGAGTTACTTTTTGGATAATTTCAAAAATTCTTGAAGCTTTCAAATGCTGTCCAACTAAATAAGAAAAATGGTCAATTTTATTTTTAGAGGCTAAAATTTCTTTTTCAAGAGAAATCTTTTCAGGCGTCATTACTCCGGCTAAATCTAATTTTAAAGCTGCTACCTCTTCCCGGGCTTTTTCTAAAAAGTTATTTAACGCAAAATAGCCAATAATAGAAAAAATTAAAAGAAAAATGGCAAAATAAAACAAAATACTTAATCCTCTTGATGGTTTTGGAGCTTCTTTGGGAATTATGTCTACCATATATTTATCTTACCATATATTTATTGTTTATTTCAACCTTGTAATCCTCGGAGGGCGGCACCCGTAGCGATGGCAAAGCTCGGACCCATCTCTCCCAAGGTTTTTTCTAAAAGGGGAGGATAAGAAATGTTAGAAAAAGGGTTGCCAATTTCTACTTCTTTTTTATCAAAAGATTTTTTAAAATATTCTTTTAAGCCGGGAAGCAAAGCTGTACCGCCGGCAATTATCACTTTTTCAATCTCTTTTCTCTCCTGCTGGTAAAAATTATCTAAAATTCCCTTAATTTCTCTTAAAATAACATCAATTAAAGGAAGCAACATTTCTCTGATGACTTGACTATTTCCTTCTGCCGCGCCGCTCGCACCCTCTTCAACTATGCCGTACTGTTTTTTTATTTTTTCAGCTTCGCCAAAACTAATATTTAATCCTTTGGCCAGCGTTGAAGTAAGGTCGTTACCCGACATATCAAAACTGTGAGACGTTTTCAAAATCCTTTTATCAACAATACTGCAGGTGGTGGTTTTGGCGCCAATATCTATCAAAGCAACCGGTCCTTTTTCATCTTCTCTGACTAAAGACCTTATCAGGCTGAAAACTTCGGCTTCTAAAGCAATTAATTCTAACTGGGAAATTCTGGCGATCTCTTCGTACTGATTAATGACTTCATTTGGCACGGCCGCTAAAAGAATTTCAAAGCTTGTTTTTTTCTCGTCCAAGGGCTTGCTTTTAATTATCTGCCAGTCAAGGACCACGTCGGTCAAAGGGATGGGTATGTGCTGCCTCGCTTCATACCTGACTGCCTCCGGCAGTTCTTCCTTTGTCATTGGCGGAAGTTCAAAACTAGTAAAAAAAGTGGAAAAATCCGGAATGGAAAAAACAACTTGTTTGGTTTTGATTTCTGCCTCCTCTATTATTGATTTTATTGCTTTGGCAATATCTTCGTTAGAAAGCAAAAGGCTTCTTTTTTCAAACGTCCTGAAAGGTTTCTCACGAAAAACAGACGAGGAAATCTGACCATAATTTTCCAATTTTCTCTGGCGGCCGGATTTATAAATCTCCACTGCCTTAACGTAGGATGTTCCGATATCTATTCCCAAAAACCTTTTGGATAAAAACCTTTGAATGGGATTCCACATAGCGGTATTTTTCTATTATACTATATTAAAAAGAAACAACCATGTGGATAAAAATTAAAGAGTTTATTCTTGACATCCTCTTCCCTAAATTCTGTTTTAACTGCCAAAAAGAAGGAAACTATCTTTGTGAAGACTGCCAGAGCCTGCTTGAAATATCCGGCTTTCACAGGAATTATCCTGCTCGAAATCTTGGCGATTTATATTTTGCCGTTGATTACAAAAATCCTTTAATCAAAAAATTAATTCAGTCTTTTAAATACGAACCTCTTGTTAAGGAACTCGGCAAACCCCTCTCTTCTTTAATTATAAGCCATTTTCAACTAATGGACAATAAGCCCAATTTCGCTGACTTTATTTTAATTCCCGTTCCCCTGCACAAAAAAAGATTAAAGTGGCGGGGGTTCAATCAAACAGAAACATTGGCTAAAGAACTGACTGATTTTTTTAAAGTTCCTCTGGTTTTAAATTGCCTGACGAAAACAAAAGAAACTTCTCCCCAGATTGAATTTTCTGACCAAGCGAGGAAAGAAAACATAAAGGGGGTATTTGGGGTAAAAAACAAAGAATTGATTAGAAACAAAAATGTCCTATTAGTGGACGATGTTTATACAACCGGCTCCACCATGGAAGAGTGCGCCGGAGTTTTAAAAAAGGCCGGCGCCAAAAAAATAATCGGAATTGTTGTTGCCCGAGGTTAAAAAATCCGCCTTGGCGGATTTTTTTGATTGGCGCTCGCATTAAACGATTTCAAACTTTCTCCATTATCTTACCAAATTTAACCCATAAATCAAGGAAGTTGAATTTAAACCGCTAAAACCTGACCCCCGACTATATGCCACTTTCGTGGTTAAC
>Ga0210051_1002817_pt1 | contig 17436 bp, 19 predicted proteins | sample CryGey092014_all_FD_185464 | JGI IMG/M metagenome (GOLD analysis project Ga0210051, IMG submission 185464) | Groundwater microbial communities from aquifer - Crystal Geyser CG23_combo_of_CG06-09_8/20/14_all (SPAdes) (version 2) | ecosystem: Environmental > Aquatic > Deep subsurface > Groundwater... | reverse complement strand
CAGAAAATTCCTCGAATTTAATCCCTCTCTCGTTCAAAGCAGATTCCATATTCCCTCCAAAACTGCCAGCAATAACAAGACCAATTTTCTCGTCAGAAAGCATTTTCGCAACAGCAAAACCAGCCCCACCTATTTGAGACACCGCAGTATTATTAATTACTTTTACACTTTTTATTTTCTTATCTTCAATATTTACAATTAAAAAATAATTGCATCTTCCAAATCTTGCGTCTACTTCGCTTTCTAAATTTTTTCCTGTTGAACTTATCGCTACCTTCATTGTTTTACCTCCTGTTTATTTAATTAATAAATTTATCCTCTTATCATATTTGCTCTGCATTTCGGGCATTTTTTTGAAGTGCAAGGTTGCCCTCTTACTTGAGTTTCTGTATAACCGCATTTCGGGCATTTGCAAACTCCGCCAGGTCCTGCTCCAACTCCGCCCATACGTCCTCTTCCGCCAGCCCCTGACATTCTTCCCATACCCATTCCTCTTTGCTGAACCATCTCAAAATTACCTCCTTGTATTTTTATTGCTTTAGCGTTAACCAAAGCGTCAGCTATTTTATTTCTTGCTGATTTTAATAATCTCGAAAGAGTTGGCTGGGAAATTTTCATTTTTTTTCCTGCCCTGCTCTGTTCCACGCTTTCCAAATCAATCAATCTAATTACTTCTAATTCGTCTTTTGTCAAGATACTCTCCTGCAAATCCTTAAGGATAACACCAGCTGGTTTAAAATAAGTTATCCTCGGATTAAAAAAGATTCTTCTACAAATTCTTGGTCTCGGCATTTTTAATTAAAGTCTTTTGCTATTTAAATTCTTTCAGTCTTTTTTGGACTTCAGCCATTTCTCGCTTTAAAGCTTCTAAATCTTCCTGCAAAAATTTTTTTTCCTCAGCTTCTGTAATTACTTGAGGCTGAATTCCCTGAGGATAAAATCCTGCTCTAAATCCAACTCCTCTTCCTCTGCCAAATCCTCTGCCAAAACCCATTCCATATCTTCTAAAACCTCGTCTAAAACCAAGTCCTGTTCCGCAAGGTCCTAAACCTCTTCCTGTCAAAGGTCCTGCTCCTCGAGGGCCAGTCATATCTTCGCTAGGCATCCCATTTACCTCCTGCTTTTAGCAAATTTAATTGAATGTAATTTTTGATGACAATTTCTACATAAAGTAATTCCATTATTAATATCAAATCTTAAATTAGAAAAATCACTGAAGGGCTTAATATGATGAGGATGCAAATCAATATGTTTTCCATTCCCACTAGAAAAACCACATGCCTGACAAATATAATTATCTCTCTCAAAAACCGCTTCTCTCCAACCTCTAAATTTTTTAGATCTTCTTATTCTTTTATTTATTGGAGAAATCCCCCCCTTCCAAAAATGATTATTTTTTCCACCAAATATCTTAGATAATCTTTTCTTAACTTCTTCTGAATGTTTTTTTCCAAAAAAAGGATTATTCAAACCACTAACTCGTTTTGATTGTGCTTCTTTCCATTTCTTAGAATGTTTAAATCCTTTTTTAAACTCAGTATCTGGAGATCTATGTTTTCCTTTATGAACTACAGATATCTTCTTTCTAATCTCTGGATTCCTCATAGCCTCTTGGGTCCTTTTTAATATTATTCTCCTAATATTTTTAGGATGTTTTTTTCCAAAAAAAGGATTGATATATCCTTCCTTATACTTTTCTTTATGAACCTGTGATAATTTTTTTCTAGTCTCAGGACTACAAGAAATACCTTTATTCCATGGTCTATTTCCTTTTACAAATCTTCCTAATTTATTTCTCTTGGTTTTCATTATGAATATATATTCATTAAAGTATTTAAATGTTTCGGATATGTATTCATAAAGAATTATTTCTCAACGACCTCTGCCTTTCCGTCGTCAACCAAAATCTTTGCTATTTCTTTAGGAATATTTGCAATCTGCCCCTTATCATAAGGTCCCATTTTTTCACTATCAAGTCCTAAAAATTCCCCCACCGCCTCGGTAAAAACAACCATATTATTTTTGTTTTCTTTTTCTTCTGAACCATTAAGAATTTTATTTATAATTTTATCAGAAAAACCAATGCATTTCATTAATTCATTAAAAAGATTCTTTTCAAAATCAAACATATTTTCAAAATCCCGCTTTTCAATTCCTGTCTCTGTGGCAATTAAAACCAAACTCAAAATTTTTTTTCTTCTTCTTAACATCAACTCTTTAAACAAAATAATTGCATTTTCTAATTGCTTTTTTGTTTTTATAGAAGTATCAGAAAGAATATCTTCACCCTTAAATACAACTCCTTGCTTTTCTTTTAAATAAATTGCAATATCATAAACAAATTTTTTAGGCAAACTCTGTAACTGCTTTGAATATCTTTCTTTCCTAGCTGCTTCGTAAATGTCATTGTAGGTTATCATACAAAAAAGAAATTCCCTAAGTTTTTAATAATTGTTATACAAGATTATTTATTAAATCCCACAATTTTCAAAAGGTCTTTCCCAAGAATTTTTCCCAGTGTTCCTTTTCTGCATTCTTTTTCGCAAAAATGTTTTTCTCTTGGGATAGAATCATTATAAAACAAAACAGGAACAGGGTCGGCAGAATGTTCTTTTAATTTGCACGGAGTTGAATGATCTCCTGTGACAACAACCTTAATTTTCTTGGAGGGAGCAAACTTCCTTAAAAAATTAAAAAAAGTTTTGTCAATATATTCTATCATTTCTTTTTTTTCAATGGGTTTATTATCATGCCCTGGCAAATCTGTCTCTTTAAAATGCACATAAGCATAATCAAATTTTTTATAATTTTTCTTAATAGATTTTATATTGAACTTGCATGCTTTTTTCAGTCCATCCCATAAATTTTCATAAGCATCTAATTTTTTCAAAGCAGGATATTCAAAACTTGTTACATGCATTCCACTCACTCGCGAAAATCCAATTTCCAAAGGCATATAACTCGGGGAAATCCATTTTTTATACTGCTTTAATTTGGGTGTTTCAATACCAGCACCACGAATCAAAAGATAATTTGCAGGCAATAAACCTCTTTTAATCCTCTCTAAATTAACAGGATGATTTTTGAGAACATCTCCTGCTTTATTCAAAAATTCATTAACAATATTTACAGAATAAATAGTATTTTCATCTTCATCAGTTGCCTGACAATTTCTTACTTTTGAAATAGATTTTGATTTTCCCTGAATATATGTTGCATCATTAGGAAGGATATTATCTGAAAAACCTCCTCTGAAAACCAATGCAGCTCTATGTTGGACAGTTGCTTCAAAAACAAAATCAACAGGAAGTTTAATTTTATTAATTTCTTTTGCAAGTTTTTCTGCTTCAGTGATTGTAAGTGTTCTTCCTGCCCGTCTGTCCAGAATATTATCTTCTTCATCAATGGTTGCAAAATTAACCCGAAATGCCAAATCTCCTCTTACAAGTTTTATTCCTGCTCCTATTGCTTCTAATTGTCCTCGCGTACTATACATTAAATCATTTCCAAAAATAGAAACAATCGCCTCATCTGATTCTGGAATAAAACCTGGCTTGACAGGATACAAGTAACCAAGTTCGCCTCTTGTAGCAAAAAAATCAATATTCGGAGTTTTAACTACTTCTAAGGGTGTCTTATCTCCCAGCAATTTATGGGGCAAATCACCAACACCATCAATAATAACTAAAATTCCTTTCATTAAAAATAACCTCCGTGCAGTTTTTTAATGAATGAAAAATTTTTTAATTTTGCTTTCATTTGATAACAACCTCCAAAAGGTTAGCGAATGAATGAAAAATCTTTGATTTTGCTTTCATAATATTGCATAAAGAAGAGTTATTTATAAAAATTTAGATAATCCATAAGTAGTTAAAATTATAAATTACAGCCCTCTTCTAAAACATGTTTGGAAAATTAAAAGAAAAATTAAAATCGTGGACAAAAAAAGTCAGAGATGAATCAGAATTAGTTGAACTTTCTAAAAAAGAAATTAAAATTCCGACAAGATTTAATTATGGTTATGGAACAATAGAACCAGATTTGGAAAAATTAGGTGAAATCAAAAAAGAATTGGAAGAAGAAATCTCACCAGGAACAAAATCTTTTTTTGAAAAAGTCGCCTCAAAAATCTCTAAAATAAAAATCACCGACGAGGGATTTGAAATTTACGCAGAAGAACTTGAAATGCTTCTTCTGGAAAACAACGTCGCTCTTGAAGTTGCAGAAAAAATAATCAGAGAATTAAAAGAAGAAATTGTCGGAAAAGAATTATTAAAAAAAGAGGTTGAAGAAGAAATAAAAGATTCATTAAAAAATATAATTGAGAAAATTTTAATTGAACCATTTGATATTATTGAAAAAATCAAAGAAAAGAAAAACGACCAGACAAAAGAGCCTTATGTAATTTTATTCTGCGGAATTAACGGAACAGGAAAAACAACTTCAATTGCTAAGATTGCAAAATATCTTCAAAAGAAAAATCTTTCCTGCGTCTTGGCGGCGGCAGATACTTTTCGCGCAGCGTCGATAGAACAGCTGAAAAAACACGGCGACAAACTCAAAACAAAAGTCATTGCAAATGAATATGGTTCAGACCCTGCTTCTGTCGGATTTGATGCGATTCAATATGCAAAAAAAAATTTAATTGACTGCGTCCTCATAGATACAGCAGGACGAATGCACACTGCAAAAAATCTTCTGAAAGAAATTGAAAAAATATCAAAAGTCTGCAAACCAGACACAAAAATATTTGTTGGCGAAGCAATTGCAGGAAATGATATTCTTGAACAAGTCAGAAGTTTTAATTTTTCAATTGGAATTGACGGAATAATTCTCACAAAAGCAGACACAGATGAAAAAGGCGGGACAGCACTCAGCGTCGGTTATGTCACAAAAAAACCAATTCTTTTTTTAGGCACAGGACAGGAATATGAAAAAATTGAAGTTTTTGACAAGGAGAAATTTATTGAGGATTTGGGACTTTAACCAAAAACTTCTTAACTCCAACCTAATTGTATTTAATATCAAAAATCCGCAATATTCCATTAATAATTAATGCGACTTGTCGCGCGTGGGGTTGGACGGGTGGGACAAAAATAAAAATGTTAGAACGCCTCGGAGAAGTTATAAAAAAAGCAACAGATAAAATAGCAAATGCAATCTTCCTCGACAAAAATCTCGTGGATACAATTGTTCGGGACTTGCAACGTGCATTAATTGAAGCAGATGTCAGCATTCCACTTGTAAAACAACTTTCAGACAAGATAAAAAAATCCGCATTCGACGAGAGAATAAAAGAAATTGAAAAAAAAGAACACATAATAAAAATTCTCCACGACGAACTTGTAAAAATTCTTGGAGAATACAAACAACTAAAACTAAAATCAAGACAAAACAGAATTATTCTCCTCGGACTATATGGTACTGGAAAATGTGTACATGAAAAGACTAAAATTCAATTAGGTTCTGGAGAGATAGTTGAATCTAAAAAGTTGTACGAAAGATATGAAGAAAAATTTAAAGAAGAAAGTTTAGATGAAGGAAAGATAATAGGTATAGAGGAAGAAAATTTAATGGTTCCCTCATACAATCCTTTAACTCAAAAAATTGAAAATAAAAAAGTTACCCATTTATGGAAACTGAAAAAAGAAGAACTATTAGAAATAAATATTGAAAATGGAAATGATTTCTCTATAAAAGTTACCCCAGAACATCCCTTTTTTGCACTAAGAAATGGGCAAGTAATAAAAATTAGGGCTGATGAGTTAACATATAATGACTTTATTTCTATCCCAAATAATATTGAAGTAGATAATAAATCTGTAAATCTCTTTGACCAAATAAAAGATATGAACTTATTTGTTTATCTAACTCCAGAAGAAGCTAAAAGATATGTCTTAAAAAATTATAAAACAATAAAAGAAGCACATAAAAACTTAAAATACAAGAAAAATTATTGCCAATTTACTCAAGATATCCAAGAAGGAAAAATCCCCATAGAATTCATCAACAAAGAAGATTTTAATTCACTAAGAATAAAAGGGCATGGGGATACAAGGATAATTTCTATTCCTCTTATTTTTAACTCTAATTTTGCAGAATTTATCGGATATGTTATAGGAGATGGGCATATAGAAAAGCGTTATATAGAGATAACAAATGAAGATGATGAAATAATAAGCAGAGTAACAGACTTATCAAAGTCCCTATTTAATCTTGCCCCAACAATAAAAAAAGATGCAAGAACAAAAAATCTTTATCAAATTAGGTTTAATTCCAAAACTCTGGTAGAAATTTTTAAAATATTTGGGTTAAATCCAGGGAAAAAGGGGAAAAAATTAGAGATTCCTGAACAAATTATGCTCTCGGATAACGAGGTTGTAAGATCATTCATACAATCTTATTTTGACTGCGATTCATATCCTTCTAAAAATAAAAGAAGCATAGAATTAACTTCTGAAAGCCAAATAATGATTCAACAAATAAGCATGCTATTAAAAAGATTTGGCATATTATCCACAATTTCAAAAAAAATAATTAATGAAATTTCCTATTGGAGATTAACAATAAAAGCAAGGTATTCCGAAGCTTATGCAGATAAAATAAGTTATAGAATTAAAAGAAAGAATGATGCAGTTAATAAATACAAAACAATAGGAGTCTTGCAGGGAAGTGGAAATCAGGATATGCTTCCATTAGGAAGAGTTCTTCAGGAATTACGTTTACAATTAGGCTTTTCAATAGGAGAAATTCAGGCAAATGCTGTAAATAGTTATGGAATTTATGAAAAAAAAGGATTTATATCCAAAGAAAATTTAAAGAGACTGCTTGAATATTATAAATTAAAACAAAAGGGATTTATATGGAACATATTAAATGACATTTCAGAAAATAAACATTTAGAGGAAAAATACTCTAGTAATGTTCTCAATGGAACAATTTACTCTTTAAAAATAGAGAATCTTGTAACATATTCTAACGAGCAATTAATTTTAACTGAAAAAAGTAGGCAAATGCTTAGTTTAATTAATCAAAATGAAATCCACATAAATCAAATGTTTACTTCCCTAGAGAAAATAGCAGATTCAAATATATGCTGGCTTCCTATAAAAAATATTGCCCAAATAAAAAATGATTCAGATTATGTATATGATTTAACTGTTGAAGATAATCATAGTTTTATTGCAGAAGGATTCATCGTTCATAACACAACAACAATTGCAAAACTCGGAAATTATTTTGCAAAAAGAGGAAAAAAAGTTGCATTGGTTGGATTGGATGTTCATCGTCCTGCAGCAAAAGAGCAATTAAAACAACTTGCAGAAAAAAATAAATTAAACTATTTTATCGACGAAGAAGAAAGCAACGCAGTTAAAACATGGAAAAAATTTGAGAAAAAATTAAAGGACTATAATTTAATTTTAATTGATACAGCAGGACGGCATAATCTGGATAAAGAATTAGTTAAAGAAATCAAGGACTTGAGCAAAGAAATCAAGCCAACAGAAACAATTTTAGTAATGCCAGCAGACATTGGACAGGCAGCAAAAAAACAAGCATCAGAATTTCAAGAAGCAGTTAATATCTCTGGCGTGATTGTGACGCGTATGGACTCGTCGGCAAAAGGTGGCGGAGCATTAACTGCATGTGCAGAAACAAAAGCCCCTGTTTATTTTATAACCAACGGAGAAAAGATAAATGACATTGAAGAATTTAATCCAGAAAGATTTTTATCACGGCTTCTAGGAATGGGAGACCTGCAATCTCTGATTGAAAAAGTAAAATCCGTTACAGACGAGAAAAAATCAAAGAAAATTTTAGAAGAAGGAAAACTAACTCTTGATGATGTTGTTGAACAGGTTAAATCAATGAATTCCCTCGGCGGTTTTGATAAAATAAAATCAATGATTCCGGGAATGAACAATGCAAAAATTCCAGACGAAATGCTCGGAACCCAGCAGGAAAAAATCGCAAAATGGGAGCACATAATTAAATCAATGACTTCACAAGAAAAAGAAAATCCAGAAATTTTCGACGACAAAAAAACAGGAAACTCGCGAATGAACCGCGTTGCACGAGGAGCAGGAGTAAATAATTCAGAAGTCCGTTCTCTTTTGAAACAATACAAAATGCTGAACGAGATGATTAAATCCTCGTCGACGTTTGACCCTGAAAAACCAATGTCACAAAAACAAATGATGAAATTAGCGAAGAAATTTGGAAAGAGGAAGATGATGAAATTTGGGGGAAAATGAAAATGGAATGGAGAATTCTTAATCACACAACTCAACTAATTATTCACAGCAATAAAAAAGGAAAATTAAGATTTAAACTTTTCCTTGGATTATATTCTAATTTAATTTCATAAGTTGGTTAAGATTTATTTCAGATGTGCTTTAATTAAAGGAGTTAGATAAGGTGTTTAGGATTTTGTGTATGAAATGGTGTGTCGGTTTCGTTAGAAAAAGTGGTCGTAACAAGTATTGGCTTTCACCTTTGTAACAACATTACCATTGCAATACATATCAAAACTTATTGGTAAACATAGGGTTAAGTAGAAACGGTCTTATTACTTTATTTTTAAGCTAAAGCGTCTAGGATTTAGGATTTTAAATGGGCGGTGTCCCTTATCAGTTCTTTTGGCAATATAAAAGTGCAATATAAGGTTGGAGGTTATTGTGAGGTTGGCTTCCCCCTGAAGAAGAAGTTACGGCTTGCTGTTGAGCAGGAGTCCATAAATAATGAACAGGGCTCCCACTATAAGCCCCGTACCATCTATTACATCCAGAAGTACATCTTCCCCCAAATTCATAATGATTATGTGCTGGCATTTCATTAATAGTAAGGGTGTGGGTTTTTTCTCCGCCAGTTTTCTCTCTTGAATCAAAATCTCCATCGTTTGGTTCTAATCCTACAACCACCCTCCCTCTTGCAGAAGTATATTCACTCCAACCAGATGGACAATTTGCTAGATTAAAAGCCATAACTGCACCAGAAGGAATGCTACTAGGGGCCACACAAGTCCAAACCCCATTTTGAGTTATTAAACTCTCTTCATCAGAACAAGGTTGAAGTTGAGAAAGTGGATGCCCGGGATCTGGCGTTGTTCCTGCAACAGCATAAACCCCTGTTCCCACTACTAATATCAACGCAAAAAATACTAAAGTATAAAAAACTCTATTATTATATTAATATTCAGTTGTATTTTTTTCACCATTTTTATTAATAAAATAATAAAAAATAGTATTTAAATGTTCCCCAAAAAAAACTTTTTCACCCACAATGCAGAAGCAATCAAAAACTTTATATATCAATTGATATATTAATTAATATGCAAATTTTAAGAAAAAAACAAAATATTTTTACAAGAAGCCCCACACTTCAGACCGTTCTTATGATTGAGAAAACAATTGAAAAATATTCTGGAGAATTTAACAAAACACAAATTTGGAAAAAACTTCCAAAAAAAGTAATGTGGCAAACCTTCCTGATTGTTATTGACTATCTTGAAAATATAAATAAAATTGCTTTTGATAGAAACGGAACTATTGGATATATTTGGAGTCCTGAAGTCGCCAAAAGACTCTCTCATATGAAACCTATAAAACTACAATGATAAATAAAATCCTTGAAGTTATTTTTGCAAATAAGAAATTGGAAAAAAGTTTTCTAGATATTGATGAAGATGACGAAGTAAAAAAAGGAATTAAAAAAGCAATCAAGCAACTTAAAGAAAATCCCTTTGCAGGAATTCAAATTCCAAAAAAACTGATTCCTTATGAATATGTCAAAGAATATGGAATAAAAAATCTATGGAAATATGATTTACCCAACGGATGGCGACTGATTTATTCAATAACCACTCCCTCAAAAATAGAAATTATTTCTGTTATAATTGAATGGTTTAACCACAAAAATTATGAAAGAAAATTTAGATATTAATTATAAAATGACCCCCAAACAAAAATCCCAAATCCTCGCCCAAGGTGCAGAAGCGATAATTTATCTAGAAACTCAAAACCCGTCGACAAAATCAAAAAAATCTTCATTATCCAAATTTCCGTCGAGGGTGGGCGAGCGATTTCGTGGTAGAAGTATCGCTGGCACAAACCTTCGTGCGAGGTCGGGAGTAGGGTGGGAAAAAACCAATGCCAAAAATCTTGTAATAAAATCCCGCATTCAGAAATCTTATCGCATTCCAGAACTTGATAGAAAAATCCGCGAACGACGAACTCGCGCAGAAACAAAACTCCTTCTCAAAGCATCAAGAATAATTAACTGCCCTGTTCCATTAATTGCCATTTCTTCTGCGGACGGGAGGGCGGGAAAACTACAAAGCCACAAAATAAAAATTCCCTTCATCGACGGCAAAAAACTTTCAGAACATCTTGACAATTTTTCATTTCCAAAACAAAAATCAATCCTAAAACAAATTGGAAAAGACATTGCAAAACTCCATCAGGAAAATATAATTCACGGTGACTTGACGACGAGCAATATGATTTTAGTTGAAAAAGGTGTAAGTGAATTTGATAATTCAGTGCTTCATTCGGGCGGGCGGGAAAATTCAGCGTCGCAGAGGGGGATGGCGGCGGACTTTTCAAATTCACAAACCAAAAACCCTATTATCTATTTCATCGACTTCGGACTCGGTTACTTCAACGGAAAATACGAAGATAAAGCAGTTGACATTCATCTCCTCAAACAAGCACTTGAAGCAAAACATTTCAAAAACTGGAAAGAACTTTTTGAAGAGTTTAAAAAAGGATACAAACAAAAAAATCCAGGAGCAGAAAAAGTTTTCAATCAATTAATCAAAGTTGAAAAACGAGGAAGATATAAAGATTAAATATCCTGTAAAAATCAGGTCTCAATCAAATCCACATTCATTTCGCCAATTTCTTTCTTTAATAAACTAATTAATTCTTTTCTTGAGATTTCTAATTTATCTTTTCTTTTTTCTTCTTTAAAATTTTCTTTTTCTAAATTATCAATTTCATAATTAACATTTTTTGTTTTAAAAAATATTTCTTGTGTTTTATCTTCTTTAAAATTTTTCTCTAGATTTTTTATTTCACTTATTTTAGATTTAATTTGTTCTATTTTTTCTAAAATTATATTATTGTTTAACTTTGCTTCATCTAATAATTTGATTATGGTTTCTCCATCGTCTTTATTGAAGTTTATAATAAAATTTTCTTTATAATCTTTAACTATCTTCATTTGCTCAGCGTTTATATGAAAAAAACTAATTAAAGCCTTAAAATCAATAAGTTGTCTTAAATTCAAAATATCCTTTTTTAATTCTTCTCTAAGAACATTGATTTTTTCCTGTTTAGATAAATTCTCTAAATAAATAATACTTTTTTTAATCTCATCTAAATTTTGTTTTAAAATTTTCTTCTCTTTTTCCTTCTCTTTTATTTTTTTATCTAAATCAAATTTTTTCTTTCTAATATTTTCAAGATTTTTATTAATTGAATTGATTTCATTTAATTTTTTTTTAATCATTTGAAGATTCCTAAAAAAATCCAAAATAGATTTATTTTTATCAAATATTTTTAATAAATCCTTTGAAAAAAATTTAAGGTCTTCTTTTATGCTTGAGATTTCTTTTCCTATTAAAACTGTCGCTCGCTCATAAGTTTTAAAGGATTTTTTATTAAAATCAAAAAAAATCTTATTTATTTTATTCATAAATTCTTCTAATTTATTCTCTTCCAAAGCGTCTAATTTTTCAATTAATTCTTCAACAAATTCCACATACTTAATTCTACTTTCAATTACAATATCCTTAATATTATCTTTTTCTTTTATTGCACTTACATTAAAATTTTCTAAAATTATTATTTTATCTTTAAGTTCTTTAATGAGATTATCAATTTTTTCCTCAATTATAGAAAGTGCCTCTTCCTCTTTTAAATTATTTTCTCTTGTTTTTATTTCAATCCAATTTTCAATATCAGAAAAAGCAAGTTTTTCTGGAACAGTATTTTTTTCTTCAACCTTTTTCCTGAAAAAATCCAAAAAACCCATGTTCTATTTTAGAGTTCTCTTTTATATAAACTTAATTCAATAAAAAATAGCCCCACCAGTGCTCACGACCTCGCACGCAGTTTCTTTTGGATTATACTTTCTACCACGAAGTCGCTCGTCGAACCTCAGGTTCTCGTCATAGAAAAATAAAAATACTATTTCACTTAATTCAATAAAAAATAGCCCCACCAGGATTCGAACCTGGGTCCCAGCCTCTCTTTGCAAGTGCGAAGAGTGAAAGATGCTCGCATCTTACTCCAAAGGGCTGTATACTTGACCACTGTACTATGGGGCTCTAAAAATAATACAAAGAATTAATTTATAAGATTATTGATTATCAAATAAACTCCTATAAAAAATCTCACGATTAATATCTTGTTTTCTCGGGTTAATCCATCTGAAAAATCTCCTAACCCTTACTGGCTTGTATTTTTCCCCAATTATCGTTGCTGCTAGTTTTTTAAATTCTTCAGAACCTTCTGAACGAGAGTATTTTGTATAAGGAACACATTTTGCAAGTGATTTTAAAAAACCAATATCATAAGGCACAACAGCCATGACAGGAACTTCTGTAGCATCTTCAATTTCTCTAAGAGGAATCTCAAAATTTTTCCTGTATACTCTGTTAATAATTAATCCAACTATTGGCACCTCCCTCTGTCTCGCTGTTTTAACTGCTTTCATAGTCGTCCCAAGGGTAGCATGATCTGGCGTAGTCACAACAATCAAGTCATCAGAAGCATTCATCACTGCAAGTGTTTCTTCATTCATCGACGGAGAAGAGTCAATAAGAATAATATCATAACTTCTTTTAAGATGCCTTAATCTATCCCGCAATTTTAAAGGATTAATATTAAAATTCCCAAATATAGAAGCAGGAAGAACATCAAAATTGTCAAACTTATAAACCGCCTCACTTGGATTAACTTCCCTGTTCAAAACATGATGAATTGTTTTTTCTGTATCAAAAAGGTCAAGATGAAGCCCCAAATTCGGAGCTGAAAAATTCCCGTCGACAAGCAACACTTTTTTCCCAAAATCAGCAAGAGCCGAACCAAGTGCAACAACAGCAGTTGTCTTCCCAACACCTCCTTTCAGAGAAATCACCCCAATTGTCTTTCCCATGTTTAAAAGAACATAATTTTATTTAAATAACTTTCCAGCCACAGCAAACTTTAAAAAACAATTTCCCGAAATATCTAAATGGAAAAAGACAAAGAAAAAACAGAAAAAATAACTCAGTCAGAATTTGAAAAAAAAGTAATCGAACTTTCAAAAAAAGGATTAACTTCAGAAAAGATAGGAGAAGAATTAAAAAAGGGAAATATTCATCCAAAAGACTTTGATAAAAAAATTTCAAGAATTCTAAAAGAAAAAAATCTTTACCAAAGCCCGGACTTAAAAAATATAGAATCAAAATTAGAAAGAATAAAAAAACATCAGGAAAAAAACAAGCAGGACAAAAGAGCAATGCGCGAAAAAGATCGCGTCTTTGCACAAATGAGAAAAATAAAAAAATATTTGAAAATTCCAATTAAATAATTCGTTCTCAAAAATGCTAGAAAAAGAGGTAAAAACAACAGTTGAAAAATTTTTAAAAGCCACAGAAGAAAAAGAAATTCTAATAATAAGTCACTTTGATACTGATGGGATAACTTCTGCAACAATAATGACTCAAACACTGAAAAAACTCGACAAAACATTTTCGCTAAAAATATTAAAAAATCTCGAAGATAAATTTATAGAACAGCTTCCAAAAAACAAGGTTATACTTTTCCTCGACCTCGCATCAGGAAGTTTGGAAAAAATCTCAGAACAAAAAATAAAAGATGTTTTCATTTTAGACCATCACGAAATAGATTCAGAAATACCTGAATCAATAAATATAATAAACCCTCATTTAAATGAGAATGAAATCATATCAAGTTCCGGGATTACATATTTATTCTGTAAAGAAATAAACAATGAAAATAAAGAATTCGCAAAACTTGCTGTTCTTGGAATGATTGGAGACCAGATGGAAAAGAATATAGACAAGCTCAACGACGGAATATTAAATGACAGCGAGGTCAAAAGAAAAAGAGGTTTATTGATTTATCCTTCAACACGCCCATTAAATAGAACCCTTGAATTTTGTTCAAAACCATATATTCCTGGAGTAACAGGAAACACAAAAGGTGTGCTTGAATTATTAAGAGAAATTGGGATGGTGCCAAAAGGAGGGAAATACAAAAGTTTAATTGAACTTGACGAAATAGAAATGGAAAAACTAACAACAGCAATTATGCTCAGAAATCCCCAGGCAAAAAATCGGGAAATTATCGGAGATATTTTTTTAATTAAAATTTTTAATAAACTTGAAGATGCAAGAGAAATCAGTGCAATGATAAATGCATGCTCCCGTCTTGATAGAAGTGACTTAGCACTACAACTTTGCATGGAAATTTCAAAAGCAAAAAAACAAGCAGAAGCAATACACGCAAAATATCGCCAGACAATAATTACCGGACTGAACACAATCTCTGAAATAAAAAAAATACAGGGAAAAAAATTCGTAATTATAAATACCCAGGACAAGATAAAAGACACAATGATTGGAACATTCGCAAGCATACTCTCTTATTCTGCAATGTATGAAGAAGGAACAATAATAATCACAATGGCTTATTACGACGACAAAATAAAAATTTCTGCACGAAATTCAGGAAATTGCGGACGAAATGCACGGGAAGTTTTAGCACAAGTTATCCAAACCACAGGAGGAAAAGTCGGCGGACACGAACACGCAGCAGGTTGCATGATTTCACAAGAAAAAGAACAGGAATTTATTGAATTATTGAAAAAAAATTTAGAAGTTGAAGTTGTGAAGGTTTAATTATGAAATAAAAGTTTTTTTAATTCAAAAAAAATAGGGTAAATATTTCGTATAACTTCTATTAAATAAAATTTTAAGTGCTTATTTATTTGCCCACCTAAACTAAGAGAGATTTTAGAAATATTAATAACTGAGAATTAAAAACTTGCTTCACACCACGCTGCACTCTCACTTCGTTAAATTCTGATATTAACCCCAACCTTTAAAACCATGTTCTTTCTTTAAATTTTATGGAACTTGAAGAAGGAGATATTGTTTTATGCACAGTGGACAGAATATTTGGAACAGTTGTTTTTGTAAATATTGAAAATGATGGTGAAGGAAGCATTATTCTTAGCGAAATCGCACCAGGAAGAATAAGGAATCTCCGTGATTATGTTGTTCCAAAAAAGAAAATTGTGTGTAAAATTATCAGAATAAAAGATGGTCAGATTAATCTTTCCCTTCGAAGAGTCACGCAAAAAGAACAAAAAGAAGTTCTGGAAAAATACAAACAAGAAAAAAGTTATTTTAATATTTTCAAGACAACACTCAAGGAAAAAACAGATAAAATAATTGAAGAAATAAAAAAAGATCAAACGCTTTATGAATTTGTGGAAGAGATAAAAGAAAACCCAAAAAAACTCAAGGAAATCATAGATAAAACAGAAGCAGAAAAAATTCTTGAAATAATTAATTCTCAAAAATCAAAAAAAGCAATTGTAAAAAAAACATTTAACTTAACATCAGCAGAACCAGAAGGAATTAACCAGATTAAAAAAATTCTTTCCCAGATAAAAGATGCAGAAATAAAATACATCTCAGCAGGAAAATATTCAATTAAAACAGAAGCAGAAAACATGAAAAAAGCAGACAATAAATTAAAAGAAATACTTTCTGGAATAGAGGCAAACTCTAAAAAAGAAAAAACAGATTTCAAGATTATTGACAGATAAATATAAATAATAAAGCCACTTTATAATAAATGGATAAATTTGAAGTAATTTTATTGGGAATAATTTTTGACCCTAAAAGAAAAAAAATACTAATTGCTCGGCGTGATAAAGATGATACAATTCCAGGGTTAACTTGGTTTTTCCCAGGACCACATGCAAATCAAACAGAAGATATTGACAAAACACTTAAAAAAGGTGTAAAAGAAAGAACAGGATATGCAATTAAAAATCTTGGTGCCATTTTTGCAAAAACATACCCAGAAAAACCTGATACAATCGCAATTTATTTTCTAACACAGGTTTTTGAAGGAGAAGAAAAACCAGGAGCAGGAATTAAAGAAATAAAATGGGTATCTCCAAAAGAACTTGAAAAATATTTTACAACATCTTTTCATAAGAAATTAAAAAAATTTTTAGTTGAATTAATTTAATGAAACTTAAATTTTTCATAAACAGCGACGGCGAGCGATTTCGTGGTAGAAGTATCGCTGGCACAAACCTTCGTGCGAGGTCGGGAGAAAGAAAACAATATACACTTAAAGAAAAAATTAACAACCAGAAAACAAAAGATGCACATTACAAGTTTGTGAAAATTCGCGATGCACCTAAATCATAATAATTTCTTTTTGTAAGGGGGTTGTTATAATTATTTCATCATTAGAATTAATATAAAAATTAATCTCGGTTCGAACACCAAATTTATTTTCAAAATATAAACCAGGTTCAATTGTATACCCTAAATTTTGTTTGATTAATTCTTCTTCACTTTTATAGTTCAATGGAGGGTGATCCCCGTGTGGATCATTTCTTCCAAGAGAATGCCCGGTTCCATGCTTAAATTTATTCAACACATTTTTCTTTTCAAAAAAATCACAGACATCTTTATGGGCGTCGATACATCTCGGAAAATTCCCCTTCTCTAAATTATTCTTGATAAAATTAACACAATTATCCCTCGCACCCACAACAAAATCAAAAACATCTGAAAATTTTTTGGGGATAGTTTTTCCCTTGTACGCCATCCAAGTAATATCAGCATAAGGTGCGTCAACTTCATTTAACCTTGCCCAAATATCTATGAGAATTAAACATTCGTCGCAAAGAGCAGAACAATTCTCCGTCGGGAAATAATGAACATGGGATGTATTTTTACCAAACGCCACAATAGGAACATCTCGCTCATTAATCAAATTTTTTTCTTTAAATTTTTCAAGAATAAACTTCTGAACTTCATACTCACTGCAATTTGAATTTTTCCGAAAATAATCAAAAACCAAATCTTTTATTTCAATCAAAATTTCCGCTGCTTTTTTATGCTGTTTAATTTGTTTATCTGTCCAAACCATTTAAAATAACCTCTTCTGCCCCTCTTCCTCTCCAACTCTCGCAACACCATAAACCCCGTCAAAACCAGGTTTTACATTTATATCTCCTTTTCTGTTTTTTAAAATCAAACCAATTAACTTTCCATCAACATTTTCTTTAATCATCTCCTCTCTTGAAACATGCAGCAAAATCTCAAATTCATTTTTAAAAATTTTTATTAAATTATTATAAACATCCCAGACCTTTTTACTCTGCATCCCTCCT
>Ga0210051_1002816_pt1 | contig 17438 bp, 18 predicted proteins | sample CryGey092014_all_FD_185464 | JGI IMG/M metagenome (GOLD analysis project Ga0210051, IMG submission 185464) | Groundwater microbial communities from aquifer - Crystal Geyser CG23_combo_of_CG06-09_8/20/14_all (SPAdes) (version 2) | ecosystem: Environmental > Aquatic > Deep subsurface > Groundwater... | reverse complement strand
GGTAGGTGAATATAGGTGTTCTGTTTGCAAGACATCCTTGGTCGACGGGGCCGAGCCGTGTCCGGCATGTGGCGGGGCGCCAAAGAAGACGCGGACACTTTGCTCGAAGTGCGGCCAACGCTGGCCACCGAAGTACCTCCATTCCTACGGGTTTAAGCGGAATCTCTTCCTTTACGGGGAACACAGAAGAAAGATTGATCGGGGCGACACCGTCTATGTGGTAGAGGGGAATATCGACGCCCCGATGTTGTGGCAGGCGGGGTATCGGCCGGCGGTTTCGACGTTGGGGTCGAACGTAGTTTTGAAGGGGGCGGCGACTTCGGTACATGTCGAGAAGATGATTGCCTGGTGGGGGAGGGTGGTGATTGTCAGAGACGGCGACGAGGCGGGCCGGAAGATGGCGGCCGGGATCGTCCGGGCGATCTCGGGCCGGATCTTGTCTTCGGTGGTTGATCTTCCAGACGGGTTTGACCCGGCGAGGATGGTTCAAGAGCGGCCCGACGAATTGAGAAAACTTCTTGGAAATCCAACAGTTTCCGTTTGACAAAGTCGTCGATTGTGTTAGATTTTTGATTGTCTAATAGATGTCCGAGAGGACATAGGAGAGACGAAGATGGGAATGTTTTCTAAGGGTTTTGGCGGAATTGATGAAGAGGTTAAGAATTCTCCGAACGCGAGCGGCGGAGGGTCAGGCTACGGAGGGAATGACATACGTCGGGTATGGATGCCCCCGGGCGCGGAGCGGACCTTCCTCTTTCTCGACGATCCAGCGAAGACGTGGGAACACAACTGGGGTAGGGGGAGGGATCAGTCTTACTCCACTTGTTTGTTCAGGCAAAGAATTGTTCGGGCAAAGGAGGGGTGCCCGGACTGTGTTGATGAAAACCACAAGAAGTGCTATTTCGGTGGGTTCTTCACGGTGATCTTGATGACCCCCTACACGTCTCAGAAGGGTATCACATATTGTTTTGGTAGGGAAATTTTTGTCGCAAAGTGGGGGAGCAAGGAAAAGCCCGCTTCGCTCCAGCGGCTTCGAGACTACGCGGCCAAGGTTAACGGCGGCCATACCGCCGGGTTGGTTATCGACTGCAAGCGGCTCGGAGATATGAGCGATGTCTGTGGTGACCAGTTTGCCGTGATCGAGAAACTGGCCCCGGATGTAATCCGAAACGCCGACGTTCTGACCCCTAAGCTGATCGAGGAGCACCTTATCCCGGAAGTGCGGAAGTACCTGGACCCGAAGATTAAGGAGTACCTTCAGGCGGTAAATAGGAACATCTCCGACCCGGAGAAAAAGAGGACGCTCGACGTTCATTACCGTTGGAACCCTCTTTCCCCGATCGACTTTGAGGAGTATCTCGATCCCAAGAACAATCCTCGGGGGGCTTCCGTGGGGTCCGGCGGTGGCAAGGGCGACAGCAGCTCTGATGACGACAGTGGTTCCGATGGTGGAGGGAGTGATTTCCAGTCTGAATTTACCGACGACGAAATACCATTTTAATCAATTTTATCGCTAATCGTTGACAATCATCAAACCGCTACAACGTTATCAGGACAGGAGACGCCATGAATATCACCGTCGGAGGGTTGGTTTGGATTCGGAAGGATCAGGCCGGCCGGGCCGTTGTTGAGGATCTTCGTCGAAAACTCACGTTCAAGCGTAGGGTTTACAAGGATTTCAAGGGGGCTGAGCCGTCTCCGATCGTTAAGCTCTACGACGAGACTGAGTATCACATTGGGGTTCCTCGACGGTTCTGGGCCGATACCTCGAAGTCCGATCACAAGTATTCTATGAAACTGAGTTTCGGTCATCCGATCACCACCACGACGTCGATCATGAAGCACGAAGGGGTCTACGCTGAACAGGCGACGATCATCGACTTCTTTGTTGATCGGTTCCAGCGTGCTTCTGCGGCCTTCAGGGCGATGGGCCGCGGGGAAGATGCTGACATTCCCATGGTTGAGGCGTTACGGTTGTCGGGCGGGATACTTCTCGCGAAGCCTGGCGCCGGAAAGTCGAATATTGCGATTGATATTATCCATCGGCTAGGAACGACGGCATTGGTCCTTGTTCATAAAGAATTCTTGATGAGGCAATGGAAGGAGCGGGTTGAAAAGTTCCTCCCTGGGGCGAGGGTAGGGATTATTCAAGAGGACACATGTGACTATCTCGGCAAAGACGTTGTAATAGGGATGGTTCATTCGCTCTCCCGCGACGATATGGACGGAGAGCGGTATCCGGTTGAGATATACCGCCATTTCGGCATACTAATAGCTGATGAAGTACATCATATCGGAAGTGAAGTGTGGCAAAAACTTCCGATGCGATTCTCCGCGGCTTGTCGGCTCGGCTTGTCGGCGACACCTCGGAGAAAGGACGGCGCGGACCGGGTGTTTTTCGACCACATCGGGCCGGTGACCTATACCGCGAAGACCAAGATGGAAACGGCTGGGGTTAGAGTGTCTCGCTATACCGGCTGGGTCCCTGACTTCATTCGTGATGAGAATGTGAAGTCTCCGACGGTGATCAATCAGCTCGTGAGGATCAAGGATCGTACACGGAAGACGGTTCAGGAGGTCTTAGCGGCGTTGAACGTCCCGGGCGGCCGGAAGGTCATGGTTCTGTCTCACCGGCTCGAACACCTTGAGGCAATAGAGGAGACAATCCTTCGGTCGAGGTACTGCCCGAAGGGGCTGACGGTGGGTCACTATACCGGGGAGTGGTTCAGCCCGGGGGATTTCCCGGTACTTAAGCCGGGGCACTGGGACATGAACGAGGAAGGCCGAAAGAAAGCCATATCCGTTGTCTACTCGTCGGTTTCTCGTCGGGCCGGTGGTTTGGGCTGCATAGAGAAAACGTCCTGGGTTGACCCGTGGACCGCAGAGACCGTGGAGGGGAAGGGCCATATCGTTGCGGTTGATACGTCGATCGTCCAATCTTGGCTGATCGAGGATGGTTTGTCCGAGTTCTCTTCGCTGGTTGAAGGCGAGGAGTTCGAGGTGGTTCTTGAGGAACTCACTGACGACCATATCTTTGACATCGCCGAGAAGATGTACATTCGGCAAGAAAGAAAGCGAAAGAAGGTTGAGGTCAAGCCAGAGGAGCTCTTCGAGGCCGAGCGAGCTCGGTTGATCATGGCGACTTTCCAGATGGTGGAAGAGGGGTTGGATATCCCACCGATAGATACCATTTGCCTTTCTACCCCGATGGGCGACGTCGAGCAGAGCGAGGGAAGGGGCCGGAGGTTCTGCATCCCGGAGCGGCTCGGAGGGGTGAGGACGCCGGCCGAGTGCGAGCATTTTTGCCCGTGGCGGGCTGAGAAGTGCAAGGGCAAGAATCCGCTGGTTGTGATCGACCTACTCGACGTTGGGGTACCAATGAGCGAGAAACGGTGGAGGTACCGAGCGAGGCACTACAAGGACGAGGGGTACAAGGTCTCCCTCCGATAGGCGGAAACCAGGTTTCATCATTTACCGGCTGCTAATTGACAATTCCGAAAGTATGCCATATATATATTGGTATGGTGCGGCAAGAAAAACCAGAGTATCAGCAAACGTACTATCTGGAACACAAAGAAGAGATCGCTGAGAAGCGAAAGAAAAAATATTGGGGTGATGAAGAGCACAGGCAAGAGCTACTGAGGAAAAATCGCGAAGCCCGCAAGGCGTTGGCCGGACCGTCCCCGAAGGAAGTTGGCCGATTGTTCTTGACCCATGGGAAGAAGATCCGACTTTTTACGATGGGCCGGACCGCCGAGTTGGTTGGTGTCCAGAAACGAAAGTTTGGACGGCTGCTCAAGACGGGGAAGATTCCTACCACCCCCTATGTATGGGGGTCGATCAGATACTTCTCGGCCCGGCAGGTCGATGCGATCAAGGAGGTCTTCAAAGCAGAGATGCCAAGGGAAGATCTCAAGGACGCGATTAAAAAGAAGTGGGATGAACTCGGAGTTCCGAGGCTTCCAGAAATCACACCCTTCCGCTGAAACCCGGTTTCACGGGTGTTGACAATCGAAAAACAAAACCTATACTCTCATGGAAGGGAAACCGCCATGAAACAGATCGTTTTCAGCCGTGTAACCGAAAAGCTCGAGGAGAATGGGAAAGTCGTTTCGTCGTCAGAGACCGATGAGGAGATCGGTTTTGTCGAGACTGACGGGGTTCCGGCCGAGGTTGCTCAGGGGATCGGGGTGACCAAGAATCTCGGAAATTTCCAATCTAAGCGGGTTGATGTCTACCTCAAACTCCCGTGCAATCCCCAGGATTTTGAGGCGGCGGCCGAGTTCGTAAACAAGTGGACTTGGGACCGGCTCAAGAAGAGCATGAAGCCTCCGGTGGCCGATGAAGGAGTCTCTTACTGATGCCGAACGTCCGGAGGGGAAACGTGGCCGCTGCGTTCGCGGCGATCCAAAAGGCCAGCGGACATGTAGGCGGGAACGCCTCCGTTAGAGGTATCCCAAAGCCACGGATTAGGACGGGGGTTCTCGGGCTCGACATTGCGTTGGGCGGGTATTTCCCCATCGGGGCGGCCGTGGAGTTTTGGGGCGACCCCCGGGCCGGGAAAACGACGACCGCCCTTCGGGTGGTTGGCCCGTGCCAAAACTACTGCCGCCGATGCCTGCGGCCGGCTCGCGGGATTATCGCGGTGCCCCCAGAGAGTGGAGATGAAAACGACCGTTGGGAAGCCTCGGGTACATGCGACTGTGTAGCCCGTGGGATTTCGAGGCTGCCTAACCCCCCTCCGAGGGATAAGGCTTCGGAGTCGGCAAAGGAGTACAAAGAGCGGTGTGAATCCTGGGCGGCCGACTTTATGGAGAACTCTTACGAGGAGTTTGTCTGTCTGTGGATCGACACAGAGGAGACCTTTGACGCTTCCTGGGCGACCCGTCTTGGGGTAGACCCGCGCCGGGTTCTGCTTATTACTCCATCGTCGGCTCAACAGGCCAGCGACGTGGTGAAGGCGATGATCTGGTCCGGTGGGGTTGACCTCTCCGTGATCGACTCTTTGGCTCAGTTCACCCCCCGGGAGGAAATTGAATGCTCGGCTGAGGATCAGCAACAGGGCCTCGGGGCGCGACTCGTAAACAAAATGATCCGAACGCTGATTTCGGGATCCATAGAAGTGAGGAACCAGAACAACAGGGTTGGGATACCTCACGGGATGAGTCAGATCTGGATCAACCAGGTGAGACAAAAGATCGGTGTTTCTTACGGTGACCCGAGTGTGAAGCCCTATGGGCTTGGTCAGGGATTTGCCACCAAGGTCGAACTGAGATTCCGTACTCCGACGGTGGTTACTAAGGACGTGAAGTATTCCGGGGAGTCGGGGAAGTTCAAGGAAACCGTGGCCGAGACGATGAATATCGTCGTTGAGAAGAATACTACCAGGTCCGGGCTTCGGAAATTGAATGTCGAGTATACTCAGATTACGAAGCCAACGGAGAAAAACCAACCTGGAGATCTCGACGACGGGAAGTATTTGTTCGACCTTGCCATGCACCACGGGGCGATCGAGAAAAAGGGAAAGGCGGGGCCGTATGGGATACTCGGCTATGCCGAGGACTGCAAGACCCAGGCAGAGGTCAGGGCGTTGCTCGAAGGGGACTTCAACGTCCGGCTCGCCGTCGAAGAACTGATCATCAAAAGGATGACGCACCAGGTCATTTGATGGCATCAAAGAGAAAAGGTCTTCCGATCATGCCTAACCTACTGAGGAAGGATCTCGATTATGCCCATGCGACGTTTGGGATTTCCAAGGTCCATGAGGCGAGTGTGGCCCGAACTTTTGGCGGCCGGATAACGGTTGGGAGCGGAAACAAAGAGGACAAGGGCGACGTCAAGGTCAAGTCCGGCGCCCATGATATCTTGTTCGAGTGCAAAGCTACCAACGGGGCGACCATGAGGATCAAGGCCGCTTGGTTGGTTAAGATCACCGAAGAGGCGGGGTTCAATCGGATCCCCGCGTTGTGCGTGAAGTTCATGGGATACGTGCTCGATAATATTTCTATGGCGAAGTATCGTCGGCGCGTCAAGGTAGAGGAAGAGTGGGTTGCGGTTCCCAAGTCGGTGTTTGATCGACTGTTGCGGGAATCATCGGAGGAATGATATGGCTAAAGTACACAGGTATGAAGAGGTTATTTCTGTTCTTGAAGGTGGGGAGAAACTGACCCCGACTGAGATCGGGGTGAAACTCGGTTTCGACGCCTTCGACGCGAGTGCCAGGGTACATCCGATTCTCAAACGGCTGGTTTCGGAGGGAAAGGCCATTCGGGCAGACTTGAGCAATACTGAATCGGCCAAGCGGCGGCGGGGAAGGTACGTAGTCTATTTTCTGGTGCAGCCATGAACTGCACAGGCGAAGAACTCGACAAGATATTGGACATTGCAAAGAGGGCGGTCGAAGCCCCGGATCAATATCGAGATGACATCAAGTGGCTTCTTTCGATTTTGGCCCGGGGCGGCCGACGAAGACTCCCAGACACCAGGGAGTCGTTCACTCATAAATTCACCATCACGTCGATTGACGGCCTGCGGGACTTTTTCCTGACTGTTGGGTTGTACGATGACGGATCTCCAGGGGAGATTTTTTTCAGGTTCGGTCTCAAGGCGCCGGACAACAAGATGACGGACAGTGTTCCCTCGGATCTACTCGACGTTTCGATCCACATGGACCAATGGGCACTCTGTTTTTCGATGCTACTCCAGTATGGTGTACCGATACTTTCCTTGTGTGAAAAATTTATTGGTGTGTGCTGCGAGCCATCCGGGGCGGTTCGACAAAGCGACGGCCGGTTCGATATAAGTTTTTGCAGTTCTCCGTTTGACTATGTCGGGAAGTATCTTAGGTTCAGATTTGAGGAATCCGATGGATTACAACAAGGCGACGGTGGAGAACTGGATCAAACTGGTGGACCGGGAGAAGGTTGACACCAACGACTCAGAGTCTTCTTCGTGGGAGAAGGTTGACGAATTGATCCGGTCTCTTTTCGAGGAGGCCAGAGTATCGGGGTCGAAGTCTCCCTCCCTCGACGTTGCGGCTGGGATTGATCGGTTCTCCTGGAGTGAACTGGTCGAAACAGGTAGGGTCCGGCCACTATTGGATGCATTCTTTCTCAGGGTTCTTGATACGACGCTAATCCTGGGGGAGATCAAGCGACTCGCCGAGGCGCACAGGAACGGGGAGGAAAGGATTCAACCGTTGAAAATGCCCCCGATTTCATGTGGGGTCGAGGTGTACGATCTTTCGGTAGATGTTATTTTGTCAGAGTTTAAAAAGGAAGCAGCCCGCCGAGGGGTGTTTGGGAAGAGGTAACCATGGCCGAGTCAGACGATCTGTTTTCATTTCTTGGTGAGGACGAGGGGAGTGACCCCAAAGATGACGATCGATCCCTTGGTTTGGCCGGAGAATTGAAGGCCAAGATTGCGGAAAGCCTTCACGAGGTCAAGCGGTTCAAGTGCCGCAGAGGAATGTGGACGTCTCCTTCGACCATTGCCGGGTCGTGCCTGCGAGCGCTTGCGATCCATACCCGCGATGAGGCCGAGGTTGAGCGGGATATCCCAACGGATTTAGCCTGGGCCGCGAAGAAAGGGAACGCCTTTCATCATGTTTTCCAAGATGAAATTCTCGGCCCGATGGGTATCCTCAAGGGCGGCTGGGCCTGTTCGAGGTGTGGCCACGTCCACGGGATTGACCAGGATGACAAGTATCCCATTCCCTCTCACGGGGAAGTCTTCGTCGATAAAGTTACTCCCGCTTCTGCGGTGATCATGCCTGGAAAGTGCGAAAAGTGCGGCATGATCCCGAGTTGGGAGGGCCACTTTTCCTACGTTGAGCCATTGCTTTACGAAATCGAATGCAAGATCTCCGGCCGTACCGATGGGATTTTGATGATCGGCGGCGAAGAGGTGATCTTCGACGTGAAGACTGGGAAACCGCCTTGGGGCGAGACGCCGTGGGGTAACCATGTCGATCAGGTGCTTCTATACATGGGGATGGCGAAAATCCTACGTGGGTTAGTTCTTTACTCGAAGCAGGAAGATCGGAGTTTTTCCGGGTCGGTGCTACCAAAAGAGGTGGACTGGGACCCGATCCGATACCACGAATTGATGGGGATTGCAGATGGCATCCAAAAAATCAACAGTGAATCCCTCATCCCGGATTGCCCATATGGTGGAATTCGCTTCGGCAATCCGTGTGAGTGCGTTGGGTTATGAAGCCCCACACTTTTTCATGGGGTTGGATCTTGCCTTGGCGACTGTCGGAATCGTTGTGCTGAACAAAAACGGGGTAATGATTGCGAATAAGACGCTACATTATCCGTTGGAGTCTTCAGCGAGTGAACACGAGAAACTTGAACGCCTGCTGAATACCACCAACGAGGTGGTATTCATGGCGAAGACGTATTCCGTAGGCTATGTTTCGGTAGAGGATTTCGCATATCGTATGCCTCGGTATGCGCATCAAGTTGGTGAAATGCGTGGCACGGTGAAGGTCCATCTTTATCTTGACTGCGGAATCGTGGCTAGGTCCATCGGGCCGACAGAGGCGAGGAAGGCGATTCTCGGATATTCCGGGAAAGCGGCTGAGCGGAAGAATATCAAAGATACGGTTGTGGAAGTCGTCAGGACTTTCGAGGATGTAGAGGATGATCACCAGGCTGACGCCTGGGTTGTGGCGATGGCCCATTTTCTTGAGTTGAAAAACGGAGTAGAGCATGGCGCAGCAAAAAACCAAAAACCAAAGCGAAAGCGGACTCGTACCCGCAAAAAAGCGGGGTTTGATCCTATCCCCCAAGGAGAATTTGGCTTCGATCGGGGGAGGTGAGGCGTTTCGGGTATCCACCCCGGACACGGTGAAGAAGGCGGAGGAACTCCATGCGGAGATGCACCGTCTCCGCACGAAGTATGAGGCGGTTTACCTCGAGATTTCGGCGGTGGTGTACGCGATCTTTGAGGGGAAGACGTACCGAGAGATCAAGGGACGGGACGGGAAAAACTACGAGACCCAAGAGGAGTATTTTCTGAAGGAATTCGGGATGTCGGACCGCAAGGCCCGTTATCTTCGGGACATCCATTGGTGGTTTTGTGTAGAGAACGACGATCCTGGGTTGGTCGCCGGTCTGAGGGAGTTTGGTTGGTCGAAGTGCAAGGAATTGGTCGGGGTAGTTACCTCAGCCAACGCCACCCAGTGGTTCGAGCTGGCCCGGAATTGCACTAAGGACGAACTGGCGCTTGCCCGCCGGGCCGCGCAAAAGAAGGCCAAGGACGCTGCCTCGTCTCCGCCGCCGAGTAGCATTGGACGGGGGAAGACGGCCGGGGCGGCTGACGAATCGTCTACTCCTCCGAAACGTGGGGTGAAGGGGAAGGACGATCCGAGCTCGTTTACTCCTCCGACCGAAGAGGAGAAGCAGGAGAAAACCAAGGTTGTCGCGGCCGGGGCGGCGGTCCCGACCGAGGAAGAGCGGGCCGCGGTGAAACAGGAGTCTGGAAACTGGCAGACGATTTCCTTTCGGATTCTGAAGGAGTGGAGTGTGGTGATCAAGGCTGCGTTAAAGGCGGCCGACCAACTTTCCGGCGGCCGGGCGCGACACGACGGCTACCTGCTAGATCTGATCTGTACTTCGTTCTGCGGGACGGCCGGGGTAGACGTGGGATATCAGCGGGATGAGTTGCTTGCCAGGCTCGAGGAGCAGTTCGGGGTGAGTATCATTGCCGTAGAAGAGCCTGTCGGGCGGATTGTCTACGGTGAAGAGGCCGTTGCTCGATTGTCCGGGGTTGAGGTAAAGACATTGGTGGTGATCGATGGGGAAGGAGAGGCGGTCGATGGCAATCAGTAAAAAAGAGGCTAGACGTCGTTTTGATGCGTGGATTGATCTGCTAACCGAGTGGAGGGACGAACTCGAAGAGCCAAAGGGGGTGATAGCGTCCGGGGAGGAGGTCCCGATATACCCCAATGGTGTTTCGGATACGATTAGCGTTTCGGATATGGATGGAATACCGATCGACCAGATCAAGGGGGAGTTGTCTTTGGTCGCGGCGGAGATTGACGCTTTGTCGGCCGCGCTATAATGGGGGACGTAGGAGAATTTGATGGACAAAGAAATCTTGAAGGCCCTTGATGAGGCTCGGCCGCACCTTGAAAAGTTCCTTTCGATCGTTGGGGCGACCGAGAAGACCGCGAAGGATATTCTCCGGGCAGCCGAGTCGTCCGACTTCGATCACGTCGAGATCGAGAAGGCCCTTCACGCTCACCAGGCCGACATCAAAGGCCCCTATGGCGAATTCGTTAAGTTCCGCACCGTTTTCGAGGCCGCGGTGAAATCGGCCGGTGTGAGCCCGCGGAAGTCCCCAACCCCGGGCGGCCGGCGCAAGCCTTTGGATCTTTCGGCGATGTCGGCCGATGAGATCAAACAGGACGCTCTCCGGCTGATCAACATGATGCCCAGGGCCGTCAAGGACGCCGAGGCCAAGGGCAAGGAGATGTCGGCCGACATGGAGATCACCTCCGAGGACCTGGACACCGTTGAGGGTCTGATGTCGAAGTTGGTGACGACGCGGTATTTCCCCTTCCGCGACGCTGTCTATGCGATTTTTGGGATCATCGGCGGGTTGGTGAAGCGGGTCAATGCCCGGGCCGATCTCGGCGGGGGCGTCCCGATCGAGAAGCTCAAGGAATCGTCTGACGGTAGGAGGGTTGCAAACGAGATTGCCAAGGTGAGTTTTCAGGTTCACGAAGGCGTCAAGGCCCTTCAGGGGGTTCAGTACGAACTCGGGTCTTGTGCTTCTGATGTCAACGGGATTCGGGCTGAGGTTCGGATGGCCAAGGTTCCTCAGACACTCGTCTCTGACCTTCAGGGGGCGATGAAGGCTATGTCGGCCGCGAAGGTTGCCATCGGGGCGCTGATGAAAGATCTCAGGTCGGTAGAGGATACTCTCGATGGAGCCATGGAGGAGATTAATACGTTGGAAACGGAGTCAACAATGGAGTCGGTTGATCATGGTGCCAGGTTGATGTCTTCGTTGGTTGAATCCGTGGTGGCGGCCATGGGAGAGGAAAGACCGATGGATGATGGGCAGTTCGTGATCGAGGTGAATGGGTCGAAGGTCGGCCGGGCGAAGACCTACAAGGAGGCGGTTGCGATCAGGAACGACCGATACCCATTGGGCGAGGTCAAGGCAGCCAAGTCCGGCCCGGCCAAGAAGGATTTGTCGAAGACTCTCCCCTGGGCCAACGATTCCGAGATCATTGACTTCTAGCTTTCCCCCTCCAAGAAGCGGAACTCAGTTCCGCTTTTTCTCCCGTTTGTGAAACCCGGTTTCATCACTTGACAATCAAAAATTTACTTCCTGGGGCGGCTCGGCTATGATTTCTGTATGGTGCTGCGATGACTCATCCCGCAGAAGAGATCGACCCTCGGGTCTTTACAGAGATTGAAGAACTCGTCCAGGCTGAAGATGTCTACGACATGCTTCGGGAGGGGATGGCAGCGATCGAGGTGGCTCGGTTCGTCAAGCATACCTTGCAGCGTTTGGACGGTTGGTCGATTGAGGTTGTCCAGAACGCCTTGCTCGCGAAGCAGAAGGAGTTGGTCGAGTTCGACAATCAACCAGTCCAACTTGAGAAGCTCGGGGCGAACGAAATCGGCCGAAAGGCGGTCGTACCGCATTCGTATGCGAAGAAACTCTACGGCCGGGCCGCGCTAAGCCTTGACCCCCTGATAGAAATCGCCGCTGCGGCGCTATCACAGAGGGATCGGATTGCTCTACGGATGATGGAGGAAGATCCGGCAGAACCAGATGAAAGTCTGTATCGGGAGTTCGAGGAGTATCGACGGCTTCTCGAGAGCCAGGTAGATTTTATGGAGAAGTTCGGGATTATCGGTCAGGGGGCGCATACGGCCGAGACATCCATGGACGTCGCCGGGGCGCGAAGGAAGTACGGTGACCGGGTCGCCAGAGTGCTCGAAGATCCCCAGTCGCGGCACAAGGTCTTGGAGGCCATGCGGGCCGCGGTAGCGTTGCAACTCCCCGAGTCTACTGACGTGAACTGATGCCGATAATTGAGGTCAACGGCCGACAAAGGAGCGAGCGGACTGACGAAGAACGTCGAGACCTCGCACTTGGTCTGGTAGAAAACCTTGATGAAGATGAGCAGGCGGCGTTTGTCGCGATACTTGGAGAGAACGGGGCGGATCTTCACTCGACAATTCTCGAAGCAGCGTATGAACGTGATCCGGTTTCTCCAGAGGAATTCATAACAGATGAGTATTACCTTGGGGTCGCTGGGGCGAAACTATATCCAAAACTTAGGCAGGACTTTATCGACATCTTTGAAGGTTGGTATTCCACTTGTATTTTCGGAGGGAGCCTTGGGTGGGGAAAGAGCTATCTTTCGTCGTATGTTTTGCTATACGTGATTTATCAGATGAGTTGCTTGAGAGACCCGCAAGCCACGTATGGGCTTTCTCCAGGAACTCAGATTGAACTGGTTCTTGTAAGTATTACCAAGGATCTGGTTCGTAAACGGATGATCCAAGAGTTTACTTCGAAGATGGAATTGTCATCATTTTTCAAGGAATTCCTTGGGTATAAAGCCGTCCCGAGTATGTTGGAGATTAGATTCAGGCGGAAGAACATTCTAATAACCGGCGGGTCGTCTGTCTCTACGTCAATCGGTGGCAACGTATTCGGGGGGATGGTTGACGAGATTTCGTTTATGGGGGCGGATAAAGGTATTGACAGAAACGGATTGCTTGTCGCCATGGATCGGGCCGAGTCGATTTCAACGAATATCGAACGGCGTATACAATCCAGGTTTCAAAAGGTCGGACGCCTTCCAGGTGTTCTTTGCCTGATTTCTTCGAAGGAGCGGCCGGTCGCCTATATTGAGCAGCGGATAAAGGAAGCCAAAGAATCTGGAGACCCAACTGTTTTCATTAGAGAATATTGTTTAAGCGGAGAAACTGTTATCCCTCTTTTGGACGGTACGATGCCTACCATTGCGGAACTGGAGGAGCGATATCGAGGGTCTGATGATTCGTTCGAGGTGTACTCGTTTGATTTAAAGATGGGTTGTATCGTTCCTGGTTTGGCGACGCATCCCAGGATCACTGTTAGAAAAGACATCGTTTTGAAGGTTGTATTAGACAATGGTGAAATTGTTCGAGCTACACCAAACCATCCTTTTATGATGAAGTCTGGGGAGTACAAAAGAGCAGACGAATTGGTACATGGTGATTCTCTGATGCCTTTGTATCGTCGTGCCAGAGATGCTGGTCATAAAACAAATAAGAACCACAAAGTCGTTTGTGTAAGAAGTGGTGGAGTTATCGATGTTTATGATCTTACAGTTGAAGGGTTGAATAATTTCGCTATTGGGGCCGGTGTTTTTGTTCATAATTCGGGTTGGGACGTTAAGCCATCCGAAGATTTCTCAGACGAAATGTTTAGGGTTGCTGTTGGGAATATCAGGTTTTTATCCATTCTTGACCCAACAGATGATGAAGTAGAACGGTACATTGACGAAGGGTTGAAGGTCATTGAAGTCCCCATGAACTTCCACAAGGATTTCGAGCGAAATCTTGAGGGGGCGATTCGGGATATTGCAGGGATTGAGACAGCATCAATTTCTCCGTATATCAATAGAACAGGGATGATCTACGCGGCTGAGCAGAAGGATCTTCCTCAACCGATGGACGCCGACGAGATCGTTGCAGACCAGGGGTTGGATATCCACTGGTCCAAGATTTCTCGGGCCGTGAACGTTGACTTGAAATTCGGGGGCACGGAGATCCGATGGTTCCCTCTTCGCCATCCCCAGGCGATTCGTTCTGCCCATATCGATTTGGGGCAAACCGGCGACGCGGCTGGGGTAGCAATCGCCCACGTTGCAGAGTGGGTTCACGTTTCTCGGCGCGACCATTCTGGCAAGGAATACTTTGAGTTCGCTCCGTCGATAGAAACCGACTTGATTCTCAGAGTTCTCCCACCCCCGGGCGACGAGATCAACTTTGGAGACATGAGAGGGATCATATACCAGTTTATGAGCCACGGGTTTCAGTTCGATTTTGTAGGGTATGATTCATTCCAATCGGTAGACTCAAGGCAGCAGTTCAAGGAGCGGGGGATAGAGAGCGGAATAGTTTCGATTGATCGGACGACAACTCAATACGACACGTTGAAGATGGCTTTGTACGAGGGTCGGGTTAGGCTTGGGACACCGTGTCAGTGTGTTCTTGAGGAACTCCAGGGTCTCCAACGGGTGGTGATTCGTCGTAAGACTGGTTTGACGGTGAAGATCGACCACCCGGACCGAGACCAAAATGGTAAGTTGGGCCGCAAGGACGTTTCCGATGCCCTTGCGGGTGTGGTGTGGCGGCTGACGATGCGGCCGCCCGAGCAGATCTCCGCTCCGATAATGGGGGAGCGGGTCAACGCCCCGGAAATTTCCAACGGCGGGGCGCGAAGATTGCAAGTCAATGTCGGTGCTGGTAGACTTCCTTTTATGAGGAACGGTAGAATTTAAGAATGGCAGGTCTTATTGAGGGTATCTCGTCCAAGGTAACCAAGGCGGTAAGTACGCTTTTTGCCCGCCAAGACAAGGCCATGGGTACCGACTTTCAAAAGGGCCTCAATATCCCGTACATCGGCCGAAAATACTGGTACGGGGGGACCGTTACACCCTGGGGCCGACACGCTCTGCTCGATTACCTCTTCATTGATCAGGATTTGCTGAGGCGGTTTGCGGATTACGAGGAGATGGACGAATTTCCCGAGGGTTGGTTCAGCTTGAACATCTACGCCGACGACGCGACGACGGCCAACCCAGACAACGGCAAGGCGATTTGGGCCTACTCGCAAGATCGGCAGCTCGAAAACGAGCTCAACGGGGTTCTTCGGCGATGCCAGGCCGACGACAACTCATGGCCTCTTGTTCGAGAACTATGTAAGTACGGGAATCTTTTCGGAGAAATTCTAGTCCGAGATCCGAAGCAGGGCGTGATCGGGATCAACTTCATGCCGCCGCCGTCCATGCGGCGGATTGAGACGCCTCGGGATGGCCTGGTCGGGTTTGTTCAGGACCCCAATGGAATCCAAGGGGTGAACTCCACGTCGTACTACGACCTGAAGAATCGGCCGAACCGGGCTTACAACAACGTGGTCGCCTTCGACCCGTGGGAGATTTCTCATTGGCGGTTGAGGTTGAAATACTTCAATGCAATCTATGGGTACTCCGCGTTGGAGGGCGGCCGGCCGGCGTGGAAGCGGCTCGCCATGCTCGAAGATGCACAACTGATCTACAAGTTTGAGCGGGCGCACCAGCAGTTCGCGTTTTATGTGGACATTGGGTCGATGGACATGAGGCGGGGTCGGGCCGAGGTTGAGACGGTCAAAAACAGCATTCGCCGGCGGAAGCTCACGAACGACCAAGGGATGCTGGACATGAAACGTGACGTCCTCTCCGGGGATGAGGATTTCTTCATCCCATCTAAGGATGGTCGAAAGTCAACTGATATCGAACTCCTACAATCTCCAGATTATTCAGAGGTTGAGAGCCTCCGGCACTTCCGCAACAAGTGGGCGACCGGGGTGAACATTCCGCCAAGTCGGTTCGGGTGGGAAGACACCCCAGATAGTCGGAACATGCTCTCTTCTACGTCGATTGATTTTGCTCGGGCCAACATGCGGGTGCAGAGAGAGTTCTGCACCGGGTGGGAGCGGGTTTGTAATGTCCACCTTGCCGTGACTCGGGGCGGTCGGCCGGTGGATCGCGAGACATGGCGAGTGAGAATGAACGTGCCGAGCCAGATTCTTGAGCTCGCTCGCATGGAGGTTTTGTCGGCCCGGTCGGACGTGGCCCGGACCATGCGGGAAGACGTGGGTCTGAAGCACGTTTTGATGCACGTCTATGATTTTTCTGAGGATCTGGCCGTCGACATCATGAAGGCGAGGGCATCAGAGCAGATCGACCAGGCCAAGGTTGACGCTGCGTCTTCGGCGGCCCAGCAGGTGGGGGAGTCGGTTTGGAATGGGTCCCGGGCGATCTCCAAGGACGAGATGATGACGACCATTGGGAGGGACGCGGCTCTTGTGACGAGGCTTGGGCGGATCTCCGGGCTGCTCGAAGACGTCCGCCGGGCCGCTGCCTAGCCACCCTGAATTGACCGATTTCTAACCCCACTGTTAATATCGTTGTATGAGAACGTTTCTCGACGGCGATTTTCTTCAATCCATTCTGAGCACGAGTCACCAGGCGGCCGAAGATCGAATTTCCGAAGCGGTCGCGTCGCCCGAGGGGCTGGCTTTGTTCGGCGAGGGCGCTGAGGTCATAGGGACGTGGGATTACCACGTTATGGTCTCCAACTCCCCCAGGTTGTATTGGGCCGAGTGGACTGATTCGGACGACGGGGTTCGGTTTTCGGATGTCGAAGTGGTTGACGTGAAACGGGTGTCGGAGGCGGCGCTTACCACCGAGGCCGTGGACACCTCTCGCAAGATTGCATCGGCGATATTCTCGGGCGACACCGCCGAGGCTGGGGAGCTCACGGGCGACCTGCTTGATATGGTTCATGAGGGGGTTCCGATCACCGGGCCGTCGTTTGTCGCCATGGTCGAGGAATGGGAAAGCGGAACTCAGTTCCGCTTCCGGCAAGTGGTTGAAAGTTCTGGCCTTTCCGGCGGCGAGGCGTCTGTTTTATCCCTTCAGGAGTCAATGGATCACCTTGGGAAGACCTCGGCCGAGGCGCTGGAACTCGGGTCGAAGGACGGACGAGACATCGCCGAATTGTGTCATGAGGCGATTTTGGCCGGCCGAGTATCCAAGGAGGTCGCCGAGGCGGCCGAGGCGCTCGGTGTGGCTGGGGCGGTCGCCGAGAAGCTCGGGGCGGTTCGATCTGATGTCATTGCGACGGTGACGTTTGCCGATTCGGCGACGGCGGCCCTACGATCATAAAGAGGAATCTGATGAGCGAAAAACAACTCTGCAAAGCGATGGGCCTCCGGTTTGACGTTTTGGACAAGATGAACGCGATCGCCGGGAATACCCCCTTTGATCCGGTCCACGGCGGACGGAAGCTGGATATCTTCAGCTTTGTTAAGGAAAACAAGGAAGGGTCCGCCCCGGCTGTTCCCTCGGATGCCGCTCTAGTCGAGGAAGCCCATGCCGATGGAGATCCTCTTGAAGAGGCTTATCGGGCGGTGAAGGCGAAGCGGGTTGACCCGGTGGTGAAACTCCGTCGCCGGATTGCTCGAAAGCACGACGTCAAGGGGCGGAACAAGGAAAAGGTTCGGGAGAAGAGCTCAGCGTTCAAGAAGGCTCGCAAAAAGCGAGAGAAGATGCAGGTCCGGGCCGCTGGGTCTTGGTCCAAGCTGCAACAGAAGCACAAGCAGCGTTTTCGGTTTGTGAAGGCCGACTCTGATCTTCCGGCCTTGGACCAGAT
>Ga0210051_1002807_pt1 | contig 17453 bp, 17 predicted proteins | sample CryGey092014_all_FD_185464 | JGI IMG/M metagenome (GOLD analysis project Ga0210051, IMG submission 185464) | Groundwater microbial communities from aquifer - Crystal Geyser CG23_combo_of_CG06-09_8/20/14_all (SPAdes) (version 2) | ecosystem: Environmental > Aquatic > Deep subsurface > Groundwater... | reverse complement strand
ACAAAATTGTAGGGGTTTGATTTATCAAACCCGTAATGGCGGGCGTCATAAATGTCGCCCCTACAAAATTGTAGGGGTTTGATTTATCAAACCCGTAATGGCGGGCGTCATAAATGTCGCCCCTACATTTGGAGTAACAATGAGAACTATTAGTAGCCTCATAACTTTTGCTTTAATCTTTTTATTTACTACCCTTAGCTGGGCTGAAACTTGTGTCTTAAGAGGAAGCCAGGAGGCAATCTATCAAATTACCAATCAAAAGGGAGTAGTAACCCCACCCAACTATTCTACTTTAACTTACTCCCAGGAAATAATAATGCACACTCCCTACCAGATGAAGGTAAAGATAACTACTAATCTCACTTCTCTTAATACTCAAATTTCTTTCCCTTTAAATTCTACTATCCTACCCGAGGAGGTAAAAGTCTATCTCCGCTCTACTCAGAGAATAGAAGCAGAGGATAGAAGGATTAAAGACTTATCCCTTGAATTAACGCAAAAGACTGAATTCTTAGACCAAGCAGTAGTTAGCATCTTATCCTGGGTAAGTGATAATATTATTTATGATGAGACTTTAAGGCTACCCACTGATGCTCTTTCAGTGCTAAAAAATAGGTCGGCAAAATGTGAAGGTTATAGTAACTTATCGGTTGCTCTTCTTCGCTCCCGGGGAATTCCCTCCCGGGCAGTAACTAATTATATCCCTCCTGGTCACCGCTGGGGAATACCTTCCTTACCTCAAGATGGAGGAATGCACAGCTCCTTAGAGGTCTTTTATCCTGACATAGGCTGGATAACCTACGATGCTCAAGGCTCTTACCACTTCGTAGACCCCTATCATTTCTATCTCTTTAGTGAAATTGATGATGAAGGCTCCTACTTTGAGTTTAAAGGTAGCTCTAAAGAGAATATGAGGCTGGTTAAAGGAAATGCCGAATATAAAAGAAGGGGAGACTTCTTTAGAGACCCGCTGACTAAAGTAATTACTCTTAGTGAGGTTGATACTACCTATCAAATTGATCAGCTACCCAGTCCTGAGGAAAAAATCTTTGCCAGCCAGATTCGCCAGGAGCAAAAAGGAGGAACTATCTTCGGGGAAGTAACTAATTCCCAGGGAAAAGCCTTAAGCACAGATAAGACTAAAGCCTGGGTATTCTTATGGCAGGAAAATAAAGGAAAGGGATATTATGTAAAGGCAAATGGCTTTTACAGTATAACTGGGCTAAAGACTAACTCTTATACAATCGATGCTCAGGCAGAGCTCTTTGCCAAATCAGAAAAGGTCACTCTTTTTGTTAAAAGGGGAGAGGTAGTCAGGCAGGATTTTTGTCTCTTTAGAGGAGGAACAATCAAAGGAAAGGTTACTTACTCAGATGGTGAGCCAGCAAAAAATTGTTGGATAACTGCTACCTTAAAAGAAGATTCTTCCTTTATCCCTTACGAGATTGATGAGAATGGTTATTATCTCCTTCCTGACCTTCCATCTGCAGATTATTTTGTGCAGATAATTAGCAAAGAAACTCACTATGTCTTGCTCACTGAAAAAGTTACCGTCAAAAGAGGGGAAGTTATTGAACTAAATATTACCTTAGCCCGCTAACTTTTAAGGGGTCAAATCCCTAAATTGGCTTCGGAGATAAAAGATGAGAAAGATAATTTATCCCCCCTTATTATTCCTCTTTTCCCTTACCGTCTATCTAAAGACCTTATGTCCTACTCTTTACGGAGGAGATTGCGGAGAACTAACTGCAGTAAGCTACCTCTTAAGTATTGCCCACCCACCTGGCTATCCAATCTGGACCTTACTGGCTAAACTATTTACCTACCTTCCGGTAGGAAATGTTGCCCTAAGATGCAATCTTCTCTCCAGTATCTTCTCTGCTTTAGCTGTAGTCTTAGTCTATTATGTCATCTTAACCACCCTCCAGCACTTAATGCCAGAGGACAGAGGACAGAGGGCAGATGCCAGAATCACCGGTAGGAGTGCCTTCAGGCACGATTATATCGGGCATAAATGCCCTCCTACCGGGTGGACCGTGGACTATGGACTAAGGACCAATTATATCGGGCATAAATGCCCTCCTACCGGGTGGACTAAGGAAACAAAATCTGAATTGTCGGCTCTTATTTCTGCTTTAATCTTCGCTCTCTCCTCTACCTTCTGGAGGGAGGCTTTAACTGCGGAAGTCTATTCCTTTAATGCTCTCTTCTTTGCCTCCTTACTCTTCATAATTTTAAAGAGACAGAGAAAAGCTACCATCTATTACTTCTTTGCCTTCCTTTATGGATTATCTTTTAGTCATTATCTCTTAATCTTAACTTTCTTTCCGGCTTTCTTTTACTTTCTCTGGAAAAAGGAAGCTAAATTGTATCTTCGGACAAAAGATACTCTGATAATGCTCTTTTTATTCCTTCTGGGAGCTTCTCTTTACTCATACATTCCCCTCAGAGCAGGAGGTAATTATTCTTTAATCAGATTTAACCTCATCACTTTAAGTAGCTTCTTAGATTTTTTTAAAGCCAAGGGCTTTCAGGAAATATCCTTGGATTTAGTTCGCTACCGGGAGGTAATACCTCCTCTTTTTCTCTCTTTTCTTAACCAGTTTACTTATCTTGGCTTTCTTATCTCTCTCTTAGGCTGGGGAAAGCTCTTTAAAAGGGATTCAACTTTAGGAAAGACTCTCCTCTTCTTACTTTTAATTAACCTTATCTTTTCTCTACCAGCTGCCTTTAGCTTTGATATAAAAGCTTTCCTAATTCCTACTTACCTTATCTTCTCTCTTGCTCTGGGAATAGGAATAAACTTCATCCTTAACTTTAGGTATGCTCTTAAAGTAGTGGCTATTAGTTTGCTAATTATCTTATTTACTTTATCTCTTTTTCAGCATTATCCAGAGGTCAATCAGGGTAAAAATTATGCTCATCTTAATTACGCCGAGGAGATATTAAATTCAGTTAAACCTCACTCAATCATTATTGCCTCCAACTCTTCCACTCTCTTCTCTTTCAGCCTTCTTTATCTTCAATATGTAGAAAAGAAAGGCAGGGATGTAGCAGTCATCTACGGGATGTTCCTTCGCTCCCCCAACTATTTAAGATATATTGAGAAAAGGTATCCCGGCCTTATTATCTCTTCCTCTGCTAAAAGATTAAGTAAAGAATGCACTGGTGTTCTTCCGGAAGACTTTTTCTCCTTCTATTATCAGCATCATCCTTTAATGAAAGTTGCCAACACTTTGAGCGGGGGTAGAGTAACCAAGGAGATATTAAATCATTACCGAAACCTTTATATCCTTGAGGAGATTATAGAAAAAAACATAAAGAGCTATTCTATCTATCTCTTAAATAATGAGGTATATGAAACACCCGGCTGTCTCTTGGTTAAAAATTATTCTTTAATCCCCCAAGGATATGTCTTTAGGCTGGGGAAAGAATCTGACTATCAACCATTAACTATCAACTATCAACCAAGCAAGGACAGCCTGACTCAAAATATTTATGCCAATTTATTCCTTGAGCAAGCTAAGTCTTATTATCATCTGGGTAGATTAAAATTAGCTGGGGAGTGCTGGAGAAAAGCAAAAAGCATAAATCCCTACCTTAGCTCTCCGCAAAGATTTTACAAATGTAACTATCGGGGAATCTCCGATAAGGCAATGAAGGAGTATCTGGAAGCTATTGACAAAATTGAATAAGAGTAGTTTAATAAGCAAAAGGTTATCAAAGGTAAGTTATATAACTCTAATAGTATCAAAATATAATTGACATTCCTTTGATAATGGAGTAAAATATCAACAAATGGATATAGAAAGATTTAGAAATAGTCCAACAGGGCGACTTATTAAAACTGCAGAAAACTATTGGGCTTTTGTCCCCAATCCTTTACCTCCAGCGCATCTGGATAGGTTTTCGGCAGAATTTGTTAGAATTTTGTCTGAGGCAGACCGTGGTATTGGAGCCCTTCGAGCTTTAAGTAAGCTTATCCCAAACCCTAATTTATTGGTTACTCCCTACATTAGAAAAGAAGCGGTTCAAAGTTCAAAGATTGAAGGTACCCAAGCATCACTTTCAGATATTTTTTACTACGAGGTCTCAAAGGAAAAGCCAAAACATGCTGATGTTTTGGAAGTTCTGAACTATGTGCAGGCCATGAATTATGGGCTTTCCAGACTCAAGGAACTGCCACTTAGTTTGAGATTGGTCAGGGAAATTCATTTAAAACTTATGGAAGGTATTAGAGGAGAGAAGATGAAACCTGGGGAATTCCGTAATAGTCAGAACTGGGTGGGACCTCTTGGATATTCTCTTGCCGATGCAACATATGTACCACCACCTGTTCCGGAAATGAAGGAAGCACTTGGTCAGTGGGAAAAGTTTCTTCACGCTAATGATTCTATAGTACCTCTTGTCAAATGTGCTTTGGTACACTATCAGTTTGAAGCAATCCATCCGTTCCTTGATGGCAATGGGAGAGTGGGACGACTCTTGATTACCTTTTATCTTTACGAAAGAGGTTATTTGGAGCACCCAATTCTTTACCTTAGTGATTTTTTTGAAAGGCACAGAGATGAATATTATGACCTGCTTCTTGGAGTCAGTCGGGAGGGCAATTGGGATGCATGGTTAAAATATTTCATTTGCGGAGTTGCAGAACAATCAAAAATTGCTGAAGAAACCGGGTATAAGATTTTAAATCTGCAGAAGAGGTATCGCCAACAACTTCAGAAAGAATCAGTCTCTACACCAGTTTTCCAGTTGTTGGATATGCTGTTTTTGAATCCATTTGTCAGTTTACCGGGAGTAAGTGATTACTTGAAGATAACCTGGCCTACTGCCAAGGCAGCGGTTGACCGCCTTGTTAGGTTGGGAATTCTTAAAGAAGTTTCTGGTCGTAAGCGCAGTCGAATCTATTGTGCCGGTGAACTTCTCAATATCCTTGCCAAATAGGACTAGTAGGGACTGCATCGGATTGTAAAAAAACGTGCAAATAGCAGAGCCAGGAACAGGTTGTATATCAGCGTTCTCCCCTCCACTTTTTCTTGATATTTTTAATCTAGTATGCTATCCTATGTTGATAGGAGGGTTAACTATGAAAGACAAAGCCGTCTATACCACAAAAGAGGCTGCTGACTACCTGGGGGTAAGTCCACCTACAATCTATCGTATGGAAAAACGAGGATTGCTTTCTCCTAGGAAAACTTCAAGAGGGCAAAGACGCTTTAGTCAAAAAACCCTTGAAGAATGCTTGAGAAAAAGGCAAAGTTTTAAGACTCCTCTAATAAGAGAAACGTCTGCTCTCTATGAGATTACCACCAAGGCTGAACCCTATCCCGCACCTTTATATTATAAGGTGCAGAATTCAATATGGATTTACAATGCTGACATTTTAAGAACAGATTGTGTTAAAGAAAAGACAATTGATTTGATTGTTACTTCTCCTCCCTATAATGTAGATATTAAGTACAACTCTCATGACGACAAAATGTCCTACGAAGATTACTTATCTTTTACAAGAGAATGGCTTACCAAATGTTATAGACTAATGAAGGATGATGGGAGATTTTGTCTGAATATTCCTCTTGATAAAAACAAGGGTGGACAACAAAGTGTATGTGCTGACATCACAACAATTGCAAAACAGGTAGGATGGAAGTACCATTCCACAATTGTTTGGAATGAGCAAAATATTTCAAGGCGCACTGCATGGGGGTCATGGCTTTCTGCATCTGCTCCTTATGTTATAGCCCCAGTTGAGGTTATTGTTATTCTTTATAAAAAGCAATGGAAAAAGGTCAGTGGAAGTAGAAAATCAGATATTAGCAAAAAAGAGTTTATGGATTGGACAAATGGGGTGTGGAATTTTATGGGTGAGAGTAAAAAAAGAATTGGACATCCTACACCATTTCCTGTGGAATTACCAAAACGATGTATAAGACTATTCAGTTTCGTTGACGATACTGTTCTCGACCCTTTTCTGGGAAGCGGTTCTACCCTGATCGCTTGTGTTCTAACCAATAGAAAAGGAATAGGCATTGAGATTGATAATAATTACTGTAAGTTGGCAAAGCAAAGACTCATAAGAGAGGCAGAAATCTACCAGCTTAAACTTGGAGCAGTTGAGAAGGTTAGATGACATGGCTAAAAGTATTGGGGATTTGGTTATGGAGTATTTTAAGGAGCACCCAGATAGGGATATGCCTCATGGCCCAGTTGTTGATTGGGTTGAAGAGCAGTACTTTAAGTTATACGGCAGAAAGCCACGGGACCCTTGGAGGCAAATTCGCAAATTCCACCAAGAAGGTAAATTAATAAAAGTCAAAAAAGGGATATATCGATATGAGACTGGTCTTATTGGAGAGGTAGAATTATGGGAGTTCTCATCTAAACAAAAAGAGGCAATATTTGAAAAAGATAATTATAAATGTGTTAACTGTGGCCGGGGAAGAAAAGATGGTGTTGAACTATGTGCTGACCATATTTTATCAAAAGATAAGGGTGGAACAAATACAATAGATAATGGACAAACCTTATGCATGGAGTGCAATCTAATAAAAAAGAATCTCTCCCAAAGTGAAGCAGGGAAAAGATTTGTTATAAAAATGTACAAGCAAGCTGTGGCTACTAATGATAAAAGAATGATTAATCTTTGCAAATGTATTTTTGAATGCTATGATAAATATAAAGTCAATAGCCATATACAAAGACCCAATAATAAATAAAAGGAGGGGCTTATGGATGCTACAAAGATACTTAAAAGAGTTGGCATAGATGAGAGTGAGTCTATTACGCACTTTAGCGCTGAGGAGGCCTTAGGGAGTTTGATTGAATGCATAGAGGAATACTGTCCAAACTTACAGATTGATAAGCTATCCAAGAAAGAATTTACAATTCTGCTTGAGAACTATTCAGATTGCATACTCACTTTTCATCCTGAAGGAATGCATCAAGAAAGAGGAGCACTCTTACAAAGTGAAGAAATACTGAGAAAGTACGGATTATCCGATGATGACATTAAGGTATTGGATTTTTGTTAAACAAAAATGAGCTATCAGTATCCACTTTCTCACTTCTTACTTCTCACTTTAATTGCCTGAATGTGCCCGTCTAAACCTTCCACCTCGGCTAACTTTATAATAGTCTTCTTAGCTTTATTCAGGTCTTCCCGGCGGTAAGAGATGACACTACTCTTTTTCAGAAAATCATCCACCGAGAGGGGAGAGAAGAACCTGGCTGTAGTGCCGGTGGGCAAGACATGGCTGGGACCAGCAAAATAATCTCCCAAAGCGGTAGGTGAATAATCACCTAAAAATATAGCCCCGGCATTCTTTATCTTTCTTAAAAAGAAGGCAGGATTTTTTACCTGTAGCTCTAAGTGCTCAGGTGCCATTCTGTTTATTATCTCTACCCCTTGATTTAAACTCTTTACCAAGATTACTTTCTTTTTCTTCAAAGACCTTTGGATAATAGACTTTCTTAAGAGACTCTTTATCTGCTCCTTTATCTCCGCCTCAACCTTCTGGGCTAACTCTTTAGAAGTGGTAATTAAGGCAAGCTTAGCCTGAGGGCTATGCTCAGCCTGGGAAAGCAAATCAGCGGCTATAAATGCTCCATTTGCTCTACCATCAGCTAAGATTACAAGCTCAGTAGGACCAGCAAGAGAATCAATACCTACATAGCCATAAACTAACTTCTTAGCTAGAGTGACATAGGTATTACCCGGACCGACAATCTTATCTACTTTAGGAATAGTCTTGGTTCCAAAGGCAAGAGCAGCAATAGCCTGTGCTCCTCCTACTTTAAATATCTTGTTTATCCCCACCTCTCTGGCGGCGGCTAAAGTAAAAGAATTAACTTTGCCTTCCTTATTGGGAGGAGTGACCATTACTATTCTTTTAACTCCGGCAATCTTAGCTGGAATTGCCGTCATTAAGACCGTTGAAGGATAGGAGGCTAGTCCTCCGGGAATATATATTCCTACTCTTTCTAAAGGCTGAGTTATCTGCCCGACAAAATAGGACTTATCTTTTATCCTTATATCTTTTTTAAATAATTCTCTTTTATGGAATCTTTCTATATTCCTCTTTGCCCTACCTAAGGCAATTAAAAAATCCTGATCAACTTCTTTTAAGGCAAGTCTAATCTCTTCCTTGGTAACCGTTAGGTCTTTAAGAGAAAGCCTTACCCCATCAAACTGCTCAGTATATTTAAGAAGAGCCTCATCCTTCTTCCTTTTAACCTCTTCAATGATTTTGGAGGTTACTATCTCTTCTTTTCTAATCTTTTTCCCCCCCTTATTTAGTCCATAGTCCACGGTCCACCCGGTAGGAGGGCATTTATGCCCGATATAATCGTGCCGGTAGGAGGGCATTTATGCCCGATACAATCGTCCCGGTAGGAGGGCATTTATGCCCGATACAATCGTGCCGGTAGGAGGGCATTTATGCCCGATATAATCGTGCCGGTAGGAGGGCATTTATGCCCGATATAATCGTGCCTGAAGGCACTCCTACCGGTGATTCTGTCCTCTGTCCTCTGTCCTCTGCCTGACACTCTGATACTTTGACACTCTGACACTTTTCTTTCTTCTCACTTCCCACTTCTCACTTCTCACTTCTGCCATCATCTACAAACTCTGCTCAATCTTTCTTAAGATTCCGTTGCTTATCTCTTCAGCCTTCTCCTTTGTCTTTGCCTCAGCAATTACCCTAATCAAGGGCTCAGTAATTGAAGAACGAATATGGAGAAAAGAATCATCCCAGGTTAGCTTAATCCCATCCTCAAGGTCTAGCTTTGCTTCCTTCTCATCCTTCTCTACCCATTCTCTTATCCTCTGGATAACTGAATAAATCTCTTCCGGAGGGCAATCTACTTCCCTCTTAACAATTTCATATTGAGGAATTAGCTTAACTAATGAAGATAAGGGAGAGTCTGTCTTAGCCATATATTGGAGGATGTGCCCCAGAGCGGCTGTGCTGTCATGAGCATAATTTATCTGAGGAAACAATATTCCTCCACTTCCTTCCCCTCCAATTATAGCCTGACAAGCCAGGGCTTCCTCAGCAATATAAGCCTGACCTATCTTGGTCCGCAATACTCGACAGCCGTGTAATTTTGCAATCTCATCTATAGCCTGAGTAGTAGATAAATTAGTAACAATTATTCCCTTTTCCCTCTGAGAGATAAATTTAGCTGCTAAACAAAATGAGTATTCCTCAGACAAAGCCACTCCTTCCTCAGTTACTATCCCTAACCTATCTCCATCAGCATCCTGGGCAAAACCAACATTGGCTGAACTTGCCTTTACTAAGGCTCTTAACTGAGCCATATTGGCTGGCTTTGGGGCTGGCTCATGAGGGAATCCTGCCCCGGGCTCATCATTAATAGCTACCACTTCACAGCCCAATTTCTTTAAGAAGAGAGGGGTGGGATAAGAGCAAGCACCATTACAGCAATCTATGGCTACTTTAAACTTCTTCTTCTTAATTAGGTCTTCATCTAAAACCCTAATTATTGCCTGGAGATGCCTCTTTATTGCTTCCTTCTCAAATCTTACTTTCTTAAACTCTTTAAAATTAGCTTTTTTAAATTCTCCCTGATGAAAGATATCTAATAACTCTTCTCCCTGATAGGAGTTTAAAAAGAGTCCCGAGGACTGAATAAATTTTAAAGCATTCCAGGATTCCTCATTATGCCCAGCAGTAATAGCAATACCACCAGCGGCAGTAGTCTCTTTAATCATTAGCTGGAGCGCAGGAGTAGGACAAACTCCTAAATCAATTACTTCACAGCCGCAGGAAAGCAGTCCTCCTAAGACCGCTGAGTTTACCATCTCTGAGGAGGCCCGGGTATCCCGACTGACAAGAACCCTTCCTCCTTCCAGGTAGGTGCCAAAAGCCTGGGAAAAACTAACAATTAATTCCGGAGTGAGCGTCTCCCCAACAATTCCTCGCACTCCCGAGATACTAATCTTTAATTCCTTCATCTTTCAATCCCTTTTATGTCTTTCAAGTTCAACTGGACTATCTCTTCTCCTCCCCAGGAATTTAGACCCAGAGAGAAAGCCAGGTCAAGCCGGGCTGAACCTAAGACCTCATCCAATCTCCCCCCCATTCCAAAGCCAATAACTTCCCTCTCCTCTTCTCCCTTTCGAACTCTTAATTTAAGGTGTTTATCTTCATTGCCTACCAACCTTACACCCTCCGGCTTTAATCCCCGGCTGTAAAATAAGGGAAGGGGGTTATCCATACCATAAGGAGCTAACTTATCAAGCTCCTTAAGTAATTTTAGGTTAATTTCCCCCAACTCTATTTCCAGATCTAAAGAGAGCCGAGGCTGAAGGTCTTCTTCCTTAAGGACTTCCTGGGCAATTAAATTTATCCGTGACCTAAATTCAGCAATTTTTTCTTCCTTTATAGTTAACCCTGCCGCCAATTTATGTCCACCAAAGCTTAAAAGAAGGTCCTCACACTTACTCAAAGATTCAAACATTGGAAAACCTTCTATACTCCGAGCCGAGCCTTTAGCCGTGGGGTCAGACCCTGCCAAAGCCCCAATTGGGGTCAGACCCCCCGTAGAGACGACCCGACGGGTCGTCTCTACAGGTATGCACGAATATGACCCCGCGGGTCTGACCCCATCCACTAGAGGTAAAGAAGGGGTGAACGGCCGTTCACCCGTACTAATTAAGATAGTAGGTCGATGATAAACCTCTAAAACTTTAGAGGCTACTATACCGATAACCCCAACATGCCAGTTAGGATGAGAAAGCACAATAACTCTTTCCCGCGATAAGTCAATCTCTTCCTCAACTAACTTAAGGGCTTCTTTGAAAATCTTTTCTTGAAGGTCTTGTCTTTCTCGGTTCTTGCTATCTAAAATTTGAGCTATTCTTTTTGCTTTAACCTCATCAGCAGTTAATAACAACTCTACACCATAAGCGGCATTCCAGAGCCGCCCAGCTGAATTTAAGCGCGGGGCTAAGATATAAGCAACATGATAATCGGCATTAATCTGGGGAGTATCCTCCAGTCCCGAGACCTTAAGCAAAGCCTGCAAGCCCTTTTTCCTACTCTTTTTAATCCAGGACAAGCCTTCCTTAACTAAAGTCCGATTTTCTCCCCAGAGAGGCACTAAATCAGCTACAGTGCCTAAGGCTACTAAATCCAGGTCCTCTTCCCGGAAGTCATCAAGCAAGACTTGGGCCAGGGCAAAGGCTACTCCTACCCCGGCTAACTCAGAAAAGGGAAACTGACAACTTTTAAGTTTAGGGTTAACCAAGACTTTTGCCGGAGGAAGAGAAGAAGAAGGAAGGTGATGGTCAGTAACAATTACCTCCATTCCCAAACTATGAGCATATTCTACCTCTTCAACATCCTTAACTCCACAATCAACAGTAAGGATGAGAGAAAACCCTCTTTTTTTTGCCTTCAAGATAGCACCTTTATTCAAACCATAGCCCTCCCTCAGGCGATGAGGAACAAAATAGGAGACATCTGCTCCCTTTTCCTTTAAAGCTGAAAATAAGACTGCTATCCCGCAAATTCCATCCAGATCATAATCTCCGTAGATTAAAATCTTCTCTTTTCTCTTTATCCCCTCTTCAATTCGCTCTTTAGCCTTCTTTAGGCTGGGGACCTCCTGCCAGGCGCTACTTATCTCTTTTAAGTTTGGCTCTAAAAAATCTTTTGCTTGGGAGGAGCTATTAATTCCCCGCATGGTTAAGAGCTGGGCAATTATTAGTGAGATATTTAAATCCTCGGCAATTGTTTTTGCCAGCTCTTTATTCCCTTCTTTACACTCCCAGCGTAGGTTTGACAAAATTCTTCTCCCTCTTATTTAGTCCATAGTCCACAGACGACAGACCTCTGTCTTCTGTCCTCTGTCTTCTGACCTCTGACTTCTGTCCTCTATCCTCTGACCTCCGTCTTTATTATATCTCAACCAAACAAAAATAGCAAACAAATACTTGCCCTCCTTTGCATTTTGGAGTCTTGTTTGTTATAATTACGTTGTAGAGACGACTCTTTAGAGTCGCTACAAACTCACTGCAGGACTAAAGCAGGACCGTAGAGGCGACTCTTTAGAGTCGCTACAAACTCGCTGCAAATATCAATACCCTGTCCTTGATGAGGTGTAACTATGAAAATAAGTAGAGGCGACTCTTGTAGAGGCGATTCTTTAGAATCGCTAAACTTGTCGCTGAAACAAAGCAGGACTAAAGTCCTGCCTCTACTTCTTATTTTGCTGCTCGCAGGAGCACTTCTAACCTCCTGCCAGAGACCAGTAAAAGAAAGAGTTAGCCAAAGAATTAAGATGGCTACTACTACCAGCACCGAAAATTCTGGTCTTCTTAATCTGCTCTTGCCACCCTTTGAGAAAAGATTCAAGGTTAAAGTAGATGTCATTGCTACAGGAACCGGTAAGGCTTTAAAACTTGGGGAGAGAGGAGATGTAGATGTTGTCTTTGTCCACTGCCCAGAAGCAGAAGATAAGTTTGTCCACGATGGATTTGGAGTTAATCAAAGAGCGGTAATGTTCAACGACTTTGTAATCATCGGAGCAAAAGATGACCCGGCTAAAATAAAAGGGAGTAACGCAGTAAGGGCTTTTAAGAAGATAGCAGATAAAGAGTGCTATTTTACCTCCCGGGCAGATGAATCCGGCACCCATAAAAAAGAGAAAAAGCTATGGAGATTAGCAAAGCTCGCCCCCCGGGGAGATTGGTATCTACAGACCGGCCAGGGAATGGGAGCTACTCTTCAAATAGCTAATGAGAAGAGAGCTTATTGTCTTGTTGACCGGGGAACCTACATTGCCTATAAGAAGATTGACCTGGTCATTCTTAGTCAAGGTGATGAGAGACTCTTTAACCCCTACAGCATAATAGCAGTCAATCCCCAAAGACACCCTTATGTAAATTATGTTTATGCTTTAGCCTTAATTGGCTGGGTTACCTCACCCGAGGGGCAGAGGATTATTAGCAAATATCAAAAGGATGGGGAAGTGCTTTTCCATCCTGTGGAGAAGGCAGAGGTCAGGGGTAGATGACAGAGGTCAGGGGTCAGACTAAAGAAGGAGTCAAGGAGTCAAGTAGCCCCTGCGGGGCTGTCAAGTATTGTCAAGCAGTAGTCAAATAGCCCCTCCGGGGCTGTCAAGTATTGTCAAGCAGTAGTCAAATAGCCCCTGCGGGGCTGTCAAGTATTGTCAAGAGTAGTCAAGGATAGTCAAGTCTTGACAGTTTACGAAGTAAACCCCTTGACGCAAAGCACTTGACTATTACTTGACAATGGAGCAAAGCAAGTGGACTATATCTATGAAGGCTTAAAGAATGCCCTGAAGATAATAATCTCCCTTGACCCGGAGATGCTGGGAATTGTCTTTGTTTCCCTAAAAGTATCTACAACTTCTATAGTTTTAGCTACTTTAGTTGGTGTCCCTCTTGGTTTTTATATAGCCATAAAGGACTTCTGGGGTAAAGGGGGGATAGTTCTGCTCCTTAATACTTTAATGGCTCTCCCTACAGTAATCATCGGACTTTTAGTATATTCCTTTATCTCCCGAGGAGGTCCTCTTGGCTCTCTTGGATTTCTTTACACGCCCTGGGCAATGATTATCGGTCAATTTATCCTTGCTTTGCCGATAGTATCTAATCTCTCTTTATCTGCCACCCAAGGAGTAGATAAGAGAGTAGAGAAGACAGCCTTAACCTTAGGGGCAGATAACCTCCAGACTGCTCTAACCATACTTAGGGAAGGAAGATTTGCCATTTTTGCCGCCATAATTGCTGGATTCGGTCGGGTCTTTTCTGAAGTGGGCATATCTATGATGCTTGGTGGCAATATTAAGTGGTTAACCAGAAATATTACTACTGCCATTGCCTTTGAGACAGGAAAGGGTGAATTTTCTCTGGGTTTATCTCTGGGCATAATTTTACTCACTGTTGCTTTCTCTATAAATATTCTCTTTTCTTATCTTCAGAAGAAGGGTGCTTAAACCTACGATGGAAAGAGCTATTTTAAAGATAAAAGATTTGACTAAATGCTACCCGGGTGGATTTACCTTGCAAATTCCTTCTTTAGAATTTGAGGAAGGCTTAATCTACGCCCTTGTAGGTCCTAACGGAGCCGGGAAGACTACTCTCTTAAACCTCATTAATCTCCTGGAGAGACCAGATAAAGGGGAAATCTTTTTCCGGGAGCAAAGCTCAAGTAGAGACGACCCGACGGGTCGTCTCTACATTCTGTGGGGTCAGACCCCAAAGAGACAGCAGCTTTGGGGTCAGACCCCACCCGGGCCCAAGATTAAGGTGGGGTCTGACCCCAAAGAGCTACATCGAAAGATGACTCTGGTTATGGAAAATCCTCTCCTCTTCAAGACCACTGTCTTTAAGAACATTGAATACGGACTTAAGGTTCGCTCAGTTAATAAGAAGACAAGGCAAAAAAGAGTGAAAGAGATGTTAGAAGCAGTAGAGCTTGGGGGTTTTGAAAAGAGACCAGCCTTAAGTCTTTCCCGAGGAGAGACTCAAAGAGTAGCCATTGCCCGGGCCTTAGTTTTGAAGCCAGAAGTGCTTTTGTTAGATGAACCTTTTACAAATATTGACAAAAGGAGCCTGGAAGTAACCGAAAAACTCATCAAAGAGATTAATAGAAAAGAGCACCTGACTATCATCTTTACTACTCACGACTTTCGCCAGGCTTACCGATTATCAGGGCAGGTTATCTCTCTCCTGGAAGGAAAAGTTGTCAAGGGCTCCTTGGAAAATCTTTTCCGCGGAGAAATAGAGGAAAATCTTGAGGGTCTAAAATATGTTAAACTTTCACCAAAAGTTTCAGTAGCTGTAGTCACAAAGAAAGGGGGGGAAGTACATATTTCTATCCCTCCCGAAGATATTATTCTCTCCCCCACTCAGCTCCAGTCAAGTGCCCGAAATTCATTCCTGGGGAGAATAAAGAAGATAGATATTGAGGACCAGACAGTAAGGGTATCTGTAGATATAGGAGTAGAGATAATTTCCCTAATCACAAAGGAATCTTTTGATGAGCTGGGCTTAACTATTTCATCTTCAATCTTTATAACTTTTAAAAGCACCTCGGTAATGGTCATTTAAAGATAAGAAGACAGAGGTCTGATAGGCGGGGATATCCTCCCCCGCCAACAGAAGCGGGACAAGAATGTCCCGCCTATCTGTAGGCACGCTCGGCGGGGATATCCTCCCCCGCATCAATGTCAGAAGCAGATTAGAAAGGATAAACATAAATGCTAAAAGACTTTACTTTTGTAGTTAATAAAGAGGAGGCGGGAATTAGATTAGACCTATTCTTAACTAAGAAAGACTTACCTCTCTCCCGCTCAAGAATTCAAGAGCTGATTAAAGATGGTCAAGTTAAAGTAGATGGAAGAGAAGCAAAACCTGGCTATAAAATCAAGCCTAAAGATAAGATTACACTTCTTGTCCCTGAGCCAGAAGAGACCGAAATTCTCCCTGAAGAGATTAAGTTAGACATCTTATACGAAGATTCTGACCTTCTGGTAATTAACAAACCCCAGGGAATGGTAGTCCATCCAGCCGGAAAAATTCGCTCCCAGACCTTAGTTAATGCTCTTTTATTTCATTGCCCGAACCTCTCAGGTATTGGGGGGAAAGTTAGACCAGGGATTGTCCATCGTCTGGATAAGGAGACCTCCGGATTGTTAGTAATTGCTAAGAATGATTTTGCTCATCAAAGCCTCTCAAGACAAATTAAGGAAAGGACTATAGAAAGAAGATACAAAGCCCTGGTCTGGGGAGAGATTAAGAAAGAAGAGGGGGAAATTCATACCCTTTACGGAAGATCAAAAAAGAATAGAAAGAAGATGGAAGTGATAAGAAAGATGCCAGATGCCAGAAGTCAGATGCCAGAGATAGCCCACAGAGGACAGAAGAACCATGGACTATGGACTATGGACTATGGACTATGGACTAAGAAAAGAAGTCAGAAGATAAGAGAGGCAATTACCAGATACAAAGTATTAAAAAGATTTAAAGACTTTACTTTAATAGAAGTCCGAATTTTAACCGGACGCACTCATCAGATTAGAGTGCATACTTCTTACCTTGGACACCCAGTAGTTGGAGATAAGACTTACGGGAGGAAAAGGTCTCCCTTTAACTTAAAAGGACAACTTCTGCATGCTGAAACCCTGGGCTTCAGACACCCAAGAACAGAAAAGTATTTAGAATTCAAAGCTCCTTTGCCCGAGACAATGAGGAAAGTAATCAAGGCTCTAACTGTTGAATAGCCAGGCAAAACTCCATTCGGGAGAACGGAGCTACTTCCCATTCCCATAACAAACTGATAATTTTCTTGACAAGATTTTTTGTTTCTGGTATAATAGATTGTGGGGAAAAGAACTCATTGCTTTGGAGGTAATGCGATGAAAAAATCTATTCAATCTCGTATTGAACAAGCAGGAAAACACCTGAACAAAATTCGCAAGAATGTTTCTCAGAGGCCATCTCCATTTGAAGGAATGACCAAAGATGAAGCTATTGAAGCAATTCGCAAAGTAAGAGAAAAACTCTGGGAGAAAAAAATTGCTTCTGGTTCTTGATTCAAACGAATATATATTCAGTTTTGGTTTATTGAGGGAACGGGATTGCAAAAAACTAATTGAAGTTATTCGCAACAAATATCCTAAACATATTATTCGCACCCCCCGGCTTATCATAGAAGAAGTAGGCCATCATTTAACTCCTGAGGATTTTCGAGAATTCATTGAATTTATATCGGCATTAACGACCATCGATGAAAACATTTTAGTGCCATTTGAATTAGGTGCAAAATACGAATCTAAGGGCCTAAAGCCTGCTGATGCCTTTATTGCTGCATATGCAGAATGGGTGGGAGCGGATATCTTGGTTACCGAAAATCGGCACTTCTTAACTCTCCACATTGACCTTCCCTTTCGTATCCTTCCCGCAAAAAAATGCCTTAAGCTTCTTAAGGATAGCAAATAGAATAGTAGGGGCGACATTTATGACGCCCGTTATTGCGGGTTTGATACGACCCAAACCCTTCGGGTTTGTGTGCCCGACCCCTACAATAATAAAGTCATTTACAGAGTCGTCTGTTAATAAAGATACAAATCCCAAACCTTACAGCAGTATGACCTAACCAGTACCCTTTGGTTACATCTTAGATGATTTAACGGCTACCCTTGACATTTATTTGATAATTAGATACAATAAGGTATGATTGTTCAAAGAAGAAAGACTAAAGAGATTAAACTGGGCAAAGTAAGGATTGGAGGGGATGCACCAATCTCGGTTCAATCAATGACCAATACTGATACCCGAGATGTTCTAAAGACAGTCCGACAGATTAAGGGATTAGAAAGAGAAGGTTGTGAGATTATAAGAGTGGCTGTGCCAGATAAGATAGCGGCTTTAGGTTTAGGAAAGATAAAGAAAA
>Ga0210051_1002806_pt1 | contig 17454 bp, 17 predicted proteins | sample CryGey092014_all_FD_185464 | JGI IMG/M metagenome (GOLD analysis project Ga0210051, IMG submission 185464) | Groundwater microbial communities from aquifer - Crystal Geyser CG23_combo_of_CG06-09_8/20/14_all (SPAdes) (version 2) | ecosystem: Environmental > Aquatic > Deep subsurface > Groundwater... | reverse complement strand
GGAGCCCTGAAAAGTAGTGGCAAAGCTTGCTCTGCTTAAAACGTAGCGGTCGGATTTATCCGATCCATATAAAGGAGATTTATGCCAGTAAAAAAATATAAAAAGGCAAAAGAAAATATTACGGGAAAGAAAAAAAAGAAAAAAGACAGACCTTGGTTCATCTGTTATTGCATTGAGATTGAAGATTAAAAAAGTAAAAGATATAAATAGGAGTTTGAGATGGGTAAACCAAAGCAAGTTTTATTAGAGATTTTAAAAAAACATTATCAAATTGAATCGATACGAGGTTCAGACATTGTTGCATTAAATTCTAAGGCAATTTTATATATTCGCTACAACAAAAACGCTGGTGCCACAAAAAATCTAATTGGAAAATTTTGGTTTGGAATAACTAAAAGTGAGTATGAGAAATATTCTAATAAGCAAGATTTCTTTATTGTATGTATATGTCTTTTTGGTCCAAATGAGACCGATTATTTACTATTCCCATCCAATAAATTTGATGAAATCAAAGAAGATATTTCTTTGCAAGCTGGTCAGTGGAAGTTTAACCTACTCAAAAATAATGAAAAAAAGTATTTCTTACAGACACAAAAGATGAAATGCGATGTAACAGAATTTCTGAACTATTTTGACTTTTCTCCTCGAGAGTTTCGCGAAACTTATTCACCTCAATTAAGGAAATTTCAACCAAAAGTATCCGAAGAAAAAATAACACCTATTACCAAGGAACCTATATCATTTGAATTAGAAGACGAATTATTAAGGACAGCAAGGGATAGTGATAATCCCAAAAATTTTGAATTGGCTCTTGAGAAATTTTTCAATGAGATAGGTTTTCGATGCAAAAGAATAGGTGGCTCAGGAGAAACAGATATTCTAATTTTAGCAAAAATATGATTTAACCCCCCGCGGCTTGCCGCGGGGTAATTCAAAACCTGTTAGATTTATTGTTGATGGTAAGAGCACCAAAACAGATTCAAAGTCAACAATAAATTTTACAAGAATAAAAAGACATATGAAAGAAAATAGCGGCAACTTTATGGTTATTATTAGTACTGGTTTTGATCCTGCCGTTAGCCGAGATGCCGAAATAGAAGGTGCGGTTCTAATTGACATCAAAACTTTAATTTCTATTTTAAAACTTCATAAAGAATATGTTTTTTCACCATTTGATTATATTGAAATTTTCAATAAGCCTGGAATAATAACAAACGAAAAAATTAATCTATTGCAACAAAAAGTCAAATATCAAAGGAATATACTTAATAATTCTTTAATACTACTTGAAAATCTCGATTTTACACCTAAGAATATAGATGAAATAAAAGGTAGGATGGATTTATATTGCGAACAAAATAAGATGGTTAAGATTGAAAAAGGAGAGATAGAAAATCTTTTAATTTTTCTTTCTCATGATCTACTCAGGATAGTAAATAAAAAAGATAATAAATATTCTGCGCAGTTTTTCCCTTTATTATCTAAAGAAAAACTTAAAAGCACAATAAGAATGCTTTGTACTATATCATTGGATTTGAAAAATGAGAAAGATATATCTTAAAAAAAGCGAACCCACAACTAAATTATGGAATTGGGTGCGGGATACTTTAGACGAAGTTTCAGATGAAATTGGTGCAGAGAAAAAAGGGAAATACTTGTTGAAATATGAAGGCTGGGGTGGATTTTGCGTAAGTGAAGTATATAACCCCAAGAAATCCGATGAAGAGAACGAAGATAGATATTATGAATATGCGGAAGAGCAATCCGACGTTGTCTTAGAAGAATGGATTGAAGAATATAAAAAGACACATAGTTTGATTGACGGCGGTTATCAACCCACAGGACTTTACGGCGTCACCTGGGCTTTATTTAAAAACGGTAGGGAGAAAAATGATTATCGTTAAATCAAAAAGTAATGTTTCCATTAGATTGACCCATGAGAGATGGGAGCATATTATTGATAGACATCCCGAAATGGTTGACCAAAAAGAAAAAATTTTGGAAACAGTAACTACTCCCGAAATAATTCAGGAAGGAGATTTTGATACGCTGGTAGCTTTAAAATTTTACCCTAAGACACCATTAACTAACAAACATTTAGCCGTTATATACAAAGAGGTAAATGAAATTGACGGTTTTATTCTGACGGCATATTTTACGAATAGACCAAGAGAAGGGAGGAAAGTTCTATGGAAACTGTAAAAATTCTGGAAAAGAAGGAAAATTTAAACTGGGATTATGATGAGGATGCGGATGTGCTGTATATCAGCATGGCCAAGCCCGTAAAAGCTCTTGGATTGGATGTGGGCGAGGGCATCATTGTGAGGTATCAGGAAGAAACCGGCGAAGTAGTTGGCCTCACCATTATCGGCGTAAAACAGAGAAGTCTTGTTGCAATAAATAAGCTCTCGTAAGTTCCCTGTTGGAATGCAGTCGTTTGTCATTAGCAAGATAAATCTATTTTCGTGCTTTCGTGATACTTTCGTGCTTTCGTGGAAAAGGAGTGGTTGATGGTTCAGGTAAAGATTTCAGGTATAAAAAAAGCCGAGGACGCCCAGTGGGCGGTGAACCTTGGCGCTGATATGGTCAGTTTTATTTTTATCAAGCAGGATCTTCGATACGTTTCGGAGGAGCTTGCCAAAAGGATGATAACTGCTCTGCCTCCGTTCGTGTTCCCGGTCGGCGTGTTCGCGGATGCTCTTCCTGACGAGATCAGGAAAAGCATAAAACGCTGCGGACTGAAAATGGTCCAGCTCAACGGCACCGAGGATCCGGGATACTGCGCGGGCCTAAGGCAACTATTAACAGATTTCAAAGATTTGAAGATTATAAAACATTTTAAAATTGCCGACGCGTCAAGCATAGATCAGATACAGGCATTCAGGAAACCGCAGCCTGTTATTGATTACATCATGGCTGATGCTCTCAGAGAGAGCATCCCAGGAACGACGGCGCCTGCTTTTAACTGGGAGCTTGCCGAAAAAGTCAAGACATATGGCCCGGTCATCCTTACCGGAGGCCTGACCCCGGAGAACATTGAGCAGGCTATAGAAACGGTTGCGCCTTACGGGGTTGACGTTATGGAAGGCGTTGAAAAGACGCCGCGCACCGCCAGCGAGCAGGTGGGTATTGGCAGAAAAGATTACGACAAAATGAAGGATTTCATCAAGAAAGCCAAGTCTTTCCTCTAATACAGATTCATACGGATAAGCAGTTTGTAACTCAGACCTTCAGGTCTGATAAAGCATCAGGGCTGAAGCCCTGAGTTACAGATCATTGCTTTAACACCGTAATCATCATTAAATAATCACTGTAATCATCAGTCTGCGATAATCACCGTAATCAATCTTTAGCGGAGCAAAATGGAACAAATAACGGAAGGCATTGTTGGGAAGAGTCTGGCATTAAAGAAGGTCGTGGAACTTGCCGGGAAAGTCGCGCCGACGGACAGCACCATACTGATATCCGGAGAGACAGGCGTGGGTAAAGAGCTTATAGCCAGGCACATCCACCGCCTCAGCCCGCGCAGGGACAAGTCTTTTGTTGCTTTGAACTGCGGCGCAATACCTGAAACTTTGCTTGAGAGCGAGCTGTTCGGACACAAGAGAGGAGCGTTTACTGACGCCGTGTCAGACACAAAAGGACTATTCGAGGAAGCGAATGACGGCACGTTCTTCATGGATGAAATAGGGGAGCTTTCACCCGCGATCCAGGTGAAGCTCCTGCGCCTTATTGAGAACCAGGAGATCAAGCCGGTCGGAAGCAACGAGATAAGGAAAGTTAACGCCAGGATAATAGCAGCCACAAACCAGGACCTTACAGAGGCGGTGAAGAAGGGAACTTTCCGGGAAGACCTGTTTTTCCGCATAAACGTTATCCAGATCCACATACCGCCCTTAAGGGAAAGAAAGGATGATATTCCGCTCCTGCTTGCCTACTTTCTACGCGCATACAACCAGCAGTTCAAAAAAAATATCGCGAACATTTCCGATGAGGCAATGGTGATGCTGCTGAATTATGAATATCCGGGAAATGTCAGGGAGCTTGACAACATAATACAGCACGCGGTCATAGTGTCCGAAGGCAATACGATTACGAAAAACGAGCTTCCCGCCTTTATACCGGCAAGGCAGGCCCTTCCCGAGTCTGTTGCGCCTGAATTCAGGACAATGGAAGATATGGAAAAGGAAGCCATCAGGGAAACCCTCGTAAAATGCCACGGCAACCAAAGCCAGGCTGCCAAAAAACTGCGTATAGGCCGGACAACACTCATCCGCAAAATGAAAAAATTCAGCCTCAAGTATTAACTACGAAAGCACTCCGCCCGTCTTTCAGCGGGCGAGACTTCGCCCACCTAAAAGGATGGGCGAGGAAACTACGAAAACACGAAAATAGATTTATTTTGCTCATGACACATGACTCATGACTGTATTTTAAATCTCTCTAAATCCCTGTAAAAAGCTTTTTATATGTATCAAGATGGAACATATAAATTGTTTCAAAACGGAACATACAAGGCATATTTAGACACTGATTTACACAGATTATCACGGCTATATAATTATAGTTTCAATTATTTCTCAATAAAATCAATATAAATCTGCAATCTGCAATTTGCAATTTGCAATTCTAACCAAGTTGGCACTCTCCTTGCTTATTAAATAGTAACAAGTTACAAGTAACAAGTAGTTAGTAAAAACAGTTTCTACTTGACACTTGTTACTTGTTACTTGACACTGTAGTTGGAAAGCGAGGTGCACAATGGCCAAAATTATAGGAATAGACCTGGGAACAAGCAATTCAGCGGCGTCAGTAATGGAGATGGGGAAGCCGGTTATAATCCCGAGCGCCGAGGGCACATCCATCGGAGGTAAGGCGTTTCCCTCATACGTCGCATTCACGAAAGACGGGCAGCTCCTTGTCGGCGAGCCGGCAAGGCGCCAGACAGTCGCAAACTCCGAAGGCACTGTTATGGCTGTTAAAAGGAAGATGGGCCAGGACATTAAGCTTAATATATATGGAAAGGAATATACCCCCCAGCAGATATCCGCGTTCATACTGCAGAAGATCAAGAAGGACGCTGAGGCGTTCATAGGGGGTAAGATAGAGAAAGCCGTCATAACCTGCCCTGCGTATTTCAACGATAACCAGCGCCAGGCGACCAAGGACGCGGGCACGATAGCCGGCCTGAACGTTGTGCGCATAATCAACGAGCCTACAGCAGCCTGCCTTGCGTACGGGCTTGATAAGCTGGAACAGGAACAGAAGATCATGGTTTTTGATTTCGGCGGCGGCACTCTGGATGTTACAATAATGGACATGGATAAGGGTGTTTTCAAGGTTATGTCAACCAGCGGTGACACACAGCTGGGCGGCACTGATATGGATAACATCCTTGTTGATTACGTTGCCGGGGAATTCAAGAAGGAATCGGGCATAGACCTTAAGAAGGATAAAATGGCAATGCAGAGGGTGCGGGAGGCGGCGGAGAAGGCGAAGATAGAGCTTTCCACCACACTCTCCACTGACATCAACCTTCCTTTTATAACAGGCGACCCCCAGACAGGCCCTAAGCATCTTGCGCTGACCCTTAGAAGGGCAAAGCTTGAAGAGCTGGTTATGGATATCATAGAAAAGTGCCGCGGTTCAATAGAACAGGCGCTTAAAGACGCGAAGATAAGCCCCAGCGAAATTTCAAAGATAATACTTGTGGGCGGCCCCACCAGGATGCCGGTGCTGCAGAAATTCGTTGAAGATTATGTCGGTAAAAAGGTTGAAAGGGGCATTGACCCAATGGAGTGCGTTGCAATGGGCGCGGCTGTCCAGGGCGCGGTGATCGCAGGAGAGCTGAAAGACAAGGACCTTGTCCTGCTTGACGTAACGCCGCTTTCCCTGGGAGTTGAAACGCTGGGAGGCGTTCTCACGAAACTGATCGAAAGGAATACAACTATTCCCGCGCGCAGAAGCCAGATCTTTTCGACCGCGGCAGACAACCAGCCTGAAGTTGCTATAGTCGTGCTGCAGGGAGAAAGGACGATGGCTGATGACAATACGAAACTCGGCACTTTCCAGCTCACAGGCATACTGCCGGCGCAGCGCGGAATCCCGCAGATCGAGGTCGCGTTTGATATCGATACGGACGGCATACTGCACGTTTCCGCGAAAGACCTTGGTACAGGTAAGGAACAGAGCATAAGGATCACAGCCCCCACAAAGCTTTCAAAGGATGAAATTGACAGGATGGTCAAGGAAGCCGAGAAAGCGGCCGCGGAAGACGCAAGACGCAAGGAGGAAGTGGAAGCGAGGAACCAGGCTGATTCTCTTGTTTACCAGACCGAGAAACTGCTCAAGGAGCACGGGGACAAGATCAAGGCTGACGAGAAATCAAAGATCGAATCTTCGATAAACACAGTGAAAGAAGCCTTGAAAGGAAAGGACGCGGAAAAGATCAAGAAGGCGACGGAGGAACTCACCAACGCGACTTACCGCCTTTCCGAGGCTGTTTATAAGGAAGCGCAGACAAAAAGGCAGGCAAAACCCGGCCAGGAACAGCCCGGAGCGGAGAGCGCAGGCGCCGAGAGCGCCGCAGGTCCGGGCGCCGGCGCGCAGGCGCAGGCCGAAGGTTCCGAACAGGCGCAGCCCGGGAAAGACGGCGCTGTTGACGCGGAATTCCACCGCGATGACAATAAATAATGATTGCAGTGATTTTTAGAAGATGATTACAGTGATTATGAAAGAGATTGCAGTGATTATTTTAATCACCGTAATCATGAGTTGATAATCACCGTAATCATAAGTTGATAATCACCGTAATCTCAAAAAAGAAAGGAGGTGGAGTAAAATGCAGATAGTTCCATTGGGAGACAGGGTTCTGGTGAAGCCGTTAGAGGAAGTGGCAGAACAAGCCAAAGGCAAGATTTTAATACCGGATACGGCGAAGGAGAAACCGCAGGAAGGCGAGGTTATTGCCGTCGGCGACGGAAAGCTTTTGGACAGCGGTCAGAAGGTCCCGCTGCAGGTCAAAAAGGGAGACAAAGTTCTTTTCCCCAAATACGGCGGGTCTGAGGTGAAGATCGATGGTGTGGATTATCTTATCATAAGAGAAGAAGATATCCTCGGCATCGTTAAATAAAGCAGTGTCAACGTGTCAACGCAGTAACAAGGATTTATTGAAATAAATTATTCCTTGCATTTGCTCTGATACGCTGACACGTTGATACGCTGATACGCAGTTAAGGTGAAGGAGGGGGAGGTACAATGGCAAAGATGTTATCGCACGGCGAAGAAGCAAGACAGTCTCTTCTTAGGGGGATAGACGCAATGGCGAACACCATAAAGGTGACGCTGGGCCCCCGCGGAAGGCTTGTGGTGCTGGAGAAGAAATTCGGTTCCCCGGTTATGATCAACGACGGGGTTACCATCGCGAAGGAGATCGAGCTGGAGAACGCTTACGAGAATATGGGCGCGCAGCTCGTGAAGGAAGTCGCCAGTAAAACCAACGACGATGCCGGGGACGGCACGACTACCGCGACGGTGCTCGCGCAGGCGATCGCGCACGAGGGGATAAAGAACGTTACCGCGGGAGCAAATCCCGCGGCGCTTAAAAGAGGGATGGAGAAAGCGGTTGAAGCCATGGTTGAGGAACTTAAAAAACTCAGCAGGAAGATCGGCAACGAAAAAGAAGAGATAGCGCACGTTGCCGCGCTTGCCGCCAACGACGATTCGCAGGTAGGCACCTGGATCGCGGACGCGATGGAAAAGGTTGGCAAGGACGGGGTTATCACTATCGAGGAAGCGAAGGGGATGAAGACCGAGGTTGAGACCGTCGAGGGAATGCGTTTTGACCAGGGATATATCTCGGCTTATTTCATAACAAACCCCGAAAAGATGGAGGTTGTGCTTGAGGAACCTCTTATCCTGATACACGACAAGAAGATCAGCGCGATGAAGGAAATGATACCGCTTCTTGAGAAGATCGCGAAGATGGGCAAGCCGCTCCTTATTATTTCCGAGGAAGTGGAGGGTGAAGCTCTTGCGACCCTTGTGGTGAACAAGCTGAGGGGAACGCTTTCCTGCGCGGCGGTTAAGGCCCCGGGTTACGGGGACAGGCGCAAGGCCATGCTTGAAGACATAGCGACCCTTACAAGCGGCCAGGTTATAGCCGAGGAGCTTGGCCTGAAGCTTGAGAAGGTCGATATTTCAATGCTGGGCAAAGCCAAGAAAGTCGTGATAGACAAGGAAAATACCACTATAATCGAGGGCGCGGGAAAGAAATCCGACATCGAGGGAAGGATAAAGCAGTTACGCGAGGAAATCCAGAAGTCCACTTCCGACTACGACAAGGAGAAACTTCAGGAAAGGCTTGCGAAACTCGCAGGCGGAGTCGCGCTGATAAAAGTGGGCGCGGCAACCGAGACCGAGATGAAGGAGAAGAAAGCGCGCGTTGAAGACGCGCTCTCAGCCACAAAAGCGGCTGTGGAGGAAGGGATCGTGGCAGGCGGCGGCGTTGCCCTGATAAGGGCTGTGTCCGCGCTGGACAAGCTCAACCTGTCAGGCGACGAACTTACCGGCGCCATGATCATCAAAAGGGCTGTTGAGGCTCCCGCGAGGCAGATCGCCGTGAACGCGGGCTGGGAAGGCTCTGTGGTCGTCGAGAGGATAAAAAAGGAGAAGGATGATTTCGGTTTTGACGCGGCAAAGTGCGAATATACCAATCTGATGAAAGCCGGTATCGTGGACCCAACAAAGGTTGTCCGGCTTGAGCTTCAGAACGCGGCAAGCATAGCGGCAATGGTGCTCACGACCGAGGCGCTTGTTGCTGATAAACCGGAGAAGAAGGAGGCCTCTCCGATGATGCCTCCTGGCGGCGGAGGATACCCTCCTGAGTATTAACTAGAAAACAATTATGAATTATGAATGATGAATTATGAGTCAAATGCATGGAATTTTATTTAAATCGATACCTTGCCGTTGATTCATAACTCATAATTCATAACTCATAATTTTATTTAAAAAAACGGGCTGTTTCTGAATCATTAAGTGATTTGGAACCAACCCGTTTTTTTATGTGCGGAAATAATCAAAGGCGGACATAGGGAACAATCAAAAGTGAATATATCTGGGGGAAAATTATTTAGGCTGGCTGGTTTAAAAATCAGGTAATAATCACCCTCTCCTTTATCCTCTCCCCTCGAGGGAGAGGGGTAGGGTGAGGGGGGTGGGTACTCTCGAAGGCAGAATCTGGAAAGTAGGGCGATTCCCAGAGCAGGAAGTAACCGTGTGTCTTATCCCCAACAAAAAGATTATTGTGTTAAAAGATGAGCAGAAAATCGGGGAATATCATTTATGAGAAAGTATACTTTTAAGGTTCCCAAAAGTATACTTTTGAATGTTGCGGAACACCAGCCCGTTTTTTTATTGACATTTTTAAAATTTCTGATACTATATATTTAAGAAATTTATGATAGGACTGCTACCCCGTGACATTAATTCCTGCCGCATGAAGCCAGATTATTGTAGTGGTCGAGCTTGCTCGACATAAAGCAAACCAAGGTCTGCCACTACATTCCGATAAAATCGTTGAGAATCGTTGGAAAGCGTTAGATAATATTTAGATTTTACTAATGACAAATGACTAATGACTAATGACAAATGACTGCATTTAAAATGGGAAAGACGATCGCGGAAAAAATATTGGGTGCTCATTCGGGAATAGATGTTTCTGCCGGCCGGATAGCCGTGTGCAGGGTGGATTTCCTTATGGGCCAGGATGGGACTTCGCCGCTTGCCATAAAGGCGTTTGAGGAAATGCGCGGAAAGAAAGTTTTTTCCCCCGGCAGGATAGCCATGGTCATTGACCACAACAGCCCGTCGCCCAGCATTGATGTTTCAAGGCTGCATATCATGATGAGGGAGTTCGCGCTCAGGCATAAGATCAAACTTTATGACGTGGGCTGCGGCGTATGCCACCAGGTCATGGCTGAAGACAACGTTCTGCCCGGAATGCTGGTCATAGGGGCTGATTCCCACACAACCACATACGGTGCGCTGAATGCCTTCTCGACAGGCGTCGGTTCAACTGACCTTGCTGCCGCTATGATATCGGGCAGGATATGGCTGAAAATTCCCGAAACAATAAAAATAGTCATGAACGGCAGGCTGAAAAAAGGAGTGTTTGGCAAGGACCTGATCCTTTATCTCATAGGCAAGATCGGCGCGGACGGCGCAAACTACCGGGCAGTGGAATTCGCGGGTTCTGCCATTAGTTCTCTGAGCGTTGATTCAAGGCTGACCGTTTCTAATATGGCTGTTGAAATGGGAGCCAAGGCGGGCCTGATGGAAGCGGACGGCAAAACGGCGGCATGGCTGAACAAAAACCGTGTCAACGTGTCCCACCCAAAAAGCGTTGGCGGGCAGGCAACGTGTCAACGTGTCAACGGTAGCCGCAGGCTTCAGCCTGCGCAGAATGCAGGGCAAGCCTTTCCGCCCCGATGGACGTCGGGGCGAGACCTCGCCCTGCCCTTGTGCAGGGCGGGTAGGCTTGCTGGTGTAAAAGCAGATGCAGATGCGAGATACGAAAAGATACTGACGTTTGACGCGGGCAAGATAGGGCCGATGATAGCGAAACCGCATACCGTGGATAATGTTGTTCCTTTGGGCAGTGTTGAAGGGACAAAAATAGACCAGGTTGTCATAGGGACCTGTACCAACGGCAGATTTGAGGACCTGAAGATCGCGGCCGCGATCCTCAGGAATAGAAAAATACACCCGAAGCTTAAGCTTATTATCGTTCCGGCATCGCGCGGGATCTTCTTGCGGGCCCTCAAAGAGGGGATCATCGAGGCCTTTGTAAAGTCGGGAGGCGCGGTCCTTAATCCCGGATGCGGCCCCTGCGTTGGAACTCACCAGGGCATTCCGGCGGACGGGGAGGTCGTTCTCTCCACGGCAAACCGCAATTTCAAGGGCAGGATGGCGAATCCCAGAGCGTTCATTTATCTTTCTTCCCCGGCGACTGCCGCAGCGTCGGCCGTCACCGGCAGGATAACGGACCCGAGGAGCTTCCTTTAAATACCGTGTAACGTGTCACGTGTAACGTGTAACGGGAAATGCAAAACGTGTAACGTGTAACGGGAAATGCAAAACGTGTAACGTGTAACGGAAAAGAAGAAAATAGGAAATGCGGAATTCGAAAACCTATGAAATACGAATTTGATTTTGAAAGACTTGAGGTATATCAACTGGCGCTTGAATTTGTAGATGAGATTTTTACCATCCTGAAGAAGGCATCCCGCGATATCCAGTTTTCAGTTAGCGACCAGCTGAGAAGAGCATCGCTGTCGATAACCAACAATATTGCCGAAGGAAGCGGTAAAGCAACCCCCAAGGAAAAAATACAATTTTACGGCTTTGCTATTAACTCGGCAAGAGAATGCATCCCGATGCTTACTTTATGTCTTAAACAGCATTAGATAGATGTTGAAAAACATGATTCATTAAGGGAAAAATGTGTCAGGATATGCAGTATGCTTGGTAAATTGATAAGTGTTTTCAGAGGGAGGAACAATGAAATATAAAAAAATCTTATCAATTCTTTTATTACTGCTTGCCTTACACGTTACACGTGACACGTTACACGTTTGTTACGCGTCTTTCGAAGATTTCAGCTTCGGCGCGCGCGCTATGGGCATGGGCGGCGCTTTTATGGGCGTGTCAGACGACGCAAGCGCGATTTTTTTCAACTCCGCGGGCCTTGTAAAACTCAAAAGGCCGGAGATCATGATCACCGGCGCCTCGTTTTCACATAATTCGGATAATCCCGTCGAATCCGGAGAAAGCCTTTACGGCTTTTTCAGTTACGTCCATCCCATACAGAACCTCGGGCACCTTGGCATCGGATACATGGGCAGGGGCGTAGATATTTCCAGCAGGTACAGGGAAAATACCCTGGGTGTTTCTTACAGCAGGCTCCTGAACTTTTATTCCTCTATCGGTTTAACGGTCAAGATGTGTTCAAAGGAGTATCCGGACAACACGGCTACGATCTCGAATGCCTGCGACAGCAGGTTTTTCACCGACAGGTTCCCGCAGGGAATAAACGCGGACATAGCCATATATTTTGACAATATACCGAAAATGGAAAGGCTGAGCTTTGCCCTCGCGTTCATTGACATAGGAGCGGGAGCAATGGGATTCAGGGGCGGCCTGACCTACAGGATAAATGAGTTCAATATATTCAACGACATAACGGGTTCCGCGGATTTCATAGCCAGGTCAGACGGGTTCAAGTTCAGCCTCGGGGGAGAAGCCTGGCTGAAACAGACCGAAGAGCTTAAAAAGGCGATGAAGGATAACCTGGTCGGCGTGAGGGCCGGCATGAAGTTCGGCGACAACGGCGATTTCACGTTCGCGTTCGGCGGCGGCATAAAGTCAAACCGCGTTGAAAAAACAGACTGGAAGCTCGACTGCGCGGTCGTGATCCCATATCATACTTCCAGCAAGTACCTGAGCGGCGGGCTGTGGGTTTCGCTTTCTTTCCTGTTCGGGGACGCGTATAAGTGGGAAAAACAGGAGCGCACAAGGTTTGAGGAGGAAAGGCGCATAAAGGACGAGATGGAAAGGCTGCTTGCCGAGAAGGGCAAGTTTGAAAGCGAGAAGAAAAAGTGGGAAGAGGACAGGCAGAGGCTTGAAGACGAAAAAAGGCGGCTTGAGGAAGAAAAGCGCAGGCTTGAGGAAGCGCAGCGCAACGCCATGGATGAATTAAAGAAACTGCGCGGGATAACCTTAAAGGAAGACAGGGAGAAGATCATAATCGTTGCGACGGAAACCGCCATACAGTTCGCTTCCGGAAGCCCGGAAATAGTAAAGGAAAGCTACGGCACTCTTGAACAGATAGCAAAAGCCCTTGGCGTTTATCCCAATACCGTTGTCAGGATCGACGGGCACACTGACAACGTGCCGATAAGCAGCAGGCTTAAATCAAAATATAAGAACAACCTGGAGCTTTCACAGGCAAGGGCTGAGAGCGTCGCGGAATATTTTGTCAAACTGGGCATACCCGGCGAAAGGCTTGTCAGGAAAGGCTACGGAGACAAGAATCCCGCGGCACCCAACACGACAGAGGAAGGCAGGGCGAAGAACCGCCGCGTCGAGATCACGATCCAGAAATGATGGATGCGCAGCCAGTTCAAAAACGTGTCAGCGTATCAGCGTATCAACGTGTCAACGCAACAGCAAGGAATTTTATCGCCCGCCCCTTTGGGGCGAGGTTTCGCCCCGATGGACGTCGGGGCGGATAGGGCAAACCTTTTCGTAGATCCGCCAATCTTGGTGGAGGAAGGTTTGCGTGTTTTAGGAGTAAGGGCGAGATTTATTAAGTCCTATTTGTAACTCAGACCTTCAGGTCTGATTTATCTGTATGAATCTGATCTTCTAATCCGTTTGCATCTGCACAAGGAGCTGTAATGTTGTTGAAAGGGCGAGCGCACAAGTTCGGGGACGACATAAACACGGATTACATCATATCGGGGAAATACAAGTTCAAGACCCTGGATCTGAAGGAGCTCGCAAAGCACATAATGGAGGACATTTGCCCGGATTTCTATAAAAACCTGAAACCGGGAGATTTTATGGTCGCCGGTTCCAATTTCGGGTGCGGTTCCTCGAGGGAACAGGCCCCGCTCGCGGTAAAACACGCGGGGGTGGGAGCGGTGCTCGCGAAATCCTTCGCGCGCATTTTTTTTCGGAACGCCGTCAATATCGGCCTTCCGCTGCTTGAGTGCGAAACGGATAAAATAAAACAGGGCGACGCGCTTGAGATAGACCTGAAAAAAGGGATCATCTTTGATAAAACGAGGAATGTTATTCTGCGGGCGCACCCGCTGCCAGAAATAATGCTCAGGATATTCAACGCCGGCGGCCTTGCGAACTATCTGCGAAAACACGGAAGTTTTTAAAAACATTTAACCACGAATTTACACGGATTTCCACGAATTTTAAACTCTGTAAACTTGTAAACCTTTTTACTTTGATACTTTAATAAGGAGTTGTAATGTATAATATCACATTGATCCCGGGGGACGGGGTCGGGCCGGAAGTCACCGACGTAGCAAGGAAGTGCATAGAAGCCACCGGGGTGCAGATCAACTGGGATGTTCACCAGGCCGGTGAGGAAGCCCTTAAAAAGTACGGCACGCTCCTGCCGGAAACCCTGCTGCAATCCATAACAAAGAATAAAGTGGCGCTTAAGGGACCTATAACCACTCCCGTAGGAAAAGGTTTCAGGAGCGTTAACGTTGAACTGCGCAAGCTGTTCAACCTTTACGCCTGCGTGCGTCCCTGCAGGACATACAAGGGAGTAAAGTCGCTGTTCAGGGACATAGACCTTGTTGTGATCAGGGAGAACACGGAAGACCTGTACGCGGGCGTTGAATTCGCCGCCGGCTCAAAAGAGGCGAAGGAGATCATCCAGTGGGCTGAAGGTAAAATATTCCCTGACGCCAATATTTCTGTAAAACCGATATCCCGCACAGGGACGGAGCGCATCGCAAGATTTGCGTTTGAATACGCGCGCAAAAACGGGCGTAAAAAAGTTACCGCTGTCACGAAGGCGAACATAATGAAATTCACCGACGGGCTCTTTCTTGAAGTATCAAGGGAAGTCGCGAAGAAATATCCCGGTATCCTGTTTGAAGAGCGCCTCGTGGATAATATGTGCATGCAATTAGTGCAGAAGCCGGTCCAGTACGACGTGCTTCTCCTGCCCAATCTTTACGGTGATATAATTTCCGATCTGTGCGCGGGCCTTGTGGGAGGGCTGGGAGTCGCGCCAGGCGCGAACTTCGGCGAGAACGGGGCTATTTTCGAGGCAATACACGGCAGCGCCCCTAAATACAAAGGCATGAATAAAGTTGACCCCGCGGCGCTTGTCCTGTCAGGGGCAATGATGCTTGAGTACCTGGGCGAGAAGGAAGCGGCAAGTAAGCTTGAAACCGCGGTCGCCGGGGTGATCGAGGAGGGAAAATATCTCACCTACGATTTCAAGCCTGATCCCGACGACCCCTCCGCGGTCGGCACAAAGGAAATGGGTGACGCGATCATAAGCAAAATTATGTAACTCAGGGCTTTTCGAAGACCCGCCAGTCATTATGGAGGGAGCCCTGATACGTAACTCAAACCTTCAGGTTTGAAAACTTCAGGGCTTTAGCCCTGAGTTACGCAGTCTCCGTAACTCAAACCTTCAGGTTTGAAAACTTCAGGGCTTTAGCCCTGAGTTACGCAGTCTCCGTAACTCAAACCTTCAGGTTTGAAAACTTCAGGGCTTTAGCCCTGAGTTACGCAGTCTCCGTAACTCAAACCTTCAGGTTTGACTAAATAATATGCCTCTAAAACACGATAAACCTTTTCCTAAACGTCCGCGTCTTAAAGGATTTGATTATACGGGAACCCATGCTTATTTTATTACTATTTTAACACATGAAAGAAAAGAAATTTTTATCTCACCCGAAACAGTAAATAATGTCTTATCTATTCTGAAAGAAACTATCCTTCAGGATTTTAATATTGCTGCTTATTGTTTTATGCCGGACCATCTCCATTTGTTGCTTTTAAGCAAATCCCCAAAATCAGATCTTAAAAGGGTTATAAAGGATTTTAATCAAAAAAGCGGTTTTATGTTTATCAGGCAATTTAAGAAAAAGTTATGGCATATAAGTTATTATGACCATATCCTCAGAAAAGAAGAAGAGCTGCTTGAGACCGCGAAATACATATTTAATAATCCTGTCAGAAAAGGATTAGTTAATTCATTTAAAGAATATCCATTTTCCGGTTCCATGATGTTTCAAATAGACAAGCTGTAACTCAGGTCTTCTCGAAGATCCCCGCCAAACTGACTGGCGGGCAAGCTGCCAATCTTTAAGGAGGGAGGCCTGAAACCATCAGGGCTAAAGCCCTGAGTTACGTAACTCAAACCTTTTCGAAGATCCGCCAATCTTAAAGGAGGAAGGTTTGAGAAATATCAGGGCTAAAGCCCTGAGTTACGTAACTCAAACCTTCAGGTTTGAGTATATGTCATTAAAACAAGAATCCTTAGCTTATCGGAAAAAATACCGCGGTGTCATAGAGATCAGGAGCCGTGTCAGGATGAAGACCGGCCATGACCTCGCGCTTGCGTACACGCCGGGCGTCGCGTTTCCCTGCGAGGAGATCCATAAGGACCGCGGCAATGTCTATAAATACACCAATAAATGGAACTCAGTCGCGATCGTTACGGACGGCACAGCGGTATTAGGGCTTGGAGATATAGGCGCTGAAGCAGCTCTGCCTGTAATGGAAGGGAAGGCGGTGCTTTTCAAGGTCCTTGCCGGAGTGGATGCTTATCCTCTCTGTCTTGCGACAACCGATATTGAAAAAATAGTCGAGACCGTAAAAATGATCTCGCCGGGGTTCGGCGGAATAAACCTGGAGGATATTTCTGGACCCAGGTGCTTTGAGATAGAAAGGAAACTGAAAGAACAGCTTGATATCCCTGTTTTCCACGATGACCAGCACGGCACCGCCGTGGTGGTGCTTGCGGGCCTGCTGAATGCCCTGAAGATCACGGGAAGGAAGATATCCGAGGTCAGCATAGCGGTCAACGGCGCGGGAGCGGGCGCCATTGCGGTTTCGCGGTTCCTGATAAGCGCGGGCGTTAAGAACATAGTGCTGTGCGACCGCGCGGGCGCTGTTTACAGGGGCAGGTTCGAGCATATGAATTTCGCGAAACAGGAGATCGCCGAGATCTCAAACCTGCGCCTTGAGAAGGGCGCTCTTGGCAGGGTGATCAGGGGCAAAGATATTTTTATAGGGCTTTCGGCGGCAGGGCTTGTCAGCTGGGAAATGGTCAGGTCGATGGCGCCCGGGCCTATAGTGTTCGCGCTGGCAAACCCGGTTCCCGAGATAATGCCTGATGAAGCAAAAAAGGCAGGCGCAAGGGTTGTTGCAACAGGCAGGTCAAACCTCCCTAACCAGATAAACAACGCGCTTGGTTTCCCGGGCATCTTCCGCGGCGCGCTTGACTCAAGGGCAAAAGCGATAACCGAGGAAATGAAGATGGCGGCAAGCCGCGCGATAGCCGGCCTGATATCCAAAAGGGATTTGCGTCCCGATTATATAATTCCTAATCCGCTGGACAGAAGAGTTGTTCCCGCGGTGGCTTCCGCCGTGCGGCGCGTACGCAAGCGCTGATTCATTAGTCGTGCGTCGTGCGTAACTCAGATCTTCAGGTCTGATCGTAACTCAAACCTTTAGGTTTGACCGTAACTCAGACCTTCAGGTCTGACCGTAACTCAGACCTTTAGGTTTGACCGTAACTCAGACCTTCAGGTCTGATCGTAACTCAAACCTTTAGGTTTGACCGTAACTCAGACCTTCAGGTCTGATCGTAACTCAAACCTTTAGGTTTGACCGTAACTCAGA
>Ga0210051_1002802_pt1 | contig 17456 bp, 14 predicted proteins | sample CryGey092014_all_FD_185464 | JGI IMG/M metagenome (GOLD analysis project Ga0210051, IMG submission 185464) | Groundwater microbial communities from aquifer - Crystal Geyser CG23_combo_of_CG06-09_8/20/14_all (SPAdes) (version 2) | ecosystem: Environmental > Aquatic > Deep subsurface > Groundwater... | reverse complement strand
GAAAATATGATCAGTTTACCGCTACTGTTGAAACAACTGCCAGACGTGCCAGTTTACTGAATTTTTTTGAAGATGTGCGAGGGAGAAGATTGCTTTTTCTTGGTGATGATGATTTTACCTCGGTCGCAGTTGCCAACCTACATACTGCCTCAGGAGTAACGGTTCTAGATATCGATAATAGGATTACAGATAAGATTGATTCAATTTCCAAAAGTGAGAGGTTGGATATTAATTCGGGTAATTATGATGCCAGGAAAACATTACTTTTATCCTACTCTGGTAAATTTGACACAGTCTTTACAGATCCACCATATACAACAGATGGAATTAAATTGTTTGTATCAAGGGCTGTTCAAGCTCTAGATCTTTCGAATCAGACAGCCAGAATTTATGTTTGCTATGGGAACAGCGACAGGGCTAAAGAAAGGTTTTTGCCAATTTATGAAATATTTAGCGCTTCTGGACTAATGGTAAGGTGGATATTTGATAAATTTAACAGGTATCAAGGAGCTGAATCTATAGGAAGTGCTAGTTCATTATTTATATTAGAGGCAACATCGAAAACGAAACCTCTTATTACCGGAAACTATGACAGACCAATCTACACCAATAATTAAACATTTTGTCGCTTTAGTAAAGGCTAAGCCTTTCGAAAATTCCGTTGAGAAGGTTGAAGATGTCGCACAATCAATTATTGGGGATTTGGATTTAAATGTTGTTAAAAAACTTTCTCACATGTTTTCTCCACGGGGGATTACTTTGGTTTATATTCTTTCCGAGTCTCATTTAGTAATCCATACATGGCCGGAGTCAGGATTTATTCATATAGATATGGTTACCTGCGGTTTAAGAACAGAAAAGGAGTTTGAGAGCTCTTTAAAGTACGCCTTCATTGATTATAGTCCTACCTTTATTAAGGCAAAGTCTGTAGATTTTGACAAACTATAAGACTTGGAATAAAATACAGTTGTTGTAGCGGTAGTAGGGCTCGCTGCACTCCTTGAGAGTGTAGGCCGCAAAATAGAAAACCTACCATGAAAAACAAAGTAGACACTATTTCAATTGGATTTAGGATAAGTGGTACCAGAATCTTCATTCCCTTTAAGGCTATTTGTAATGTCACCAATAAAGAGTTCTCCGGCGAGATTGTCATAGAATACGCTCCGAAAACCAAAGTTGTGGAGTACGTAGATATGGAAAGAGTTGTTAAAGAAATTTCCTCCAAAAAGACTACTGCAGAAAAATTGACCCACGACATATTTTCGATAGTCAAAAAATCAATTAATCCCAAATATTTGAAAGTAATGGTTGATATTAAGCATTCCAGGGCTCATTGTCCTGTTCAGGTTTGGATAGAAGAATAATTAATTATGAATTTACTATTACTGATAATTTGGATTATAGGTATAACCAACTTTACGCTTTTAGGCAGTTTGTATGCCAAAAAATATAAAAAACCGGATTTATTAATCGCTTTATACGTTACCTTTATCTTAGTGGCCCAAATATTAGCAACCAAGGTTTCGATGTTTGATTTAGGTTTCAAACAGTTTTTTGGTCCAAGCGGGGTTCTTGTCTTTTCCATAACTTATCTTTTGACCGACATCGTCAATGAAAAATTTGGCAGAAAAGAAACCCACAAGATGGTAGCTATTGCCTTTGTTTCCCAAATAGCAATGGTGTTTTTTATTTGGCTTGGAACGATTTTCCCTCCGGCCCCTTTTTGGACTCTTCAGGAATCATGGCAACAAATTTTTGGATTGGTTCCAAGAATAACACTTGCCAGCTGGATCGCCTTTCTGATATCCGAGAATTTTGACGCGTACATGTTTTATATTTTTAAGAAAATTACCAAAGGGAAACACTTGTGGATGAGAAATGTGTTTAGCTCAATCCCCGCTCTTCTTATGGATAGCCTTATCTTCATCCCTGTCGCCTTTTATGGTGTTATGCCGCTTTTACCGTTAATAATCGGGCAAACTGCCGTAAAGTGGCTTGTCGGATTAATCAACATACCCTTTATGTATTTAAATAAGGCGATGTTGGGTAAAACGGTCATAAATGAGAAATAAAAAAGTAATTTGCACAACAAGCGGAGGTTTAGACAGCACGGTTTCTGCCTCAATTGCAAAAAGCAAGGACTATGAACTTTATTTCATATTCTTCAGATACGGACAAAAAACCCAGGAGAAAGAGGAATTTTGTGTAAAACAACTAACAAAATTTTATAAACCCAAGAAACTTTTAGTAATTGATTTGCCTTGGATTAAAAAGTTAGGAGGATTCGCGCTTCTTGATAAAAATATTACGCTTGATGAAAAAAACTTTAGAAAGGAATATGTACCTTTCAGAAACAGTATTTTTTGGGCGGTTGCAACTGCATGGGGGGAAGTAATCGGGGCAGAAAAAATATTTATTGGTTCTACCGGAGGTGATCATATTTGTCCGGACAATAGTCCCAGATTTGTCTCTGCCTTCCAAAAGATTATGGAGATTGGAACTATGCTTAAGAAAGACATTAAATTAGTTGCCCCTCTTTCCAAAACAGATAAAACAGGAGCCGTAAAGATAGGGAGGAAACTAAAAGTACCCTTCCATCTAACTTGGTCATGTCACAACAACACAAAATCCGCCTGCGGTCATTGTAGCAATTGTAAATCCCGGATTGAAGCATTCAGGTTAAACGGTATTAAAGATCCTATTAAATATGAAACGAAATAAAAAAGCTGTAATTCTCGGATTAAATGGTTGGTCTGAACGTGGACACGATGCTTCTGCCTGCCTGGTAATAGGTAATAAAATCATTGCCTTTGCGGAAGAGGAAAGATTTACCCGAAAAAGATATAGCTACGATTCTCTGCCTATTCTATCCACTGCCTATTGTATGCAAGAAGCCGATTTAAGTGTGGATGATATTGATTTCGTTATTTACGGTTGGAACTTACCAAAAACTTACAAAATAAGAAGAAGTTGGTTCCCTTTCACCAATAAACAAATTCTTGACCAGATTTTCCCTAAGAACATTTATAAATACATCAAATTACCAACGCTTGAATTTATGGATCATCATTTGGCACACGCGGCGAGTTCATATCGAACAAGTGGTTTCAAGAACGCTTCAATATTGATTCTTGATGGCCAGGGAGAAAACGCTAGTGGGACACTGGCTTACGGGGAAAATGGAGAAATAAAAATAATCAGTCAGATACCTATCTCTTTTTCCTTGGGCTATATGATGGAAGGTGCCTGTAAATACCTGGGGTTAAGAACTTCGGATGCAGGTAAATTGATGGGTTTAGCAGGACATGGAAAAAATGGAAAAGTGTTTGACAATTTAGTTCAAAACAAATCAGGTTATTCGATAACAGGTTTTCCCAAAGACAAAGATATGGTTGGGAATTCATTAGACGAGCAGGATAAAATTATACGGCTTTGGAGAAATTATTTTTTATCCAAACACCCCTTGGATGTAAAAAGGATAAGTTCTTTTGACCCTCTGAAGGGGAATGTTGTAAATGGATTAAACTTCAATCAGGCACATAAAGACTTTGCTTTTTCTGTTCAGAAAACACTTGAAGAAACAGTTATTTATCTAGCGAATATTCTTATCGCGAAAACAGGTTGTAGAAACCTAGTTATTGCCGGAGGAATCGGTTTGAATTGTACAACGAACGGCAGATTAATATCTGAGAATATTGTAGATGATTTATATATTTTGCCCGCTGCGAACGATGCCGGAGTCAGCATTGGCGCGGCTTTAGAAAAGGCGCATCAAATCAGTGGGTTTAGTCCCAAACGTCTGGAACATATATATTTAGGCCCAGGGTATAGTAATTTACAAATAAAGAAGATCCTTGATGAATTTAAAATTCCCTATGAAAAATCGAGTGAAATCTATAAATTAGCAGCTAAATCCCTTGCTAAAAGTAAAATAGTCGGTTGGTTTCAAGGAAGAATGGAGGGTGGTCCCAGGGCTCTCGGAAACAGAAGCATGCTTGCAAATCCCAAGATTAAGGGTATGCACGATGTTGTTAATAGGATTAAATCCAGGGAGAATTGGAGACCCCTGGCCCCAGCTATTTTGGAGGAATTCAGAGATGAGTATTTTGAAAAAGGTATCTATTCTCCCTTTATGCTTCAAAATCATAAGGTGGTAAAAGAAAAGGCAAAAGAGATTCCTGCAGTGGTGCATACAAATCTAACCTCGAGATACCAATCGGTTAAAGAAAAGACTAATCAGAGGTATTATTTATTGATAAAGGAATTTTATAGATTAACAGGGACGCCTGTTATTCTGAATACTTCTTTTAATATCGGGGGCGATCCTTTGGTTTGTACTCCGGAACAAGCCATAAAAACATTTTATTCGAGTGCAATTGACTGTCTTGCTATTGGGAATTATTGGATTACGAAAAAATGATAACTAAAAAATTACCAGTCAGCATCGTAATACCCTGTGCAGACGACACCAGGATAAAGAATTGTCTTGCGAGTATTGATGAAAAGGTAGAAACAATTGTTGTATTCAATGGGGCCACGAAAGAAGTCAAAAAAATTGTAAAAAATCACAATGTAAAAATTGTGGAAATTCCTGAAAGAAATCTTGCTAAAGCGCTAAATGCCGGTATAGCAAAATCAAAAAATAAAAAGATTATTTTTATGGATTCCGATTGCAGGTTTGAAAAGGGGGCGATAAGAAAATTATATGAAGGTTTGACGAATTATAGTGTTGTCAAGGGAAAGGTCGTTTTTGAAAGTAATAGTTATATGTCCGGAATTATTGCAAACGTCAGAGACTATTCTTACTACGATACTCCTAAACCATACAATCCTTTTTTAGGAATTAATAAAGATATCAAAAAACTTATCGGTAATTATTTCTTTGACAGCGACATTCACTGGACAGAAGATGCGGATTTGAACACAAGATTAAAAAATGCAGATATTAAGGTTAATTATCTTTTTAATGCCAGAGTTTTCCATCCTCCACTAAGCTTAACGCATGATTTAAGGAGTGCTTTTAGGTATGGAATTGGGAAAAGAATAAGAGTTGAGTTTGGTAAAACAGATGGCATGGGCACTCATTATACAAAAGTATCGGATGTAATAAACAAAAAAGGTTTATCGGCCGGAATTTACTACTTTGTATGGAATATTTTTTACAGCTTGGGCTATTTTTATCAGGTAATATTTGATCCGTATAAGATCGGGGGAAAATAAATATATGGAAAGAAAAAGTTTAAATTTTGACTTATTAGAGCAGGAACTGAGTACGGCCGCAAAAATTCAGGATGAGTATGATTTGAAAACAATTAATTTGATTGCACCTGCCAGCCCCACTCTCCCCAAGTATATAAATATTCCATTAAGACATGCCGATATTGCTGAAGGATTATTGGGTAACAGGCCATACGCGGGCGCCGAAGGATTTAACAGAATTGAGAGAATAGCTTGTGATGTTGCATGTGACTTATTCGGCGCAGAACATGCAAATGTTCAACCTCATTCGGTGAGTCAGGCAAATCAAGCCGTATACCAAGGACTTCTCGAAAATGGAGATAGGGTCTTGGCGATGCGCTTTGATGCTGGTGGTCATCTGACACACGGGATGAGAAGAAATTTCTCAGGAAGATTTTTCAGTTTCGATTTTTATGGCGTTGATAAAAACGGGTTTCTTGACTACAAAGAAGTTGAACAAAAAGCAAGAGAATTTAAACCCAAGATGATTGTATGTGGTGCGTCATCTTATTCAAGAGTTATAAATTTTGAAAGATTAGCTAGTATCGCTAAAGGTGTTGGTGCTTATCTTATGGCTGATCTTTCCCATCCTGCTGGTTTAATAGTTGGGGGATTATTTCCAGAACCTTTCCCTCATTGTGATGTTGTTACTTTGACGCCAGATAAAACCATGCTTGGCCCACACGGAGGATTAATACTTTCAAGGGAAATATATAAGGATGTGATTGATAAAGCGGTTCATCCCGGGGTTCAATCAAGTATTCCTCTAAGGAGGATTTATGAAATAGCAACATGCCTAATTGAGTCAGGCAAGCCTTGGTTTACAGATTTGATGACAAGAATAGTAAAAAATACGAAAGCATTCGAACACGTCTTTTCAAAATACCCCAAATTGATGATTACAGGCGGAAGTGACACTCACCTAATGGTGATTAACACCTTGGACATTTTTGGTCTGACAGGTAGAGACGCAGAAGCATTGCTTGAAGGTTTGGGAATACTGACAAATAGACAAGTTGTTCCCAATGAAACTCAAAAACCGTATGTCGCAAGCGGTATAAGACTCGGTACAACCTGGATTACAGCAAGAGGTTATTCGATTAAAGAAGCTGGGTTGGTGGCGAATATTATTTTGAAAAATCTATCTGAACCTAATAATTTGAAGTTGCAAGAAGAATCAAGAAGAAAACTGGGTAATTTGAACAAGGTTGAAAGAGAAAATGATGTTTGGGAAGGAGAGAAATTTTAAATATATGAAAGAAAGGTTACCTAAAATTTACAAGCCTGAATATGAATTTACTAGTCAAAAGGCTTTGATATTTTTGACAGGCGTTCCTTTATCGGGGAAATCAACAATTGCACCTTTAGTTGTCGCATCGATTCGGGGATGTGCCGTTCAGCCAATGGACATTATTAGATTAATGGCGCAGGAAATTGAAAATATTAAGCCGGAAAATCAGCGTAATCCCTTTGTGCATTATGGTTCATGCGACAGTTATAAAATTGTCGGTAACGGAGAATACACTCCACAAAATTTGATTGAGGGATTTATGGTTTATTCAAAAGCGGTATGTTCATTGCTGGATATGATAATACCCAAATTAGAAGCTCAAGGTGTAGAAGACCTCCTTTTTGAAGGAGTTCAGCTAACGCCTGCCATAGTATCACCATATCTGGAAAAAGAAAGCGCAAGACTTGTGATTTTAAGAACCAACGAGTCGAGATTGGTGTCAAACAGAAAGGAAATTTTTGGCGAGAACAAGGAAATGAACGAAAGATACTCAATCGAGAGATTGTTACTACTTCAAGATGAAATATTAAGACAAGGTAGGGTGATTGATCCAAACAAAATGTTAATTGTTGATAACAATGAAGATTATACCCAAACTGCCTCACGCATAGTCTACTTTTTGGCAGAAACCAATCTTGTTAGAAAAATCGGTTGATTTGATCAACCAATTTTAGTTTTATGAGAAACGAATCGGAAATAAGGGCAAAATTAGAGGAAAGAGATATCTTTTTGTCAGAAAATATCGGGCAACACGTTCTTGTAGACAAAGCTGCTATTAGTACTTTTGTCGGGCAAATAGAGTATGGAGCTAACGTGCTTGAAATTGGCCCTGGTCCTGGAAACCTTACAGAAGGAATGGCAGAAAGAGCAAAGAAAGTTGTGGCTGTAGAAATTGATCAAAGATTTAAACCATTACTTGATGATGTGCAGATAAGCCATCCGAATGTCGAGGTTATTTATAAAAATGCCATTTCTTTAAACTTCGGCAATATTGTAAAGGCTGGATTTTTAAGATGTGACTGGCAAGTCGCTTCAAATTTACCATTTTACACATCTGAACCGTTCATGCAAAAATTGATTGATATTCCGATCGAAAGTGCCGTTTTAATAATCGGGGGTCAATTGGCAAGAAGAATGCAAATTGATAATCCCGCTGATCCGGAATTTACCAGATTGTCTCTATTTACTCAAACTTTTTTTGAACCAAATTTAATATCCCGTTTGGGTAGGGACTTGTTTTATCCTCAACCAAAAACCGACGCTGCTATAGTTGTCTTGAACCCAAGAAAAAAAAGAGAGATTGAGAGTAACCCCGGGCAGGCAATATTGAAAAACCTTTTCCTTACAGAAAGAAGGAATCCTACAGTTCTTAAAGTTATTAAAGATTCTAATAAAAGTGGGGGAAACCATTCTTTAATGTCAAAACCAGAAAGTCATCGATATGATAGAAGGCAATCGAGACGGGAATTAAGACAAATGGCACGAAATTTACAATATGGATATGGTGAATCAGAAAAACAAAGAGATACAGGAAACGGAGAGGTGGACAAATTAAATTTACCAGGCGAACTTTTGAACAAACCGTTTTCTAGGTTTGACAATCAAGATATAAGAACTCTGGCAAAAGCACTAATGGTACGTTACGGCCAGTTTTAAATTTGAGAGAACTATTGTCTCTGGTTATTTATCCATTCTTCCCACATATTCTCCTGAATTTAGAAAGCCTTTTTTGAAATCTTCCTGAAGTTTTTGAGTCAAGGGTTTAGGAAAAAGATTATCGGGAAGGTTATTGATATCAAGCCAGGTTGACCATTTTTTATCTCCATGTTCGGGATCAAAATAATGTTCTAGCTCTTTAAATCTATTAATATCTCCTAAAATAAATAATTCTAAGCTGTGTTCACCTTTTTCAGGTTGAAGAAAATCTCTGATGTAGAGAATCTTTTTAAATTCTAATTTTGTATTTTCTCCCAGCTCTTCTTTTATTTCTCTTTCAACTCCCTCCAAAACAGTCTCTCCGTATTCAAGTTTCCCTCCAATGTAATAGTAATAGTTTTCTACAGAATCATACGTTACCAAAAGTTTTCCATTTTTAACAATCACCATTCTTAACCTAATTTTAATTTTTGGTTTATTTTCCATATCTATAAGATTTTAACAGATTTACCAATAGGTTTTCCTGATTTGTCGTTGTCAAAAAATCCAAAAATAAAAGCATTCACATTTTCACTAAGTATACCTATATATTCCTTGAGATCTGCAACCATCGGTAGAGAAATTACCTCTTTTGGATCTATCCAATCAAAACTACCATCTTCGGAAGGAGGAATCTTAACCTGTTCTTTAATGGTTACATTAAAGTAAACATTAACCCATTCGGAATCAGTCGGGGGATATGGATGTTGGGTTATGGAATAGGGTTTTATTGACTCAAATTCAGTAAGTCCTGTTTCTTCTTTAATCTCCCGAAGTAAGGCGTCATAAAAACTTTCGTGAGGTTCAACTTTTCCTCCGACTCCGGAATACACTCCCGGATCAATTTTTTTGTTTTTAGATCTTTTTAAAAGCAAAACTTTTCCATCGCACCAAATTAGAGCGTTTACCGAAAGAATCGTTTTGTAATCGGTATATTTTGAAAAATCGCTCGTCATAACCCTTAATCATATCAAATCTGCTAAAATACTCATAGTAATGATTAATTCATTAGGTTTTTTAGGTCAAAAAGTAAATGTTGTTATTGATAGACCTCTCGGATCAAAACACCCCAAACACGGTTTTATCTATGAGGTTAATTATGGCTATCTCCCAAATACAAAATCTCCCGATGGGGAAGAGCAGGACGTATATGTTTTAGGAATAGAACAAATGACAATGATGATAAATTAGTAGTAACTCCTGATAGCAAAGATTTTTTAGGCATGTGATACTAAGAAAATCTCTATAATTCCCGAAGATTCCATCGCAAATTAGCTCCGCGAGTAGTAAAATATGCTTGGTGATTACCGACTTAACTTTTATTACCAATGAGCCCGAAGCCAACCTTTTTGGTAAGTTCAAAGTTTTAATCAAAGACGCTAGGTTCTTTGACAGTTTAGTTGGCTATTATTACACCAGCGGGTTCTACAAGCTTTACCCCGTGCTTGAGAAAACCGAGAAAATCCGTATTTTAATAGGAATTGGCACCGGTCGCGGGACTATAGAGAATATCAAAGCCGTAAGAATTGGTGTAAAAAAGGTAAGACGATATTGAAAAGAAGAGGTTGAGAAATTTATCTCAACTGATAGGCAGTAAATATTATGTCAAATTTTATAACAAATAACGAAACTCGCGACCTCAAAAAACGCTTAATAGAGTTAATCCAAAAAAGTGACGAGTTGAAATTTCTTGTTGGTTTCTTTTACTTCTCCGGAATTAGAGAACTTTACGAAGGCTTGAGATCTAATCCTGATACCACAATAAAAGTTCTCGTAGGACTTAATATTGATTTGGCTAACTTCGGACTACTTGAATTTGCAAACGACGAAGAATTGTCGGATGAAGAAAAAGCATATAAGTTTTTTGAATCCATCAAAAAGTCGCTCAATACAGAAGATTTTGACACTAAAGAATTTTATGAACAAGTTAAGTTTTTTATCGACTTAATTAAGAAAGATAATTTAATCATTCGTAAAACCTACAGACCAAATCACTCCAAATTATATTTATTCAAGCTTGAAGAAAACCAAGCAGTAAAAGAATTGTTTATTACTGGAAGCAGTAACTTAACCAAGGCTGGGTTGACCACACAAAACGAATTTAATGTAGAAATCAGTAGCTACGGATTCGAGGATGCAGAAAAATACTTTGATGATCTTTGGGATGAAGCAGTAAGAATAACTGAATACGAAGAAACAAAAAAGAAACTAATCGATGCAATAGAAAAAGAAACGTTGGTTAAAGATGTCACCCCCTTTGAAGCTTTTTGTCTGGTTTTAAAAACTTATCTGGATTCATTTGAGGAAAAAGAAATAAGTGAAACTTTAATAAAAACACTAGAAAAAAACGGCTATATTCCTTACCAATACCAACTTGATGCCGTAAAACAGGCAATGGCAATTATTGAAAAAAATAATGGTGTGATAATTGCCGATGTCGTTGGACTTGGGAAAACAATTGTTGCTTGTGCTATAGCAAAACAATTAAAAAAGCGAGGTGTTGTTATCTGCCCCCCTGGGCTTGTTGGCGACAGAAGTAGAGACTCGGGTTGGAAAAAATACCTGGAAGAATTTGGGCTTCACGATTGGGACGTATGGTCTCGTGGAGATCTGAAAAACACATTAAAATTTGTGAATAAAGCAAATGACATTGAGGTTGTAATTGTTGACGAGGTACACTGGTTTAGAAATCAAGACACAGAAAATTACGAACTTTTAAAAAATATATGCCGAGAAAAGCAGATAATTTTGCTTACAGCTACCCCTTTTAATAACCGACCGGGAGACATTCTTTCTCTTCTAAAGTTATTTATCACTCCGAAACGATCTTCCATCACACTCGAAAGCAATCTCGTTGATCAGTTCAAGGGTTTCAAAGGCATATTTGATCGCCTCGGATACATCAAAAAATACTGGAATTCGCCTGACGAAGCAAAAAGAAACAAATCCCAAAACCATTACAAGACATTATTTGAAGAAGAGAAAATAGACCTAAGAAAAGTATCAGATAGGGCACGTTACCTTGCTAAGCAAATCCGAAATGTGATTGAACCGGTTACAATTAGGCGCAACCGCCTCGATCTACAAAATAATCCTTATTACAAAAATGAGGTTAAAGAACTATCAAAAGTGGCTGACCCCAAAGAATGGTTTTTTGAGTTAAGCAAAGAACAATCAGAGTTTTATTCAGAAATAATAGAAACTTATTTCGGAGATCCTGATATTGGTGGACGTTTCAAGGGTGCAATTTATAGACCATTTGAATATGAGAAGGGTGTTAAAGACGAAATGAGTGAAGAAGACAACCGTCAGTTTATTCAACAGCGAAACCTGTATGATTTTATGCGACGTTTACTGGTGAAGCGTTTTGAGAGTTCTTTCGGTTCATTTGAACAAAGTATCAAAAATTTCAAAAAAATCACCGAAGACATTGAGAAATTTATTGATAAAACAGGTGAATATATATTAGACCGCTCCCTTCTTGAGAAAATTTATGAGCTTGATGACAATGAGATTGAAAATTACTTGGTTGAATACGAAGAAAAAATCGACAAAGGTGAATACCCTAAAAACCACAAGCGTTATAAATTAAAAAATTTCAAGCATAAAGATGAATTTATTGCCGATTTAAAATCCGACTTACAGCTTTTTGATGAAATACTAGAGAACCTATCTCAACTAGACCTAGTCCAAAACGACCCCAAAACAGCTTGTCTTATTGAAAATATCAAAAAAGAATTTGCCAAGAAATCAGGTAAAAACGAACCTAAAAGAAAAATAATAATTTTTACCGAGTATGTTGACACAGTCCGTTATCTGGAAAAGACACTCGAAAAACATTATGGAAATAGGATGTTGGTTGTTGCGGGCGATTTGCCGTCATCCAAAATTGCGAAATTAAACAAGAACCTTGACGCATCATACAAAGAACAGGAAAACGACTATGACCTGCTTTTAACCTCTGACAAAATATCAGAGGGTTTCAACCTTAACAGGGCAGGGATGGTCATTAATTACGACATTCCATGGAATCCAGTACGAGTTATTCAACGACTTGGGCGTATTAACCGTATTAGTAAAAAAGTGTTTGAGGAACTCTACATCGTCAATTTTTTTCCGACTGAAAGGGGTGCAGAACTTGTTAAATCCCGTGAGATAGCTGCAAACAAGATGTTTCTCATCCACACCGCACTTGGTGAAGATTCTAAGATCTTCGATATTGACGAGGAACCAACTCCGGCTGGCCTGTTCAGTAGAGTTCAGCAAAACCCAGACAAGCAGGAGGAAGAGAGTTTTTATACCAAAGCACTAAAAGAATTTTTAAAGATTCAAAAGGAAAATCCGGAAATTATTGAGAATATTAAAAACTACCCGCCACGAATTAAAGTGGCTAAAAAAGGTAGCGAAAACGAACTTTTGGTGTTTTTTACAAAAGGCCGGCTATATGTGAGCGGTGCCCAGACTGACTTAGATAATATTCAGCCTTATCACACTGTCTTCGAAGACGTGTTTAATAAAGTAGCCTGTTCACCTGACGAAAAATCACTTAATTGGAATGCCGACAAATTTTGGCAGGTATATCAGGCAATTAAAGACTTCAAGGATTTTCGACCAGGAACGGTTAGTGAACAGAGTTTAGAGCAAAAATCACTCAACAATCTTGATTTCTTGATCAGAAACACCAAAGAAGGACTCATGCCACACAAAGATTTTTTAAGAACACTTAAGGAAGATATTTTGGGATACGCTACACTTGCTGACTATACTCTCCGGCGGATTATGAACCTTAAAGAATACCAATTTGAAGAATTACAAAAATTAAAAGATGAGTTAGGAGAAGACTATCTCATAAAAGAGAAAAATCGACTAAAGGACCAGAAAAAAGAAATTATTATTGCCATTGAAAATAAGAAAGCATGAATGAAGCTAAGAGCATACTCGAATCGATAATTGGAAATTTTGCGGTTGATAAATTTAATAGATTTTTTCGCGAGAAGAGCCAGCAATTTGTTCAGCGCGAAGAGAATTACTCTCACCACAATGATAACAACTTCATAAACGGTTTTAAAATCGGTGAGATAAACTTTCCTGATATTGATAGCTTATTAGTTTGTGCTTTTAAGGTTACTAAACCTCTTTCAGAGCGTGCAGGAAAGAAAGCTCAATACGAAAAGGCAAAAAACATCCTAAAGTCAACGGAGAATCAGCGTTTTTCATCTGGTATTTTTATTTATTACAACACTTCTGGTAATTTCCGTTTTTCTCTCGTTTATCCTGAATCAATAGGCACGAGGAGGCAGTGGAATAACTTCCGCCGATTTACATACTTTGTTGACAGAGAGTTAACTAATAAAACGTTTAAGCAACGTGTTGGTCAAGGTGATTTTTCTTCTTTAGAGAGAATAAAAGAAGCTTTTTCTGTAGAAAAAGTAACCAAAGATTTCTACAAGGAAATTGCCTACTGGTATTTCTGGGCATGTAAGATTAGTCAACCACCCGAAGGCGCTACAAAACAGGAGAATGGAAAAGAGATGTTTATTATTCGCCTTATCACAAGAATTGTTTTTGTTTGGTTCATGAGGCAGAAAGATAGTTTACTTCCTGACATTCTTTTTGATAAGGAAAGATTTGGAGAAATATTGAATGATTTCTCACCAGAAAGTTCAACATACTACAAAGCAATACTTCAAAATCTTTTCTTTGCTACATTAAGCACAGAAGTAACAAAAAGAAAATTCAGAAGTGAGTTCCGTGCAAAAAGTGGATGGAATGAAGATTTCGGTAATCAATATGTTTATAGGTACTATGATCTCTTTCAAAAGCCAGAAAGAATTGAAAGTTATTTCGAACAAATTCCCTTTTTAAACGGAGGTTTATTTGAGTGTCTGGATGATAAAGATAACGACAACTACATTGACGGCTTCACAGAAAGAAAAAAATATCAACCAATTATGCCCAACTTCTTGTTTTTTGGAAATGAAAGAGCTGTAGATTTAAATTCTGATTTTGGGACAAAAAATAAATCATACAAAGTCAGAGGACTCATAGATATACTTTCTTCGTATAATTTCACTATTGACGAAAATACCCCCGATGATCAGGATGTGGCACTCGATCCCGAATTATTAGGAAGAGTTTTTGAAAACCTTCTTGCAAGCTTTAATCCTGAAACTTCAACAACCGCAAGAAAAGCTACTGGAAGCTATTACACACCTCGCGAAATTGTAGATTATATGGTGACTGAATCTCTGAAAGCGTATTTCAAAACACATCTTGAAGGAATTGAAAACATTGATGAAAAGATGGAAACCCTGTTTTCCAACGTCAGTGAGGAAAATCCGTTTGGTAGCTCAGAAACGAAAAGAATCGTGGAGCTAATAGAAAGTGTTAAGATAGTTGACCCAGCTGTGGGTTCCGGCGCATTCCCAATGGGTGCACTAAATAAACTGGTATTCATTTTGGGAAAAATTGATCCAGGTAATCAACTTTGGAAACAAGCTCAACTCGACGCAGCGGAATTCATACCAGATCCCCAGGTGAGGCGAAATACCAAAAACCAGATTGAAGAATTCTTCATAGGCAAAAACGCCGATTACGGCCGGAAGCTATATCTTATCCAAAAATGCATATACGGAGTGGACATTCAGCAAATCGCAGTAGAAATTGCAAAACTCCGGTTCTTCATTTCCCTTATGGTTGATGAAAAGATAGAGGATCAAAAAGAAAACCATGGAATCGAACCCCTTCCAAACCTTGATTTTAAGTTAATGCGTGGAAATAGCCTTATTGAGTACGGTTCTCCGGATTTAATTGTAAAAGGAAAAGATGAAGAGAAAAATAAGCTGATTGATTCATATTTTGATATGAAGGAAAAATATTTCTTTACTTCTGATCATAAGATTAAAAAAGAACTGTTTGACAACATAAATAATACAATCATTCAGTTGGCAAATTATAACTATCAAAAACAGTATGATGAGGAAAACAAAAGATTGGAGGGTTTCAAAGCGCAAAGTAAATTATTTGGTACTTTGGCTGGAGAAAATTTGACTTTTGAAGACAACAGACCTGAAGTTAAACGTTTAAGTAAAAAATTAATAGAAGTAGAAGAGAAACTAATAAAATCTGGTATGGATCATTTTGAGTGGCACCTTTATTTTAATGAGGTTTTTGAAAAGGGTGGCTTTGATATTGTTATCGCAAATCCTCCTTATGTGAGAGTGCATAAACAAAACAAGGAACAGAAAGAAGTATTAAAAAGAGTTTTTACCTCACCGCATAAAGATTTTGATATTTATATCGTTTTTATAGAGCAAGCTATGAGGCTACTTAAAGAAAACGGGGTTCTCTGCTTTATTACACCGGATAAATATTTAATCAGGGAGTATGGAGAAAAAATAAGGAAGTATCTTTTCAACTATCAACTGGTAGAGTTTTACGATGTCTCAAGGGCAAACGATCTTTTTGGAGCAGCTGTCTATCCACTAATTACCATAGTCAAAAAGAAACACGAAAAGGGAAAAACCAAAGTTAGAATTACGGACAGTATTGCTCACATAAGGAATCCTAAGACAGATTATCTGCACCCGCAGATCAAGTGGGAAGAAAATGGTTTGATCGAACTAATCCAAGCAGGTGACTTAGATATTATAAATAAAATTTTCAGTCAATCAGATAAATTAAAGGATTTTGTAGAAAAGGATATCTTCTGCGGAACTCCAAGGGCAAAGGATTACTACAATTGGGCAAAGGGTCTAACAACTACTTCAGGTCAACAACGTATAAGAGTTTTAGTATGTCAAAATCTAAGACCCTATAAAATTGACCATTCTTTATTGGTTAGAACTTTGGGGGAAAAGATTAAATCGCCCTTTTTTGACAATTCAACAAAACTAATTTCTCATGATAGATGGAATGATTTTCAGAGCAATCCTAAAATTTTAATAAGAGGTAACGACACTCGCATAACAGCCGTTATAGATAATGAATCAAGTGTTTTTATCGGAATATATGCAATAAAATTTAGTGGCGAGAATAAAAGAAAATACATAAAATATACCCTTGCCTTACTTAATAGTAATCTTTATCAATGGATCTTCTTGAAACAAAACCCATCTTTAAAAATTGGTGGTTCATATTTCTCTATAAACGCTAGTCAGATTTTGCGTCTGCCATTCAAGCAACCACCAGATGAGATATTCAAGCAATTCGATATCATCATAGATGAGCTACTATCAAAAATATATAGTGATAATTTTCACATTGAGCAGTACCAAAAACAAATTGATCAAATGGTTTATAAACTCTACGGCCTCACACAGGAAGAAATAGCAATCGTAGAAGGGAAACAATGAAAAAGGTCAGCTTTGGAAAAATAAATTTTAAATTTAAGTTTAGATTGTTCAGTGAAAAAAATGATTCAGCTAATGAAAAAGATGTGAATATGTATACTCTTTTTTCTGACACCCCTGCTGGTGATGAAGAATTTCCCGATATTTTTGGAAGAGAGAAAATAGCAGAAAAAGTTTCTCATGCAATACGAAAATCAAAGGGACAAATAAATTTCTTAATTGCTGGTGACTGGGGAATTGGCAAAACAACCATTTTAAAAAAAATAGATGTCGACCTGAAGCGCTACGGACTAAGAACAGTTTGGTTTTCGCCTTGGAAGTATTCGGGTAGCACAGAAGGTGCTAACGCTATCTCGAAGGCATTTCTAACTTTATTGGCAGAGGAATTTGGCAAAAAGTCAGAGATAAGAGAATTGTACATCAAGAGACAAATAGAAAGTGAAAGAAATCCCGTTTCGCAAGTTATTACATTAATCCCCATATTAGTAAGATATGTTTTGTATACATCGGTTGTTCTTCTATTTTTTCTTTTACTTAAAAGCATCTTACCTCCATTTTCAGAACTTCTTGATAAGATAACAAACTCGCTGAAATTTGAGGAGCAGATTAACTTGTTAGTTGCGATGTCAGCTATTCTTGCTCTCCCACCACTGGGAGAATACTTTATCGCCAAGATTAGACAAAAGGGAGAAACTGAAAAGGTTAGCTCTCCTGAACTATTGGAGAAAAAATTCAAGAATTTGATATCAGAAACTGTGAATAATAAAACTCTACAAGTATTTTTAAGTGTGTGGGAGGATACATTTGAAAGTACTTTTCTTTGGTTTTTAGGTAAACCTCTGACTAACAAAGTTTTCTACAAAGGATTATTAAGCTTTTTA
>Ga0210051_1002801_pt1 | contig 17460 bp, 16 predicted proteins | sample CryGey092014_all_FD_185464 | JGI IMG/M metagenome (GOLD analysis project Ga0210051, IMG submission 185464) | Groundwater microbial communities from aquifer - Crystal Geyser CG23_combo_of_CG06-09_8/20/14_all (SPAdes) (version 2) | ecosystem: Environmental > Aquatic > Deep subsurface > Groundwater... | reverse complement strand
CCGATCATGCCTGTAGGTATTAGTCTGGGCTGGTCCTGGCAGGATATCGCCGACCTCCTGGCTTATCTCCAGACTTTGCCCATCAAGTAATTTGCACTGACCTTATACTCCCGGGGGGCGCAAGTCACCAAAGCAAACCTCCCGCAGGTTCCAAAACCTGCGGGAGGTTTCTGCTATTTAGGTTTTCCGGCCTGCACCGTCGGTCCTTTGGCGGGCGAATCCGCCGGGCGGCCGAGGGGCATACTGCGCGAGATCAGCACTTCATACAATGTGGATTGCTCCCAGTTCCCCCCGCCCAAAATATCGTTTCCCTTCGCCTCCGCCGAAGCGCGCTGCGACCCGGCCAGGATGCCTGCATAGCTGCTCAGGTCCAACTTAGCCGAGCTAGCCGCCGAGCCGTGGCAGGAGGCGCAAGCCAGCGCGCCGTTGTACCACAGGTTGGCATCGCGAAACAAGGGGATAATATCCTGACTGAAAGTCCCCTGGCAAAGTGTCCCGTTGACATCGGTGAAATCGAAGGGATCGCTCTCCGACGCGCTGGCGGTCACCCACGCGCCGAGCAGATCCACGGCTGTCAGGCTGCATTGGATAGCAACAGCCTGCCCCCCTCCGCCAACTTGCGGGACGGGCAATGTGGCTGGGATCAGGGTTGGAATGGGCGTGCGTTCGGGCGGGGGAGCCGCTCCGCTGCAATCCAGTGTTCCGCCACAACCGATGGAATAGAGCCTAATCAGCCAGGCAACGAGCAGCAGGGGCAGCCCGCCCAGGATGATGAAAAGCAGCGTTCGCGTCTTTTTCATATTCGCGCTCCTACGGCTTCAGCGTGCGGATATAGTTGACTACATCCCAGCGCTCGCGCACGGTCAGATTCTCGTTCAGTGCAGGCATCCTGCCGGGCGAGCCGTTGCTGATGACCATAAAGACCGCACCGTCGCTGCCGGAGCGCACCGACGTGGAGGTCAAATCCGACGGTTTGTTTTGGATGAACGCCCCGATCGCACCATTCCCCTTTCCGTCCGCGCCATGGCACAAGGCGCAGTTGACCTCGAAGAGCAACCGCCCGCGCTCCACCGAGACCTCATCGGCAGGCACTGGGTTGAGCGGCGCGCCCGAACCGGGGATATAGGCCGCGCCCTCCACCGGGATCGAATCCGCCGGGACGGGCAGCGGCGCTTCCATTGGGCGGAACGAGGGCTGGATCTCCATGAAACTGACCCAGTCCACTTTGATCACCTCATAAGTGAATAGGAGGATTAGCCCCACTACAACCGCCAGCGCGGCTGCAACGATCAGAAGTCGTTTGAGCAGGCTCATAATTGTTGCGCCTCCGCAGGCTTCACCGCCTCAGCGCCCAGCGCGGTCATCGCCTTGCTGATGCCGGACTCCATCTCAACCGGGCAGGAAAACAGTACGGCGATCTTGCCGTCACTGACCTCCGTCACGTATTCCTTCGGCTGGTAGGAGGGAAAGTAACTATCCAGAAAAACGCCAAGAAAGGTGCTGGCCAACAGGCCAAGCATGGTCAACTCGAAGATGACCACGATCGCAGGTGGCCCGGCGAATAATCCTTGCCCGCCTACGTTGAGCGGATACATCGTCGGTGTGCCGTAGGCAAAGAACATGCCGGCCAGGAAGCCCACCACCGCGCCGCCAAGTGCCAGGCGGGGGACATTGGTCCAAACCGAAGGACGGCCGAGGAATTTTTCGAGAACGGGGATGCCCGAAATGACGGTCATCTGCTCATCGCCGATGCCCATTGTGCGCAGTTTTTCGATGGCGTCAGCCGCTGGATCAACATCATCAAAAAGGGCCAGAAGCATGCTTCGTTCAGTCATTTTTCACTCCTCTCTCCCTACTCCAACTCACTGACCGTAGGCGCCACTGCCTTGCCGACGCGGCGCAGGGAATGGGCGTGCTGGCCTTCCTGCACTTCCCAGACCGGCACCAGCGGCACCAGCCGCGAAGCGATCATATACAGCAGAATAAAGAACGCCAGTGTGCCGATGCTCAGTGGGATCTCCGCGCCCGGCTTATATTCACCCCAAGTGAAAGGCATACGGTTTATGGTCAGCGAAATGGGGATGATTATGTAGCGTTCGAACCACATACCGATGTTGATGAGCAGACCGATGATGAACATCGCCCACGGCGTGGAACGTACCCTCTTGTTCCACAATGTCAGCCAGGGGATGGCCACGTTGAAGATGAGCATCAGGAACCAGATCCAGCCCAACGGGCCCTTCTCGTGAAATTCCAACAGAATGCGGGTGAACTTATCACCGCCATACCATTGCACCATGTAATCATTGAAGAAAAAATACGCCCAGGTCATCGAGACCACCAGCATCAGTTTACCAATGGCATCGAAGTGCTCGGGGCGGATGAAGTAAGTCATATGCTTCATCGTCGAACGGATAATGACCAACACCATCGCCACGGCGGCAATGCCCGAGTGCAGCGCGCCGACAACGAAATACGGGCCGAAAATGGTCGAAGACCAGCCTGGCCGCATGGCTACGGCGAAGTCCCAAGCCACGATGGTATGCACCGAAAACATCACCGGGATGATGGCAAGGGCGAAGATGCCCATTGCCGTGCGCAGGTGAATCCACTCGCCCTCGGTGCCGCGAAAGCCGAGCGCCAGGATGCGGTAGAACACTTTGCGCCAGCCGGTCGAGCGGTCGCGCGCCATGGTCACGTCTGGGATCAGCGGCAGGTACAGATACATGGTGCTGGCCAGCAGGTAGGTGTTGATTGCCAGAAAATCCCACATCAATGGCGAATGAAAGTTCGGCCACAGGTCGCGCTGGTTGGGATAGGGGAACATCCAATAAGCCAGCCAGACGCGCCCCATGTGCATGAAGATGCTCAACCCGGCCTGGGCCAGCCCAAAAGTGGTCATCAACTCCGCTGCGCGGGTGAACGGGCGGCGGAATTCAGCTTTCAGCACCCGCAGGATGGCTGAAATGAAAGTTCCAGCGTGGCTGATGCCGATCCAAAACACGGTATTGACGATGAAGATGCCCCAGTACGAAGGACGGGTGATACCAGCCAGCCCCAGGCCTTCGGCAATCATGTAGCCCCAGATCCCGACGAGGGAAACCAACACCACCAGGGCCAGGAAGCCGGTAACCACCCAGAATTTCCAGGAAGTGGTCTGCATCGACTCCATGACCATGGCGTTCATCTCGCCGCGCGGCCTGGGATCGAGCATCAGATGCTGGCGATACTCTTCTTCGTGGGAGAGAATTGGGGTCTTAGCCGTTGCGGACATGGCCTGAGCCTCCCTTCAGATAAATCACCTTCGGCTGCGTGCCGAGATCTCCCAAAAGTTGCGTGCTGCGCTCGTTGCGCGCCAGTTGGCTGACGCGGCTTTCGGGGTCATCCAGCCGCCCGAAGACGATGGCATCCGCCGGGCAGGCCTGGGCGCAGGCAGGGACGACCTCGCCGTCCATCACCTCGCGGCCTTCGCTCTTCGCCACATCTTCGTATTGGTAGATGCGCTGGATGCAAAAGGTGCATTTTTCGATCAGCCCGCGCCGCCGTACGGTCACATCCGGGTTCAAGTGATTGCTGAGCGGTTCGGGACGCTCGTAATCAAACCAGTTGAAAGTACGCACCTGATACGGGCAGTTGTTGGCGCAGTAGCGTGTGCCGATGCAGCGGTTGTAGACTTGCAGGTTCACCTGTTCGACATCACTATGCACAGTGGCGTACACCGGGCATACCGGCTCGCATGGCGCATACCCACACTGCTGGCACATCACTGGCTGGAAACCGGTGGAGATTTCGGGAAACTGGCCCTCCCAGAAACGCTCCACCCGTATCCAGTGCATGCCGCGGCGATAAGCTGCGCTTTTCTCGCCGACAAATGAAATATTGTTCTCCATCGCGCAAGCCGCCACACAAGCCTGGCAGCCGGTGCAAATGTCCTGGTCAATCACCATGCCCCATTTCTGTTTGATCTCTTCCATCGTCACACTCCTTTGGTTCACCGCTTTATCGCTGTGAGCGTCGTCCCTTCGGGGTGAGCCTCAGGGAGAAGCCCGGCGCTTGTAGCGCCGCCAGGGACGGCACTGGAGCCTTTGAAAGTGGTGGACTATTTTTCTTCACCGTATACGCCGAGGCGGCTTTCCATACGCGCCAGCGGATTCTGCCGGCCGGTTCGGGTGATCTTGACCCGCGTGGAGGCAAAGGCCAGATCGCCAGCCGCGTTGACCTTCACATCCAGCAGAATCGCCGGATTGACGCCGCGCCCGGCGGCGTAACGCCCCAAGGCAGTGTGGCCCTGCCCGAAGGGGATAGCGATCGTATCGGGACGAATGGCCGGATACCGATAAACGACTGCTTCCATCGCTCCGACCGGCGATGCGATCACGACCACATCGTCGTCGTGCAGGCCAAGTTCATCGGCGGTATCGGGGTGGATTTCCACCCACGAACCCCACATGACGGTGGTCATTGGGTCGGGGGTTTCCTGCAGCCAGGGGCGGTTCGCCCCATTACCATCGCCGAGCAATGGTGAAGCATAGGGCAACAGATGCAGGTCGTCACTTTCACCAGCATACTCTGCATACGGCACGCTCAATGGACGGCTGAGGGCGCGGTCGGCGGGAGGGGTATCCAGTTCCCGTTCAGGTTTCCACCAGCCGCCGTACTGCTGCCACTGCGCCCAGAAGGCCTTGATCTCCGGGGCAGTGTAAAAGCCATTTTGTTTGATTAGGCCGAGTATTGCATTTTGCAGGTATTCCACCTCGTCTTTAAAAGGCAGCGCCGCAGCCAGCCTGCCGCCAATTGCCTGCACTGCGGCGAGGAGCACGTCCGCCGTGGAGCGGGTGTTGTAATACGGCACCACAACCGGCTGCGAGCCGGAGATCGCCAGCGTATCGCTGCCGGCGATGATCTTCTGATAACCCCAGGATTCCAACGAGGTGTGTTCGGGGAAGATGTAATCGGCTTGCATCGCAGTCTCATCGGGGAAAGAGGCGAAGGAAAGCACCAGAGGGATGTTTTCGAGCGCGTCTGCAAAGCCCAATGCAGGCGGCAGTTCGAAAAGAGGATTGACGCCATGCACAAACAGGGCTTTGACGCGGCCGGCCTTCATCCGTTCGACGAGCGCGCTCACATCTGAAAGCGTACTGGCGGGGCGCGTGCCGGCATGGACAGGCAGCGCCGAGGTCAGAAAGACGCCGCCGGGCTGGCCGAGATTGCCGATAAGGGCGTTGAGCGTCAGTACCGCTTCTGCGGTCTCCACGCCGTTGGTTTGACCCAGCGCCGCCCCGCCAGGGATGGCCAGCGGCCGGGCGGCCTTTGCGAAAATGCCTGCCAGGCGGTGTAGTTCTTCTTCCTTGATGCCGGAGGCGCGCACCGCGGCGGCTATGTCAACGCTGGTGTAGGCCGGGGGCAGCGCGCCGCCGCGCAGTTCGGCAACCAATTTACCCAGCGCATGGGCGACCAGTCCCTCCGCGCCGGGTTTGACCGCGATCCACTCGTCGGCGACAGCGGCGGTCTGCGACATGCGCGGCTCGAACTGGACGAGATAGCCGCGCCGGCCGGGATGTCCCTGGCGCATGGCGGCAAAGCCGCGCGTATAGGCCAGCGGCGAGAGCCAGGTTTCCAGGAAGTTGGCCCCGAAAGAGAAGGTCACGTCGGCCTCGCCCAGGTCGAAGTAAGGCAGGCCGGGCGCGCCGAACAAATTGGTAGATGCCTTGCTCAGCGCGGCGCGACCCTCGAACATACCCAGCACGCCGTAGCGCAACGGCGGCAAGGCGCCCAGTTGCACGACCAGATCGGTGACCAAGTCGAAGAGGTGATCGGATGTCAGCCCCAGCAGGAAGGCAATCTCGTCGGGTTTATTGGTTTTCAGGGCGTCTTGGATCACGCCAATGGCTGTCTCCCAATCTAACGCTTCAAAATTACGGCTGCCGCGCGCAGCCTGCCTGACAGGACCTTGCATACGGTCGGGATTGTACAGCCCCTGTAAAGCGGTCTGGCCACGGGCGCAAGTCTTGCCGCGATTGACGGGATGGTTCGGGTTACCCTCGATCTTGATCGCCCGTCCCTGCATGGTGCGGACGATGATCCCGCATCCTGCCGGGCACTCGCGGCAGGTGGTTGCATAATAGGTGCTCTGGCCGTTATAAGTGTATTCCGGCATGGCGGTGTAAGGCTCGCGGACGACATAACGCGAGGCCGGGCCGCAGCCGGTCAGCACGGCTGTCGCGGCTGCGCCCACGCCAGCCAGTTTCAGAAAGTCTCGCCGGGAAATTTTATCGCTCATATATTTGGTGGCACTTTCGCCCATAAGATTTTGGCAAAGGTATTGCTATTTATGACAAGTAGAGCAATCTGTCAGTTTGATTAATTTCTCAAGATCGCCCTGTGCTTTCTCGCGGTGACAGTTCAAACACCAACCCATATTCATGCCTTTCTGCGGCTCGGCGACGGTCATTTCGCCAATCTCGCCGTGACAGGTCTCACAGTTCAAGGCGGCGGCGATGTGCGGACGGTGGCTGAAATAGACAAAATCGGGCATGATCGCCACCGGCACCCAGGGAATGGATTGCCCCTTTTCCACATACTCGGCCAGTTTTTGTTGCCCTTCTTTGGTTATGGGGATCTGCTGATGGCAGCCCCAGCATTTAGCTTGGGTTGGCAGGCCGGCTGATGGGCCACGCCACGCGCCGGGATGGCAGTACAGACACTGCACTCCCAGCCCAACGTGGAGTTGGTGGTTAAAAGCGATCGGCTGCGGCGGGGGGATCTGAGTCTGGTAAAGGCTCCAGCCAGCTCCGCTCAGTACAATGAGCAGCATGACTGCCAGTCCGATGCGAACCAGAGGTATTTTCAACAAGGCAAGTATCTTTTCGCCCATAAGCGCTCCTCAAAGTAGGGCGGGGTTCAACACCCGCCTGTCTCATGGCAGCTATGAAAAGCCGCCCTACCTGCGACGACGCAAACCCCAAACAACCAGGCCAACGACGATCAGCAGGATGGAAATGAACAGCAGGCTTGAACCGAAGACACCGAAGAAAACGCCCAGGCCGGTCAGGATGCCGGTCCAGATGTTGGAGGCCGGGCCGCCGGGGAGTTTTGTGGGAATTACTACAGGACGCGGCGTGGGCTCGACAACCGGAATTTCCTGTCCGGTTGGCAACGTCTGAGCATAGCGCAGGAGGTCGCGCCCCTCGGAGACAGTAACACCCAGGTAATAGCCTATGGGCATCTCCGTGCCAGGCGTACCGAAGCGGGTTTTGTGCAGGAAACGCCAGGGGTCGCGGTCTGCCACCGCACCCAGGTATTCATCTACGCCCTCGGTGCGGAAGACGATACGCTTGCCATCCGTCCCATGACACGAACTGCACCTTAGTTCGAAAAGTTCCTGACCGTGCGTCAAGTCGCCGCCCACGGCGTTCAGGGAAATATCATCAATAAAATCGTCATCATTCACAGCGCCGTATTTGAGGAAGACGGCCAGGTGGGAAAGGGCCTCTACATCCATGTACGCAGAGAAATCGTGCGCCGGGTCATTGACCCCCTTCAGCACGGCCACCAGTTCGTCCACGCTCAGGCTGTGCGCCGCGTCCAACACGCCAGGGAAACCGGTAAGGTGCGACCCCGAACCATAGGCGCCATCCTTGCCCTTGTAATCCCAGCCGTGACATTCCACGCAGCGCCAGGTATCTGCCCCGCTGCGGGAATTGGTGGATTGCCGGCCCCAGAGGGGCATATCGCCATTTGGCGGCTCAACACCCAAAACGGCATACCATTTATCATAAAGCCCGCCGCCCACTGCCACGTCCACTCCCATTGACCATTCCGGTAAAGACTGGGCATAGGCCAGCACGTCCACGGCAAACTGAGTCTCCCAGCCACGCTCCAGGCCGGCAGGCATTTGCGTTCCCGGCTGTCCGCCGCGCACTTTGTGCAAAAATTCCACAGGCGAGGAGCGGGCAAAGGGGCCGAGAAATACCGGCGGCTCGCGGCCGTCGATATTCAACAGCGTCCCGTCCGTGCCATGACAATAGGTACAGGTGGCGTTGAAAAGCATCCGCCCGCGCAGTGCATCACCCAGCGAACCGCCATCCAGCCCGATGAACTGGGATGTGTCCGCCAATCCCTCGGAGAGGAAACGGGACAGATCGGTCAGTGCATTGGGGTCAAGATAGGTCGAAAAATCATGCTGCTCGTTGTTCTGACCATTCAGCCAGGGCAGAATTTCCTCGACCGGTCTGTCAGATTGATCCAACAGGTCGGCATAATCCCAGCCGTGACAGGAGACACAGCGCCAGGTTTCAGTGTCACTTATTTCGCCGTTGGCAAGATAAAGAGGTTGCGTCTCGGTAGGGAGGCTGACGCCCGCGATGGCGAACAATCTCCAATCATCATACAGCGCCGCGCCGCGCGCCAGACCGGGGTCAGATCTCTCGCCGGGCAGGGTTTGCAGGTAGGCCAGCACATCCGCCGCTTCAGCCAGCGACCAACCGACCTGTTCGCCGGAAGGCATGTCGGTGCCGGGCTGCCCGAAGCGGATCTTGTGCAGCACCAGCAGCGGATCACTTTTCGCCAGCGTGCCTTGATAAGCCGGGGCTTCAGTAGTGGCGAAGTTCATTCCCCGCCCGTCCTCGCCATGACAGCGGGTGCAGGTTTGGGTGAAGAGCGACTTGCCATGCTCGGCGTTCCCAATGGAGGCGAGGGTCTGCGCATCCTCATAGACCGAGACATCATCCACCCGGCCGCTGATGAACTCGGCCAGGGCGATCAGCGAACTTTCATCCAATATGGCCGAGAAATCATGCTTTGGGTCGGTGCGTCCTTTCAAGTCAGCCAGCAAGTCATCGGTCGAGAGGACCCTCGCCGCATCGAGCAGGGAGGGATAACCATACGCGCCGCGGTAATCCCAGCCGTGACAGGTCACGCAGCGCCAGGTTTCCGCGCCGCTCAAGTCAGCAGATTGTCCATTCCACAAGGGATGATCGGCCGATGGGGGAGTAGCCCCCGTCACCGCCCACCAACGGTCATAGAGTTGCCCACCAATTGGCAGGGAACTCTTCGCCAGCGCCCATGTTGTTGTCAGCAGTAATAAAACGATCAAAAAGAAACCTGTCCATTTGCATCGTTTCATAGCGCACCTCATCATTTCCCAGTCAAGGAAATTCGTTTCCCTTATCATAGGGCGGCCTCCAGCCGCAACCTAAAATGAACCGCGAAGATAGGAATTATGGATCTCTGGGATTTGCCGAGATACACCACCATATTTGGCGGTAAGCCGTAGGACAAATTGCCAATTTGTCCCACATTTGTCACATCATCATGGCGATTCCCAAGAGCGGAATTATACAACAAGAAGCAGGAAAATGGTCTAGATTACCGTGAATTTCTCTGATAAGGGGTGGAGGACAAGACCTCCGCTTATTCCGTCGTTGAGGCGCGCTCGTTTGGTCACCCGCTCAGAGATTATCAGTACTTCACGAAATGTCATTCTGAGGGTGCGTGGCACCCGAAGAATCTCGCTTTTTTGATCAGAGATGCTTCGCTCCGCTCAGCATGACAACCTTTTCGTGATCTACTGATTATCTAAATACCTGACAGATGAAGCCACGCCCCTCCAACCGCTCTAATCGTTGCCCATGAAAGTCCCTCCTGCAGGACCTCACGATAAGAACGATGCGCCGAAACCGCATCGAACAGCGCCCGATACAGGTTCGGGTTGTGCTCGGCAGCCCGCAAAATGGGATCCATCATTCCCAGGCGCGCTGCCAGGATGGTGAAATGCCGCATGGCCTGGCCGTAAGGAAGGTCGCTCAGAATATCCGCGTTGGCAGAATAATAGCGGGACTGAAAAGCGGATTTGGAAATTCCATCGCGCAAAATGACCCGGGCAGCGCGAATGCCGGTCTGGATTGCGGAAGTGACTCCTTTGCCCTTGAAGGCGCGCACCAACCCGGCTGCATCCCCCACCATGACAAAACGGTCGCCAGTAAAATGACGCGCCAGGCCCCTGGGAAACCGTCCCTTGAAATAACGCAGGTCGTTTGAGTTAAAGCGGCCGGCGTTTTCGAAATCCGGCAGCGCCCGGCGGGTCTCAGGGAAAGCGAGAAAATCATCCATCAGCGCCGTGTCCACAGAATCTCCCGCAATGTTGATGGTCAAATGGTTACCCTTGGGGGTAATGGCTCCAAACTCAATGCGCGGCGAAGAAGGCAAGAAGGCATGGATGCGGGATCCGAACTTTGTTATTCCAGCCTCGCCCGGATGGTATTTCGTTACGATGGAACTCAGCGTTGGCGGGGGGCGGTATCCGACGGTGCGCGAGAAAATGGCGGCCGAGCCTTCGTCCAGCCCAAAGGCGCCGATGACGACATCCGCTTCGAGGGGCAAGTTTTCGGTATAGACCACCACCCTGTCGGCGTGGAATTCGATATCCGTCGCCCGTGCCTGCCAAATCGTCACTCCGCGTTCGTGGGCAGCATCCAGCATATACGCGTCGAATTGAACGCGGCGCAGGGCGACAGAAGGCTCCGATGTGCCATCCAGGATGATTTGCCGCCGCCCGGCGTGCAGAACGTAGCCCGTGATGATCCCGCGTTGAAGATGATACGGAAATGGGATGCCAAGTTCCTTTTCCAGGAGTACATCCACCGGTGGGGAAAGCACTCCCACGCACTGGTTGTAATGCTGTTCGCCGACGAACTGTTTACCCTCAACGATGACCACTTCTACATCCCTGCCTGCGGATTGGGCTTCCCGTTTGAGAGTAATGGCAGATGCCACCCCTCCCGGCCCTCCACCGAGGATGACGACCCGGCTGCCATCCTGAAGCGGTTCCAACCCCGACCCTGCGCGTGAGACGTTCATCCGTGCTTGTTCTCCCGCAAACCTTTCCAAATATTCATCAAGGCAGAACGGCTTAGAGATATCAAAAAAAGGCGGCGGTAGGGTTCATCCCTGCTGAACATTCCCCACAAGATGCGAATATGCGTTTGCCGTTGGGGCGGTTGATTGATCTCGGCCGCGACCGCCTTCTCCCAAGCTCGCAGCAATAATGGGATGCGGCGGGTGATTCCCCAGAGGGAGAACAGCAGCCGCCCATAGAAATTATCAGCAACGATTCCTCGGCAAACCGGCGCGTAGCCGCGCGCAAAATCCCGCCGCGAGACCCCGCGCTGGATGGCGGTTTGCGCGGCGGCCCGCGCAGTGATGAAGGCCATGCCAATTCCGTTTTTGTAGAGACGCGTGACTGCTGCATCGCCCACTGCAACCATGCGATCGGCAAAATAGCCGCCGGCCGCCGTCACGGCCACGCGCGGCGTGCACCCGCAGAGCATGTGAAGCCCATCCGGGAATAATGCCGGAAAGCCATTTCCATCCAGGAAATCGTCCACCGCGCCAGGCGGCAAATGCCGACCGAGCAAGGAAATATTGGCATAGCGGCCCTTGGGAATCAGCGCGCCAAAGATCAAACCGGGCGGGTAATCGAAATAGACATGCACGCAGTGACCGCATAATTCCGCCGGGATAAAAATCTCATCCTGCGCCATGACCTCGGTTCGAGGCGGATGATAGCCCCAGGCTGGATCCAACGGCGGGCGGCTGTTGACTCCTGTCGCTACAATTACCAAATCTGCTTCGAGGGTTTCCTGCGCGGTAATGACCAGCGGGCGGGAGCCGGGCTGAATGGAACGTACCCTCGCACGCTGGACGATGACGCCGCTTTCCCTGGCTTGATCCAGCAGCCAGCCGTCAAATGTATTCGGGAAAGGCGGAGCGCCCAGTCGGGGACCGCTGCCCCGGTAAACGCTCATGATGCGCCGTTCGGAGTCTGGACGATGAATTTGAAACTCTTTTTTATCCAGGTGAAGGATGTAAGTATCCAGTTCCGCCTGGATAATTTCATTGGGCAGATTCAGCCCCAGGGTCTGCAAATCCCGCGCCAGCGATGAGGAGAGGATTCCGGCGCACTTGTTGCATCCGCCGGGGCCGGGACGGGAAAAGTCGCGCGGCTCCAGGATGCGCACTTCCAGCGCTAAACCGGCCTCTCTGGTAAACCGAATCAGGTGTAGCGCGGTAAAACTCCCGGCTGGGCCTCCGCCCACAATCACCACACGACTTCCATTGGTCAACCGCATCATGGCTGCTCCATCAGGAAGTTACCGGCGAGGAAAAGATAATCCCCAGAATCAAAAGACGGGGCATGTTCACCTCCAGCGTGGGGGAATTGTATCATATGGAAAACGAATGGCTCCGCGCTGAGGGGAGAGCGCGGAGCCATTCGTTTCAAATGAACGTCGTATGACGGACTATGCCGGAGCAGGCTTCTTTGCTTCAACTTTCCGATTCTCGTGTTCCTCGACCGTCAGGCTGTGATTCACCACTTTCAAGTAACGTACCCCCAACGAGAAAGCCAATAACCCAAAGGCAACCACACCGGCGCCGCTGAGAATCTCGATCAATGAGGGGACATAGTGAGCATATTCGACGGTCGGTTCCCCTGGCAGATACGAAAGGACAATCATCAGGCCGGAAATATTGGTGTCCCAACGGTAAGCCACCACACCACCCACCACCAGGGCTAAGGCAACCATGCGCCACAGTTGACTCGTCCGCGTAGGGCGGTATAACAACAGTATCATCGGCGTGACGATGCCCAGCAGTATCTCGCCAACCCAAAAGTTGAAGGACAGCGGCCCTTGGGTCAATAGCTGCAAACCTTCGGTGCGGCCCGGCTGATAGGTGTAGGTCATCGAGAGGGCGTCCCAGAAGCGGAAGTACAGGTAGAGCACCAGCGTCCAGCCGATGAAGTAAGCGACGCGATCCAGCAGGTTATCATCCACGCTGGCGCGCCGGGTCAATCGCGCCGAGAGCATGGAGGCGAAAACGGTCAGCGCCATGCCGCCCGCCACAGCCGAGATGATGAACAACACCGAGATATCCGGCCGGTACCAGAATGGACGGGCCTTGAGCACCCCATACACCGCCCCCAGCGAGGACTGGTGCAGCATCGAAAGCCCCAGGCCGATCACCGCCAGGTAGGGCGCATAATGATGCACGTGCGACATCTTCTCGGCCAGTTTCGGCCAGCGCATCTTCAGCCACTCGAACTGAGCGAAGATCGGCAGGCTTTCCAGCACCAGCACTGTCAGATAGAGCGTGACGCACATGGTCACTTCCCAGAGCAGGGAGTGCTTGTTCCAGTAGACGACCGCGTACCAGAAGCGGTCGGGGCGGCCAATATCCATCAAGAGGGTCAGGAGAGCCATGCTGTAGCCGATCAGGCCGATGAACGTAGCTGTGCGCGCCACCGGTTGGAAGCGCTTCAGCCCCAACAGGTAAACCGCGGCGCACAATGAGAAAGCCCCGGCGCTCACGGCAATCGAGGACAGGTCAATCGTGATCCAAAGTCCCCAGGGGATCAGGTCGGTCAGGTGGGTGATCCACAAGCCCTTCCAGAAGACGATCAGGCCCGCGCCGACGCCAGCCGCAATGACGACGCCCAGGCCAATCAACCAGGCCAACCAGGGAGATAGTTTCGATAGTTTCGGACGAATCTTCATGGCTACGCATTCTCCTCGGTCGCAGACAAATAATAAACCCGCGGCCCCGTTCCCATATCTGCGCGCAAACGATATGAAGTGCGCGCTTTGAGCAATTTGCTGACGTTGGATCCCGGGTCATTCAGGTCGCCGAAAAAGCGCGCCCCCACCGGGCAAACCACCACGCAGGCCGGGGTGGCGTCCGGATCCACGCCGGGGGTCATGCCCAGGGCCAGGCCGCGGTCAATCCGCTGGTAGCAGAAAGCGCACTTCTCGACCACGCCGCGCGGGCGGCGCGCCACTTCGGGCTGCCCCCACTCCGGCACGGCCGGATTTTGCTCAGTAAACGCTTTCCAATTGAATGCGCGCGCCCCGTAGGGACAGGCCACTTCACAATAGCGGCAACCAATGCAGCGGTCGTAGTCTATCATCACGATGCCATCCGGACGGTAGTAGCTGGCCTTGACCGGGCAGACATCCACGCAGGGCGCCTGGCTGCACTGCATACAAGGCCGCGGCAGGTAGATTTTCTTGTCGCCCACCTGGCCCGCCTCGAGCACGGGATTCCAGGTGATCTCTGGCGAAACATCATTATGGGCGCGGCAGGCCATGACGCAATACCCGCAGCCATTGCACAGGGATTGGTCAACGACCATTGCCCATTGCCGCCCGCCGGATGGGGTCGGTTCGGAGGCTTCCGCACGGCGGATCACCTGCGCGCCGGCCAGCGCCGTGACGCCAATTGCCGTGATCTTCAGGAAATCGCGCCGATCAACCTTTGGATTGCTCATTTCTTCCTCCCAGTTGTGTTCATACGGCCTGTATTCATGCGGCGATATAACCTTTCCAGCCAGGGGGAGAGCACCATGCCGACCGCCAGCCCAAGCAGGCCGGCCAGGCCAGCAAACCCGGCCGGGCTGACCGGAGCTGGTTGGCTGGTCACGAGTGGGATAGGTGTTGCTACAGGCGTGGGCAGAGGCGTAGGCGTCCCGCCGCTCTCTTCGATGGCGATTGCGGCCGCAGCGACCGATTCGCCCGGAGCGTGCATCTGGTTGGCATGACATTTGTTGCAGGTAGCCAATGTGGGCACGAAACTGTGGTCAGGAGCCTTGTGAGCAGAAACAAAGTCTGTGATATCCGTGGTTCCCACGTTGAAACCGAGGTGACAGTTGACGCAGGTCACACCCGCTTCGGCGTGTTTGGATGTCGGGAAGTTCTGCATCACACCTTTGTGGCAGTTCGCGCATAGATCCGAAGCATCCGCGCGGGTATTAATCGCGCCTGCAACAGATTTCATCCCGGCGCTGTGCGGGTCGTGACACACCGAGCACGTCATGCTGCGCTGGTAATGCGCGCTCAGTTTCCAATTTTCGGTCACAAAGCGGGGGTCGCTGTGGCATCTACCGCACAGATTGGGAGACGCATCAATCGGCATGTTATCGGTGGGATGATTGGTCGGGATCGGGCTATGGCAGGCCGTGCAAACAACCCCTTCAGCCTTCAATTCACCGGTCGCAGGATCATAACCGGTCGCGTGGCATACCAGGCAGGCGCCTGGCTTGCCCTGGGCATTCCAGGCCTCAGCAAATACGGGATCGGTAAGCGACTGGCCATGAGCACCGCCCTGCCACGTGTCATAAATATCTTTGTGGCAGGCAACGCAGCTATCTCCTGTTATACTATTAGTCGGCTGCGGCGGCTGGGGGGTCTGGGCCTGGGCCGCCGCCAGCGTAACGCCGGCCGCCAGCAGCGCAAACATGACCGCGATGATCAGACGTTCGAGTTTTGACATTGTTGTATCTCCTCGTTTGGATCTAGATGAACACCGGCACGGATGCCTGGCGGAACACCTCGCAGTTCAGGCAATCCTCGCGTAAGACGCCGCTTTTTGACCGGAAGAACTGCCAGCACGGGACCCCGGGCTGGGCAGCCGCCGGGCAGGCCTTATGCCTCGCCTCGGGGCATTCTTTGACCTCCCAGCAGGGTTTCCCGCCTGGAGCAGCCAGCGGCGCGGAAGAGGCCTCTTCCTGCCAGCGTTGGTCAAGGCGGTGGAGAAGGTAGATAATCCCGGCGGTCACGGCCAACGGGATGCCGATCCGCAAGAGCAGGCCGAGAATGATGGTAAGGATGGTGTTCAACCACTCCATCAGGCGCCTCGCAGATTGCCGGGCCTCTCATCATGGCGTCGAACTGCTTCGCCAATCACCAGCAGCACGGCTGCGGGTACTCCCACTCTCAAGATCATCAGAGCGATCACGATCAACGCGCTTGTCATGGCAGCCTCCTTTCGAGAGTCGTTCGATTCGGTCATCTTCAGTTTAGCCATTCCAGGGCGCGAAGTAAATCCGGCGCACAGCCAATCTTTTCTATGGGACTGCTGTCCCATATTGTCCCCCGAAACTTTAGCTCTCTACTCTTGCCGCCCCATAGCGACGAGGATGGATTGGGTGGTTATTGAGTCGAATGCCCCAGTAGCGATAACATGGTGCTACTTATATACCACCACCCTTTTGCAATCTGCCATGCCCATAATGACGGCGCAGCGACAGTCATCTTAGAGCATAGTGGGCGTATGTCAGTTTGGTGGCAACGGAGTCCAACGTCTCCGACGGTGGAGCGCAAACGGCCAGAAAAACGCCAAAATCTGGCCCGCAGGGTGCTTCGCGAAGATTTTGGACTCCGGTCAGGCTATTTTGGGAAACTCGCCCCAGAACTGACAACCACCCGAGCATAGTTGTTGGCTCCAAACAGCAGGAACAATGAGGGTATAATACCAGCCACAGGAAAAGTGAGGTGCACCATGTCTCAAACGATCACTATCCAGCTTCCCGATACGTTGTTTGGCCAGTTGAAACGCGCTGCCGAATTGTTTCGCCAGCCAACCGAAACCCTCATCGCGCAAAGTTTGGCGCACAGTTTGCCCCCCTTGCTCGAAGAGATTCCCTTCCAGTATCAACCGGATGTGTTCCCGCTTTTACAGATGACTGATGCTGAGCTACAAAGCGAAATGAGTCGCACTTTTCCATCGGAACGTTGGGTAGAGTACGAAGCGCTGCTCGCTAGGAAAAAGACCGGCGCACTGACGAGCGCGGAAGAAGAGCTTTTGGCAACGCTCCGACGCGAAGCAGACGTGTTGACGTTTCGGCGGGGTTATGCGGCAGTTCTGCTCAAAAGACGCGGCTATCGTTTGCCAACTCTCCAGGAATTGGAGCAATCCAAATGGCCCTTACCCCGGCAAGGCGACGGCGCATCGCAGAGCAAGCGCGCTACCGCTGCGGCTACTGCCTGACACAGGAAATTGTCAGTGGGGTAGCGCTGACGGTGGAGCACATCATCCCCACCGCTAGAGATGGCCAAACCGTCGAGGAGAACCTGTGGCTTTCTTGCCGTCTATGCAATGAAGCCAAAGGTATGTTGACCGAGGCCATTGATCCAGAGAGTGGCGCAACTGTACCCCTCTTCAATCCCAGGCTCCAGATTTGGGCGGATCATTTCGCCTGGAGTGAGGACAGCACACACGTCATCGGGCAAACACCGACAGGTCGTTCCACAGTGAAAGCTTTATCCCTCAATGACGAATTGCGCGTGCGCGCCCGAGCCATCTGGGTCGAAGCCGGCTGGCATCCGCCTGAGTAGGAAAGCGTCATGACAGACGTACAGACCTCCGAGTTCTCTCAGAACTCGGAGGTCTGTTGGAAGCCTCAAGGCTCGATGATCCCTTTGCGGATGGCGTAACGCACCAAATCAGCACGAGAGTGCAGGTTGAGCTTGCTCATGATATTTTCGCGGTGGCGGGCCACAGTCTTCGGGCTGATGACCAGCACTTCGGCGATCTCGTCGTTGTTGGCGCCGTCGGCCAGGTATTTCAACACTTCCTGCTCACGGTCGGTCAGACCGTCGAGGCCGGCAGCTTCACCGCTGGTCCGCT
>Ga0210051_1002799_pt1 | contig 17470 bp, 11 predicted proteins | sample CryGey092014_all_FD_185464 | JGI IMG/M metagenome (GOLD analysis project Ga0210051, IMG submission 185464) | Groundwater microbial communities from aquifer - Crystal Geyser CG23_combo_of_CG06-09_8/20/14_all (SPAdes) (version 2) | ecosystem: Environmental > Aquatic > Deep subsurface > Groundwater... | reverse complement strand
AAAGTTATCTAGTTTCGTGAGTAAAACATCCAAAGAAACTCCTCACGTTCGAATAAAACTCTTCAAATGCTCGCAATGGCCAAAAACCTTATATACCTTCGCGGTAATTGAGAAACATGAAATACTTAAAATGTATGGCGAAGATAAACAAGTTACTACGCCGAGGTTTGTCTAACGATAAAAAAATTCTTCATAAAAAGCCTCTAAAAGAAAAATTACAAGATATAGTGGAGATAAGGAGCATTCTCTTTTGGAAGTAAGAGAAATTAAAGACAGGATAAATTAATTTTTTTCTGCTTTGAATCATGAACCGATTGGAACAATTTGATAATGGTGCATCATTGCTAATCACAAGAAACCTAAAGTTGCTCTAATAGCCTGTATGAAAAAGCTTCTTCTCATAGCCTATCAAATCTATTTAAATAAACTAAAAGACAAGCCCTTTACATAGATGATAAAAATTTATGTTTTTCCTCTTGACATGAACCATAGCACCTCAAATGTATGTGACCATAAATTTCCTTAACATTACATTTTGATTTTGTATTTTTTTATTTGCAATTTATTATTTTTAATCTAAAATTTATATAGACAATAATGTTAAATAATAAAAGGAGTTAAATATGGTTTCTGAGGGAAAGAAATTAAAGCATGAGAGGGTATGTGATTTTCTTTCACCGTTTGTGATTATTTTGTTGCTCTTACCTATTATTTGCTTAACTAGCTGTAACAAAGTAGAAGAAAAACCTATTACTTATACAAGACAAGAGGAAATAGGTCTTTATGAGAAAGTTGGCACTCCTATCGATATAGTCCTTTTACTAGATCAATCTAATAGTATGAGTGGATATGGAAATGAGCCAGCAACTGATCCAAAAAACAATAGAGTTGAGGCAAGCAAATATTTTATCACTAATCTTTCCAGAAGATCAGAAAATGAACCATATTTAAGAATTGGATTAATTAATTTTGGTACCGATGTAAACAAGGAAAATACTGTAGATTTGACTGAAGTAAAATCTGACTCTGAAGATACTAATACTAAAAAATTAGTTAACTCAATTAAACCACTATCTTTACACTCTACAAGTTTTATTAGAGCACTTAAGACAGCTTACAATCAATTTAAAGCTTACAAGACATTGGAACTAAAAAGAAAACCAGTCATAGTCATTTTTACTGATGGCGAGCCTTATGATAACCGTAACTTGAGTCTATCAAATTATTTTAGCGAAATAGATAGTTTTTATAGAGACTATTTGCAAAAAATTGGATGTGAAATTCTTATGATAGGTATAGATACCACTGGAAAAACTTGGGCAAAGTCAGTTTCATACTGGGAAAAAATTATTGGAAGCGATAAAATTTTCAAAATAGAAAGCATGGATGAATTATTTTCAAAGTACAATGAAATAGTTCAAAAATTATTTTACCTTCCCATAACGTCTCCCGATATTTTTACAAAATCACTTGAATTCGAAGTCCAACCTTATCTTGAGAAAATTCAATTTGACATTTACCCTGAGACAAAAGAAATTGCAGTTGAGATAGCAGATTCAGAAAATAAAAAAATTTCTGAGACTAATCCAGATGTGACAGTAAAAGAATATCCCACATATAAAACAGTAGTAGTTTCTAACCCTCCACCAGGAAAGTGGAAATACGAAATAGTCAAAGGTCAGGGAACAGTCAAAATTTACAAGACATTGATTCCTAATAAAATGAATTTAGTTAGCCCCGGTTTAGAACAAGCATTAGGAAGGCCTTTCAATATCATCTTTGCCTTTCTTAAATCTGATGGTACAGAAGTTCAACTTCTTCCAGAATACCCTCTTGTATTTGGTGGGAAACTTATTTATCCTGATGGAGCTACAGTAAAACTTGAATTTAAAAAAGGTGAGAATAGCATTTATTTTACTGATGATAAGTACTCTCCTACAAGTGAAGGACCTTACAAAATAGTTTTAACAGCGACAGGTCGTGAGGGATTTGAAATAAATAATGAATACACTATAAACGTTGTAAAAGCACCTTATATAAGCTTAGTAAAGCCAGAAGAATCTTCTACGTTAAAAGGGTTCCGAAAAGAATTAAAGGTAGAAGTGATGTTAAACTATGGGAATAAGCCAATAAAACCATCGGAGTTTTTTACAACAGATCCTTCTGCGCTTATTTGGGCACAGATTGTCCATATGCCAGGTGGAGGAAAATCAAATGCCGTTATTCCTTTACAGCTATCACCTGATACAATTGGGAAATTTACAGGGAAACTGCCTATTAAACTAAGTAAAAAAGGCCAGTATATTTTGAAGATTGAGCTTGACGGGAAATTAATGTCGAACAGTAATCAGTTCAAAGATACCTTAACTTGCACTTTTTATTTATATCCTTCTCCCCTTGACTATGTTATAATTTACTGGTATGTTATTTTGATAATAGCCTTAACGATTGTTATCGTTTGGAAGAGACAATTATTTTTCGGAGAACGTTTGGGTGGAACCTTGTTTATTCAAGGCGAAGAAATTCCTTTAAGAGGACTTAAATTGACTATCGGCGGAAAAAGTTCTGATATAACAATAGATGAAAACCTTGAAGGTGTATATGGTTTTATTGTTCCGGGACCAAGTGAAAAAGACCCGGAAGGCAATTTGAGAACATCCCTTGAGATACACTACAAGTCTTCTCCTCAAAGTAAAAAATTTGATAGTATTGATATTTTAGAAGAAAATCAAACAATAGCAATTTTAGATAAAATTATAAAATATACAAGAGACTAAGGAGGTAAATATGTTACCAATGATTGCAATTGGAATAGGGGGAACAGGGAAGTGGGTATTGACTGATTTAAAGAAAAATTTAGTTGATGCATATGGAAATGTCCCAGAAAAGGCAGCTCTTTTAGAATTCGATCTTTTAGTTCAAGAGAACATTCCCGTTGAAAGAGCGAAATTTGATCTTGAACAAGGGAAAATGGTGCCATTTACCTTAGACTATGATCCTGCACATAGTGAGTTTTTTATCTTTTGTGAAAAACTTACCGATATAATTAATAGCGTAAAAAATGCAAAAGGAGATTATCTCTTTATAGAAAAATGGTTTGGTAAAGAGGAAGCAGAAAGATATGTGGGGGAATCAGGGTCATGTGCAGGTGCAGGACAAATTAGGTCTCTGAGCAGAACTTCATTTTTTCTTCATCCACAAGAAATATATGGAAGAATCAGTAGTTCTGTGAGGAATATTGTCGCAGAAAGAAGTGGAAATGAAATTATTCCGGTTTTTATTATCTTGTCTCTTGCGGGAGGAACGGGATGTGGAACATTTATAGATTTTGCTAGTATTGTACACAAGTGTTTTTCAGATCTTAGACTTGCAAATGTGCAATATCATATTTTTGGAATATTTATCCTTCCACGAGGGTTTCAGGGAACAATTCCCTCTCGTGAGTTAGGAGAACGCTTTGAAGCAAATTGCTTTTCTGCTTTTAGAGAGATTCATCGTTTTAATTCCACACTAGATCAAAAAATTCAATACGCTCCTGATATTGACATTAAAAAAGATTTCCCGCTTTATGATATAGTGTATTTTGTCGATGGAACAGGAATTGTGGAACAAGATGGTAGGCCAACACCTCATTATCTAGGATTATGTCCTGCCATAAGTGAATACATTATGACATATGTGGAGGGAACTGCACCTATAGGCAACCTTCCAAATATCATAAACGTAGGTATTCGACCCTATTTTGCCCCAAATCACCCGCAATCCGGTGAACTTGATATTCCGGTATACAGTACTTTTGGTGTCCATAGATATATTTTAGAAATAGATGATATAAAAATTGACTTTGCTCATAGGTTAGGGAAAGATATTCTTAACCATTTTATTGAACAACCTGTATTTGCTGCTGGTGCTGAAGTGCAGGCATTTATGAAAGGGCCAACAGCCACTCCTTTACTGAGAAATTTCTTTTATCAGACTATAGAAAACCCGGGATTTGTAGGCACAGATAAAAAGAGTCTAATTGCTCAAATAAAATTTAATTCTAAAGAAGAAGACATTGATATCCCTGCAATGAGAACAGACGATATTACAACTAAAAGAGGTCTTAAATCAATTAAATTTGAGATTGTTAAAACCCAAGCAGATAATAGAAAGAAAAAAGTTGTTGGTTCCAAAAACGATATGAATTCTCCCGATGTACCAGAAAGGAGCACTCACGGTGTTTTAAATTATTACATAAAAAAGCACAAAGAAAAATTCTCTAATGCTGTAGAGGGATACTTGATTCAAATACTAAATGCACAAGATAGAAGAGGAAGTCTTCTTAAGGCCGAATATTTTTTAGAGGCATTGATCAAAACATTTGATAATATCATTGACCGAGTTCAAAAAATGTTTAATGATGTAAGAATAGAAGACAGCATAAATACAAAACAAAATGCAATTAACAAATGCAAAAAGAATAAAACGTATTTAGAATTAATAAAACAGCTTGTAAATTTAGTTCAACATCAGCTTATTATGAACTCGACAATCGAGATGGCTAAGAGAGATAGAGAGATTTGCAAAGAAATTTTAACAGATATTGATAACTGGATTGGTACTTTTAAAGAAGGAATTAAGCAAATAGATATTTCTAATAATGAACACATTAAAACAAGAAAATCTAAAAGAACTATAAAATGTTGGACGTTCGTTACAGACCCAGGCGACAAAATTGAAAACAAAATCTATGAGTTGATGAAAGGTGACGAACCTCAAAATCGTATTGAAGAAGCGATAAAAAACAAGTTACCTGCGGTTAGTATAGAGACATTAGTAGATCCAAGAGAGTATTTTACCTGGAAATTTGAACTTCTCAACGAGGCATCTAATTCACAAATTCGTTTATCTTGTTTACTTCCAGAAGATTTTGAACCGCTTGAGAGTTTAAAAAATGAACCAATTAAGTGGAATTATAACTTTATAAATAATTATCTAATGTTAGGCAAACTTGATATTTTAAATTCCTTCACCATAATGGATGCTTTAGCTCTTAAAGGAGAGAATCCTGCAAGAATTGCTTCAGATTTAAAACTGAAATCTTCGCCTTTTGCAGATGTTAATCCAGCTGCACAGGTTAGAGGAGGTGGAGAGGCCGCGAATACTGAACACTTTGTAGAAACTATAGCGAGTTTTACAACTACTGATCCTGGAAGAGATTTTGCGCAAGAATTTACTGCAGAAATCAAAAGAGAAAAAGGTAACGTAATAAACGATTATCAAGGCAATTCCTTTCCTTATATGATTTTGCAACTAAGGATTGATAACTACATTAAATATTCTGGATTCACAGGTCTAACCGCGACATCGGATAGTTATGCAAAAGAGGCTATTAAGGGGGGTTACCATGTATTCCCCGAAGAAATCAATGCATTAAAAATAGAAAGTAAGTTTAAAGAAGTATTTCATGAAGAGCCAAATTTTCTAAACTGTAAAGTTGTGAATTTAATCGGTGATATTGAACTGGTAAGATCTTTTACTTATGCGTTAAAGGAAGAGTTGATTAAGTTTGAACTTGGAACAGGAGAGTACACTATTGAAATAGAAGAAGTAGGTGAAAAGAAATCTTATCCGTTAGGGAAAAGTATGATTGAGGCATTAGGGTTTTTGCTTAAAGAAGATGCAATTCCTCAAAAAGCTCGTAAAAAAATAAAGGAACGGACAGAACAATTAAAGAGGGGAGTCAATGAGCATAATATTGAGAGTTTTATAGAAAATCTAACTGAATTTTTCAGAAAAATTGATCCTTCAGGGGAAAGTGATCCTGCTGAGAAGGATCTTTTGAAAGTAATGAAAGTAATAATGTACGAAGAAATTGAGAATTATAAAAAAGTTAAAAAGGCGTATATTTAAAATGAGAGAAATGTTTTTTTGTGAACATGCATTATGAAGATAGGCTCAAAACATCTTTAACAGGTAAAGAAATGTGGGTAAATATTGGCCATGCAGAGTGGTTCTTCAGAGAGGAAGTGATATATCTATGAGAAATCTTCAATGGGAAAAACATGTAAGCAAAAGAATGAGGAGGTAAGCTTGAAAAAAGAAGTTGTAGTAAAAATTGAATTTATTACTCCTGCCTTTATTGGCGGGGCAGATCCAGAGTCAATTTGCGAAATACGAGAGGATTCTCTAAAAGGGACGGTAAGGTTCTGGTGGAGAGCTTTCTGCTCAACAAAGAGAGGTTCTTATGAGGAACTGCTAAATGAGGAGAATGCAATTTTTGGCGGACAGGAATCAAAGTCGAAGGTGTCTCTATTTATTTCACCTGTTAATGATGCTGATTACTTAAAAACATTAGATTGGAATGCTCTTGCAAATTTTCCAGGTATTCAATATCTTTTGTTTCCTTTTAGATCTGGAAATAGGAAATATATAAAGCCAGGAACTCAATTTGAGATAAGAGTTATTGCGGATAATGATGGAGTTTTATTTGAAACATTTAAAGCTTTGTGGTTTTTTGAAAACTTTGGAGGTCTTGGGGCAAGGTCTCGAAGAGGTTTAGGGTCTTTTAGAGTAGTTGAAATTAAAGGTCCTTTGGATTCTACAAAGATCCCAAAATTTATAGGCCTTCAACAAAAGGAGGAAATTGGAAGTTTACACTCAGATGGAAGTATTAAAGAATATTTGCAAAACCAGATAGATAAATTTGCCACTCCTCATACCCCTCCCCCTTCCTTTACTGCATATTCTTCGAAGGACTCAGAGTTAAAAGTGCATTTTTTTGATGCAATTCGGAGAGATTGGGAATGGGAACAACCACTTGACTGGATTGGTACAGCATTAAAGAGGTTCAGAGCCTATAACAATTCACCTTTTAATAAGGAAGCAGCGGAACTGCACAGATACAAGGATAATGATAATACTGCTATAATTCCAGACCCTCTCCAAAAGACAGCTTTTGGCCTTCCGATAGTATACAATTTTAGAGACGAGTTAGACAGGCAAAAGGATGAGAGGATATCAATTGAAGCGACAACTTCAAATGAAAAAGAATATGGAAGAAGAGCTTCTCCGTTGTTTTTTAAGGTAGGGAAAATTTGTAATTCAGACACCCATTACTATGTTACAGCCCTTCTTATGTGGTCCGAGTTTTTGCCTAGCACCGTAAGAATTAAACTTAAACCAAAATTCGGTAGAGATTATAATAGAGCTATGATAAATCCAGTACCTTTAACAAGCATACCTTCCAAAGCAGTGTTGTTAGACTTTCTTAATAATAATTTCAGATAGGAGGATAATTTGAACTCAAATAAAAAAGTACTTGGTATCTTCCAGTTGGGTCCTGTGCAGGAGTTTATTGAAATTTCACGTAAAACCTCAGACATAGGGGTTAGTTCATTCCTGCTTTCATACCTTATTAAAGAAGCGATGAAATACATTGAAAGCAAAGGCGGAACAATAATTTATCCATTCTCATCTATCCCTGGATCTGCTCGTATAGCTGAGCCTAATGTCCCGAATCATTTTGTTACCGAGTTTGATGACGAAAATATAGCAAAAGATTCTTTAAAAAATGCAGAGGAGGTCATAAAAAAGAAGTTTGCAGAGATTCAAGAATCTATCAAAAATTCCATATTACGAGATATTGATGTAACAGATGGAGCTATTATTGACGGCTTATTTCAGAAACAAAGTGAGAATTTCTGGGAGATTTACTGGATTATAAGTGATGAAGATCCAACAAAATATGATTCAAGTTATGCTATAGCAGAGGATGTATTTAACGGCAGAAAATCTATCAGAAATTTTAAACAGATTAGCGAAGATGGTTACAAGTGCACGCTCTGCGGTAAAAGAACTCCATTGCACGATGGAGGAAATGCTTGGCAGCGCAGAGAAAAGCTTAGGAAATTCTGGGAAAAACTTCGCAGTAACCAAAAGTACAAATATAGGTTTAAAGAAAACGAACAACTATGTTCTATATGTATTACAAAAAGGCTGCTTGATTTATACGAGGAATTTAGTAGTTCTGTAAAAATGCCCTCAACTGCATCAATTGCTATCTCTCCGTGGCTCAATAAACTATTCAATGCCTACAATAAAGGGAGACTCTCAGGTGATTTACTTAATTCTCTTATAGGTAAAATAAAATCAATTGCAGATATTAGTAATGAATCTTTTGAAGGGGCTATGCTTGGAAAATTAAACGAAACTTTATCTACAAGCAATAATGAAATTCTTAAAAAGGTTTTCGCAATAGAAGACTCTTACTACATTATTGATACATACCAGACTACCAAAGCCCCTGAAAATATTGTCAAAGGAGCATTAGAAGACCTTGAAAAAATTTATAAGGAGATAGGAAGGCCACCAAAGTACTATGCTGTTATCCGCTATGACGGAGACCGCATAGGGGAACATCTTAGAAGTTTAAAGAGTGTGGAGAATCACAAACAGTTTAGCACAAAAATATATGAATTCTCTAAGGAAGTTTTAAATCTTGAGAGTAAACATATGGCCAAAGTAATCTATGCTGGAGGAGATGAAGGTTTAATTTTCAGCACACTTGAAGATTCATCTGAAATCATTGAAGAGATAAAAAATCTATTTAGTTCAAAAATTGACGAAGGAGTGACTATCAGTATAGGAGTAACAATTGCCCACTACTCTCAGGCTCTGCAACAGGTTCTTAAGGATGCGAGAGATATATTGAAGAATGCAAAGGACAGCGGACGAAATGCAACGGGAGTATCTATCTTAAAACGCTCTGGTGAGCCTCTAACTTTTATAATGCATTTTGATAGGTCGAATATAGACCCTTTTGTTTTCTTTAAGAAAATGTTGGAATTTTACAGGAATGATTGTATTTCTAATGGTTGGTGGAGAGATATTGTGGACAAAAAGTTTTGCTTCATAGATAGCTCAAGAGGTATAGGTAGGAATACTATCGATAGGGAAATGTTGAGTCTTGAAGCAAAGAGGCTGCTATTACGGAGATATAAGAAAGACAAGATTACTCCTGTTCAAATTAATGACTTAGCAGTAGCCCTTGAGAACTTCATTTTGCATTACCTTGCCGTAGACTCTGTCGGGTTTGATGAATTTGTTAACTTTATGGCAATTGCAGAATTCATTGCCAGGGAGGAATGAAATGGTTAAATGGATACTTATTGAGCCCTTTGACACACTCTTTTTCAGAGACGGGAAGTCATTTGATGCGGGAAGTGATACGGCTGCCTACTCTCTATTCCCTCCTTTCCCTTCGACATTCTATGGCGCATTGCGCACTTACGTTATTATGCATTATTCTAATCTTTTAAACTTTAGATCAGAAAAAAAGCTCACAGATGTCGTCGGAACAGATGCAAACAATCTGGGAAGTTTAAGAATTTATGGTCCATACCTATACCAAAAAGAGTTACATCCGTTTTTGCTATTTACAGCGCCCTTAGATATTATGATTAGTAATGGAGAAACTATAAATATTGCACCGTCTCCCACAACATCGGAGCTAACGAATCTTAGCTACAGTGGTGAAGGAATCAAGATAAATCTTGCACTACCAGCTGATAAGGTATCTGAAGAGATAGAGGAATTTGGAGATTACCTCAGCGAGGACCAAATGAGAGTTTATTTATGTGAACAATTTAGTTTTATCCATCCTAAGAGGAGAGATTTCTTTAAAAACGAACATAAAGTTGGTATAACAATTGACAAATTAACAAAAACTGCAGAAACACATATGCTCTACTCTTCCCAACACATAAGGCTTGATAACGCTGGCTTTGTAATAGGCATTGAAGATGATGGAGATTTAGTTCCTGATAAGGGCAGCTTTCGATTGGGAGGAGACAACCGAACTGTTCAGTTCAAGCAGATAGAAGAATTTGAAGTAAAAATTAACAATTTAAAGGAGAAAGTTTTATCTCAATTTAAAGAACATTCATCAAAAAGAATCAAATTCATTTTGCTCACTGCTAGCAGGTTTAAGAATGGTTGGTATCCAGATTTTCTCAACAAAAATGATAAAAATGAGTTAGAGGGTGCACTTCCTGATATAAATATAAAATTAAAGCTTGTAAGTTGTGTGCTTGGAAAGCCTGTGTACTGTGGCGGGTTCGATATGGAAAACAAATATCCTAAAAAGATGGAAAGAGCCGTTCCACCTGGAAGTGTATACTTCTTTGAAGTTTTAAGCAACGAAGAGGATTGGATCAATCCATTGCTTGAAAACTACTTTTTTAAGTCCATAGAAAATGACGAGGTTTTATTAAAACAAGGCTTCGGCCAAATATTAATAGGAGGATGGTAAGATGAGTATAAACAAAATTTTCTTTTTACTTTGTGAAACTCCTGTTCATGCGGGAGCTTCAGAAAGTGTGGGTTACATCGATCTCCCAATTCAGAGAGATAAGGTTACAAAATTGCCGATCATTCAACCATCGGAAGTAAAAGGTTGTTTTAGAGAGTATTTTGAGATGCAAGGGAATGAAGTAAATGGTCTTGTCGAAGAAGCCTTTGGCCCTGATAAAAGGGGAGATACTTTTGGCGGGGCACTTAGCTTTATTGAAGCAAAGGTTTTGTTTTTCCCTGTTAAGGCTCTTTACGGTGTGTTCTCTTACATCACTTGTCCTCTCGTATTAAATGAATTCTTTAGACTTGCAAAACATGCTGGATATCCTGTTTCTATTGCGGATCGTGGCTTAGTTTCAGATATCGACCAAGATAAAGCTATTTTTTCGCAGGATTCTATAAATATATTTGACGAAAACCATGTTATAATTAATGACTACCCACTTAGCAGAGATCAAAGAGAAATTTTAGTTAACGATAAGAATATTTTTGATTTCTTCAGCGACATAATTTTCCCGACTAATCAAGGGTATGATTATTGGAAATCAAATTTCCACAAAAGGGCAATGGTTGTGTCAGATTCAATGTTTGAAATAATAACAAATACCTCAACAGAAGTTGTTACCAGAAATAAAATTGATAATACAACAGGGACGGTAAATGAGAAAGAAGGTGGCTTATGGAACGAAGAGAACTTACCCGCAGAAACAATACTCTACTCTATGATAGAAGCAAACAAAGCAAGGAAGCTTGAAGGAAAATTAACAGAACCAGAAAGAATGATGGGTTTTCTTAAATCAAATCAAGAAGCTCCTGCTTCAAAAGGGATTAATGGCAAAAGAGTGCAAATTGGTGGAGATAAAACTGTTGGCAAGGGCTTTGTGTTTGTAAATTTCTTTGATTGAGGAGGAGAAAATGCTTTACGAACATATTGAAGTACCAATTTCGCTTGAGCACACGAGAGCTCGTTTTGCCTACAACAGCGTTAATACTACTATAGGAAATTTAACAGATCCTGACAGGAGAAAGGAATTTAAATCCTGGGCTGCCAAATTCCCCTCAATGATTTCATCCTGCGGATTACTCCAGGCTGCAACCTTTTATAAAGAGAAAAATGAGAAATTATATACTATTTTGCAAGACTGGTTTAAGAAGACAGGTTTTTTGAATGACGATCAAGGACTCTTAGATTACCTGATGAATCACTGCACTGATACGTATCATTATATTCTAATGGTTAAAGAAGCTATTGAATTTCTCAGCTGGGTTAAGAGGTTTGCAAATATTTTAGTTCCGGGTACAACAAACGAACCACAGGATATAAATCAAGGAGAGCAAAATGCCTGAGTACCATTTAACAAAATTTTTAAGTGATATTATCAATGAAAGAGGGATTGTTACAACTAAAGTCAACCCACTTATCCTTTATTATTATTTATTAAATTCAAGGAATTCGGATAATAAACGTGAACAGTTTCGGCTCTTTAAAGATATTGCAATCGAAGGACTTGACAGTTTTAGAAATAGACAAAAAAAGATTATTGACCAACTTGCAAACTGTAATCCTCCATTTAGCCATAAATTAATCAGAGCTTCATTAAAAAAGGTTGCAGTTTCAGGGCTTGGTATTTCAAGCGGTTTTGAGACAGGCATTTGTATGCATTTCATTTATGGGTTTCCATATTTCACTGCTTCATCCTTGAAAGGAATTGCCTCAGACTATGCAATATTTTTTGAAGATAAAAAGGAGGAGAGCAAAGAATATATAGCTGTATTTGGAAATCAACAACAGGAAGGAAAAGTTATATTCTTTGATGCTTTACCTGAAAATGAGTCGGACATTTTCGATGTTGGAGTAATGACTCCTCATCATCAGAAGTATTATAGTGGAGAAGCATGGCCTGGAGATTATTTCAGTCCAACCCCCATTCCTTTCCTTACAATAAAAAAGGGAGTTAAGTTTGTTATTCCTATTGTATCAAGAGATAATGACGCTTTTAAAAATGCTAAAAGATGGCTTGAGGGTGCCCTTAAAAAAATAGGGGCAGGAGCAAAGACTTCTGTAGGCTATGGAGTTTTTAAGGTAGAGTAGATTATGGAAGAAAACAAAATGCAGAGTATGGATACTGTTCAACCCAAAAATAGGTGCTTCATTGTTACTGTAGGAACATCGCTAATCGATAATTATTCAGAATTATTGGATAGTGAAAATAAAAAACCTAATTTTGATACAGATACTCTTAATAATTCTTTAGCAGATTCTCTCTGGAATGAGTGGAAACATATAAGTAGCAAAAACTCGATAGACAATTTCTACAAAAAAGTATACAACAACATAAAATACTACAATTATCAAAATGCTTATGATACTATTAAGGAATGGCTCACGTCTATAAGGAATAATGATCTAACAAATCTTTCTAAAGTATCTGCGGAGTTAAACACTTTGTCCAAAATGGAGCCGTCAAAAGAAAGAGACATAGTGGTTTTATTCCCGACCCTTACCTATGCAGGGGTACTCTGTGCAAAGATTCTTCATGATCTCTTATCTAAGAATTACGTAAATAATGTCGAAGTGGTTTTTACAGAGGGATTGAAAAGTGCAGAAGACAAAGACACATCATTTACCAAACAAGGTCTGAGCAACTTTTTAAGCAACATGATAGAATGCATTGATAGATACGACGAAGAAAATTACGAAATTAAGATTTTAGTTTCAGGGGGGTACAAAAGTTTAGTTCCATACTCTACTCTCGTTGGCATACTCAAGAGAAAAGATATATATTATATTTACGAAGATTCTGATCAGTTGATGAGCTTACCTTCACTTCCAATCAGCATTGATATTTCTACTCTTAAACCTTGCTACCCAATACTTAGAAATATTGAAAATTCTTTAGTTGAAAAATATAAAATCTATTTTAATAAATTACCGGACGAAATTAAAAATTTAATAGAAACAAAAAATGGTCAATTTAAGTTTAAATCAGCATTGACTTTCTTGGTCCAATCATATAATAGCATTGTTAACAAATCTCCACTTGAGTTTGAGAGTCGGAATTTAAACCTTTTAAACTTTCTTACTGAAGAAAGCAGTTCGCCAGATTTAAAAAAATATTTTATGGATCTTGTTGATATTGGTTCTTTCTTCTGGATCGGTGATAAAATTCCCGAAATGATTGACCACGCATTGAAGCATCATAATAACCTATTTGAGATAATGGAACTTATTCTTCTCCCTATCCTAACAAATAAACCTGATTTCCTATCAGAAGAAGAGCTTTTTATTCTTCTATGTACAATCTATTTCCATGATTGGGGGCATGTTTTATCCCAATTTCCAGGGAGCAGAACTCTTTTACCAACAGAAATCAGGGATCATCACAATATTCTTGGCTATGAAAGACTCAAAGATCAAAGGACCCAGGAACAACTTTTGAGCCAACTAAAGTGGAGCCCTAACAAAGAGTCTCTGTGGAAAAACTACCTTGAGGCTATTGCCACGGTAGGTCTGTATCACAGAAAAAGAATGCCACTATTTTCAAACAAAGATTCTGACTATTCTTTTAAAATAGGCAGTAAAGATTATACTTACAAACCAGCGGGTGAATCAAAAATTAAATTTAATAAAAACGAAATTGTTGAAGGCAGACTTCTTCTTCTAATAGCTTTATTCAGGGTCATTGACAGTCTCGATACTCAAGTGTGGAGAATCGGTAGCGAAAATGAATTTATTTTCAAAATGTCTTCTCTTCTTTCTGACATCAAGAGCGAAAAAGTTAGAGCCGAAAGAATAAAAGAAATTATTGATTGTGATTCGATAATTAGTCCGCTGATTGTTCTTTTGGAAAAAATCGAGACGGGATATGAGAAAGCAGATGGACAGCCTCTTTGTATCGATGAGGGAATAAACGGGATAGCTCATAATGATGAGAAATTAAAAAGTGAAATTTTTCTTTTCCTTGAATCATCGTTGAGGATTTTTATAAAAAAAGAACAGTTTAAGCACTATTTGAAACATTTGTATCTTGATTCCCCGAGATTTGAATATGCATTCGAAGATCCAAGGCATATTATTACGGTCACTTACAAAAAAAATAACAAGTTTGATGAAACAATTGAAAAACTTCATCAAACTTTGGATATTTGGGCTAACGATAGCGAATTAAGTAGCGATGTCGAAGAAATTAGTCAAGAAATAGATGAAATAAAGGGAAAAGATACCAATACTGTACTGACAAGTATCGAGGCAGATTATGATAAGGTTAAGGATATCTTGGAGAATGGTAATGTTTATTTCGAATTTAAATTTCAATCTTGAAAATGAACCCCAGATTTGTGTGAAAGCATATGAAAATAGAGCTTAACACTGGCCATTTAGTTGAAAGAACAAAAGAGAGATATTCAGTATTGAAAGATGATAAGGGTATCAAAGAGCACTTTTTGGACTTAAAAGATTTACTTATCAACAGTGCGCCTTCCGATTGGAGGTTTACTGTTGATCCAACGGCAAAGTTTCTCATTTTTGATTTCTGGTTTCAGCATGCAAATCTTCCTGCCAACTTCTACATCATCATCCTTGGTAGGACTTACAGGGATATAGGAAAGGATTTACTTCAGAAGATAAGAAATAAAACTTTTAAAAATCTTAATGAATGTCAAGAGGAGTATCTTAAAATTATTTCTAACCCCAATGTAGAAATTGTACATGAGCTCAAAACTGTTTATAAAAAAGGGGAAGATATAAGCGAAGTAAAAAATTTAAACTATTCCATTTATGAAAGCGTTTATAAAGAAATACTACCTCTTCATATAATTCCTCTTAATGCAAAAAGAATTGCTTCAAGACCAAATGCTATCATAGATAAAGATGGAAAGGTTTGGGTAAGGCAAGGAGAGTATGTAAGTCTTGATAAAGACAATAAGTCAGAGTACCTCCTTTTCGAAAGATTGACCAAGGACGGGGTTGATAAGTCGGTTTTGAGATTCTATGAATTCAAGGAAAACAGCAGTTTTAAACTGCATAAAGAATCAAGAAGAGATGGCTTGAAAACTTCCGCTTTCACAAATAATACATCTAAGGGTAACTTTTCAGAAAATTTTAGAACTCAGTCCTACTGGCAGTTACCAACTTACGTTGATGCTTACTTCACAGACTTAAAATACAAATTTGACAGATTAAGTGAAAAGAAAGGCGACGAAGGTGGCTCTATAAGCCCTGATGATACTTATGTTTATATAAATTTACGGCTGATCAAAGAAAGTTGCTGGAAAAAATTAAAGGAAAAAGAAAAAAAGTAGTAATATTATAATTAGTTGTAAATTTTTGACTTCAAGATGACTTTAAGTATTAGTTAATATCTTTTTTATTCTTGAATGATTTCATATTTACCTAATCCGAAAGTAGTGTTTTTACCAATATGAATATGTTTGCCAATGTTCAAGAAGGGTATAAATAGTTGCAAGTTATCGTTGTATTCAATATTTCCGATAAGACCACCAAATACCATTTCCTCTTTTCTTTTTGTAGAAAACCTTTTAATTTCGTCACTCCAGTGCAAGCTGGTCGTCTTAATTTTTACTGACTTTGCAAGGCTTAAAAGCTCCAGATATGGAAAGTTGGGACTCCATTCATTATAAAGATAGGAAAGAATAAAGAATCTCTTTACAATTTGTTTATAAAGAATACGAAAAGAAAGCTCGGGGTCGTTCCACAGTTTTCCATTATGAATAATTCTTATTGGAGTTAGAAAATTCAATTTTATTGAATTTATTGAAGTATTCCATGTGAAGTTTTCATAAATCAAATCGCTTTTCATGTCTCGATAATCTATAAAACTGCCGTTTAAGTTATAAATATTAAACAAATCAAAGTTCGTGTCTATACTTTTAACTATAAATTTATGCTTACCTTCTCCAATACCAGACATCCCCATTTTATAGAGTGCTTTTAAGAAAAATTGAAGAAGATATGAATTTGCTTTTGTACCAATTAAAATAATGTTAAAAGAGAATTCTTCTCCTTCCTTATAAAATCTTTTAGGGGAAAGAGGTGGTTCAATAACAAGCGGGCGTGGTATATCCTTGACTTTCCCAATAATAGGTAACTCTTCAGATGTCGTACTCTCAAATATATAGGGGTAGACACATGTATTTTTGAATTCACAAGTTTTACAATCATCTTTCAATTCTTTAAAGCAGGAAACTCTCTTTAAATTCAAGCCAAAAGAGCCTCTAAATGCGGAGCCTTTATAAAAAGGTAGGGTAATTTTATCTTTCGCAATGCACGTTATTTTATAATTTTTGAAATAGAACTTACTTTTAGCTTCGCCAAACAAGTTCTGTATCTCAAAAAAGATTTCTTTACCCATCGGCTTATTTTACTATGTTTTTATTTTTTTGAAAGCACACTATATGTGCTACATACATTCTAGTAAAAAAGACCAATAAAGTTAGGCAACAAAAAGATTATTTTATAATCATAGGCGGTAAAACCTTTATTTCTTGCTGTGGAAATAATTACGAATATTTATAAAATTGCTGTATCATTTTTAGTAAGGATTTGGAGATTGAGGCAGAATAATTAATATCGAGGTATTAGAGACAAGGAGAGAAATTTAATCCTCTTTAGAACATCGGACTCTTGAAGGTAAAGATTACTAACATATTAGTACAGATAAGAGATAGAGAATATTTTGAAATGAACTAAGGTTACTGGAGAAGAAATGAAGTCAAAGGTATCTAAATCTACACCGATTGAAGAGTTCGCTGACGTGTGTATGAACTCCCTGATAATAGTAAGCTTTGCGAAAATTATCCTCTTTCAGAAGATTTTTAGCATTGGCAACATAAGTTTTTTTGTAGTTACTTTTATCTTTATGGCCTTACTTCTTTCCAGAAGCATTGCAGTAATTTTGAGAGCAGGAGTATCCATATACGCCCTGTACCTTTTCTTCACGGAGATAAGTGAAAAGACGTTACTCTTTAGTTATACTCTATCCTTAGTTATAGCTTATTTTGGTTTCTATCTAATCTTCAGAAAAGCTCTGTTTAGAAAAAATATTGATGTAGAGGTAGTTTCAAACTCTTTAGCGCTTGCCATTTTTGTTAAACTTCTTTACTCATATTTTGTTCA
>Ga0210051_1002797_pt1 | contig 17476 bp, 19 predicted proteins | sample CryGey092014_all_FD_185464 | JGI IMG/M metagenome (GOLD analysis project Ga0210051, IMG submission 185464) | Groundwater microbial communities from aquifer - Crystal Geyser CG23_combo_of_CG06-09_8/20/14_all (SPAdes) (version 2) | ecosystem: Environmental > Aquatic > Deep subsurface > Groundwater... | reverse complement strand
CTCTGGCTAAAATTTGCCGGGGCTTAATGCCTGTTTTTTTTGGATCTCCATCACTAATTTTTAAAGATAAATTTTTCCCTCGCAAAATCAGAACTGCCCGATGACCCCAAGATTTTTTAATTAAAAATTTAATTCCTTCAATTGTTATAGCGGAAAGAGATTTTACTAAAGGTTGAGTTTTTTCAATTCTGCCTGCCCGGCGGTCAATAATTTTTAAGGATTTTGGATTAATAGTAGCAAAATTAACTCTTAAAGCTACATCACCTTTTTTTAACTTCATCCCAATGCCGGCTGCTTCATAGACCCCCCTGCCCAAATAATATTTATAAGGATTGTAACCAAAAAGAGCTAAATGACAGGTGTCTGATGCCGGCTTTTTTTGGCCGGTCAGTAAAAAGGGCAAAACCAGTCCACAAACCCCGTTTTGGGCTAAAAAGCCCAAATTTGGTGTTTTAGCTGCCTCCAAGGGAGTTTTATTACCCAATTGAGGAATGGGCCTGTCCCCAAGACCATCAATAATAATTAACAAAATTCTTTTCATTAAACTTGTTAGTGAGGGAAAGCTAATTCTTCCTCAATTCTCAATAACCTATTATACTTGGCTACTCTTTCTCCTCTGGCCGGGGCTCCGGCTTTAATAAAGTCAGCCGAAATACCTACAGCAAAATCGGAAATAAAATCATCCAATGTTTCTCCAGACCGATGGGAAACCATAATTTTCCAGCCAAAAGATTTCGCCAGTTTCACTGCCTCTAATGCTTCACTGACTGTGCCAATTTGATTTAGTTTGATTATCGCTCCGTTGCAGGCCTTCTCCTCTTTGGCTTTCTTTATTCTCCCTGGGTTTGTTGCTAAAAGGTCATCTCCTATTACCACAATTTTTTTGCTAAGTTTTTTTGTAATTTCTCTAAATCCCTCAAAGTCTTCCTCTGAAAATGGGTCTTCCAAAAATAAAATTGGATAATTTTTAATTAGGTCTTGATAAAAATTTAAGAAACCTGCCCGGGTAAAAGTTGTCCCTTCTAATTGATAATTACCATTCTTGAAAAATTGAGAAGCAGCGCAATCCAAACCAATTTTTACTTTTCCTGAATAGCCAGGCGATGAAGCTAAGGCTTCATCTTCACCCTTCGCTCGGCTTTGCCTCGCTCGGCTAGCTGATTTTATTGCTCCAATAATTAGGTTTAAGGCCTGCTGAGTCTGTCTCAAAGACGGAGCAAATCCCCCCTCGTCTCCCAGGTTAGTGGCCCCTTTGCCAAAATTTTTCTCTAAAATTTCTTTTAAACCCTGGTAGATTTCAGAAGCCGTTTCTAAATTCCTTGAAAAAGATCTATTTTGGGGAACAATCATAAACTCCTGGAAAGATAAATCGTTTCCGGCATGAACCCCACCATTAATAATATTAAAACAAGGTATCGGCAAGGAAACTGTTCGAGATCCGATCTCGAACAATTGGCTGATGTGCTGATATAAAGGGATATTTTTTGCTCCGGCTCCGGCTCGACAACAAGCCAGAGAAACGGCTAAAATACTGTTTGCTCCTAATTTTGATTTATTCTCGGTTCCGTCAAGCCCTATCATCAATAATTCATCAATTTCTTTTTGCTTGATTGGGTTTTTCCCAACTAATTTTGGTCCGATAATTTCATTTACATTTTTTACTGCTTTCAAAACTCCCTTTCCCTGATACCTTTTTCCCTCATCTCTTAATTCCTTTGCCTCATATTTTCCTCTGGAAGCTCCGGAGGGAACCGAATCTAAAAATTTAGCAAAATTAGTTGTTAATTCAACTTCAATTGTCGGGCTCCCTCTTGAATCCAAAATTTCTCGCGCTTTAATTTGTTTAATTTTAGAACCTTTCATAAATCGATAATCGATGGTGTTTCCTAAATCCCGTTAGAAATTTAAATTTCTAAACGGGATAAATAATCATAAGCAGCCAAAGCTGCTTTTGCTCCTTCCCCGGCTGCGGTAACAATTTGCTTGTAGGGACCAACGTTTAGGTCACCAACAGCGAACAATCCCTCGGTTTTGGTCTGACAGGTTTCAAAATCCACTTTTATTTCATCTTTTTTATTAAAATCCACCAGGCCTTTAATAAAAGAGGTTGCTGGTTGAGAACCAATTTCCACAAAAATTCCTTCTAAAGGAAGGGTTATATTTTTTTTAGTTTTTTTATTCTGATAAATAATTTTTTCAACAAACTTTTTCCCTTCAATTCTTTTTAAGATAGCTGAGCTTATGACTTCTATTTTCTTTATTTTTTTAACTTTTTCTTGATTAAATTGATCTGCTCCAACTTTAGAACCTGCTTCTAAAATATAAATTTTTTTAGCGTAGTTTGCTAAAAATATGGCTGCCTCAAATCCGGCATTTCCTCCCCCAATCACCGCTACGGTTTTGTTAGAAAACACAGGAGCATCGCAGGTTACGCAATAACTTAGACCACGACCAATGAATTTTTTTTCACCAGGTACTTCTAAGGGTCTGGGGTCAGCCCCGGAAGCTACAATTACTGTTTTTGATTCAAAAGTCTCTTTACTTTCAGTCAAAATTAAAAAACCTTGAGCTTTTTTTTCAACCCTTATTACCTCTTTTTGCTCAATATCAATCTTTTGCTTTCTCAACTGCTCTTCCAGTTTTTTAATCAATTCCTGACCGGAAATTTTCTCAAAACCAGGATAGTTTTCAATAGCAACTGCCTTTCTTGCTACCTGGCCCCCAAAGCTTTTGGTAATCAAAAGGGTCTTTAGTTTTTGTCTGGCAGCATAAATCCCAGCAGTGATGCCTGCCGGACCTCCTCCAATTATAATTAAATCGTAGACCATAGATGAGAAAAGATTATCCTGCCAGCCAGCCACCGTCAATCACTACCGTAGAACCAGTCATATAAGAACTTTTGTCTGAAGCTAAAAACAAAACTAAATTGGAAACTTCTTCCGGTTTACCCACCCGATGCATTGGGACTCGGGCCAACATTGCTTCCATTATCTTGGGGTCTGATGTTATTGGGTCAATCATCGGTGTCTCAATCATCCCCGGAGAAACAGCATTAACCCGGATATTATAGGGAGCCAATTCCACGGCCAGGGCCTCGGTCATTCCCACGATTCCTCCTTTGGAGGCGCAATAATGGACAATATTGGGAAAACCAATTCCTTGCTGACCCATAGCAACCGAAGCAATATTAATAATCACTCCTCCAGGTTTTTGCTTTGCCATTTCTTTAGCTACTGCCTGGCTGCATAAAAAATACCCCTTAAGATTTATGTCCAAAGTTCTATCCCATTCTTCTTCGCTCAGTTCCAAAAATGGTTTAAACTGGTAAATGCCGGCGTTATTGACTAAAATATCTATTTTCCCAAATTTTGCAATTGTCTTCTTGACCATTTTCTCAACCTCTTCTTTTTTTGAAACATCACATTTGAGAGCAACTGCCTCTCCCCTATTCTTTTTAATTTCCTTAACCACTTTTTGACAATCTTCTAAAGAAATATCGGAAACAACCACTTTTGCTCCAGCTTTAGCTAGAGTTAAAGCATGAGTCCTGCCCATTCCTCTTCTAGCTCCGGTAATAATAGCTACCTTATTTTTTAAGTCAAACATTTTTATTGAGTTTTTACTTAAGTTTATCGACCTTTTAATAACTTCAATTTCTTAACCTCTTTTTCAAAAAATTTTTGAACTTGCTTTTTAGTTACTTTTTCTTTTAAAAAATCAATTTTAAAATCGCGGATATCCTCTAAATAAGAAAGTTGACCAAAAAACAATTTTTCTGAAAATTCTCCTCTGTATTTCTTTTTCGCGTCTTCAATTATTTTCGGCAGAGGAAAACCCTTTTTTAGAATAAAATATAAATCAATATAATCTCGATATTGAGGCCGACGACCAATGGTATAAGCTTTATCAGAAGCTATGTCTTGCCAGACAGAAAGCGAGACTGACTTTATCTTTAAAGTTGGGTAAAGCCTGGGAAAGGGGAAATAAACAAAAGAAATTTTAATTTTATTGGAGGTGATGAAAGTTAACTCATCGGGATTGTCAGTCTCTAAGCGAATTTCTGGTCCAAAAATTTTTGAAGCCTTTCTTAGAAATTTTTCTGGTATCTGGGAAGGAAAAAAAATATCAAAATCATATGACCTGCGATGGCCGAGCTGGACCATCAATGCAGTTCCGCCACAAAGAATTCCCTTTTGTTTAAAAAAGGGTGAAAGTAAAAACAAAGCCTCTTTTCTTTCTTTATCTAAAAGGTCCAATAATATTTTTGATGTATTTTTTTTCATCAAGTTTCTTTTTGAGATTCAAAATAATATTCTTAATAAAATAAAAAATTGGCTTGGTGTATATTGGAACGGGATTTTCAATAAAAACCTTTTTAATTTCTTCCTTTTTGTAAGTTCTAAAAAGCCATCTTATCTGTTCTAGACTTCCATACATTAAAACCTGATGGATAATATAACTTTTATCCTCTTCTAAGTTCAGGTCCCTAACGTTTGCTGACCACAAAATCCCCTGAAACTCCGAAGGAATTTTATTCAAATTTTTTCTTTTCATTATTATATTTTAGCAAAACGCCAAAAAGATACAAGAAAAAAACAGGCCTATCGCTGACCCCCCCCTAATTAAAAAATATCAAGAACTGTTCTTGATATTTTGATTGTCAGAAAGAGTTTAATGTAAAACTTCGGGAATTGCTTCAATCAGGTCAGTGGCTAAAAGCCCTTCTTTTTTTCTGGCAGCTACAATTTCTCCGGCCTTGCCATTAATATAGGCAGCCGCCTGAGCAACAATGAATGGTTCAATCCCTCTGGCCATTAAGGCTCCGCAAATCCCAGCTAAGGTATCACCTGTCCCCCCCTTACCCATATAAGGGCTTCCTGTTGTATTTAAAGCCACTTCTTTGCCGTCAGAAATTATATCTATTCCTCCTTTTAGTAAAATGGTGGTCTGAAGCCGTTGGGCTTGGGCTTTAACAATCTCTATTTTCTCTTTATCTGACTTGCCAATTACTTCTTGACCGGTCAAGACAAAAAATTCATAGCCGTGAGGGGTAATTAAAAATGGTTTTCCTTTTATAATTTCTAAGTTGCGGCTTAGAGCATAAATTCCATCAGCATCAATGACAGCCGGAATGTCAATTTGTGATAAATATTCCAAAATGGTTTCCTGGGTTTCTTTTGAACGCCCCATTCCTCCGCCAATAACTACTGCTGTCTTTCCCCGAGCTACTGCTTTAGCTCCTTCAGTCATTTCCAATAGAACAGATAGGTCTTCTTGGTCCAGCCAATCTCCTTTTAAAGGATAGGCAGCTAAATTGGGAGAAAAAGAAGCTATAATGTCGGCTGCTCTTTTGGGAGCAAGAATTCTGACCATATCCACCCCGCTTCTAAAAGCAGCCATAGCTGACAGGGCTGGTGAACCCGAATAAAACTGAGAGCCGCCGATGACTAACAATAATCCATAGTCATATTTCATTACCGCCGAAGGTCTTTTTTTGTAAATCTCTTTTAAAATTGATTTAGTTACGGTTAACATATTATTTAATTTCTTTTAAAAATTCTTTTAATTTTGGGCCCCATTCAGGGTGTTTTAAAGAAAGGTAAAGATGAGATTTTAACCAATCAAGTTTATTGCCGCACTCTAACCACTTTCCCTCAATCTCGTATCCATAAATTATTTTACCATCTTGAATCATTTTGTCCAAGACATCAGCAAGCCCTATCTCGCCTCTCTGGTTAAAAGAAGCTTTTTTAAGATAATCAAAAACTTCAGGGGTTATAATACGTCTTCCAACCATAGCAAGATTAGAGGGAGCTTCTTCAATCGAAGGTTTCTCTATAATTTTTTTAAGTTTATAAAGGCGGTAGGCAATTTTTTCTCCAGCTATCACTCCATAAAAGGGAAGTTTTTCTTTCTCAACCTGAGACAGAGCCATTATCGGTTTTTGAGAAGTTTTAAAAATCTGAGAAAGTTGCAAAATAGAAGGAACTTTTGACTGAATGATGTCATCGGGATATAAAACTATACAGGGTTCTTCTCCCACTAACTTTTTTGCTTGAAGCACGGCCTGGCCGTCGCCCAAAGGTTTTTTTTGGGAAACATAAGAGAAGGAAATATTCTCTAAAATCTCTTCTAAATTTTTAATTTCTTTTAAAAGGTTTTCTTTTTTTCTTTCTTTTAAAATTTTTTCCAATTTTGGAGATTTTTTAAAATAATCCAAAACTTGCTTTTTTTGAGAATTCAAAACAAAAATTATCTCAGAAATTCCCGACATTTTTGCTTCCTCAATCACATACTGAATAATGGGCTTATCTATTAAAGGCAAAAGCTCTTTTGCTACAACCTTGGACAAAGGTAAAAATCTGGTGCCTAAACCGGCAATTGGAATTATTGCTTTTTTAATGAAATCGTTTTCCATATTAGCTAGTCTGCGCCTTTTTCTTTCTTAAAAAGGCGGGGGTTTCCCATTTTTTTTCTTCGGCTAACATTTCTCTCTCTATTTTTTCTGCTTCTTTTTTCAACTCAAGAGCATTCTTTCTCTTCAATATCTTTTGAGAAACTTCTTTCTTTTGTTGTTTTCTCAATAAAGCAAATTTCTTGGTTTTGCCTTTTGCTTTAGTTCTTTTCTGAAGTTTGACTGGCTTTTTTGGCTTTTCTGCTAATTTTTCTTCTAACTTTTTGATTTCTTTTTCGGGTAAAACCGGGGGAACCAGAGCTTTCTTCTGGGCTTTTTCTTTGACCTGATGACCTACGGCTAAAAGTAATATTCTAATCTTATTATCTGTTTTATTCGGGAAAGGGTTGGAAATGCCGAAAATAATTTTAGCCCTTGGATTAGAATCTGAAATAGTTTGGGAAATTCTCTCCACCTCTGACATCTTTAGGTTTTTGGAAGCGAAGATGTTAAATAAAATCTTTTCAGCCAAAAAAGATTTTTTTTGTTCTCTTTGAAGATTATATTCGGCCAAAGGATTTTGCAAAATCTTCCTGACCATTTCTTCAACTCGATTGGGTCCCTGGGTCTCTAAACAATTTAAAAAAGCCGGTTTTCCCCGGCAAGCTAAAATCGTCTTCAGGTCAGCAAAATCAATATTAATTAAACCATAACCAAAAATAGTTTCTAAAAGACCTTTGAGGTTTTCAGCCAATCTCAGATTTATTTCCGAAAAAGCTCTATTTAAAGAAGTTTTCTTGTCAACAACCCTAAAAATGTTTTTGTTGGGAAAGATAATTAAAGCATTTAAATGGGGTTTAACTTTCTCTAAAGACAAGTCAGCAATTTCTGCCTTCTTTTCTCCTTCAAACTTAAAGGGCAGGGTGAAAATTCCTAAAGTAATATTTTTGCAAGCCCTGGAAGCTTCGGCAAAAATTGGTAAAGCTCCCGAACCCGTTCCCCCTCCTAAAGTAGAAATTAAAATAGAGAAATCTACTCCTTCAAATATCTTTTTTATCTTTTCTCTGGCTTTCTGGGCAGCTTCTTTTCCAAGTTCCGGGTCCATCCCGCAGCCTAAACCCTGGGTTAATTCCTGACCAAAATGAAATTTTTTGGTTCTTCTATGAGATTGCCTCAGAGCTTGTAAATCAGTGTTAGCTGCTACAAAATTTATATTCTGGGGAAAACCCCTGGCAATTTCCGAAACTATAGAACACCCTCCTCCTCCAATTCCAATTACTTTAATTTTGATTTTGCGAATTTGCTCTTCGGGCTTTCTCTTTTTTACTAATCTTTTTCTCTCCGGTCTTGGAATTGGTTTTTTCTTTTTAAGCTTGGGTTTTTTAATTTTTTTCGCCATTATTCTAATATATGACTTTAACTCCAAACTGTCAACATCGGCCTTTTTATATTTTGCATTTATTTTACCAATTCTCCTTTAAATGCTTTGTCTAAAATTGCTTCGCTTGATTTAACCACTGGCCAAATTTACAATCCTGGCTATGGGCTGGCGGCTCATCTTTTCTCAAAAGTTCAACCGCTTCTTTAAAAAGTCCTTGGACATATGAAGGGTCAGTGTTTATCATATGAATTTCCTTTTTAAAAGGCAACCTGTCAATAAAACCGTTTTCTTTGTCAACAACATAAAATGCCAGGCAACCCTTTCGAACAGTTTTATAGCCATTTTTTTCCAAAAGAAAAGTATAAACATCCATTTGTAATTGAAAGCGGTCATATATGGTAGCTACTTTACTTCCGGTAGATTTATAATCAAGGGGAGCTAATCTACCGTCAGAGAATTCTAAAATATCATCAACAGCCCCAAAAAGAGTAGCATCTAATTCTGCATCATAATAACGGAGCCCCTTAAAATTGCTTCGCCACTCGTCTAATAACTTTTGATTCGGAAAGAGTTTGGCCGGGATATTATTGGCCACCAATAAAGGGTGAAGTTCTTTTTTCTTTCTGTATTTATCAAACTCCTGTTTCAAGAGTATATCCACGGCCGTATTAAGAGCGTAAGGATAAGGGGGCGGTCTTTTAATCCCTTCTCTTTTCTCTAACCAGAAACAATGGGGACATTCAAGGTATAAATTCAAAGAATTGGGCGAAAGTTGTACTATTTTATTATTGTTCATTTTTTATCTAAACTTTTGGTTAAATTTTAGCGGTTTTTAATAGGAAACGCCATTTTCTTTTAGACCAATAGGGACCGGCATAATCAATACCGATTCTTTTGGTTGATATAATCTGAGCGGATTTGATTTTTTCTCCCTTATCAGGGGCCCGTTCGCTTCGCGAACGGGAGGACGCGGTGGGCGGGTTGTAGTCTAACCAAATTCTCTTACTTTTAGTCAAATCCTCACCGTAAAATGATTTATCCAATTTTAAATAACGACAAACTTTCCCTGGGCCATTGGCTAATTTGCCTAAATCCAAAGCTCGAATGAGCAGGCATTCTGGCCTTCCTTCCTTGCCGGTTGAAATGTTTAATTGCCAATACATCCCATAAACTAAATAAATATAAATATGACCACCGATTAAATATTCAGCTCGATTTCTGGGAGTTATTTTTCCGCCAAAAGAATGGGAAGCCCTGTCTTGAGGACCAATGTAGGCCTCGGTTTCTATAATTTTACCAACTAATTTTTTCCTTCCTATCTTTCTGACAATACACTTTCCCAATAATTCCTTTGCTACTTTTAAAGTCGGCTTGGTATAAAAACCCCTGGTTAATTTCTTATTTCTCATAATTAACTCAACTTCGGTCTAAATTTTGTCAAAAAATAGAGTTGACCCCATTTTTCTATTGATTGTCTTAATATCTGGTCTTAGATATTCTCATTCTTCCATAGTTTCTAAATTATTTTCAAATTATTATTTCCGATAGGTTTTTCTTTCCGGTTGAATTTCATAAATTTTTAGGAAATATTTTTTGTGAAAATTATCATAAAATTCTATAAAATACTCCAAAGATTTTAAATTTTGCCTTATATGCGTTAACAACTCTTTGGAAGGGTCATAAATATTATACTCCAGTTCTATTTTATGAAATTCACCACCTCGGAGAAAAATAGCACCCCCAAAATCATTTACAATGGTTTTATAGATGGTCATTGGTCCTCGTTCTTCTATTTTCTCATCATAAGATTCTTTTGTGGTAGGAGATATTCTGTACTCAAAATTATTATTTGTAAATCTTAGAGCTAAGATAGGTTTTTCTATACTCCCACTGCCGGAACTTTTGTTATATACATTAAAGAGTAATTTAAATTTAAAACAAGAGTTTTTACCAATTTGCTCAGGTTGTTTTTTTAATTCTTCTAAGAACCAATCGTTTTCAAACGAACTACCTAAAATTATATCGGAAATTTTGATTTCAGGAATAATCTGTTTTCTCATTATCTTAGTCATCTTATAAGTAAAATAAGCATATACTCCGGTAATTATAGCTAAAGCTACCATGGCTACAGTCTGAACTATGCCACTGTTATTATTTAAAAATTCAAATATATTTTTTATCTTCTGCATTCAATTTATTTCTCAATTAATTTTTTGAGTTTTCTCTATATTTCTATAATTCCTCATCTTCAAATTTATTGATTACTTGTTTTCTATACCGTAATATTTCAAATTCTTTTTTCAGCTCACCATTTTTATCTTTTTCCATTTGTATCATACCTTTTATTGCCTCAACAGAATATTTAATATCTTCTTTAATTTCTTCTGGTATATCCTTCATCTCTAAAAACTTCTCTTCCACTTTTAATTTTGCCTCCAAAACCTTTAATTCTTCGTCAGAATTTCTTACCTCTTCTTCCGTTTCTTTAATTTTTTTATTTGTATCTTCAATTAAATATTGTTTTAAGTTTTCCATAATTTTATTTTTTAATTAATTTCCTGCCCTGTACCGTGCCGACGGCTCTGGTGCAGGGTTCGACTTTTGTTCTTTTTTTTAAATATTGTTCAAACGCGGCCAGATTCTTTTAGTTCTTTAAGACGAGATCTAATGCCACCGCGTTGTCTCCCCAATGTATAAGCTAGCTCTTTGATAGTTTTACCAGTTTTGTAGAGATTGATCAAACGTTGCTCTTCTTGGGTAGTCCACTTCTGGTAAGCAGAAGGGTGGGCTTTTCTGATTTGAGCCACTGAATAGACTTTGGTTTTAGTTTTAATTCCAAGTGAACTAAGGAACCTCTTTTGCTTCTGAGTTCGCTGTTCAGGGGGCATTGTGTGTAATTTTTTGGCTGTCTGTTTTGATAGAGCCTGCAATTGTCGATTCAGGTCTAAAGCTTCTTTGTTAACTTGAATGGCCATATTATTAAGTCCCATCAGCCGTATCCCCAAAAGGGAGCGGACTCGAGAAAGAGCTACATAACCCATACCTGGTTCAAAACACCGAGAAAGATCAATTTCGGCAGCGTCTAAGTTCATTCCTTGACTTTTGTGGATAGTAATAGCCCAGGCCAGGCGCAAAGGAAGTTGAATAATTTTTGCTTTGATCTCTCCTCCTTCCTCGATACTCCACTGTTCTGGAGTAATTATAATTTGTTCTCCATCTATGGTCTCCACCACCGGGCTTTCCTCTTCAAAGTCAACTACTTTGCCCAGGGTACCATTGACATATCCTTTATTAAAATTGTTTTTGACAAATAGAACTGGAACATTTAGCTTAAGAACTAACTCTTCTGGGGCCAGGCAGCTTTGTTTTAACAAATTAACCAGAGGTGAAGGTCCCGTGCTTTTCATAATAAAGCGGTGAGGTCTTGCTTTAATTTTAGCAAGTTCTTGTTCATTTTTCCTGTCAACATCAATATTGTGGGTATAAAGTTTAGTTGGTTCTACTTCCCCAGCAATTTCCGCTCGATACCGTTTTTGGAGCAATGACACTGTTCGATCATTAACAGTGTTGGTTCGAATGTCATTGAGAACGGTAAGATATTCTTGATCAGTTTGTCGCCACTGCTCGGTCAAATAACAAACTTGTAGATTCATATTCCTCCAGGCGTTTGAGTGATTGACAAAACGAGGTGGTGGTTCATTCTGTCTGCCTACCGGGGGCAATTGAAAAAAATCTCCACAAAGTACCATTTGGATACTTTCGAGGGGCTGAAAATTATTGCCCTTAAAAGCCCGAATTACCTGCTCGACTAGATCTAATCGATGAGCATGCAGCATTGATACCTCATCTATAATCAGTACTTTGGTGTTGCGAAATCGTTTTTTAAGCCGTGGTTTCTTTAAGAGCTGCTGAAGGTCTTTTTGATTTAACTCATCCTTAATTCCAATCCCGCTCCAGGAATGAATAGTAATACCATTCATATGGGTGGCGGCAATACCGGTAGAAGCTGTCACCCCAACTTCAACATTGTGTTTTTTCAAAAAATCAATATACTGATTCAACAAAAAGGTCTTGCCGCTTCCCGGCTGTCCAGTAAGATAGACATTGTAACCCATCTTCAAAATTTCCATTGCCTCTTCTTGCGTCATAACTTTATTTTACCAACTTACTTCATCAACTTTTTTACCTTTCCCCTCAATTTTATCTCTTTCTGGACATACTGTTCTATATTCACACCAAGGGCAAAGATTATTAATACGAGGTAAAAGATAGTTATCATTCTTAGCCTTATTTATAATAGCAACTATCCTGTTTTCAACCCCTCCCAATTCATCTTTCGTCCAAACTATATCAAAAACTTTTGAATATTTAACATAAATTAAACCAGCCCTAATTTGCCCTGCGAAAGGATTGCACTTAGAAGCTATGATAGCATAAATAGGAATTTGAAGATCTTCTTCCATCATTTTTTCTACGCTATCATGGAAAGGCAGCTTGCCAGTTTTATAATCCCATACCGAAATTGAAGAGTCTGAATCTTGATCAATTCTGTCTATCTGACCTGCTATTGTAAATTCCCCTATCTGACAATCCATCCAATCCTCTAAAGACAATGGAATTACTGATAAATCCACTCCGGCAATGTAATTTTTCAAAATAGCAATGGTTTGCAACCCAAACACTTTTTCTTGTTCTTGAGAGCCAAATAATTGTCTTCTTTCCTCGCTACCCCAATAATCTTTACTAAAACCACTTTTTGGCATCCTAGTCCAAAAGTGCCTTACCAACTGACCTAAATCTTGGTCTCTTCTTTTATCCGCCGGTACTTGTGTGACATCAAAAAGGTGTTTAAGCACAGAATGTATTACATTGCCCATAAAATTCTCTGGTTTTTCAACAAACTCTGCTTTTATTTCCTTGTCATTATGACACTTAAATTTAAACGGGCATTGAAGATAATAAGTTAATGCATTTGGAAATATTTTTTCTGGAAATGCGTATGCCATATTTAATTTAATGTTAAATTACGATTTTTTCTCAATTAATTCCTCTACTTTTTGTTTGGTTTTTTCAAATGGTACCTTTATTGTGTTTTCTTGGTAAATTTTTAGTTGCATAATTAGTTGTGAATAAAAAACTTGACAAGTACCAATAACTTATAGTAATATTAATTAATGGATCGGGGTGTCTCCCGGTCGGTAAGGGGTCCCGCAAGGGACTTTTTACTTTTTTAGGGGAAAACCTTTAAGCCATAACCATCATATTTACCATTTCTATCGCAATAAAGTTTATTTTTAACAATTTGAAAAGGAATATATGGTTCTTTTGGATTCAGAATATGACGAGCCAATGGATAAGCGCATAAATCAGCGACTTGTAAACCAATAATATTTTCTCTCTTTAGAAAACCCTTAAAATCATTAATCCTATTTTTCAATCTTTGAGAATCTATATAATAGGTGCCTCTATCCAAAATAGTATTGTATTGGTCCAAAAGTTGCCTATCTTCCTTTTTGCCTCGTTTTTCAAACTTAATATCAACCTTAGCCAAGCGAGATTTTGAGTCCAGGCAAAATACCAAACGCTCCATTATAAAACCTAAAGAAATATCATATGGATTTCTAGCACCCTTACCGTATCTTTTAATATGCTCTTCTTTATTTACGCCAGCTCCTATAGCAACAAAAACAGCATTATTGATAATGCTGTTTAATTTTTTATAGAATCTTTCTTTAACTTTTAAATCAAATAGAATTTGAAAAGCGCCTTCACATTTTCTAATATCCCGGGAGTGCAAAATAACTTCGGTTGTGCCAAAGAATTCTTTTTTAAAATTGTTTATTTCTCCTCCTATCATTTGAAGTTCTGTATTTTCAAAAAGACAGCCCACCAATAAAAACAAGGGGAAATTTGGGTCAACAAACGATAAACCATGGTCTCCTGATTCGTCTAAAAAGAAATGGAATTTACTTTCAGCAGAATCATTATCCATAATTTTATTTCCTTGCCCTGTAAAATTACGAAATAATTTGTTCGGGGTCAATTAATTCTTCGACTTTTTGTTAAAAATAGAGTTGACCCCATTTTTTCATTTTTTTTATTTTTAGACTTGTCTAGGCGAATTCTAAACAGACTAACTTGAGACTAAATTTTGACTATTATTTTTGATTTAACGATCGGGCGCAGCTTCGTATGACTCTTTAATTACCTCAAATACATAATCCAATTCTTTCTCTTTTGAAATATCAACCCACCAAAGGGGCGTTTTACCCCATTCATAGGAAGCCGGTACTTTTGTAAGTTTCTTCTCTTTATCTTTTTCTAATTTTATCTTTCTGACATAAATTTTCAATTTATCTCTATATACATGAACAGAAACAAAATTATACCAATTAACTTTATAACCAAGATAGTTCTGAACAGGTTTTTCTTTAATGTTTTCGTCAAGCGAAAAAATTTTTTCTCGTAATTTATTAAGTAATAGTTTTATAATTGGCGAAGCTCTTCGACAGTGATCTTCGAATGTAAAAGTCTTTACTTCTTGAGCTACTTTTTCAATTGCGCGGCTCTTCGTCACCTTTGTAATTGACTCCTGGGTTTCAGCTGGTTTTATTTGAGAGAAAGAAATAATATTTCCTTCCATAAATTGAACTTCCCAAAGTTCAATTGGCAAATCCCTAAAAGCAATCGCGCCTTTCTGGTATGGTGTAAATTCCCTTGCGATAAAAATAACTCGTGATTGTGACCAATCAACATTATCTTTTCTTAAATTTTTATTCTTTATTTCGTTATAATGAAGAATAAATTCTGCTTTATTATTTAAAAGCAAGCCTAAATATGTATAACCTTGGTCTATGACGCTAAAACTTCTATCTTTTTTATATTCAATAACTACAAAGGATTTTGTCTGATTATCAAAAGCTAAAGTATCAATTTCTCGGTTCTTTATGACAAACTGCTTATTTAAACGCCCACTAACAAATTCTAACCCAAAGACTTTTTCTAAATTCTGTTCAACTAAATGCTGCATATCTTTTTCGTAATCAAAACTTCTTTCTTTAATCTTGATAAATTTGTTATTTTTTATTTGAAAAATTGGCATGATTTTTCTTTTATTAAATTATAAAACTATTTCGAAATTTATTCTATTAATTTTCCTTTAAACGTTTTGGCTAAAATTGACTACTAAAAAATAGTAAAAAATAGAGTTGACCCCGTTTTTGACCCTATCTTTTTATTTTTAGACTTGTCTAGACGAATTCTAAACAGACTAACTTGAGACTAAATTTTGACTATTTACTTTTTTCTTCATCACTCTTCATCCTGGTATACCTTATTTGACTACTTTCTTTTAACTCTCTTATCGAAATTAACTCTTTCTTTACTTCTAGAGGGACTGCTGGATCTTCTAAAAAATTAGTCAATAATTTCTCGTCTAATTTTAATACTCTATCTAATAAATTTATCTGTCCCAAAATCTTGCGTACCTTATCCTCGTTGTATTCATATTTTTTCATCAATGTCTGATATATTTGATGTTTCTCGGTAGATATTAATTTTACTCCTTTTTCTTTGAAATACTTTTTGAATATGTCCTTTAATTCTGCTTCTCTCTTATCTAGTTCTTTATATTTGGCTTTTAGCTCCCCGTATTCATCGACTAACTCTTCAATATTTGTCTGGGGAAGACTTTCACTTACTTTTTCTCCTTCTGGCATATACTGATGCTTAAAATAAGGACAATGTTGGGCGAACTCACAAGGACAATAACTATTTCTTTTTGGTTCAAATTTTTCTTTTTGGATACCATCAGCTACTTCTATGATTTGTCTACACCAAGCATCAATTTGTTTTTTGGAATGTGGCTTCACCGAAAAAGGAGTCTGAGAGCGAAGATGATAAAAAGTGAGTCTTTCCACCCCAAACCCAAAACTTTCTTCTACTCCCATTTGATACATCGACAATTGATAATCTTTTTTAAGTCTATTTAACGTAAAGGGTTCCTTATTTGATTTATAGTCTATAACTTCAATCTTATTAGAAGAAAGTTTTTCGATTCGGTCGATTTTCCCCGTAACGGGGACTCCTTCCACTTCTATATTGAAATCCTTCTCGGTAGCAAATGGAATATGAAAACCTTTAATATGCTTCGCATAAAATTCAGTGAGAAGCTGTTTGCCATACTCAGAATACTGTCTTTCTTCTTCCTCACTCCTGTATCCTCCCCTATTCCAGTTATCTTTATAAAATTTTAATAATTCGTCCAAAGGAGGCGGCTGAGGGGTTTTCACATTATAAAAGTAATGCAATGCTTTATGTAAACTATCCCCAAAACTCAAAGAGGGTTTCTTTGCTTTGGGAAATTTATCTATATAAATAAATTTATACTTCAGTGGGCACTCGAGATATTGAGATACAGAGGAATAACTTAATGGCTTCATATAATAAATTAAATGCTTTAGCTAAAATTGACTAAAAAATAGAGTTGACCCCGTTTTTTACCCTGTAGCTTCTGTCTTACTTTTCTTAAATCACTATTAAAAAGGGTTGCGGGAATTACAGAGATAACCTCATCTCTATCGGGATGTTTTTCTTGAAGTTGAAAATAAATATGTTTATTGTTTTTTTGTTTATCAAATCCTGACACCTCTCCACGCACCCAAATTAAATCAGGGAACGAACTTTCAAAAATCTGTTTTATTTCATTATTTAATTCAAAAACAGTATAAGTTTTTTGTTGAGTTTGCATTATTAAAAATTGATTGGTTGAATTAAATTTCCTTTACCCCGCAGTCAACTTTGCTCTACTACTAGGGTAAATGTTCACCCTGTAGTGAATTTATTCTACTTCAGGGCTTTATCTAAAATTGATTGGTTTAATTTTTTAAAATTCCGAAACGTCCCCATTTTCCTTAACTCTCAATGGGGGCCGCCGAGTTTTTGAATTGTTTTTTGGATTCTTAAAAGGCAACCTTTCAAGTTAGAAAGAACAGCCGATTCTTTTAAACGGATCACCTTCCAGCCATATCTTTTCAAAAAATTATCTTTTATTTTGTCTTTCTTTTGTTGAGCTGGGCTTGAATGGGCTTTTTTGTTGTCGCACTCAATGGCAATTTTACCTCTTTGACAAAATATAGCAAAATCAAGACAAAACCTTTTCTTGTCAACGGAAAGATAATGCTGGGCTATGGCTTGGATGCCGGCTTGTTTTAAACCATTCTCAATAATTTCTTCAGTGGGCGGAACATTATAAAGTTGTAAAATATCTTTTGATTCCAATAGATGACTTAAAGTGGTAAAACCAAAAGAGATGCGTCGGGGCCTGATATTACTGATGGGCAAAACTAATTTTTTCATCTTCCCAATTCTGACCCGAAAATAATCATCCTCAGCCCGGGGATGATTTAACTCAGCTGGCAATAAAGCTTTCCTTTTTACAGTTTGATAACTTAAAACCCGGGCAAAATATTGAATCTGCTTTCCCCTTTGGTCAAATGAAATTGGCTGATAGAAAGCCAAATAATTGAATTGCCGCTTTGGCGCATAGACGAGGGGAATTCGATACCATTTTTCCCTAAAAAGAATCTCAAGATCCCGCCTATTTTTCAGTACCCCAACCAAAACAATTTTTTCCCTTGGCTGATTTTTTCTCATATATTAAATTTCCTTTATTAGAAATTTTAAAACATTTCTATTTTTCT
>Ga0210051_1002796_pt1 | contig 17482 bp, 16 predicted proteins | sample CryGey092014_all_FD_185464 | JGI IMG/M metagenome (GOLD analysis project Ga0210051, IMG submission 185464) | Groundwater microbial communities from aquifer - Crystal Geyser CG23_combo_of_CG06-09_8/20/14_all (SPAdes) (version 2) | ecosystem: Environmental > Aquatic > Deep subsurface > Groundwater... | reverse complement strand
CTAAACGATCAGACAAAACTTTTATATTTTCCTTTCGCAAACTAAAACCGGCCGCCATTGGATGGCCGCCGTAACCTTCCAAAATATCACTCAATTGACTAAGAGCTCGAGCCACATCAAAAGCAGAAATGGAACGAGCCGAACCTTTTGCTAACCCAGAATTATCACAAGCAACAACAAAACTGGGACGGTAAAACTCGCGAACCAATTTTCCCGCCACCAAACCAATTACTCCCTCATGATAAGTTTCATGCCCCACCACAATAATTCGTCTCTCTTTTGGTGAAGCAACTTGCCCTTTGGCATGTTCAAACATTTTTTTTGTAAGCTCTTGCCGTTCTCTATTCAACAAATCTAGATAACGGGCTAACTCTTGTGCCTGACCAGTATGACGGGTGCATAATAACCTTAGAGCATCGTAAGCTCCTTCCATACGGCCGCAGGCATTTAACCTTGGGGCAATAATCCAACCTACATCGTAAACAGATAAAGGCGCCTTTAATTCACAAAGTTGAAACAATGCCTGCAAACCAGGACGCGTGGTGGCAGAAAGCGCGTTCAATCCGTGCCAAACCAGCGCTCTATTCATTCCAACCAACATTGCCACATCCGCTATAGTTGCCAAACAAGCCAAATCCAATCCCCAAAACCCGTCCATTACCTCAAGAGACTGAGATAGCAACCAAGCAATACCAGCGCCGCAAAGCTGATCTGTCCAAACAACCAAATCAGCACTGGGCAATTGCTTCGCCTGCTGGTGATGGTCAGTAATAACTACATTAAAACCAAGCTTTTTTGCTTTCTCCACTTGAGAGATTGAAGCAATACCGCAGTCATTGGTGATAAGCAAACCGCGCTTATATTTGGAAGTAATCTTCTCCAACGAATCGGTGGAAAGGCCATAACCGTCATCAAAACGGTCGGGAATAAACGGAATAACATTTTTATAATTTAATCCAAAATATATCGCCTCCCAAAGTAAAGCGGTGCCGCAAATGCCATCAACATCATAATCGCCGTGGATAATAATTGGTAGATTATCTCTTACCGCGCTAAAGACCAAATCTTTAAATCTGGAAATTTTTTCTTGGCCAAAAAGCAAGGGTTCCGGAAGACGGGGAGAAAAAAAAGGCTCCTTGTTAGAAGAGATTCCCCGATTACCCAGAAGAAGATCAATCAACTGTTCAACATTCTCTACCGGCGCATCCGACAAAAGTTTCCAAAGGTAACTGGTCATAATAAGTAAAGTGTACTATAATATTCGCTGATAGCAACCAGATTCCTTCAAAAGGAGAAGAAAATGAACCGCGAAGGAGACTATAACAGAATCGCTTCCTTGTGCTTTATCATGACATGCCTGTTAAATATAATATCACAGGCTGGTATACCTCTATTACTTATTTTGGGAGGTTTTCCAAAAGCGAGGTGGCAAGATTTGCTTTGGCTTATTCCCGCTCAAATCCTTTTTTGGATAGGAATAGCTATTACAATCGGTAGGATAAAAGAAAAAACAATATCAGCCAACAAGGACATCATCGTAGCAGTGTTGATTTCATTGCCAGCAATACTCACTACTACCTTCTTTATTCTCTGGAAACCGGGAATAGCCATTGTTCCTGTTTTTTCTTTAGGAATACTGAATCTGCTTTACAAAAGACGCCCTTGACACTAAGACCTTCCAGCAAAACGCTTGCCTGGAAGGTCATTTTTTTAGTTTAAAGATTTTGTTCAACTCCAAAAGCAAGGGAGTGGCCAAAAAAGTGGAAGAATAAGTACCTAAAATAGTACCAACCAACAGAGCAACCACAAACCAACGAATAGTGCCTCCTCCAAGCAACACTAGCGCCAGCAACATAAAAATTATAGTCAGGGAATTATTAATGGAACGAATGATCGTTCTATTCAAGGCAAAATTGATTGAGTCAATTAAACTGCCGCCAGACTTTTTAACCTCTTCTTGAACAGAATTATAAATAACTACCGTATCATGAACACTAAAAGAGAGCGTCGTCAGCACTGCCGTTACAAAAAGAGTGTCTATCTGAACTCCCCAAAACTTACCCAGCCAAGAAAAAACTCCCAGCAAAATAAAGCTGTCGTGCAACATTCCCAAAATCGCTCCCAAACCGTATAACAAATTCTTTAACCGCCAAGCCAAATAGAAAAGAATTAGAATCGTGGTCGAACAAACGGCGGTAACAGTTTTAAAAAGTAATTCCTTGCCCACATTAGGCCCAAGAGTTTCAAAACGATGTTCTTGGATCTGCCCAAACTTCTCTTCAATCGCGAGCTGAAGGGGTTGCTTATCCGACTGCTCCAGCGGCGGAGCGCTAACGACATATAAAAACCCATCATTGCTTTTTAGCTGGTTAAAGGCAAAACCATAATCGTTAAAAAAGGCGGTTAGATCTTCTTTGGTAACTTCTTGAGAAAAACGAAACTCCCAGAAACTGCCACCCGTAAAATCAATTGAAGGTTTTAAACGGTTAAAAAAAAGCGAATAAGCGCTCAAAACCAAAAGCGCCGCCGAAACAGAAAAATAAACCCATTTTAACCTCAAAAAATTTATCATAATCCAAAGGCAGCTATCATTTTCGGTAAAAAACCCTAACTAATGTCCTAGTTACTACCACGCCAGTAAACAAACTTACTAATACTCCTAAAGCCAAAGTCAAGGCAAAACCACGCACTAATCCGGATGTGTTTAAAAATGACCAATCAAAAGGATTAAAAAGAACAAAACAGGCAATAAGGGTACACACATTAGCGTCTTTTATATCATCCCAACCGCGGCCAAATCCAAGTTTTAAAGCCATATTTAAAGGCGTCTCCTTAGCTAACTCTTCACGAATCCTTTCAAAAATCAAGATATTGCTATCCACCGCCATGCCAATTGAAAGAATAAATCCGGTCATACCGGCCAAAGTAACTGTCACAGGAATTAGTTTATATAAAGCCAAGGTAATTAGACCGTAAACCAACAAACCAATATCGGCCAAAAACCCCAACCGTCCGTAGTAAACAAACATAAAAAAGGCCACTAAGCTCAAACCAATTACACCAGCTGCCAAGCTGCGCTCAACACTGTCACCACCCAATGTGGCACCGATATTCTGCTGACTAATCTTGGTAACAGGAACGGGCAGCGCTCCAGCATTAAGTTGAATTACCAAATCCTTAGCCTCTTGCAGAGAGAAATTACCTGTAATCCTGCCTTGATCCTTAATTACTGCTTGAACCACGGGAGCAGATAAAATCTGACCATCAAGAAAAATAGCTAACGGCTGACCCTGAATTTCTTTTGTGAGAGCTTCAAGTTTTTGCCCGCCAGAGGGCGTCATTTCAAAACCCACTTCTGGCTTACCAGTCTGTTGGTCAAAGGAAACTACACTTTTAGCTAAATCAGCCCCCGTTAAACCAGAGTCAACAAAGTATTCACCGGAAAATCCAAGTAATTCTTCTTGTGTCTCGCTCTGATTTGACAGTTTTTCTTGGTAATCAAGTAACTCCTGACTCTGCCTTTTAAATTCCAGGTTAGCTGTTTGGCCAATCATTTCTAAAGCCCGGTCAATATCTTCAACTCCAGGTAACTCCACAATTAAACGGTAAGAATTTCCAGAACGGGAAGTTTGGATTGAGGGCTCGGACACACCATAAAGATCAACGCGATGATTAATATTTTCCCGCAAAGACTCAAGCGCTTGAGAACGATATTCCTCTTTTAATGAAGATACATCCGCCTCGTAAATCACTTGCAGACCCCCCTTTAAATCAAGCCCTTGCCTAATTGATAGGTTACGAAAAATCCTTTTTCCAAAGAGCGTGAAATCTAAATTGTAGCCACCAAAATCTTGGTTAATCTTAAATTTTTCTCCAAAAGGTACATTTAGATGAAACCGAGGCAAGTCAATAATAAGACACACCAAAGAGATTAAGGTTATTGCCAGCAATAAATATCTATTTTTTGCCTTCATAAATAGGTAAAGCAAAAACTTAACGCCAAGTGATATGGCACATATTAACGCAAAAAGAAAAAAATTGGCAGTAGTAAAATATAATCTAACACGCGCCAAATCTAGCTAACTTCTAAAAGCGGTTTCCTCGCCCAGCAAAAATACACAGGTATCGCTGAGCAGTTGATTAATAAATTTATCCCGGCGCGACTTGAGAATTTCAAAATCTTCTTGGCTAATTACCGTATAGTTTATTTCCCTACCTAGGCGCTCCTGCTCACGGTCAATCAATACTTGCAGAAGTTTTAAATCTACTTTACCCACAATCGCCGTATCTACCCCATTTTTATCCGGGACCTGCTTATAGACGAAATATTTAGTCAAAACCGCGAAGTTGATTTTTCCCAGTTCCTTTTGTTTGGCAATTATATTCTCTCCAAAACCTATCTGTTTGTAAAACAAACCCAAGAGTTCGGGCAAAAGAGCAAAATCAAGCCTAACTTCGTAAAAAACCCGATTTCCGCGAGATGTTCTTTTTAAAAATTTTATTTTAGTAAGACGGTTTAATTCGCGCCGGACCGCATTTATTTCTGTATTAACGGCACGGGATATTTGACGAACATAGTAAGACTTATCTAAATTTTTTAAGAATAAATCCAATATTTTTACCCGAACCCTTGAAATAAAAAGCTCTTCCAGCATACTAAATATAAGTAACACTGTTACCCATCGGAACTACCTCAATCCAGACTTGACCGCGATTAAACTTTAGTTGTACACCAGACGCATCGTAAAATTCAGTACGATCATTAATGGTATCACGAGACCAACTAGCTTTTATTGCTTTTCCGTCCATAAAGATTCTCGCCTCGCCCTGACCCAGCGTCTGATATAGTAAATGAGCCTTAAGATCGTTTAAAGAAGTTTCTTTCATTAACACAACAATAACCGTTTTTGCTTCAAGCTGTTGACTATTTCCATGGTCAATGTGCGCCTGGCCTCCTTGCTTTCGTTTATAGGTATTAGTGTCGCTCTGATACTTCCACTCCACTTCATAACCTTTTGTGGTGTCCCAAAAGTCAAAGGATATAGTCGAGATCGCCGAAGCAGAAGGCACCGGTTGATCGTTTTTGAACTTCCAAACAGCAAGCAACGACTGATTAAATTCCTTAGGCTGGTCAGGATATAGTTGATAAGCTTCATTGAGCAAACCGGAAGGGTCACAAAATAAAGTATGCTCATAAGCCAACCCATTGTTTTCGCGCCAGCAGGAAGCAACTCCCTCAACACTAGAAACAAAAATACTCTGCATATGAGAAAAGGTATCGGCTCTCGGGTCGCAGACGGCCGGATTGTTAGGGTCGATCTGGGCGCGGCCATGATGGGCGTACCAGGCATTGTACTCTTTCGCCCAATCAATATAGTAAACACGGGCGCTGCGAATTGTGCCAACCTTACTTGGAAGTTTGGAATGATAGATAGCTAAAAAACGGCTGATGCCGCCTTCAGCAACCGCCTCGTAAATTAAGTCGGCTTGCGAAAGACCGACTTGAACCTGGCGGGCAGTAACATGGTTATTCATCATAACCGCGATAGGACGGCGACCTTGCCAAGTTAGCGCTTCTTGCGGCGAATACAAAAGACCGTTTATTGGCGATTCAACAAGTTGCTCCGTATTGTTTATATCACTAAAGATATTAAGAGGAGAACCTTTATCCTTATACCCGGAAAGCAAATCGGAAGACGGGTTCTTTTTAGTCAATAAAGCAATCGCAAAACCGACTCCCCCCATGAGAATAAAAATCAATAGTAGTATCCCCCCACCCCGCAAAAATTTAGCCCTGCGAGATTGTGATTCCCAACGCGCCAGCAGACTGGGTCGCGGTAAATTCATTGGATCAGATGGTAAATTTACAGAAATAGGAACAGTAGGTTTGGGGGGCATAGTAATTATTCAATACAAATGTAACTACAAAGATGAATTAAGGGCAAGATCAACCGCATGTTGTTCCTCTTGAGAAAATTGGTATCCGGACTGCTTGCCGTTTTTAATAGGTTTTCCAAAGACACGGCTGGTGGCGCGGCCGTGCAGGGAGGATATTACCACCCCGTCACCCTGACCGGTAAGAAAAGCCGCCGCAAAACTCTGATCCCCACCGGTATCACCAAAAGGATTAAATCTTACCAAACCAAACTTTTGCAAATGATGTTGACAACTTTTTTTAATAGCGCGGTTATCTTCCTCCAGTACCTGCATCTTTGAAGAGAGAACCTCTAAACGGTCGAGTTGATGCTCCAAAATCTTTGACAAATCCTGCCGTTTACTCAAACCACGAGTTAAGTTGCGGTAATGCCTAACCGATTGGTAATACATAAAAAGTAAAACCGCGCTGAACAAAAAATTGGCAACCAGTAAAACCAAAACAAGGAAATTTAGTTCATTGGCAAACATAGATGTGAGTACATTATGTACACTAAAAAGACGGTTGTCAACTATAGCCGATGGGGTATTCTAAACCTGAGGCAAAACCCATCATCCTGAGTCCCACCCTTGGCGGGACGGAGGATCTCATCCGATCCGAATGGGATTCTTCACCCGCCTTTGGCGGGTTCAGAATGACGAGGAATATTCAGGAGAAGCAGCAAGACCCAGTCTGCCTAAGGCAGATGGGTCTTGTCTCCGTCATTCTTGGAGCGTGTTCATCATCCTAAGGCGTAACCTGTCATTCTGAGACCGAAGGACGAAGAATCTTCTCCTGAATGTTCAGCTAGAAATACCCGACCGACTATGATATATTGACATCACATTTATCGATCGCCCTAAAATCAAATCACGCAACTGCGTAGGGTGCGCCTGCTCGTTTACCCGTTTACCCGCCTCCGGAGGGCCTCTGGAGGGCCGGAGAGGTGGGGGTTTCAATGGCCACCATTCAGACGAGTCCACCGCAGGAGGAAAAGAACAGCGCGTGGGAAAAGTGTGGCTTCTATAGTTATGATATGTCAAAGAAAAATAAAGATTGGGAAATAAAAAAACTGCGCCGCCAACTGGAGGCGCTAAAGGCGCAAATTCCTAATTCAAAAGACACAAAACCAACAGTACCCGCCAACGCGGTTCATGAAAAACAAGAACAAGCCAGCGAAAGTTCAACCCAACTGTTGTTTAATTACACCAAAAAGGGCTTGCTAAGAACCGCGGTGGCATCCAGCCTCGCTTTAGCGGTGCTTTTGGCCGTTTTTCTAACCCAATCTTATTGGTGGAGCTTGCTGCCTTGAGTTTTAGACCCGCTCGCGATATTGCAAAGCCTCGGCAATATGCGATTCCAAAATCTCTTCTTGTTCCCCCAAGTCTGCGATAGTCTGAGACACCTTTATAATTCTAAAGTAGGCTCTGGCAGAAAGACCAAACCGAGTTACCGCCTCTTTTAGCAACTTTAGCCCCTCTGGTCTTACTTTACAAAACTGGCGAATATGGATGGTACGCATATCAGAATTACAAATCAAATCAGCGTCAAGCAACCGGCGGCGCTGTCTTTGTCTGGCTAAAGTGACCCTAGCCTGAACAACCGCGGAGGATTCTCCCATATGCTGATCTGGTTGAGTAAGTTTTTCCAACTTTACTTCGGGAACATCAAGATGCAAATCAATCCTATCCAAAATTGGACCGGAAATCCTATTTTGGTAATTACTGATCTGGCTGGAACCGCAAGTACATTTTTTAACCGAGGAGCCAAAATAGCCGCAAGGGCAAGGGTTAGCCGCTACTACCAAAATAAACCGAGCGGGAAAAGAAAGAGTACCGGAAGCACGGCTTACCGTAACCACACCGTCCTCCAACGGCTGCCTTAAAGCTTCTAAAGTTGCCCGAGGCAATTCAGGAAATTCATCCAAAAACAACACGCCACGATGAGCCAACGAAATTTCTCCGGGGCGGGGCGGTGACCCCCCGCCAATTAAACCGACTCGGGAAGCGGTGTGATGGGGACTGCGAAAAGGCCGTTTGGTAACAAGCGCCTGCCCTCCGGAGAGCAAACCGATAACTGAATAAATCTTAGTTATCTCCAGAGACTCTTCAGGAATTAAAGGAGGTAGGATCGACGGCATGGTTCTTGCTAGCAAGGTTTTACCGGAACCAGGCGGCCCTTTAAGAAAAACATTGTGGCCGCCGGCCGCGGCTATTTCTAAAGCTCTTTTAGCATGCTCCTGACCACGAACATCTGCTAAATCGTAATCAAAACTTCCCGATAAAGGCTCGAATTGCTCAAACGATTGATGAGGAAAAGGAGCCAAGAGTTGGATACCAAGCAAATGAGAAACCGCCTGACTTAAAGTTTCTAGAGGAATAACATTGATATCATCTATAACCGAGGCCTCCCGGGCATTGCGGGAAGGAACCAAAACTTGACCAAAACCCCGCTCTTTTGCCAAAGATGCCAGTAAAAGAACCCCGTTAGTTTGCCTGACCAATCCATCAAGAGAAAGTTCTCCCAAAACCAAAAAGGAAGACAAATCAACATCCAGTTGATCGCTCGCCTGCAAAACACCCAAAGCAATAGCCAAATCAAAAACCGGCCCCTGTTTAGGGAGATCGGCAGGGGCCATGTTTACGGTAATACGAGAGATAGGAAATTCAAAACCGCTATTTTTAATAGCGGAACGAACTCGTTCTTTTGATTCATCCACCGCTTTGTCAGGCAAACCCACAATCTTGAACGCAGGAAATCCTTGATCTTCGATGTTAACTTCTACCTCCACCAAAACCGGCTCCAATCCCACGGTTGTACCAGAAAAAACTCTCGCCAAAGACATATCTGGGCAGTTACTGATTAAAACAACTACTTACTTTCGTTCTGATGAGCGTACACAGCAAAAATAGCAAAAACTACCGCGACCAAAATATACTGGGTGCCGCCCAAAAAGGTCTTATACCCAATAAAGGAAAGTCCGGCCAAAGAAGTAAAAAGCAAGGATACCAGTATTAAAAACTGGGAATTGGTTGGAGTTTTAAAATTAAAGCTAGGTAACCCGCCGCCGTTATTCTTTTTAGCCACAAGACCCACCCCCCTTCGCGATAACAACAAAAGAGAGATCAAAATATGAGGTTGCGCTAAATTGGCGACTTGAGTTTGTCATGGCAGGTTATGAAATGTTTCTCTCACTTTATTAATGTAAATCTTACAAAACAATAAAAGCAACTGGGAAGGAGTAAGCCAGATTCTGTTCCCCTCGTTCGCGCGTGAACGAGGCTGGTAACAATCTATCTAGTGCTCCATCTTGGTCACGCTTCCACGCCGAAGAGCCGTGTACTCGTTGAACCACCTGATGTCGTGATCTTCGTGGATTGCTGCAGGTAGGATTCCCCCGTTTCATACTTTCCCCATACCGTAAGGTTTAGAGAAAAGATCGTCTCTGTGGGTCTCAAAAGGTGTTGGTTCACCCTCTGTTTTTGGTCGCTTTCGCAATCAAAACACCAGACCTTGCCTGCCAAAAAGGCAGGGCCGGTTCGGAGCTTACGCCCCGTCCCTTGGTTCAGCGCAGTCTGGACTTTCCTCCACGCCCGAAGGCGCAGTAGTTACCCTCTTCCCAGTCTCCAATATTCTACCATAGTTTAGGCATTTTATGGCAAAGTATTAAATAAGAAGCCCACTCTATAATTTAATGTCACGATCAGTTATATGCCGCAAAGAAATAACAATAATAAGCAATGTTGGCAAAGCCAAGACCGCCCCAATCACTCCCAGAAGCTTTCCACCAATCAAGATCGCTAAAATCGTGGTTAGGGGATTAAATCCCAAAACCTTCTGCATTATTTTTGGGACAATAAAATTATTTTCCAACTGCTGAATTAAGACATATAGGGCAAGCGTTCCTAAAGCTAACCATGGAGATACCGCCCAACCCACTAAGATAGCGGGAACGGCGGAGAGAGTGGGACCAATATTTGGGACAACTTCAAGAAGCCCAGCCAAAAAAGCCAAAGGAAAAGCGTATTTAATACCCAACAAACTCAACCCAACAAAAGACATTAAACCTATTATTAGCATCAAAAAAAGCTGCCCTCTTAACCAAGAGCCCAACTGCTTTTCCACATCATCAAATATATGCTGAACTTTTACGCGCTGATCAGAATCAAAAAAAGAAAGAAAAGTATCGCGTAGCCTTTCAAAATCAACCAAAAAATAAAAGGTGAATACAAAAATGGAAAAGATTGCCAAAACATTTGAGAAAACCCCCTTCGTTATCATTACCACCCCGCCAGACCCACTGCTAGCCAATGTCCCGGTGAGCGATAAAAAAATCTTCTCCCCCATGTCACTATAGCCGAATCTATCAAGTAGACCCTGAATCAAAGAAGGAAAAGTGGCCGCAAAAGATACGGTCTGATCAATCGCCGCTTTTAAACTAAGGCTGGCAACAGTTCCGAACAGAGCGGCGGTTGCCAAAACAACCAAAAATACAGCTATCACCCTTTTCTTTAACCGAACTTCAAGTTTTGCAACTAGCGGATCCAAGGTCAAAGTAAATATTAAAGAAACAAAAACTATTAAGACTACATCACGAACCTGGTACAACAGCCAACCAGAAACAAGAACGCCCATTAATGCTAAAATTGATTTAACGGAAATAACAATGTTGCTTGGCATATGCTTTAAGAATATTACTTATTCTTTGTTAATAAAAGCCCTAACTAAAAGTTCAGCTTTATTACAGTAATCATCTTGACCTGAATCAAGCCAAATAACCTTTGGTGTTTTCTTGAACCAAGTCAGCTGGCGGCGAATATAGCTATGTAAATCAAACTTAATCCTTTCCAAGGCCGGCTGATTGGTTAATTTTCCGTCTAGATAATCAAAAACAATACTGTAAATAATACCCCGCACCGGACGGGTGTTTTTGTAACCGGCTTTATTCAACTCCTTTGATTCCTCCAACAAACCGGTCTGCCAAATAGAGTCTGCCCAACGATCCGCTCGTTCGTAAAGAGTCTCCCTCAAAGAAGACAAACCAATCAAAAGGGTCTCTTGGGCCTCAAGCAATGGAAGGTCTCCTTGATAGTATTTGTCTTTATAAGTTTCCACTTCCAGCGCGCGGATTAGCCTTCTTTTATTTAACGGGTCAATCTTGGCCGCCCAATCATGACTTATGGTTCGCAAATTATTTAGCAGCTCTTGGTTGGATAATGACTCACAGCGCGAACGGAATTCCGGTTGGCTCGGAACCCGCGCGATTGAAGTATTACCCAAAACCGCGTCAATATAAAATCCTGTCCCGCCAACTAAAAAAGGAATCTTTTCCCGCTTCCATATTTCTTTTATTTTTGGAATTGAATAGGCCAAATATTCCCCAACAGAAAAATCGTGGTCAGGATTAACTAAATTTATCCCCCAAACCGGTATTCCTTTTAGCGACCAGTGAGAACTAAAACCATCTTTAATCAGCTCTACTAGACCTTTATTAGTACCAATATTCATTAAACGATAAACCTGACGGGAATCGGCGGAGATGATTTCACCGTTATGACGATGGCAAAGCTCCAGAGCTAAGGAAGTTTTACCGGAAGAGGTTGGGCCGAGAATTACTACTAATTTTGACATGAATCAAGAGTAGCACATATCTTATAGGTTGACAATTGGCTGTTTTGTGCTAAGATGTTACCCAGCATATATAAACGCGAGAAAAAGGAGGAAATAAGATGAGGGTAATAGCAACTCTTGTAATTGGCCATATAGAATCTTTGGGGTGGAAAAAACCCGCCTTTGCCAGCGATCTTCTATCAGAAAAACAAAGGAGTATCACAAATAGAAGGCATTTCGAAAGAATTTATCGAGCACAGTTCAGTAGGGGAAATCGGCCTAGGCACTAGCCAAAGTTTTTACTAAGTAAGTTCCACTTGATCGTCAGGCACCACCTAAAAATAATTTCTAAGGTGATGCCTGCTATATTTTTATTCCCCACAAAGTATTGTCCGATTGGTTATAATTAATAAAATGAACCTACTTTTTCCTTTTGAAAAAAACTGGCAAAAGAAGCTTGACAATAAGCTTGACGAGCATCTTGACCGCGAGAGCTGGTTGAGGATTCAACTGGTAAAATGGCTCCCTTGGACATTTAGAATATTATTGGCGGCGTTCATAAGCTTTTTGTTTGTAGTATTCACCAACTATGGCAAACAAAAACAATCTTTTATTTACGGCACCACTTACGATCCGTGGTATGCCATGAGTTTGGGCTTGAACTGGAAAACAACATATTTGGAGATTCTTGATGATTTAGGGGTTAAATATCTTCGCCTTTCCACTTTTTGGGACCAAATTGAACCAATCAGAGACCAATATTACTGGAACGACTTTGAATGGATGTTAAACGAAGCGGACAAAAGAGGAGTTAGAGTAATAATGGCGATCGGCCGAAAGCTGCCTCGCTGGCCGGAATGCCACGATCCAAGCTGGTTGGGAGAATTAAATGAGGAAACACTTAAGCAAGAACAAATGGAGATGCTAAAAAAGGCGGTGATAAAACTAAAAGAACATCCCAGCATCGAAGTTTGGCAGGTAGAAAACGAAGCTTTTTTCCCTTTTGGAATTTGCCCCTTAGCTGATCCGAGATTTGTTAAAAAAGAAATTGAATTAGTCAGGTCGCTTGATCCAAATCGAATAATAATCACTTCCGACAGCGGTGAGGTGGGTAATTGGATTATTCCCGGATACCTAGCTGATAAATTAGCTATTTCTATGTATCGAAAAGTACGACTGGGTTGGTCAGGTTATGTAGTTTGGCCAGTACCAGCTTGGTATTACCGATTAAAAGCTTCACTGGTTGGATTGGATCACAATGATGTTTGGGGAACAGAACTGCAAGCCGAGCCGTGGGCACCTGGACCGCTACATTTGCAGACGAAAGAAGAGCTAGAAAAAACCATGAGCCCCAAAAGATTAATTAATAATATTCAATATGCAAAAAAAGCTGGACTAGAAAGAGTTTACTTATGGGGCGTGGAGTGGTGGGCGTATGAGAAAGAAAGAGGAAATGATTGGTATTGGGAATATGCTAAGAAGTTATATAAAGTTAGATAACTATAATTTATGGAGAAAAAGTTACTAAAGGCAGTCATTATAAATGTCACGATAGCAGCTGTTGTAACTACAGCTGTATATATTACCTATACTAGATTAAAAAACTCTAATAGTGGCTCCTCCGGATGGATGATGGCACCAGATTTTATATTATTGGGAATTGTTTTCTTAATGCCTCCAGCAATCACTATTATTTCAGCATTAATAACAAAAATCAAAACTAAGGGGGGTATGCAGTCAGTAGTAGTATCTGTAATTATAACAATACTTGCAGAGGTAATATTTTTCTCTTTACTGAGAGTTTATGCCTTAATGAAAATCGTCACCATAAAAAACGAGTTAAATACTGAAGTTGAAATATACAAACATCGGGAAGAAATGTATAAACAAAGGCAAGATACAAATAGCGAGAATGGCTATGAGTAACAACAAAAACTCAATCGCCTTCTCCGATAACGCAGACAAATTCTCCAACCACCAATATTGGCAAATAATTACCCCACCAATTAAAGCTCTTTTTGAAACACTGAAAAATATTCCAGAGATAAAGTGGCAAAAATGGCTGGATTTAGGCTGTGGCGCGGGCATGTGTTTTACCCACTTCCCCACCACCTGCCAAGTTTGCGGAGTAGACTTTTCCCCCGCGCTTTTGACCCACGCCCGCGCCAATATAAGAAAAAATCACTTAAAAAACATTAAATTGATTAACCAAGATATTAATCAGTTAGATCTAAAAGAGAAACGATTCGACGGTGCCATGCTTTTTCAATGTTATCCGCATTTGAATTACGAGGTTCTAATTATAATTAGTCGCTTTTTGAATTTGAATGGCTGGCTGGTAATTGCCTACGGCGCGGAAATTGAAGTGATTGAAGCCAAACATCATCAGCACCCAGAATTAACTAACCGACCGATACCGCTAGGGTTGCACATGAAAATGGACTTCACCAACGGTGGTTTTAAATTCGAAGAAGAGTGGAAACTCTCTCCTCAAGAAGTAAGCGATAAAGCGAAAATGGAGAGTGAGCGACCACTGATCGCTTTTTTGGGAAGAAAGATTATATAATGTTTGTATGTCACTTACCGAATTTTTAAAACAACCTTATGCAAACGCGGCAGAAAAAATACTTCCGAAAGAAAATGTTGAGCAGCAAAGACAGCAAGTCGGAGAGAAAGATCCTCAAAAAATCCTATGCGTCTGTATGGCTGGTGTTAACCGAAGCGGAGCAATAGCCGAAGAGCTCAAAAACCGCGGATACGAAAGCTGGAACAAAGGCGCCCACAGTGGCGTTAATCCAATTACCCAAGAAGATATTAATGAAGCTGATTTGATAATATTTGCTTCCGTAACTGCCGTGGATATTGCCGCTTACAATTTTAATCTTGAGGGAAAAATAGTAAGAATGCTACCTATTTCCGAAGCTGTTTCTCCAGCTATTAGACGCGGAGGTGCAGGAAGAGAGAAAGTAATGGGAGATATTAGGGAAAATTTGGATATATTAGGTCTGGAAAATAAAGCAAATTAGAGTAAAATAGCAAAATTAAGGGCCGTTAGCATTCAATGAAGCCCGAAGAGTGCGATCCGCCTAAGGCGGAGAAGCACGATTCGCTGGCTGAATTAACCCACCGTAACTCCTGCGGAATAAGAGTAAGTTACGGGTTGTAAGGTAGATTATTAATCACAATATAAAGAGGAGATAAGTAGTGCAGGCGGGCAGTTAAAATAAAATAGTAAGATTAGCTAATCAAGTTTTTCTTGGGCCGTTAGCACAGTTTGGTAATGCGCCGCATTCGCATTGCGGAGATCGGCGGTTCGAATCCGCCACGGTCCACCAAAGACGATTTGTCGCCTCGCTTCTTTTTTCGCCGCCGCAATTTTTCGTATTTCGCCCCCACCCGCCATCACATGAGCGAAATGGTAGCGGGTCATCTGATCGTTTTATTAAGAAATAAATATGACCATTACTTTGAGAAAATTAAAAGAGCAATTAGAAAAAATTAAGGCGATGGGTTTTGTTAAAACTCATAGAGCGCATGATACTGGTATTGGTAAAACACTTGAGGATCTTTTGAGTATTAAGGAAAACAATCTACGCCTTCCTGATGTCGGCGATGTTGAATTAAAAGCCAAAAGGATAGATTTCGGCAGTATGCTTACTGTCGCTACAAAATCACCAGAACCAAAAGGAGTAAATAAAGTCTTGTTTGAAAAATATAAATATTTAGACAAAGAGAAAAAATATAATTTACATTCCACTGTTTGCGGATCACGAAAAAATTCACAATCGTTCAAAATCGTTTTTGAGAACGAAAAACTTGTTTTAAAAAATAAATCTAAAATAGAGGCGTATTGGCCTATTTCAATTTTTGATAATGTTTTGAAAGCAAAATCAGATAAAATTCTATTGGTTTTTGCAGAAACGAAAGGTGTGCGAAAAACTAAAAATGAAAAATTCCATTTTACAGAAGCTTATTTGCTCTCAAATCTCAATATCAATAAATTTAAGACGGCCGTTGAAAGCGATAAATTGAAAATTGATATTAGGATAGGCGTTTACAGAAGCGGAAAGAATAAAGGAAAATACCACGACCATGGCACGGGTTTTAGAATAAACAAAAGAGATTTTTTACATCTTTTCGATAATTTTACTCAAATTATTTAGTCTTTTCTCAAGATAACAATACTCTCTTTATTCATCGTTTCCTCTAATGCTCCGACGATATTTGTGGGCGAGTTTTTAATAGGCATTCTTTTGCCGGGGATATTTCTAACAAAAACATCTTCACAAGTAAAGCCAATTTTTTCACCCAACTCCGCGATTATAAAATCTGTTGGTATTCTTACTTGTTTTACAAGTCTGTTGCCAACAACCAAGCAAAAATACTTTTTAGATTTTAATATTTTATAAGCTTGCTTCAGGCAATCATTCAAACCAATATAAAAGCTTAAAACATCTTTAGCTCTTTTCTCGTCTATTTTCGCGATTTTATACAAAGAATCTTTTAAATAACTTGAATTTAAGGAGTGGTCAAGGGTTTTCGTCGCTTTCCCGCCAAGCAATTCATTATCAACCCCCGAGGCTTTGTTTGGGTCCTCAAAAATATCTATCCATTGAGCGGAGAGGCGAGAAAATTGGCCGTAAGCAACCGTTGTTCTTGAATCTCCATAAGGCGGTGAGGTAATAATGCAATCAATTGAATTATCTTTTATTCCATTATCTTTTGACGAATCGCCATAGATAACTTCAACCCAAGTTTTTTTGTTTGTATCTTTGCAAAAATCTGCCATTCCTTTAATATTTGCTTCGGTTTTCTTTTTGAAAATTCCTAAAACATCGGGGTTGTAATTTTCTAATTTCTCTTTTTTTATTCTAACGAGCTTAAACTCACCGCTTTTTGTGTTTGATGATAATCGCGCAGTTTCACTAAACGAAACCATAAAATAATTTCGTATATTCTCGTCTTTTATTTTTAAAATTGCCCTTTTGATTTTTGCTAATTGAATAATAACTTTTTCTTTAAACCAAAAATCAATGTTATTAAAAACCGGCTTTTCCATTCCCGTTCCTTTTATTTTTCCTGCCCGTATCGCTACGCGAAGCGTTGCAGGCGGGTCAATTTCGGAAAGAAGCTTAAAATATTCATTCGTAAGCGTTGAGGGATTGATTAGGGTTGTTTTGGCCTTCGCTAAAAAGATCGCAAAGGGGTTTAAGTCAATGCCATAAGCATTTCTGCCCAAAAGTCTACTTTCGATTAATGCGGAACCAGACCCGCAAAAAATATCGCCGATCGTTTCTCCTGCTTGGCTATAATTTTCTAAAAGTCGCCTTGCGACTTGCGGAATAAACATTGCCGGATATGTATGTATTCCGTGAGTATATGTTTTTGTTTTTTCGCCCCTATAATCCCATGAATAATCTATCCTTCTAATATATTTTTCGTCCTTAACCTTTTCTTTTTCGATTTGCGTTTCTAAATTTCTGATGATTTTTACAACGACTCCCCTAATTTCAACCTCTTCTCTATAAATAGGGAAAAGTGCGGGGTTTGCGGGTTGCAGCCTAATTCGATTTTTTTCTCGGTAAAGTTTTTTGAGAGTAGCTTCGTCATCGTCAATAATCGCGACAACTGTTTGGCCGTTGTCGGCAAATTCTTGTTTTCTGATAACAACAATATCCCCGTCAAAAATTCCTTCGTCAATCATACTGTTGCCCTGAACTCTTAGTGCGTAGTTTTTCCCATATTTTCCGACTTCATCTTTTGAGACGGTTATTGTTTCGCCAAATGTTTCTATTGCTTCAATTGGTTGTCCAGCCGCTATCGTTCCGACTAATGGTACTTCAATTGTCACTTTCTCGTTTCTTGTTGATACCGCTCGTGGCTGATTGTATTCTTTTTGCAAATAACCGGCCTCTTGAAGTTTTTTAACATGATGATGAGCCGTAGAAACAGAGGATA
>Ga0210051_1002793_pt1 | contig 17492 bp, 12 predicted proteins | sample CryGey092014_all_FD_185464 | JGI IMG/M metagenome (GOLD analysis project Ga0210051, IMG submission 185464) | Groundwater microbial communities from aquifer - Crystal Geyser CG23_combo_of_CG06-09_8/20/14_all (SPAdes) (version 2) | ecosystem: Environmental > Aquatic > Deep subsurface > Groundwater... | reverse complement strand
TTAACCCTATCTTTTACTACTGGCCTTCTTATTTTTATTAATCTTTATTTTTTTGAATACCCTTATTACGCTGCCGATAGTTTTAGTCTAAAAAATCGAATTATTTCCTATTATCTACAAAACGAAACACCAAATCATCCGGTTCTGGTTTTATGCAAAGAACCAGACGCACTTTTTAAAAATTACATCTTCTTCTCCAATGGTCTCAACCGTAAATCCTTTAAAGATATCTCTATCTCCTACTCCAACCGTTTGGCAAACCGCTACATTCTTGGCAATCTAACGTTTACTTCAAATCAAAATGATTTAGAGAGACTCTCTTCTGATTCCACCGTCATAATTGAAGAGGGGATGAATAGCCGCTTCGATTCCACCTCAAAATTGATTGTTCTTAACTTGGATCATAGTCAGACATTATTCAGTATCTACAACGGCAAAACTTGTTCAGATACCACCTCCTCAACCAAAATCAATTCTCTCAACCATCTGACTCCAAACCCCGATAACTTTTGCCCTCTCTTTTTTTCATCGGTTTCGCTTTAATCCAGAGTCACAATCATGGCTGAGTTGTATTTTATTGTCGGACCCTTTAAAAATATAGCCTTGGCACCCGGTCTGTTATCAATCGCTTCCTGAGGGGTAGTTGCCGGCATCCATAAAATAGTATTACTCAAGTCTCTGTCTTTTGGCCAATCAATTTTTCTAAACTCATATTTTCCAAATTTTATTTCGCTATTACCGTTATCCATTCCATACGTTCTATTTTTAGCAATCGACTGAATAATTTCAGGATCCATCATTTGATAAAAAAGAAAGAATATATACCCTTGGGCGTGTGGAGTATCGATGATAATCTTTTGATATTTATCAATCAGGCTGCTTATAATCGGTGTGCCTTCCTTAAAACCACCGGGTTGATACTCTCCTTGATTTTCATAGTTGGCATATACCAATTCATTGTTTATTACAAAAATACTCTGCCACCCAAACAAAACCAACAACCCAAACATTACTGTTAATCTTTTTTTGGAATAATTCAATTTTATTAAATAAATAATTGGCAAGATAGATATGATCTCAACCGCCGGGATCAAGTTGGCTGATCTTAATGTATGAAACCAATTCCAGGTAATTGCCGAAGGCGTCAGGGCTGCCACCACCCAATAAAATACTAATCTATACTTAGTATTTCTAAAATTTTTCAATAAAATATATATACCGGGTACCAAAAGAATCGAATTCCAAAATCCCAGCATATTAAACTCCGGTACATACATTACCGAATTCTTTATCCAATGATAAAAATTTACTGAATAGTTAGCTGGCGAAAAATAGGCAGCTGTATGTCCGGCAATTATTCCGATTAAATAATACAAAGGATTAATCCGCAAAAATGTATTTAGATCGAATCTGAACATATTTCTGGGAGTAAAAGGGTAAAACTTATTAAAAATATTCTCCTGTGTAAATCTGGTCAATATTTTCTGACTCCCGAAATCATTAAAAATCGGTAATATTAAAATAAAAAACAGCAAAACATATTTGAGATTTAGAAGGCTTTTCCATTCAAATTTATTTTTGTTTAATAAATATTTAAACGGATCAATCAAAACAAATATCATTAATAGGGGAACCGCTAATCTGGCGCTGTGGTAACTATAAGCCGATAATGCCAAAAAGATCGTCGCTAAAATCATGTTTTTTGAGGCAGTATAACCATTCGCTAGTTTGTCTTTTAATAAATACCAGGCCCCAAAACTGAAAAAAGACAATGACAAATTCGTCTCCAATGATACCCGGGAAAAATGTAGTCTTAGGGGATCAAGGCAATAAAACATCCATATCAAAAATGACCACCATTTCTTCTTTAGTAATATATTAATAAACAACAAAAGCGGTATTAGTGATAAGGTTCCGGCCACCACTGACACCATTCTGACACTGGTTTGGCTCAACCCCATCAGTTTAATAAACGGAATTGACAGATAGGCGTATAAGGCTGGTTTATAGTCATTAAAAGACCGTAGGCTTAGTGGTAAATAGGTGCCATATTCATCCTTCCCGGTCGTTAAAATTGAATAAGCATTGTATCCAATTGAGGCTTCGTCCCAATTTATTGAAGTTGGTGATACTTCTAATCCCCACACTCTAATTATTAGGTTTAATCCCAAAACCAAAACAACTACGCCTTTAAATAAAATATTCTGTTTATTCATCAATAGCTACTAACAGATAATCACCATAACGATAGGCGATAGTATTTTTCACTTTCATTTCTGACACAATTTTTAAACCTTTATCGTTAATTTTTTGTCTCCAATTTTGGGGAAAATTATTATTAAAATCCGATCCCAAAAATTCCCCCATAAACCCAATATAATACTTGTTTGTCTGATGACCTTCCCTTAAATCAAAGCTCGCAAATTTAAATGTTTTACTATCGCAGATTTTTCCTAAATAATATCGACAATATATTTTTGAATCACCAATAAGTCCTGTCACCTCAACTGTCCGGTCACTTATATCTAAAGTTTTTATGGTTTTGTAAATATAGTCATAGGCCAGAGGTCGATTGTCAAACCAATATTCCATTTGGCTTTTCCAGTCATAAATACCCGCTTGAAATCCGTAAAAAAGCAAAAATATCATTAACCCCATCAACCATTTCCACTTTTTAATTACTTCAAAACCATCTCCGATAATCAATACCAACGGCAGTACTGCCAATATTTGTCTTAAATATATTGGTCCATTGTTGAAAAAATAATTTAACAGAGCCAGTCCGATTAATATTAAAATAAAGTTTTGTTTTCTTTTTTCTTTTCTATCCGCCAAAAACCACAAACCTATAAAAAACGGAAAAACTGCCGGCCAGAATAAAATAACAAAAGATTTATTGTCTGTTGGGTGAAACTCCTGGAAAAACCAGGATTCAAAATTTATAAAACCTAAACCTTCCTTGGCTAAATTTTTGACTACAAAAAAATATTTGTTATATCCCAATCTTCTAAAAAACAACGGAAAATCAATTTTCTCACTTAAACTATCTTCACCCAAGAAATGGGATATAACTTCAGTAGAAGTTTTTTCTATATTAAAAACTCGAAATATTGATGAATTGTTTCCGTATTGCCAAAAGTTAAATATAAAAATCGTCGCTGCGATTACGATTAATACGAGATTATTTCTGGATTTAAAATATAGCGCCAACCCCACCAACAACAACCCCAAATACATCGATATCCAGGGATCAATTAACCATAATGCCATAAGTGATGGTGAAATAACCACTAAAAGCATTGCTGCCCTTAATCCAAATATATTCCACTCCAATGCCAACGAGTTAAAAAAATAGTTAATTCCCAAACCCAATATTAACCAAGAAATAATCCTGACAATGTTCACCTCTATTCCCAAACCCACCTGCACTGCACTTGGAGGGTAACCCAGAGCCATACCGGAAATCAGCTGAATTAACCATATTAAAATGAAACTGGTATAAAATAACTTATCTTTATATGAAGTCACCTTTGCTCAAAATTATAACCCTAACTCTGCTTGTCTTCACGGCTCTGTTTTTAAGAGTAAATCATCTTCATTCACTACCTCCGGCTCTATTTTCCGATGAAGTTGATATTGCTAACCAAGTTAAATCATTCCGAAATTTCCAGACTGATTATTATGGTAATCCATATCCTATCCATTTTCACTCTTTCTCTGATTGGCGAACCCCGCTTCAGATCTACTCCTCAGTTCTCGTTAGTTTTTTTACCTCCGATCCCATATTAATAGTCAGACTTCCTTCGGTAATATTCAGTGTTTTATCCATAATTGTTTTTTATTTATTAACTAACTCTTTTCTGGCCGCGCTGCTTTTAACCCTCTCTCCTTGGTCGATTCATTTTGGAAGAATCGGTTTTGAGGTCTCCGGCATGCTTTTTTGTCTTTTAGCCGGAATCCATCTTTGGCTCAAGTTTACAAAAAAACCACGAATTTTATTTCTTATATTATCACTCCTTTTTCTATGTCTCTCGCCATATTTTTACAGTACCGCCAAACTATTTATTGTTTTTCTTGTCCCCTTACTGCTTTTAATTTGGTCTAAAACTTTAAAAAATATTAGCCCCAAATCTTTAGTGATTTTGTCTCTTTTTGGTTTATTATTTCTTTCCCCTTTAATAATCGACACTGTTCGTGGTCGGGCCGGCTATCGTTTTTCCTATATTAGTATACTTACTGAACCCCACCGCGAACAGATCACCGACACCCTTCGCTACCAGGACATACTCTTGTCTCATCCCGGTGAAATCGGTGTCAAAACTCCGCTTCTTTCCTATATTCTTCACAATAAACTTGAACTTGTAATTGAAAAATTTATCGGAAACTATTTTTCCTCCTTTTCTACCACTTTCTTATTTCTTCAAGGTGATGGGAATCTTCGCCAGGGTTTTGGCAACCACGGTTTATTTTATTTGATCGATTTTCTTCTTATATTTATTGGGTTAGTTATTTATTTTAAAAAACCAGATAAACTCGGGACGTTTTTCCTTATATTTCTGATTTTTTCACCCATCCCTTTTTCTTTAACCCGCGATTCGGTTACACCCCATGCTACCCGTCTTATCTTCATACTTCTTCCCTTACTTTATTTTTCCTCTTTAGCTCTAAAAAAGTATTTAATATTTTTACCGTTTTACATTATCTCTTTTCTTCTCTTTTGGCACCAATATACTATTCACTATCCCCAATTATCGGCTCGCTTTTGGCACTACAACCTCAGGGAGGCAGTTTTAGCCGTCAAAGCCATCTCTACAACAAACCCTGTCTATTTCTCTGATTCTTATGAACCATTTCTACCCTTCTTTCTTCTGTATTTCCCCTATACCAATCCCGTCAACAATCCAAATCTTGTCCGTAATATTCAACCAATTGACAATAGCCTTATTTCCGGTCAGGTAATTGACAATCATTACTTTTTTGGTCACCTAAACTGGGATCAGGCTCCGACTTCATCTGATAGCCTTTTTGTTTTACCTCAAAGCCAATTCGAAAATCTTTCCAACCGTTCTTCCTTTAAAATCATCACCAAGGTCGACAAGTATTATCTTAGCGCCGAGGCATTCTATTTAGTCACTCCACTTTAGTCGATCTTCTGGCCAAGAGATAAATACACCCCACAATTGTTAACATTGATCCTATATCCCAAATCCGGTTGTTAAAAGTTTCCCTAAATCGGATTAATATTTCATGTTTACCGTCAGGTACATCAAACTGAATTTGACCGTATGGTTCACCGGCCCAAAGCTTTAATTTCTTATTATCCATAATTGCTTCCCATCCCGGAAAATAATATTTATTGTAGTTAAGGGTCAATGATTTATCCGAATCAGTCGATAATTCCGTATCCAAATGGTTAATTGGCTTTATATATGGTGTTTCTAAACTTTCCGGAAATACTCTTGAATAAATATTCTTGGGTCTTACTTCTGTTGCCTTAGGTAATCTCAGATACTCTTCCTTTAAGTTTAGGTATTCATTGCTTGGAGACGGTATTGGAATATACCGGTTGATATAGTAACTATCATCCCTATTTAAAAAATCATTTGGCTTAAAACGATAATAATTAAATCCGAACGCCAATATTATTATCAAGCCGCTCCAGATTTTATAATTTTTTCGTGTTGTTATCATAGTCACCAAAATCGACGATCCAAAAACAATCAGGGTTAAAAACCGCCATGGAAATTGAAAATAGGCAATTAGTGGAAAATGTTCCCAAATCCAAAAGGATCTGAAGTTCATCATTACCATCGCCAACATAACCAGGGCCAGGCACCACCACCAAACTATTCCCAACTTTAATGTTTTACTTTTAAAACTTTTTATTAAAAGAACTATAGACATTCCCATAATCAATAAATTTACCTCTCCGATAAAAAACGACATCGTATCGTAGTTTCCCGGAACCGAGGCACCATAGCCCCAATAGGGGATCAACAATTGCTTCAAAGCCGGAAAATGATCAAAAAAATTAAAAACCGTATCATATTTCATTAGTCTGCTATCCATTAAAGCCGGCCACCAAAAATAAAAACTACCCAAAAATCCCAATCCAAAAAATAAAATAAGTTCTTTTAATCTGTTTTTCAGTAAAATTATTCCAAGCATTATTACCAGTGGAATAAACATATACGACACGATGTTGTGAGTTAAAATCAACGCCGCGGTAGTAATCGCTCCCCACCCGATCCACCTAACACTTTCATGTTGCTTAACAGACTTTTTTACTTTTAGCAAAAAATATAAAATAAGTGGCAAAAACACAAAGGCCAAAGACTCACCCAAAGCCCCGCGATTGTAAATATCTGTCGATCTATACGGCGAATAAATATATAGAGTTGCCGCTGCCATCCCCACCCAACCACCAGACATTTGTTTTACCAAAAAATACATCGCTACCGCCGAACCCAAAATACTAATAACAAAAACCATTTTAATGCTATATACGAATGAAAGGCCTAAAAAATGAAATATCTCCCCAACATAATATGGCAGTGGGGAAATAAAATTAAACAGAGGATAGCCAAAACCAAAACTAAGGTCGGAAACATATCTTGGAGGTATTTGTCCCTCAACAATTGCCTGATCCATTTGCTGTAACCAAGCGATATGCATCTCATCAGAAGCCCCATAAAATCCCGGTTTAAACAGCGCAATTGTTGCCGGTATCACCATTAATAATAAGAATATAAATTCTTTCTTTTTCATCCAAACCAACTGTTTCTTTTTACCAAAACAACCGCTAAAACTATAAATGTCAATAAACTAATCAAATCGCCGGCTACTCTTGGTGGGGTTGATCCGAGATTTACCCTTATTTGATGGATACCTTTTTTCAATTTGAAACTTATCTGGCCAAAGCAATAATCCTGATTGCGGCAATCACTGTGGTCAAAATAGATTTTTACCCCATTATCGGTTACCGTCATTCCCGGGAAATCAAATAGCGGTATTCGGACTTTGGCTTCAATACTTTCTATTGTTATCACCCCCATTTGGTCATCACTTCTCTTTTGATAATTATCTATCGTTCCTTCACCGTCAAATATTTCCGGTACCGGCAAGGCTTTATAGTTTGGAGGTAAAAAAGCACTTACGGGAAGATAGTCAAAAATGCTGGCTGTTTGCTGTTTGGTAAATTCATCTCCGCCCAATAGTTCCTTGTCGGTAGTCACCAACCACTCTACTGGCTTAAAATATCTTCCATATAGGCCAAACAAAGACATTAGAATTACTACTATAAATAATTTTCGGTACTTATCTTTTACAAAGGATAGCCCATAAACCGATGTTAATGACAATAAAAAAGCACTGCTAACCAGGAATCTCCAGGGAAACTGAAAATATTTCATTAAGGGTACATTGCTCCAAATAAATTCAGATCTTTGATGGACCATAAATAAACTGAACAAACCTAAACCTGCCAACAAAAACACCGTTTTTGACTCATCTTTGTGTTTTTTATAGTATGTTATTGCCAATATTACCGCCAAGATGCTAAATAGCCACTGGATCTGACCGACGGATAGTGATATCCCGTCGTTTAATCCCAACTGCGATGATCCATACCCCCAGTAGTTTGAAATAAATAGTTGATATAAACTGACAAAGTGTTGCTGATAACCAAAATAGCCACCGGTCATACTTTCTAAATGCACATAACTTCTCTCCAATATTAAAGGCAACACATAAAAAGCACTAAGTCCCAGACCAATTAATAAACCTATTCCTATTTTTTTAAAAGCATCCTTACTTTTTTCAACCAAAGACCAATAGACTATCCAAGCAGTCAAAAACGGAGCCATGGCTATCGACATCAGATTATGAGTCAAAAACATCCCTGAAATTGCCAAACCAAACCAGATAATGTTGTATTTACCAATTTTTCTTATAATTCGATACGTTAATACAAACAATAATGGAAAAAATATCATAGCCAAAAATTCACCCAAAGATCCCCTCACATAAACTTCCACTGCCCTCACCGGAACATATATGTAAATAAGCGAACCGATGAAAGCCAATGGTCCCGATTTAAACAAAGATGATATCAACCAATACATAGCTAAACCTGACAGTATGAAACCGGCAATAAATTCTAGTTTAATAACGTCAATATACTGCCATCCCAATGCGTGTAGACCCGCTCCGAGATAATATGGACCGGGTGAATAATACAAAAACAGTGGATAGCCAAAACCATATCCCATATCTGGAACCCAGCGGCAAGGTATCTGACCATCAGCTAAACATATATCCATTTCATAAACTCTAAAATATTGCATATTATCCTGTATGCTCTGAATTCCCGGACGTATCAATGCGACAAAAGACGGAATTGTAAACAACAGCATCGCCAACAACCAGCCGTATCTTTTCATCTCATTCATTATATCCCAAACATTTCCAATTCTACTCCAATTTACTTATAATCTATTCCATATTCACCAAATTTGTGACTAAGTATCATCAGTTAATATTTTGGCTTGTTTTTATTATTTCTCTTTTTTCACGATTTCTTTATCTTGACAAATACCCGGTAAGCCTAAATTGGGATGAAATCAGCCATGGCTACAACGCTTATTCTCTTTTAAAAACTGGTCGTGATCAGTGGGGTAAAACTCTGCCCATATTCAATTTCCGAGCCTATGGAGATTATCCCACTGCCTTAAACCTCTATCTGACCATTCCTTTTGTGGCCGCATTTGGTCTTAATGCCATGGCTCTCAGGTTTCCGGCCGCTATTCTTGGCTTTTTGTTTACTCTGCTGGTATATTTTCTTTGTAAATTTATAACTAAAAGCCAAATATTAGGGTTAATTGCTTTTATTATTGCCTCCTTTTCTCCTTGGACATTTTTCACTTCACGGGCCGTCTTTCAGTCCAACCTGGCTCAATTTTTTCTTTCTTTTGGAATACTTCTTTTCCTTTACTCCTTTAAAAAGAAAATATTTTCTATTCCTTCAGCCCTGCTTTTGGGATTATCGATGTATTCATATCACAACACCCGTATAGTCACCCCTCTTTTAGTTCTCCTTTTGTTTATTATTTATCGTCAATTCAAAAAATCTTACCTTCCATTTCTTTTAATTTTTCTGATAATGGCGCTACCCAATCTTATTAATCTTATTTCCCCCGAATCTTTAGCCAGAAACCGTTGGGTTGGGATTATCAATCCCGTTTCTATCAATCTTCTTAATGAGCGTCGTCGGCTCTTTGACGGTCCTCCTTTTTTCAATATTCTTGTCAACAACAAAGTCACTTATTTTATTTACCAATTTGGTGTTAATATTTTAAATTTTTTCAACCCGTTTCCTCTCTTTTTTTCCGGTAGTCAAAACTACCAATTCAACCCTCCTCATACCGGCCTCCTATATATATTCCTTCTACCTTTCTTTTACTTTGGTATATATATCTGTCTAAGAAATTTCACCAAAAATAAAAACTATTCTTTTATTTCTATTGCATTTTTGATATCTCTGATACCAGCTGCTCTCACTACCGGTGATTTTCCCTCTATTCGTCTAAGCATCAGCACCCCTTTTATCTACCTTTTCATCGTCCTTGGTTTGTCACCCTTTGTCTCAAAATTCAAAACTTACTTTCTACCTCTCTTTTTTATTCTTTCTCTGACTTTCTTTTTTAAATATCTTTTTATCTACAAAAATTACTGTCAAACCTATGCCGCCGCCTGGCAATCCGGCTATTCCGAAGCCATTTCTTATATAAAACCTTTATACTCCCAATATAATCAAATAGTTTTTACCAAGAAATATGGTGAACCCCACCAATTTCTTCTTTTTTACTGGCCCTGGGATCCTGCCTCCTATCAAAACGATCCCAAATTAAATACTGACTTTCATTCCGACTGGTATTGGGTTAACGCTTTTGATAAGTTTATTTTTCTTAACGATTGGGAAATAAAAAACTTTATCCCAACCAAAAACACCCTAATGGTAACCGGTCCAAATAATTATCCGCCCCTATCCTCTAAATTATTAAAAACTCTTTATTATCCCGATAAGTCTCCGGTGTTTGACATCGTTGCCTATGAATAAATTATTGTTATTTATATTAATTCTTATTGCTTTTTTCATTCGTTTTATTAATTATCGATATCCTCCTCTTCTTTGGGACGAAGCCGCTATCGGCTATAACGCCTATTCCTTGCTCCAGACAGGTCGTGACGAATACGGTCAATCATTTCCCTTGGTATTTAAGTCTTTTGGAGACTACAAACCCGGCATTTATATCTACGCCACCCTTCCCTTTGTCGCTATTTTTGGTCTTAATGAACTATCTGTTCGCCTGCCTTCAATTATAGTTGGTTCTCTTCTTCCCCTAATTTTTTATCTTCTGATTCGTAAACTTCTTCCTCGGGATCAAAAAATAGCTTTTCTTGCCGCTCTTCTTTTGGTATTTAACCCCTGGAATATTCACTTTTCCCGTGGTGCTTGGGAAACCAACCTACTCTTGTTTGAATTGGTACTGTCTAGTCTGTTTTTTTTGAATAAACGCTTCTTTTTTTCTGCCCTTTTCATGGGATTAGGTCTTTACACCTATCAAGCCGCCAAACTATTGGTTCCCATCCTGACTCTTTTACTTTTTTTTCAATCAAAAAAGATTTCCAAGTTATATCTTTCAACCCTATTTCTTTTTTCACTCCCCATCCTTTTTGGTCTACTCTTTGGTGCTGATGCCAATCGCTTAAAGGTCATGAATTTATACTCATATCAACGTCCCCCGGAAGAGGTAAATCAAATCATTTCCGAATCAGGATCTCTCGACTATCAACTTTTTCATTCTCATCCTCTTTTTTTTCTACAAAACTTTCTTACGCGATATTTTAATTATTTTTCACCCCGCTTTCTTATTTTTGAAGGTGACTGGCAAATCTCCCGCCACTCAGCTCCGTATGTCGGGGTTATACTTTATCCGACTTTAATTTTTTTTATTCTGGGATTCTTTTCGTCCCTTAGGGTCTGGCGATGTCATCTCTTTTTTTTATTTTGGCTTTTTCTTTCTCCGCTTCCGGCCGCTCTATCACTGGACATTATTCAACCCGTCAGATCTTTGTCTTTGTCCCTGCCTATATTATATTTTGCCGCCATTGGATTGAGCCTTTTTAAACAACGTCTCATTTTATTAATTATCTTTATCCTTTATCTTTTTTCATTTTTATACTATCAAGAAGCTTACACTTTTCATTTGACCAAAATCAAACCATCTCAATGGCTAGTCGGCTACAAAGAAGCAGTTGAATACATTGTTGTCCATGGTCAAAACCGCCAAGTTTCTTTTACTCAATTTTATGGTCAACCTTACATTTATTATCTTTTTTATACTCAATATTCCCCTCGTCTTTATCAATCCCAGGCCTTTTTAACCACCAATGGAGTTGATGTCGGTACCGTCAATCACGTTGACAAGATCCTATTCCAAAACATTAATATCCAATCCCTAAAATCATCGGCTGAACCTGTATTGAGTATTCTTTCTTATGATGAAATAATTCGTCAGGGTTATAAGCCGGAAGAATTTATCAAATTAAGTCCGCTTTTTTATGTCTATCAAAATTAAACTTTTATTGATTTTATTACTGGCTCTCTTGATCCGTTGCTGGAATATAAATACTCTGCCTTCCTTAAATCCCGATGAGGCCGCTTTAGGCTATAACGCCTATTCCCTTTTGAAAACCGGCCTTGACGAACACGGGGTCCCGTGGCCAATTCATTTTAAATCTTTTGGTGATTATAAACCCGGTGGCTATGTTTACCTATCTCTACCATTCATTAAAATTTTTGGTCTTACCCCTTTGGCTATCCGTCTCCCCAACCTTATCTTTTCCGTTCTAACAATCTTTATTCTCTACCGCCTTGTTCTAATCTTGACTTTAGACTTTAGGCTTTCTCTTCTTTCTTCCTTTGTTCTCACTCTTTCTCCCTGGCATATTCATTTTTCCCGTGGCGCCTGGGAAAGTAACACCGCTCTCTTTTTTATACTTTTAGGCGTTTATTGGTTCTACTCATTTGCCATAAACCTGCCTGCCGTCAGGCACGGTCATAAATCGTATTTCTTATATCTTTTCCCTTTACCTTTAGTTGTTTCCCTTTACACCTATCATTCCGCCCGTATTATTGTCCCTGTCCTGTTCTTAATACTTTTCTTTATTCATAAATCATTTTTCTTAAATCATAAATCAAAATTTCTCGTTTCTTTACTTATCGCTTTTTTTCTTACCCTGCCTGTATTTATTTCTTTTTTAAAAAGTGGCGGCACCACCCGCTTTTCCGGCATCGGAATGTTTTCCGATACCGGCCCCCTATCCCGCTCCGAAGAGCTTCTCAATCAACACCCCGGCTTTACTTATCTTGACCGTGTTATTCATAATAAACGCGTTCTCTATTTTCTCTCTTGGGGTCAAAAATATCTGTCTCACTTTGATCTTAACTTTCTTTTTCTAAAAGGTGATGAAGTTCCCCGATCCAAAAACCCGGATCTCGGCCTTCTTTATTTATTTGAACTACCTCTTTTACTTTTAGGTGTTTACAATCTGTCAAAGTCAAAACAAAAACAACTAAAACAACTTACCTTTTCCTTACTTTTAATTTCTCCACTAGCCTCCTCCTTAACCTTTCAAGCACCTTCGGCACTTAGATCCTTACCTTTGACAATACCTTTAACCATTCTTGTTGCTTATGGTTTCCTTTCTTTTAAACGACCTCGATTATTAATTTTTCTATATCTTATTTCATTTATATATTTTGCTGATTCCTATTTTATTCATGCTCCCAAACGCTACTCTTTTGCCTGGAACACTGGTTTTAGAGAAATTATTCCATTTGTTGAATCACAAAAACCAAACTACCAGAATATTTTCTTTACCAACCATTATGATCAACCATATATTCTTTATCTGTTTTTTTCCAAATATCCGCCCCGGCTTCTACAATCCCAAATAAAACTAACTCCTCCGGATTCATTTGGTTTTTCCACCGTCTCCAAAATTGACAATATCACTTTTTCTATTCCTGACCTTATTCCCCCCGGTTCCTTGGTAGTTGATGCCTCCGATTTCCAAATTAGCTCCCAAAGCTTTAAACTATATGTCAAATAAGATGACTCCCACCATTTCCGTGGCTATTGCCACCTACAACGAAACCGATACTATTAAAACCTGTCTTGATTCCGTCACCTCCTGGGTAAGCGAGATTGTTCTTTATGATGGTCAGTCAACCGACGATACTCTTTCTATGGTCAAAAAATACAAAAATATTAAAATTATTTCTGGGATTAACCACCCTCTTTTTCATCTAAATAAACAAACGGCTATTGACGCTTGTACCTCCGACTGGATTCTTCAGCTGGATGCCGATGAAGTTGTTACCCAAAAATTAGCTGATGAAATTCGGCATACTATTAAAGATACTTCGATAAATGGATACTGGATTCCTCGTCAAAATTTCTTTTTAGGAAAGTTTTTAACCAAAGGGGGGGTCTATCCTGATCCCACTCTTCGTCTCTATCGAAAGGGCTTTGGTAAACTACCGTGTGTCGATGTTCATGAACAGGCTACGGTTGAAGGCCAAACCGGAACACTCGTTAATGATCTTCTTCATTACGCCGACCCGACTTTTGAACGATTTCTCTTGAGAAACAACCGCTACAGTAGTCTCTTGGCTGCCCATTTAAAAAACCCCTCTTTCTTTAATTATTTCTTCATAAAACCCCTTATCACTTTTATCTCTCTGTTTTTTCGTCATCGTGGCTACGTTGATGGTTTTCCGGGTTTTGTTTTTGCATTTTACTCCGCACTCCGATTTCCCGCAGCTTACGTTAAATACTGGGAGCTTTTTCATGCCAAAAATCGCCATTAACATTTCACCGCTTTCTGACGGTAATCAAGTCCGTGGTGTTGGTTATTACACCAAAAACCTAGTTTCCGCCCTGCAAACAGAAATAAAAAGTAATCCAAATTACCGTGACTATCAAACAAAACTAATAACTCGTAACACCCAACTTCTAACTGATTTTGATTTAATTCACTATCCATATTTTGACCCTTTTAAGTTAACCCTGCCGGTTTCCTCAACCCCTCTTATCGTTACCGTTCACGATCTAATTCCAAAAGAGTATAAAAAACATTTTCCTGTTGGTATTCGGGGTGAAATAAAATGGCTAATCCAAAAATTACGTCTCAAAAAGGCCAAATATATCATTGTTCCTAGTCTTTATGTAAAAAATGTAGTTTCTAAAATAATTAATTATCCGCTTGAGCAGATTTTTATTACCCCCGAAGCAGCCGATCCGTCCTTTCGACCTATTTTCAGTCCTCAACGTCTAAAGTCCGTTCAAAAAAAATATAATCTTCCGGATAAGTTTGTGCTTTATGTTGGGGATTTAAACTGGAACAAGAATATTCCCTCTTTAGTTAAGGCCTGTCTTAATTTAAATTATCCTCTGGTAATCGTCGGATCGGCCGCGGTTTCCAAAGTCGTCGACCATCCTTGGAACCGTGACATTATTTGGCTTCAAAGCCAATCATCCCGTCTGATTCATAAAACCGGTTTTGTGCCGGACACTGACTTACCTTTTATTTTTAACTTAGCCACCATATATTGCCAACCTTCATTTTCTGAAGGATTTGGTCTACCCCTTCTTCAGTCCATGCAATCCGGTACAGCTACACTTTTTGCCGATTATTCCTCCCTACCCGAAATCAGCTTATCTTCCGGACTATCTTTTAATCCCTTTTTACCAGAAGATCTTCAAAATAAACTATCTCTCCTTTGGACAAATCCCAACCTAAGACAAAAATATATCAAAAAAGCCATTATCCGTTCCCAAGAATTTTCATGGAAAAATACTGCCCTCTTAACACTTAATATTTATCGTCAAGCCCTGGATGCTAAAAAATAAGGATCATTTTTTATCAGTAATTATTCCTGTCTATAAACAGGCCACCACCATTCGTCAGGATATCTACTCTATATTCGACACCTTAGAAAGAATTAGATATGACTATGAACTCATTGTTGTTATTGATGGGACTGAAGTTGACAGCTCGTATAACAAAGCCAAGAAACTCCGTTTAAAAAAACTTAAAGTCGTTGGCTATAAACACAATCATGGTAAAGGTTATGCCCTTCGTTTTGGCATGGCTAGATCTAGGGGGGATTATGTCGCCTTTATTGATGCCGGTATGGAAATCGATCCCAACGGTCTATCTTTGATTTTGGAACATTTGGAGTGGTATCAAGCCGATATTATTGTCGGTTCCAAGCGTCACCCTGCCTCCTTAATAAATTATCCCTTCGAAAGAAAAGTCATTTCCTTTGGCGCTTATCTAATTTCCCGTTTTCTATTAAACCTAAATATTCACGATACGCAGGCCGGCTTAAAGCTTTTTCGCCGTCCGGTACTGGAAAAGGTTCTTCCCCGTCTTTTAATAAAAAATTACGCTATTGACTTGGAACTTCTCTCTGTTTCCAACCGTCTTGGTTTTTCCCGTATTTTTGAAGCCCCCATAAAATTAAATTATGGTTTCAGCAGCCTGACACACGCTACTGGTTTAAAAATTATTCTCAGTAGTCTTTTGGGTGCTTTGGCCGTTTTTTATCGTTTACGTCTCCTTCATTACTATGACGATCGTAATAAACGCCACTGGATCTATGATCCAGACCTTGACCTAAGAATTAATACTGGCCGCTAATGATCCATAATCCAGTATTTTCAGTTATTATTCCGGTCCGTGTCCCCACTCTCTATTTAAAAGAAACCTTAAAACACCTTCGTATTCAAAACTTCAAATCATACGAGGTTCTTGTTATTACCGATAAAATATCCGGCTCTCCCAACCCCGCCCTAAAAAGAAATTTGGGGGCTAAAATGTCTCGTGGTCGTTTTTTAGCTTTTCTTGACGACGACTCCTATCCTCATTCCGATTGGTTAAAAAATGCCTTTCATCAATTTTCTCTCCACCGGAAACTTGCCGCCCTCTGTGGTCCAAGCCTCACTCCCGAAAGTGACAATTTCTATCAACAAGCCTCTGGTCTGGTTTGGTCTTCATTTCTTGGTAGTGGGGGAGCCGGAACCTATCGTAATTGTTCTTCCTCGCCACGCTTTGTCAACGATTACCCTTCAGTTAATCTGATAGTCAAAAAAGCTGATTTTTTAAGAGTAAATGGATTTGACACCCATCACTGGCCTGGCGAAGACACCATCCTCTGTCTTAATTTAACTCATAAACTAAAAAAACAAATATATTATCACCCATCAATCGTTGTTTTTCATCACCGACGATCAGTTCTTCTCCCTCATTTGAAACAAATCACCCGTTACGCTCTTCATCGGGGTAATTTTGCCCGAATTTACCCCCAGACAAGTCTAAAAATTGGATATTTTTTGCCTTCTCTCTTTCTTCTCTATTTGTTTTCTTTAATCTTTCTTCACTCATGTCTCTTTTTTATTCCACTTTTCGTTTACCTTTTATTGCTTATCCTAACTTTTATATTCCTTACTCTTAAGTATTCTTTCTTTCTATCATTTCTGGCCGTTATTACCATTCCAATTACCCATCTTTACTATGGTATCTTATTTCTAATTGGCTTTTTTACTCCCGCTTTAAAATTTACTGCTCATCAAATTGATAAAAACAAAAACCAATACCTCGACGGTTAAAATATCCGTCTCATATCCTCCGCTATATTCTCCCAAGGGTAGACCTTTTCTTGGTCAAAATCGCCAATTTCAGTGGACTAATACCGGTAATGTTATCTTACCTCTAATTCCTGCATCCGGTGCTACCGCCCTTGATAAATTGGGTTTTAAAGTTTACTGGGATGATGCTATTGCCGAAAAAATCACTTATCAAAAATGGCTTCAAAGATTATTAAAACGTAAACCAAATATTATCTTTATTGAAAGTAAAACTCCGGTTATTAAACGTCATTGGCAAATAATAAAAGATATTAAGAAAAACTTAAAAGATTCTATTGTTGTCTTAATGGGAGATCACGTTACCGCCCTCCCTCTCGAATCATTTCAACATTGCCCCATCGACTACGTTATTACCGGCGGAGATTATGACTTTATGATGATCTCCCTGATTAAGCATCTGACTAAAAAATCTCCACTCGAACCCGGTTTCTACTATCGAAAAAACAAAAAGATTTTAAATACCGGTACCTTCTCCCTTATTCATCACCGGCTCGACAACTTACCGACTATCAACAGACGACTGACCTGTTGGCAACTCTACGGTCACCACAACACCAATTTTAAATACCTTCCCGGTGCCTACATCATGTCCGCCCGTGATTGTTGGTGGGGAAGATGCACTTTTTGTTCCTGGACCACCACTCACCCTGCCGGTACCTACCGAACCTATTCCGTAAACCGGGTTATAAATGAGATAAAGTCACTGGCTAACCT